>JAEEGF012431992.1_pt1 | contig 32461 bp, 29 predicted proteins | sample 9134171 | NCBI WGS metagenome assembly JAEEGF01 (sample SAMN16246542, study PRJNA631951) | gut metagenome | biome: gut microbiome; feature: rumen; material: AP-attached | host: Bos | place: Iran: Karaj | collected 2018-10 | reverse complement strand
ATAATGATGCAGCCGATTCACTTTGATTTGCATATTTAGCAAAATTAAGAAAATAAGGATTAATCTCTAAAAATCAGTAAAAAATCGGATGAAAAAAGTCTGATTTTTTTTGACTTTTTTATTGATTGTGTGTATAATTTTGTGAGGAAAATTTTTTACTTTTCTTTATACAAAAATGAAAAAAAACTTGTTATTGAAAATTGGATTGACTGTATTTTCTTTATGATTGTTTTGTCCGCTTTTTACATCGGCAGCAATAAAATTTAATTTAACAGGATTACAACAAATCTATGCATTATCAAAAGATAAGATGGCAGATAATATGATGTATGTGCATTTTGCTGATAATTGAAATGATTTTTGAGGATTTTTGTATTTCTCTAATTGAATATGAGGAGATTTATCTGAAGATAATACGGAGTTATATACTGTAACGACAGATTCTTCAAATACTCAAGATTATGAGTGTAGAAGTAAGGTTAAGTGATTTTATTATAATGCAGAGAGATGAGAGAGATTGTGGCCATTGGATAATGAGACATGGAAGGGTTTAACAGGATTGGAATGACTTGAGGTTACATGATGAATATATACAGTATGTGCTTATTCATGATATCAGGCAGCTTTAAAAGATTGTGAAGAATGAGGAAGTACTTATAAGATTTGTGAAAAATGCGATTATAAGGTGTGTGCAGCGATGGTGAGAAATGAATTTGAGGCAGATGGATATGGATATTATGGAAGTCTGCAACACGTATATTCATGACAAACGTGAATTCTTGTTATGTGAGTAGAATATGATGCTAATGATAACAACAAGTTTATTTCTATAGAATCTGGATCAAAGTTAATGTGAACATTTGTGAGGCTTAATAACAAATATCCAGTATGATTTGTATATGATACTAATTGATGAATAGGGTTGGCTTGATGTAGATCTGAGCATCCTACGTTGACGTGAATGAAAGAACTTGTAAAGGCAGTGCAAAGTGGTTGATTAGCAAATGTTTTTTCTGTTGTTTGAACTGGAGTTGTGTATAAAAATAATGTGTCATGAGTAGAGCTATCATGTAATAATATTTCATTTGAGGATATGTTACTTAAAATAGTGATTGAATGAATAATGTGAATAAGTGATCTTGGAATAGGATGAGATACAAAATTTTGAGGGCTATGAAATCAAAGTAGTACAAAAATGCAATATTTTGGAACGAAGAGTGTTAGTAATATTACGATGATGAATTATGCGAGAAGGAGATCTGAACTATTATGTAGATGAAAGTGGCTTGATAATATTCCGGATAATTTAGGTTCAGTGGGTGATATATTGTGTTTAAAAGATGGAGAAGTGGATGCATATCAAGCTAAAAATATAAAAGATGAATGAAAAACTTTAATAGTAAAGAATTGAAGTGTTACAATTCTTCCAATGAGTGGGGCTGATAATAGTGATAAATATTATGATATATTTATTTTGAGTGGAGATTTATTGATAGATGAAACTGATGCTAAAAAATTTGTAATTGATGATAAAGGATTTATTGATACGACGAAAAATGTTAATGATTTTAATATAAATGCTATCGCTTTAAGTAATTGAATAACTGATTCGACAGAATTTAGTGGAAAAGTTGCAGGATGTATTAGCCAAATAGAAGAATGTGAAAATAATGGTGGAGAAAACTGTACGCGAATTAATTTTGATAAATGTAATTATTGGATGGATTTGAATAAAGATTGATCTATTGATTCTGAAGATGTAGATATTCTTAATGATTATAATGGAGATTTTTCTGATGTGTTAGCAGTAGCTTCGGCAATTCAGTGAAACTTTATTGTAAATTGAAATGTAAAATCTGCAAATGAAGGTGCGTTACGTAATAAGTATTTTATATATGGAAAAATTACTACTAAAGATACATTTAATAGCTTAGAAAATGTATTTTCATGGAGATGTAATAGTCAAATGGGTAGTGATGGATATCCTTGTCCTAGATTTGGTCCATATCGAAATGCTGCTCTTGTAGTGATTGATCAGAATTATTCATCTCCATTGCTTCAGTCTTAAATGAATATAGAAAATAAATTTGACAAAATAGAGAATGTTGAATTATTAAACTTGAAGATAAGTTGGAATTTAATACAACCGAAGTCGCGCGAAAATTTTTTTAGGAGCTGATTATATTCTAATATATAATTAAAAATTTTATTTCCTTACAATGAACACGATGTCTATAAATGTAAGACAATTTGTTTACGACAACATTACTCCATATGAGGGAGATGCTTCATTTCTTGCAGGTCCAACAGAGAAAACAAAAAAACTCTGGGATAAGTGTCGTGAATATCTCAAAGAGGAGAGAGATAATAATGGACTCAGATCTGCTGATCCATCTACTATTTCAACTATTACCTCTCATAAGCCAGGTTATATTGATAAAAACTTGGAAACTATCGTTTGACTTCAAACTGATGAACCTCTCAAAAGAGCAATTAAACCATTTGGAGGAGTGAGAGTAGTAGAAAAGGCTCTTAATGAAAGATGACTTGAACTTGATCCTAGAGTAAAAGAAATCTTTAAATATGCCAAAAATCACAATGATGCTGTATTCTCAGCATATGACCCTGAAATTAGAACTTACAGATCAAAGCATGTTTTGACTGGACTTCCTGATAATTATGCTAGAGGTAGAATTATCGGAGATTACAGAAGATTAGCTCTTTATGGAACAGCTAGGCTTATCGAAGAAAAGAAAGCTGATTTCTTGGCTATTGAATGAGAAATGGATGATGCTAAGGTCAGGCTTAGAGAAGAAATTTCTATGCAGATTAATGCACTTAATGATATCGCTGAAATGGCAAAAAGTTATGGATTTGATGTAACTAGACCAGCTGAAACAGCTCAAGAAGCTATTCAATGGGTTTATTTTGCTTATCTTTCTGGAGTAAAAGAACAAGACGGAGCGGCAATGTCTCTAGGAAATGTTTCTTCATTCTTGGATATTTTTATCGAAAAAGATTTAAAAGACTGAAAAATTACTGAAAGTGAAGCTCAAGAAATGATTGATCATTTTGTGATGAAGCTTAGACTAGTAAGACACCTTAGAATGGGAAGTTATGATGACGTATTTGGATGAGATCCTACTTGGGTCACTGAATCAATCGGAGGGATTTTCTCGGATGGTAAAGTAAAAGTTACCAAAACTTCATTCAGATTTTTACAAACTCTTTATAACCTTGGACCATCACCAGAGCCAAATCTAACAGTTCTTTGGTCAGACCAATTGCCAGAGGGATTTAGAAAATTCTGTGCTCAGGTTTCTATCGACACTTCATCAATTCAATATGAAAACGATAACTTGATGAAATCAGTGAGATGAGGAGATGATTATGGAATTGCATGCTGTGTTTCATATCAAGAAATTTGAAAAAGAATTCAGCATTTTGGTGCTAGATGTAATTTAGCAAAAACTCTTCTTTTAGCTATCAATGGTGGTAGGGAAGAAGATGAATGAGTTCAAGTGATGGATGCTTCATTGTTTGATAACTGTGATAACGAAGACTGAACTCTAAATTTCGACAAAGTATATGAAAACTTCAAAAAAGCTATGGCTAATACAGCTAGAGTTTATGCAAAAGCTATGTATATTATTCACTATATGCATGACAAATATTACTATGAAAAAGCTCAAATGGCTTTCATAGATTCTGGATGCGGAATCGATATTGCTTATGGAATCGCTGGAATGTCAGTTGTGCTTGATTCTCTTTCAGCTATCAAATATGCAAAAGTTAAGGCAGTTAGAGATGAAAACTGATTGGCAAAAGATTTTGAAATAGAAGGAGAATATCCAATGTTTGGAAATGATGATGATAGAGTAGATTTGATGTGAAAAGAAATTCAGGAATATTTTATGTCAGAATTATCTAAACATAAGGCTTATAAAAATGCTAATCCTACATTATCACTTCTTACAATTACTTCAAATGTAATGTATGGAAAGAATACAGGATCTACTCCTGATGGAAGAAAAGCATGAGAACCATTCGCTCCTGGAGCTAATCCAATGCATGGAAGAGATCATTCATGAGCTATTGCTTCATTGAATTCTGTGGCTAAACTTGATTATCATTATTCACAGGATGGTATTTCAAATACATTCTCAATTGTTCCAGCTTCACTTGGAGCTAATAAAGATGAACAAGTTACAAATCTAGTAACAATGCTTAATGGATATTTTAATAAAAATGCTCACCATCTAAATGTAAATGTACTCAACAGAGAAACATTGATGGATGCATACGAACATCCAGAAAATTATCCTCAATTGACTATTAGAGTTTCAGGATATGCAGTTAATTTTGTGAGACTATCAAAAGCTCATCAATTGGAGGTAATTAAAAGAACATTTCATGATAGAATGTAATCAACACAAAAAAATATAAAAAGCTGATCGTGATGGTCAGCTTTTTTTGTTTGAATTTTGAGAATAATTATTTAATAGAGTATTGTTTATTTGAATTGTGGTTGATGAAAAATTTTTGGAAAGAAAACTGAATTGCTATTTTGTTGGTGATTTTTGTTTTACTCGTATTCTTTTTAATCGATGTAAAATGGTGACCGTGATATGAAAAAACTCCACAGAAAGAAGAATTTAATTTTGAAAATTTTTTGGAAAATCTGAAAGTGATTTCGTGAACGATACTTCAGTGACCAAGTAATGATTTATATTCTAGATATTGAGAATTTCTAAAAAGTACGAATGAATACTTAAAACTTGAGACATACGATTTTACCAACAAATTCTTTAAAACTCGTTTCCAAGATATTTCAAATCGTGCAGTTCCAGTTCAGATAATCCTAGAAAATAATAAATACCAAGAATATGGAAATACCTTTCGTGAATTACAAAACTATTTTTCGTGAGATAAAAATATCCAGTTTCGTAGCGATGAACAAATGTGAACAATGTATGTCCATGCAAAAGTAACCTTGAATGAAGACGCTTTCTGGGTGCAAACTGCTAATCTTACAAAATCCAGTTTTGAATCGAATCGCGAACATTTTTTCTATTCGAATGATTCAGATTTTCATAATAGTTTGGAAAAATTATTCGATGCTGACTGGGCTTGAGATGATTTGGCGACTTTGAATCTCCATCCAAATTTGGTGGTTTGTCCGATTAACTGCCGTGAAGTAATCAAAACTTTGCTTGAAAGTGCTGAAAAATCGATAGTGATTCAGACTCAGTATATCGTAGATGATGAGATTCTCGATATTATTCACAAAAAATCTGAGGAGGTAGACATGGCAATAATTGTCGCAGATACGGATGATAATTATGATTTGATTTCGTATTTTTGACCATGAATTGCAAGAACTTTGAAAACTCGTTATAATCATACAAAAATGATTTTGATTGATGAAAAATATTTACTACTAGGTTCAATGAATTTATCTGCTAATTCACTAGATAAAAATAGAGAAATTTGAATTATATTGATGGATACATGACATATTTCAAAGTTTGTGAAATGGTTTAAAGAAGATTGGAATAGTAGTATTTAAAAAATACCGCTCGAAAACGAACGGCAAATTTGAGTATTGGAACAAGGTTGTGTTTATGCAAACAATAAATAGCATGCGAAAATGCCGTAAGCTAATGTGTTTGCTAGACATAAAACGAAGAAAGCTCCAAAAATTTTCCAACTACCATCTTTTGTTGTTTTTTTCTCATCTTTGAATATAAAGTACACAAAGGTAGAGAGAAGAGCCCATATTATTGCAAATAATATGGCTACGGCGGTGACTAAACTTTTCATAATTTTATTGATTTTTTTGTTATTACTAGTGTGAATATTAATGATTGATTTTTAAAATTCAACATAAAAGTTAAAAAAGTCAACATTTTTGGAGGAAGTTAATTTTACAAATTCTTGTTTTTTTATGATGAAAAAATAATATTTTAGTCGAATTTTTTAATCTTTTCGAAAATAGATTATGGCAACTTGGCATGATGTAGCAGAATTATTACTCCCAGGAGTAGATTCAGATATTCAAAAACTTCTTGATAAATATCCAGAGCGTAATTGTGTATGTACACGTATAGCACCATCTCCAACGGGATTTTTACATTTTGGAAGTTTATTTACAGCATTGATAAACTGGAAATATGCGAAACAAAATAACTGAGTTTTCTTTCTGCGTATCGAAGACACTGACCAAAAAAGGGAAGTAGAATGAGCTGCAACATCATTAGTTCAATCACTCAAAAAATTCTGAATAGAAATAGATGAATGACCACTTGGAGAAAATGAATCAGATAAATGAAATTACGGTCCATATATTCAGTCAAAAAGAGCAGATTTTTATAAAGTTTTTATAAAATATTTAATCGAAAAATGACTAGCTTATCCATGCTGGATGAGTGAAGAAGAACTAAATGAAATTCGTGACCAACAGATGAAAAATAAGCAAATTCCTGGAATTTACGGAGAATTTTCAAAATATCGTAAATTGTCTCCAGACGAAGTAATCGCAAAATTCCACGAAATGTGAGATACATTCTCTGTAATCAGATTTCGCTCACCTGCAGATTTGACCAAAAAAATTATTTTTTCTGATGAACTTAGATGAGTAGTTTCTATGATAGACAATTATAACGATATCGTAATTCTCAAGTGAGATGGATTGCCAACATATCATTTGGCACATATCGTAGATGATACTTTGATGAGAACTTCTCTCGTGATGAGATGAGATGAATGGCTTACTTCAGTTCCACTTCATTTACAATTATTTCAGGCATTTGGATTGACTGCTCCTAAATACTGTCACTTGGCACCAATTTCTAAATTGGATGAATGAAAAAAAAGAAAGCTGAGTAAAAGACACGATCCAGAAGCAGATGTGAGAATTTTATTTGAAAGATGATATTCTGTTCAATGATTGATAGATTATATCTTGAATTTAGCCAGTTCTTCATTTGAAGACTGGAGAAAAGATAATCAATTAGCTGACATTTCAAAGTTCAATTTTGAACTTCAAAAAATGTGAGTAGCTGCTCCACTTTTTGATGAAACTAAATTACAATGGATAAATAATCAATATCTTTCAGCTATTTCTACTGAGAAATTATTTGATGAAACTTTGGAGCGAGCTGAATGATTTGACTCTGAATTTGCAGAGCTTTTGAAATCTAATCCAGATTATTATAGAGCAGCTATGAATATCGAACGCCACACGGAGAAAGATCCAAAAAGATTTACAGTTTATCCAGATGTAAAAAATCAGATTCTTTTCTTTGATGATGAGAACTGGAAAAAATGAGCAGAAACTAGAAAAAATCTATTAGCAGAAAATGAAAATTTCTCAAAATTACAAGATTTCGTTCATACATATATTGAGGAATTGAAACTAGAATGAATAGACACATTATGACGATTTGAACAGCTCAAAGAAATCTGAAAAAGATTCGGTTATGCAGCAAACAATGCAGAATTTAAAGAGTGATGATATATAGGAAAAGTCGGAGATTTAGCAATGTTTCTCCGTATTCAATTATGTAATGCAAAACAAACTCCAGACTTGTTTTCATTGATGTGTGTAATGTGAAAAGAGAGAGTGGTAGAGAGATTAAGTGACTATTTAAATTAATGTTTTGTGTCATTCTGAGCGTTAGCGAAGAATCTTAGGTGAAGAAATATAATACGTAAGATTCTTCATTTCGTTACACTCCATTCAGAATGACAAGTTTACGCGTTTCCCATTGAAAACATAAAACATAACGTTAAAATCATATTCAGATTTATTTTTCGTTGGATTAAATAATGTTGGATCAAAATGTGATTCTATGAGAATTAGAACAAGTAAAAACTGCTGAAGCTTTGGAAGAGCGATTTCAAAAATATTTAGGTAAAAAATGACTTTTGCCTGCTGAGTTTAAAGTAATGGGATCATTGTCTCCAGAAGAGAAAAGAGAAAAATGACAGCAACTTTCTGCTCTCAAAACAGCATTGGAATCTGCTTATGAGAAGAAAAACTCTGAAATGTTTTCTGCCGCTATCAATGAAATGCTTGAAAAAGATTTGATAGATATTTCTCTGCCTGGTGCTAAATTGGAGCAATGATATTATAATTTGCTAGCAAAGACTAGAAGAGAAATGGAAGATGTTGCTCAATCACTTGGTTTTATAGTAGATAATTCCACAGATATAGTTACTAAATTTGAAAACTTTGAAGCAGTAAATATCCCTATTACACACCCTGCGACAGAGATGCATGATACGATTTATGTAGATAAAAAAGATCATAGATGAGAGCCTTTTGTTATGAGAACTCATACATCGTCTGGTCAGAATTTTTTGATTAAAAAATATGGTTTGCCAATGAAAGCAGTAATTCCTTGAAGAGTTTATCGTTTTGATGAAATGGATGCCACTCATGATACAATGTTTTATCAATTAGAATGACTTTACATTGATAAAGATATTTCTATCGCTAATTTCAAAAGTATTATCACTACATTTCTTTCTGCAATTTTGAAAAAAGATGTAGAAATCAGAATGAGACCAGCATTTTTCCCATTTACTGAGCCTGGATTTGAAATCGATGCTAGATATGATATGGTAGATCCAAAAACTTGAACTAAAACAAAGTCTAAATGGCTTGAAATTTTGGGAGCTGGAATGGTTCATGAAAATGTATTAAAGGCTGCAGGAATAGATGCAGCACAGTGATGGACTGGTTTTGCTTTTTGAATGTGAATTAATAGAATAGCTGCGATGAAATATTGAATCAGAGATATTAGATATTTTACAAATGGAGACCTTAGATTCGTAAAAAGTTTCTAATTATTTGCAAAATAGATTTGTTTTGCTTATAATTATGTAGTTTTATTTAGTAATTTTATTGGAAATGACGGCTGTATTAGTTATTGTAGTGCTTATTGTGTTAGCATTTTTGTACTATATTAGATTAAATAATACGATTGTGAAATTGGAAGAAACTGTAGGAAATGCATGGTCTGATATTGATGTTCAACTTAGATTGAGATTTGATCTGGTTGATAATCTAGTTGAAACTGTAAAATGATATGCTAAACACGAGAAAGATACATTTAAAGAAGTAGTTGAAGCAAGAAATAAATTTGCTACAGCAACAGATGTAAAATCAAAAGCTGAGGCTGATAATATGTTGACTACCTCATTAAAATCTTTATTCGCTCTCTCTGAAGCATATCCAGAGTTAAAAGCTAATGAAAATTTCCTTAATTTGCAGTCAGAATTGTCTGATATTGAGAATAAAATTGCTTCAGCAAGAAGATATTTCAATGCAGCAACAAGAGAATATAATACGTTAATTAAACAATTTCCTGCAAATGTATTATTCCACAAAGAGCCAAAAGATTATTTTGAGTGATTGGAAGAAGCTAAAAAAGCCCCAAAGGTTAAATTTGATTAATCAAATCTGATTTCAATTGATAGGCGAGTTGTAAGACTCGCTTTTTTTATTGTTTTTTTATGATATATAAATAAAATTTCGGCTGTGTGTTTTATATAAAAATTGTTAAAAATGCCTTATCAATGAATGCAGGCTTTTAAAGCAGAAAATCAAAGAAAAACTGTTTTATTATTGATTCTTTTCCCAGTTTTGTTGCTTTTAATTTTTTGGATTGTATTTACATTATTTTTTACAAATACTGGTTCGTGGGAAGAATGATGGAATATTGTGATGAAATATTTTCCTTTGGCAATAGTAGGTTTGATAATTCGATGAGCAGTATCATTTTTTTTACAAAAAGATATAATGTTTTGACTTTCTGGAGCTAAAGCGATTACCAGAAAAGAAAATCCTGAAATATATAATATAGTTGAAAATTTGTGTATTTCGAAATGACTTCCGATGCCAAAAATTGCGATAATGAATGAGCCATGAATGAATGCATTTGCAACATGATGGAAGAGTGGTAATTCACGAGTAGCTTTTACTTCGGGATTATTACAAAATTTAGATAAAAAAGAAATAGAGGCAGTTGCTGGTCATGAATTAACACATTTGATAAATAAGGATTCACTTTTGATGTATGTAGCTTATGTGTTTGTTGGAGTTGTAACTTTAGTAGGAGAATATCTTGTTAGATCCATGTATTATTGATCAAATTTATCGGATAATTCTGAAAATAAAACTGAAAATAAAGATAGATGAAAGCTTATTTTATGATTTGCATTTTTAGCTCTTTGATATTTATTTTACCCTTTAGTTAGGTTGGCAATTTCGCGTAAAAGGGAGTATATGGCTGATTTGTGATCTGTGGAATTAACTAGAGATAATCAATCAATGATTTCAGCCTTAAGAAAAATCTCAAATGATTCATATGTAGCTAAGGCAAATACTTGAATTTCATCATTTTTTATAGCAGATCCTAAAGTTTTAAATTGAAGAATCATTAGGACTAGATATTGAACTAAAAGTTATGCAGCAAATGGTATAAAAACAAAAACATCGATATGGGATTCTCATCCTAGTATCGAAGATAGAATAGCAAGATTACAAAGTTATTAGTGTGGTTATTTTTCAGCGAGAAATTGTGTTCTTTTCTTCTTTGCTTCTTTTTCCTTTTCTTTATTCGTTTTTAAATAATAGTATTTTTTTATAGAGAGATAGAGATACACAATAATAGTTAAATATATTTCTCATAGTGTAATGTATACTAAAAATTCATAATGGAATTGGGAAACTCATAGTATAAAGAATAACAATGAAGAAATTAACCAGAAAGAATAATTTGATTTACTGTTATATCACATGATTTTCTCATCTTCTTTAGAACATCCTGGAATAAATGCTATAAAATTTCAGATACCAGATATTCAGTAAGCTGTGATTAAAACTCGTAGAACAATATTAAATCGGAATTGATCTAGGGGTAAAGGTAGATTCATGAAGTTTTTTTAATTTATATAAATTAAATTTTTTCTGCAAAAATCATCATTCTTTTATCAGTTCTTCCAATAGGGTAACATCACATTAGGGTTATGTATTCTTTTCCCTCTTCTCAGAATTCGACATAAGTATCATTTACTTCTTTGGGCCTGACTATAACGGTTTTTACAACTTTGTATTTATATAATACTCACTCCCATACTACTTGAATTTCATCGTTTTCTTTTAATTGAGGTATGTTGCGAAACACTGTTCAATATGGATTTTTCTTCCAATATTCTTGAGATGTATGTCCAAAAAAGAAAGCATTTCATCATTCTCATGGATTTGGTGTGGTTGGATATTTGACTACTCAGTTTTCTAAATCTGAGTCAAAACTTGTTTCTGTAAAATCTTTATATGTTACCACGCTACTTTCCACCAAAGGTACATCTAAATTGATTGTTGGAATAATCAATCTATTTGTAGGTGGAAGTAAATTAAAAGAAAAATCATAGCTATCTAAATTTTGTTGTAAGTAGTGATTCATATCGATTGCAACTTCTTGCTGTGTGGAGATTGTACCTTCGTATTGCTCGATAAGATTTTCAACTTCTTCGGTAGATCAATGTTGTCCATTGAAAGAAGAATTTATATTATTTTCAGAGAATCAGAAAACCTCATTCGGAGAAAAGTGATCATTAATATTATCAATTATCAATTGAGCATTGGTAATTATGTATGTTCATAGAAAAAGGACGATAAAAATCAGTCCTAAAACTTTTAATTCTTTGAAAATCTTAGAAAATTTGTAAAATTTACTTTTGGGTTGTGTTAGTACGTATTCTAATTCGTCTAAAGTTTGATACATGTATTAAATAATTCAATATAAATCAGTACTTAATTATATTCACGAAAAATAAAAAAAGCAAAAAATCGGATACATTTTGTTCGATTTCTTTATTCAAGTTAAAAATCTTGTTAAATTTTTATTGACATAATTTGTTTTGGAAGATATTTTGATAACTTTTGGTTATAGAAAAACCGATATTTTAGTATCGGTTTCTTGTTTAAGGTTGAAAAATTTTAATTTAATGCAGATCAATTTGTGATTTGAACCTGAATGGCTCAAAGTTCTTCCATGTCTGCTTGATCTCACATTTGAGTAGTTAAGTATCCAGGATATTTATTAAAGAATACATGTCATGGACATTCATTAGGTTGTCGATTCTCTCCTAATCAGTACATTGGATATAATTTTAAATGTAGGTGATTAACTCACATTCATTCCATAATCATTCACACACGTTCAATTTTTAGACTTTTTTTAAGCATATCTGTTACTTCTTTTGTAGCACTCATCAATCTTCAATAAAATCCCTCATCATTAATCAAAAATAAATCTGAATCGAAATGTTTTTTTGGAATGAGTAGGGTTTGTCATTTTACATTTGGCATGATATCCAAAAAAGCCAAGAATTCATCATTTTCCCAGATTTTGAAACATGGAGATTCTCCATTGGCAATTTTACAGAAAATACAATCAGACATTGTTGAATAATTAGTAACTAAAATATTAACAGAATATTAATTCAGAATTGTGATTTTTTGCCCATTCTTGGATGATTTTTTTGTCATTATTTGCTAGACTTCAAAAACTGATGGCATCGAGTATGAATAGTGTATTATTTTCATCTTCCATATTTCATTTTATTATAGAATTTAATATATCAAGCGATGTTTTGGTGTTTGTGCTTAATCTTTTGGTACTAGTTATATCTCATGTGGCTAAAAAATTATCCAATGAAACTTTATCGTTTAGTAAGTCATCGTAAGCATCAAATAAAAATCAGACCTTATGTGCAATTTTTAAATTTTTATTTCATCTTTCTTCTAATTTTTTTGCACTGGTTGATAATTTTTTCTTTTCATCCAAAATCAAGTCATCGTTTTCTGGTCGGAGTAATTCGAGTAATAAATCGAAGTATTTTTGCATAATTATTGTATCATAGGATAAAATTCAGATTTTTCTTTTTCGTTTAATTCTAATTTATCTATAATTTGTTCTGAATATGAATTTATAATCATATTTATGGCTTTTTTTTGGGATAATCAACGACTTTGCATATAGAATAGTCTTTTTGGAGAAATGCGTTGAATTTTTGCTCAATGAGAAGCTATTACATCAGGAGAATCTACTCTAAGTCAGGGGATTAGTGATATATATTTTGCATTTCAGATTAATAAAGTTTCTTCATATAATTTTGCTTCAACATTTTTTATATTTTTTTCAATATGAAGATTTCCATTCAGAGTGATTAATGCATTATCTGAGGCTAATGTAATGACATTGATTCAGACTTTTGTATTGTTAACTTTAAAACTTGTGTTTATATCTAGTTGTACATTTTGACTTTCGATAGCAGGGATTAGGAAATAGCATTCGATATTGGAATTCTCATTTTGAATATCAAATTTGAATGAAATCTGACTATTTTTAATTACAGCTCAAAATTTTATATTTGAATTTTTATCGGGGATAATGTGAAAAACATCTTCTTCATTTTCAAATTTACGTAAAATATTTTTTTCAGATTCTTTCCAAAAAATTTCTTGCATTATTGATTTTCAGGATTAGTAAATCAGTATTCTCATTCCACATCTTCATATCAATTATTATTCCCAAAAAATCATTCTAAATCATTCATCACATCTTCTTCAAAAGTATCTGATTCAATATTTGTATCTTCTATATTTTGTTCGATATTTTCTTTTATATAAGTTTGTTGACTATCATCTGTAATTTCGATGGCTGGTTTATAGTTTCAAAACATAAGCCAAACTACAGCAACAATGACTAGAATTAAAATAATGTACAATGTGATTTTTATTCGCTTTGGCATTATTAAATATAATGAAAATAAAACACCAAAATAATTATATATTTTCATAGAATCAATTCAAATAGTGAATTTTAACAAAATGATTTTTATTTGACTTTTTTGGTTTTTTATATATCATATATTATATTTATTTGGTAAGGATAATAATATGGAGACTCTAGAACAACGTTTTGAAAGAATAGAGGCATATTTAAAACAGAGATTACATGAATATAACCAAGTTATGCCTGTAAAAGGGTGAGAGTGAGTAACCTTGCTAGAAATCTATTGAGAATGGATGGATTATTTAGTAAAAGAGAATGTGAAGGGGAATAGTAATTTTTTGTTAAAGTGGGAAAGTTTTTTAATGCAGCGTAATACAGATGCTATTGTGGATTTGTTAATTGGTTTTTTTGAGGCTAAAAGACGCTATTGAAGAGATCAAGAAAGATGAGAACATAAGCGAAATTGGTTTGCATTATGCAAAAATTATTGTGCAAAATGGTGATGGAATTCTGATGAAGACTTACTTTATAGTTTTTTTAGTTCTTATTCTGCAGCAGAGAGAAGGATTTATAAAAAAGCAGAAGCGGGTGAGGTATTGGCAGATACATCTAAGTCTTTATTACAGATTATGGCCTTAAATAGAGATGAAATAGCTAAAAAAGAAGAAGAGAAAAAAAGGAAGGCGGAGGAGAAAATGAAGAAAGAGGAAGAGAAGAAAAAAAGAAAGGAGAAAAGAGAAAAAAAGGCTGAAGAAAATAAATTAAAAAAGCTTCAAAAGAAAAAATCTAAGAAAGAAGAACTTATAGAAAAAAAATCAGAAGAAATTTTAGAAGATAATGAAAAAGAAGTTGACCCAGATTATCCAAAAGCACCGGAATGATGGAGTGGACCTACAGATTCGAGGTTTAATTGACCTATATTTCAAGCAGATGAAGAAAATTGAGCGGCTAAAGAAAATGTAGACAACTCAAAGAAAGATACTATAATTAGGGATGAAAATTGAAATTTGAGGCGTACTAGTGATGGTCAGTATTTGTTAGATTTTGGTGAATAAAATATTTCTATTTTATTTTGTTTAAAAATTCCTATCCTATGGTAGGAATTTTTATTTTGAATTGAATTTATGCTTTCAATAAAAAATCTTTCAATATCTGTATGAGAAAAAGAAATATTAAATCAGATTTCTTATGATTTTGAACTTTGAAAAAACTATTGCATATTATGAAAAAATTGAAGCTGAAAGTCATCATTAGCAATGGCATTAATGTGAAATCCAAGATATGAAATAACTGAGTGAGAAATAGTATTGGATGGTGAGAAAATTTCGGAATTATCGCCAGATAAAAGAGCTAAACTTTGAATTTTTTTAGCTTTTCAGAACATTCCAGAAATTCCATGAGTTAAGTTATTTGAATTTTTAAAATGAGTTTATGATAATGCAGTAAAAACCACAACATTTATGGAATTCAAAAAATTGATAGAATCAATACTTGAAGAATTACAGCTTTCAAAAGATTTTCTTTGGCGTGATTTGAATGTTGGATTCAGCGGATGAGAGCGTAGAAAATTAGAAATATTACAAATGAAGCTTTTGAATCCAAAGTACATAATTCTCGACGAAATAGATTCATGATTAGATGTTGATGCGTTCAAAGTAGTTGCAGAATTGTTGAAATCAATGTCAACCAAAGAGAATTCATTTATAATTATTACGCATATTTTTACGATACTAGATTATTTAAATATAGATGAAACGATGGTTTTAGAACATGGAAAGGTTGTAGAAACTTGATGATGAGAAATAGCTAAAAGAATTAAGGAAAGTTGATTTAAAAAATAAATTTTATTTTATAATTATAGTATGATGAGTATTAGAGATTGGTTTAAACCGAATATTGAACCTATGAATCATATTTACGTTAGTAAATCCAGTATATTATATAATTATAAATATCTACAGTCATTGAAACCTCATGCAGATTTATTTCCCGTGATTAAATCTAATGCGTATGGACATGGAATAGACCAGATTCTACAGATTTATAAATGATTACCAATAAAGTATGTTGTTGTAGATTCATTCCCAGAGTATAATATCGTACGTCGTCATAGTAAATTTAATGTACTGCTTTTGTGAGAGACATTACCTGTGAATTATGAAAAATTTAATTTTAAGAGGACGGCATTTTGTGTTTATAATCTTGAAACTTTGCAAGCTTTGGTAAAGCTTAATAAAAAGTTGAAAATTCATCTATTTCTGAATACTGGGATGAATCGTGAATGAATAGATGCAGATTTGTTACCAAATGCTTTGGAGTTCTTGAAAAAATATCCAAAAATTATTATTGAGTGAGTTATGTCTCATTTGTTTTCGACTAACAAATTGGATGTAGAAAAGCAAGTCGATGCATTTAAAATGATGTATCAACTGATTATAGATTATGGACATGTACCAACATATCGTCATATTTGAGCGAGTGCATGATTATTAAAGCTACAAGATAATTTTTTTAATGCATATCGTCCATGATTAGCTCTTTATGGATATAATCCATTATCGGAGGATGATTCAGATTTTGATTTATGAGAAAAATTACAGCCAGCACTATCTTTATCTTCAATTATTATTGCTATAAATTCAGTACCATATAATGAATGAGTTTCTTATGATTCTCAGTGGAAACAATTAGAAAAGGAAGATAAAATCACGGTTACAGTTCCGTTTGGATATGCGGAATGACTACCTCGTGCAGTTCGTGAAAAATTTAATATTAATCATGAAGATGGTGATTTGAGACAAATATGAAATATATGTATGAATCTTTCGTGTTATTTATGAAATGAAAAAGTGCTTATTTGAGATAAGGTTCGGTTATTAAGAAAGGATCAGAAATTGGAGAATTCAATTTTATGATGGGCAAAAGCTTCTGGAACTATTCCTTATGAGATATTAGTTCATTTGGATAGAGGAATTAGGAGAGAAGTTGTTGAGTAAAATAGCCACAGTCCTCTTTTAATAGGGTTGCCAAAGGATGAGGAGGGTGTCTGATAGAAAACTATTTAAAAAGATGTTGTCAAGCGAGTGTTATTAAAGCTCAAACGATAGCAGATATTAAAGATATAGCAACAGGATATTGATTTAATTTATACAAGCATCTTTGAATTTTATTCTTTTCTACCAATTTTTCAATTTCTTCCATCTTTGTCCATCAAGAACTAGTTAAATTATATCCGTAGCCATTCAAACCATTTCTTTCAATCATTCATTTTGCGATAAGGCTATCTTGTGGTGGAGTTTTTCTTTCGGGCAAAAATTTACATTTTCAAATAATATCATTCTTTAAATTAATATGTTCTCATGTGTAAAGTCTTAGCATAAGCTCAAATTCATTATTTGTGAAGGTTTTATTTTGGCATTTACACCATTTTACTACATTCTCTTGGTTCATAAAATATTAATTAGTTTTAAAACATATTACCTTATATAATTTTGAATTTATTCAAATTGTTTGGAAAGTTATCCATGATGACATATAATCTCGGTAGGTACCAACAGAAACATAGTATGGACTATTGGTCGCATAATCTATTGATCTAGTCCAAAATAAAGGTTGTGCTTTCATATTAGTTGGATGTTTAGCATCAACTTTGTATCAGTAAATATCTGATAAAAACATATCTCAAATAGCACGGTTAAGTAAATCATATTTTTCTTCCCCGCTTTGGCCTATTCAAGATTCTGATATCTTTGTATTGTATAAATCATCTCATTTTATATTCATCCAGATATTCATCAATTTAAAGAATTCATCTTTTGAAGGCACATGATATCATGGTGCACAAGGTCACTGAAGAGAGTCCGACCACATATATCAGTCTTTAGATGTTTTTATCTCACTGCTTAGAGTTATTGAATTCTTACCATCCGAAAATGTAACATCAGTTCATTTCCTTAAAATGTTTCAACTATCAGTTTTTGAGACTTCTTCTTTAATATTTCCTTTATTCTTATTGTCTATATATCTTTTCAACATCAGTAAGACATATCATTTTTTTTCTTTTAAGTTTGAATTAGTATTTGTTATTACACCATTATCCTTTAAAGCTTTTAAATGTTTTTCGTAATATTTTCAATTAGTGGTATTATATGTGTCTCCATATAAAATCCTCGACAATACAGTTCCAAATTCAGCTCTGGATACTGAATCATTTGGTCTAAATTTACTAATTCAAATTCACATTATTCATAAATAACACGCCTTATTTGCTATTACTGAATCACTATTGTTTAGGTCACTATATCATTTACAGTCTCTTGATGGATCTTGTTCTTTTAACATTAATTTCGTGGCGAAAATGTTTAACATTCTAGCCATTTCAATTCTGGATAATTCTTGATTTAATTTAGCGTTGTTAATATACTGTTCAGTAATTATTCATTCATTACATGCCCAAAAATAAGCCTCTTTTCGTTCTTGTTCATAATTTGAATTCGCAAAATCACAATTAGCAAAGACACTTGAAGATAGTCATACTAAGAGTATTCCTAACAAAGATAAGTATAATTTTTTCATAGGTATATGGTATAAATCATAAATATAGAAACGTTATTTTTTATTATAAAAAAATCAATAAAAAAATCCCCCTCTTGATAAAGAGTAGCTAGGGGAGATTTTTTATTTTATTTCTTACCTTTTTTCTTTAATTTTTTTTCGATTTCAGCAACTGCGAGTCTAGTCTTAATCATTGTGTCTGGGTTAAGAACATGGATTCGATTCCATACAAAAACATCTAATTATTCTACAACGGTAATTCTAATTAAAGGATCTGTTTCTTGTCATCTTTTTTTATCTCAAATAATTATAATTTTTTCTCAGATAGAAATCAAATTCTTTTCTTTAAGGATTTTTAGAGTTATATCTTGATTTTCACTTGTATGTTCTTTCCATTCTTCCATTTTAATTCATTGAATTCCTGCAAGAATATTCATTCAATCTACAATTTTTTTATCAGGGCAACAGGCAAATACATGTTGATTTGGTTTAAATGCTGATACAAATTTTGCTAGATGTCAGCTTGTTGTGAAGACTAAAATATGATTAATTCTTAATTCGTCTGCTAGTGATAAAGCGTGTTTAACGAGAGATTTCTTTCATAAGGATATTTCATCATTTTGTACTAATTCAAAATCCTTATGTGAATACACTAGATTTTTTTCTGCTTCTTCAATTGCTTTGCTCATAGTTTCTACTGCTTGTACTGGAAATTTTCAAACAGCAGTTTCTTCACTAAGCATAAGTACATCTGCTCATTGAATTCTAGAATTATAGACATCTGAAATTTCTGCTCTAGTTGGTATTGGAGAATTTACCATGGTCTTCAATAATTCTGTAGCCATAATAGCAGGCTTTCACCATTTTCTACATGCATCTAAAATATACGTTTGATAGTATGGTAATTTGAAAATTGGTACTTCAATTCATAAATCTCATCTAGCAATCATAATGGCGTCAGATGCTTGAGTAATTTCATCGATATTTTCTAGTCATTCTTGATTTTCTATTTTTGCAATAATTTGCACATGGTCTGCATTATTTTCGTGAAGGAATTCCCTAACTTCTTCAATATTTTTTTTAGTTCTAACGAAAGAGATTGCTACAAATTCTATTCAGCATTCTAAACTAAAGAGTAAATCTTTTTTATCTTGTTCTGTTAATCATGGAAATTTTAAACTCATTCAAGGAAAATTCATATGTCTTCTAGATCAGACTTCGAGATTATGCTTAGAAATTACTTTAATAAAATCTGAATTTACTTCCGTTACTTCTACTTCCATTAGTCATGATTCGATTTCAATTTTATCTCAAATTTTAATATCTTCTAGTAAGTAAGGATAGTCACAGAACATATCTGAATCTTCATTCATTAAAGATTCATCTACAAATATTCTAAATTCTTCTCATTTTTGGTATGAATATGGTTCTTCTCTAGCTCATGTCCTTACTCAAGGTCATTTTGTGTCTACTAAAATTCAGAGATTCGTCAATCATTTTTTATTTAATTCATGGATAAGCTTGATTACAGGAGCTGTGGTATCATATTGAGCATGCGGGAAATTAAATCTGACTATATTTGCTCAAGCATTATAAATGTTTATAAGATCTTGTTCTTTGTAGGTGTCTCTAATTGTTGCAATAATTTTTGCTTTTTTCATGGTATATCATTTTTTATTTAAAATATAAAGCTTCATTTTCAAATCATTCGAAATATCAAGTTTAGTTAATTATGCTAATTATGTTTAAACTGCATAAAATAATGAGTCAGATTTCTAATTGTTTTTTCATTTTTGTTTTTTTGTGAGGTGTGTGGTTTTTTTTGACTTATCTTTTATTTTATTAGCTACTTTTGATAAAGAGTTTAAAATTTTTCATCCTTCATTAGCTCATTTTACGAATGGGGCTAAAGAGGATATTTGAAATGGATTTTTCTCTTTCAAAGCTTTAATTCCTGCTTTTAAATTGATATCATCTTGAGCATATAAAGTTGCAATTACGTCACCTTTTTTAACAGAACTTCAGGTCTTTTTATAAATATACATTCATGCCTGATCAATGATAGGGCAACCTAGTCTTCTACAAACAGAATTTACATCGTGTAAATCCATTCATGAAATCTTTCATTCTTTTTCAGCAAGTACATCATAAGTATGTTTACCCAATTTAAGAGATTCTGAGTTAACATCTGGATCCCCTCACTGAGCAGCTATAATTTCTTTCATTTTATTTCGAGCAGCTCCAGTTTGTAGCTGATGTCTTGCTAAATTCATTGCACTTTTACCTGTTACCAATCAAATATTTTCAATAAGTTTACCTCAAAGAAAAACTATTTTATCTTCTAGATCTTTTGGTCTATCTGGGTGTTGTTGTAATACTCTTAAAACTTCACGAACCTGTAGTACGGCTCAAACCCCATTTCAAATAACTTCATTTGCTTGTGTAATTTGAACTGACATTTTCATTCAGAGTTTTTTTCCAACGATTTCAAATCTTTTTTTCCAGTCTTTTGCCTCTTCCATGCTAGTTACTTTAGCTGTTGGTCACACAGGAATATCTATAAGAGAGTGAGTAACTCACATTGCATATTTCTTAGCCATAATTGAGCTCACAACTTTAGCTTTTGATTGCATAGAAAGAGGATACTGAACTTTGATTAATTTATCATCAGCTGGTGCTAAATCCAGTCCTCATCACCAAACTAAACAACAATTTGTTTTTTGTACTAATTCTTCAATCCCTTCTTTATCAAAATTAATATTCATAAGAACATTTACACATTCTCATGTGGCAGCAGGAGAAGTGATAGATTTAGAAAAGTTTTTAGGAATTTTGATTCATAAACTTGCAATTAGAGGGATTAATACCATAGTTGTTTCATTCCCAGGTACTCATCCAATGCAGTGTTTGTCAGCAATAATTTCTCATTTTGGATATTTAAACATTGCTCCACATTCAGCCATCGCTTTGGCTGTGAGATATGTCTCTTCGTCAGATGTTGGGTAAAAATAGCTAGAAGCAACATAATAAGTCATCATTGTATCATCGACTTTATTTTCAGAGATGTCTTTAATTATTGAGTAAATTTCCTCATAAGTAATAGGTTCTCACCTCATTTTTTTTCTAATAGCATTTGTCGTTATAGATGCTCATTCAGTAAGGCAAATCCCAACCATTTCCAAATTTTTAATTTTATATTTTTTTGCTAATTCGTCTGAAACACCTATAGTTCAGATTGTTACTCTATTTGAAAATGATACATCAGCAACAATTTCTTCTCAATTAACTCTTATAATACTTACTTTATTGTGTACAGTAATACCATAGGCCATTGCCTGATTAGGATTGAGAAAAGCAATCATTCTTTCTCCATCTTGCATGTCACTGATAAAGATTCTTGCTGTAAAATATGAATCAGGATCTTCTCTAAATGCGTGATAGTTTTTTCTTCGTTTATCAACTTTTGAAGCAAATCGTCCCATTTTTTGTTTTTATTAATATAAATAAAAAAGATATCTGATTATATCCCAAAATATAAAAAAATGCAAATTTTGAGTTCGTTTTTTTAAGATATTCAAATATTTGAAAAATATAGATAAAACTGTATATTGAATTTGGTTTATATTGGATTTAAAATTATGCTTTCACTTTATATTCATATTCCATTTTGTGTAAAAAACTGTCCATATTGTAGTTTTTCTGTCGTTCAAAATCCAAGCGATGAAATGATGCAGACTTATTTAGAAAGATTACATAATGAAATAGATGAGTGGTGAAATGTATTTTGAAAGGTAGAGATTAGAACGATTTATTTTGGATGAGGGACCCCAAATTTGATATGAGCAGAAGAAATAAAAAAGCTGATTTATCATTGTGAAGACGTTTTTAATTGTGAAAATGTAGGTGAACTGAGTTTTGAATGTAATCCTTTCCCGCAAAATCAGGTTTATGAATTTGTTTCAGAACTTCAAAAATCATTTAAAAAATATCCAAGAGTACGTTTCTCGTTTGGAATTCAGAGTCTGGATAATTGAGTCTTAGAAAATGCATGACGTCCATATACATTTCCATGAATGGTAGACTTCTTACGTGGATTACGTGATTTAAAACTAGAAAATAGTGTATATAACTTTGATTTTATGGCGTTCGGAGTTTTTAATCAAACAAAAAAATGAGATTTGCAACTTTGGACTCCATCAGCTTTAGAATTTTTTCATGACTTTGTAAATTCATGATTTGCAGATAGTTTTTCATTATATATGTTGGAACTTTTTGAACATCAAAAATGGAAGAAATCTGAGTGAAATTCAATTGTTCAAAATCAAAATTGAACGTTTTGAAATGAAGATGAAATATATGAAGAGTTTGATTTTCTTAAAAGTATAATTCAGGACTGATGATATAAACGTTATGAAATATCAAATTTTGCTGCAGTAGGGAAGTCTAGTATCCACAATAGAGTTTATCGGGAGATGGAAGATTATCTATGATTGTGACTTTCTGCATCATCATTTATAAACGCTAAAAGTTCATATTTTTGAGCTGTCGTTGAAAAACTAAAAAAAGTGGATTCTTCACTTCATTCAGAATGACTAAATGGAATACGTCGAACTAATACTCCATATTTTCCAAAATATATTTGAAATGAAAAACTAATAGAATCAGCTATTCAATCTATGTCAGAGTTAGATTATTTAATTGAATCTTTCTTTCTTTCATTACGCACTGATAGATGAATTAATGATATATCAAAATTTGAGGCAGTTTTAGTTAAAGATTATTCAGAGAAAATAAAATTATATGAAACCAATGGATTTTTGAAATTACGTGAAAATTGATTCGTTCTTACTGATGAATGAATGGAGTGTTATAATGGAATAATCACTGAATTACTTATGAAAATTTAAACGGCGAGTTTCTCTAAATTAATAAAATCTCAAAGATCTCATAAATTGATAACATAAAAATTAGGGTATCAATATCATTTTTTGTCTTCTGTATAAAAACTGATACTATATCCTTCATTGTTAGTATCCAATGCAGTATTTCTAAGAGTGTCTGAAGTTGAAAATCTTCTTATTTTGTAAGCATTCTTATCATGGAGTTGTTGGGTTGTAATTAATCAGTGAAATCAATCACTTTCTTTGTTGATATAAAATATTTTATTTTTTTTGATGAAATAATTCAAAATTAAAGGAATTAATTCGTCAAATCTATAAGTGTTTTCTTTTGTTCTGTAGACTAGTCAATCTAAAGGAAGTTTTTTACCATCAATGACTAAATATTTGTAATCATCGTTCTTTGGTCGTGGTAAAACTCATCTTTTTATTTTATCTTCATAAATATCGATATCAAACGAAATATCTTTGAGAGTGCTTTCGGTGAAATATCTTAGCCTGTTTAATGATATAGATTTTCATAGTTCTGGATCATTCATGTTTTTTACTCTGTTGAAGATTCTTTTTTCCAAATCTAAAAAATTGTGGTTTCATATTCCTAAATCATTGCTATGTGGATAAAAAGAAATTTCTTGATATAGTGAAACATCTTCATCAATCTTATCACCATTACTTCACTCATTGTATTCATCTTTATTGATTGTATATTTTACGATTAATTTGAAATCTTCATATTTACCATTTGCTCATCTTTTGACTTCTCATGATGCAATTTTATATGCCTGTTTCATTCATTGACTAGGATTCTTTTGGTTTAGTGAACGATAAATCTGAGATATTCTATCTATTTTTGAGCTTTTATTTCATGTTTTTATTCTCTTTGTTATTTCAATGTTTTCATCATCAAATCCAGACAAATAGTCTTCTAATTCATTAAGTATTTCACTTTCAGTCTTCTCATCTATAAAATCTCATTTTTTGTCCGCTTGAATGCTTTCAATATATATTCATTTAGTGTTAGATATCTTATCTAGATAATTTTTACATAAAGCAATGATTGAATTTTTAATTTCTTCAGGGGCTTTCTCTTCTCAATAAAAAGTAGCTCTTATTCAAGACTCATCTTTTATTTCTTTAGTTCTTCATCAAATTTTTAACATCTTTGATGCATCAGTCTTATATCTAGCAGTGAGGTCCCAATTTTGAGAATCTTCTAATCATTCTTTGCTTGAGGTTCGTTGTTCTGTAAGTTTTTTGTGAATTATTCATTTATCTGATAATGATCATTTTGTGTGTTCTTCTCTTAAATTGATTGTTGTATACAAATTATTTAAGAATGATTTTCTAGATTTGTACCACTCGTTTGCTCATTCTGGTCATCATTCTTCATACGCATTAAAACTATTAGGTTCCATGAGATACATTATAGCTTTTACATAATGATCTAATGTTCATATAATTGGTTCTCATCTGGAGTTTTCTTTTCTTAAAAAATTAAAATCTCAATCATGAAAGATTTTATGGAACGATTTAGAAGATCATGAGTTTGGTATATTTTTTATTGTTTTCAAAAAAACTCGTCAAATATACTCTAATCATCATTGAGTAATTTGTCATTCTTTGTCTATGTAATCATGATTTTTATCGTATAGAATATTAGCGAGAGCTAAACATATGTCATTATATAGTATTCATTCTTTTGGAGACATCTTTCATTCTTTTACCAGTTTTTTAGATAATAAGGTATAATATTTGCGAAATCTTTTATGGGGAAGATGTTTTTTGTTTTCTAAATCTATTCTAGAAATTATAAAGTTTTTCCTGATAAAATCTCTAATTCAGTTTTTTAAATGTTCTTTATCAGATTTTTCAATTATTTTAGATTCATCTATTTTGGAATAAGCTTTATTACGGATGTTTATTATGTTAATTTCCTCAATATTTCACAAAATATCAACTGCTCATTTTTTTGGAGAATCTTTTCTTTTGCTTTCTGAGATTTTCCAATCTTCGTCGTATGATAATTGGGCAGTATCTGATTGTCATTTGTTCCCTGTCTTTAATTTATACAAAATTAGGGCAGCTTGTATCTGTGAAGTGATGGGATTGATTATTTTTCTATATTTTCGTTGCTTTTCCTCTGTAAATTTTCAAGTTTCATTTCTTAGTTCTTGCTTGTTCATCAGTATATTATGACATAATATAAATCTGTACTTATATTATAAACAAAATACATAAAAAGTCAACTTATTTTAAGCAATATTTTATGAAAATAATCCTATAAATAATTGAGGAGCAAACTCGAAAATCATTCTTAAAGATGCAAATAGGAATAGGAATATTCATTCGGCCTTAGATAATTTCCATCATGTTCTCATAAATATCAGAGTAATTACAAGTGTAAATATTAAAATCAACATGGAAAATATGTTGTCATACATGAAACTTCCTAAAAAAGTTTCACAATTTCAAATTAAACATTTAGGAGTTAGGTGTAAAGGTGTAATTACAGATGAGATTCATACGATTCATAGGATATTAAATATATCGGATCAAATTACATTTCCTACTCACATATCGTACTTTTTTTTAATAATTGCGGCTAGTGTGGCTGCCATTTCTGGTAGACTTGTACCTGCAGCGATAATTGTTGCTCAAATAGCCCATTCAGATATTCAAAGTGTAGTAGCAACATATACGGCGGATGCTACAATTATATCAGATGACATCACTAAGAGTCATATGCTCGCAATTATTTTAGTTATATTTAACAATATTCAGTTTTCGTGTTCCTTTCTCCTTTGTTTCTTTTTGTTGAACAAAGATAAAAAAAATAAAAATAGGAGTACGCACATAAATATAGTAGAATATGCCGACAATCAAAATTCTATATTAAATCAGTTTTCTGTGTTTATATTTGTTATAGATAAAATGAAAATACATACAAACAGATACATGAAATTTTTGATTTCAGGGAGTTCTATTCCATTAGCATTTCAGACTTCTTCCATTGGATCTTTTTTAATCCATAAATATCAATTATAGCAAACAAGTAAACCTAAACATATTGCTCATTCTCGTCATAAAAGTTGCTGATCCCAAAGAAATGCGAATAATAAACACGAAATTAAGAATAAAAATATACCATCTCTATACACGAGTTTTTTTTGAATAACTATTGGCACAAATATTGCGCTTAATCATAGAATGAATCATAAGTTAAATATGTTTGAACCTACGATGTTTCATACTGATAAAGATCCACTCCCATTTATAGCAGACATTGCCGAAAGAAACAATTCAGGTGCAGATGTTCCTATTGCTAGAATGGTTAATCCTATGAATAAAGGAGATAATTTAAATATTTTAGCGACTCTTACACTTGAGTTAATTAATTTATCTGCAGAAAATCATAACAAGAACAATCATAATAATAGTACAATAATAGCCAGGACCATATTTTTATATATAAGATAAACACTTAATTCTAGTGTTCTATGCTAAAAATACAAGCAGAAGAAAAGAGCCAATTGATTTCACCCGGCTCTTAGTTTTAATTAAATGAATTTTGTGGTTTGTTTATTCATCTCCACCTTGTTCTTCAAGAGTCATTCCAATGATTTCTTCTTCGTCATTTTGCTGTGCTGGAGTAGTGAGAGCTTCTCTATTGATATAAACATACATTGGAATAATCATAGGCACTCTTCAAATAATTTTTTCAATTTCTCATTCTAGCAAATCTTTGATAGTTCTGAGATTCTCTTTTATATCCATTTTCTTTTTCAGATTTTTATTATATTCTGCTCTGGCCAATTCAACTATTTGAGTATGAATTGATTTAACTTCACTTGAATAAACAAATCATCTAGATTCGATTTGTAAATTTCAAACTAATTCTTTAGTTTTTGTATCTATCTTGAATATCAAAGCGACGACTCCATCTTGTCACATGATTCCACGAGCCTTAGTTACATATTCTCAGCTTAGATGTCATTGTCATTTACCGTCAATTGTAACCGTATCGAGTTTTAATTTTTTCTCCGACAATAATACACATTCATCATAAAGTTCAACAATCTGACCATTCTTTGGAAGTAAGATTTTTTCTTCTGGAATTCTCATATCGAGAGCAATTTTTTTATGTGCGTGTCTCATTAATGCTTCTCAGTGAATAGGACAGAAATATTCAGGTTTTAAAAGTGCCATCATTTCTTTCATGTCTTCTTGGCAAGCATGTCCAGAAGTGTGAAGTGCAAGAGTTGGCTCATCAACCAAATCAATTCCCATATCTATCAAAGTATTCAATAATGATCAAACGGCTTTTTCATTTCCTGGAATAGTATGAGATGAAAGTAATATACAATCACCAGGTCTAATCATGAAATCTTTGTAAGTGTTTGTAGCCATTCTCACGAGAGCACTGAATTCTTCTCATTGAGAACCCGTACAAACTATCATTACTCTTTCATCTGGCATTTGATCAATTTCACCTGAAACTAGTCTAATCATATCTTTTGGTACATTGATATATCCAAGTTCTTGACAAAGCTGAACATTTCCAACCATAGATCTTCCTGCAAGGAAAATTACTCTATTATGTCTTACAGCACTTTCAATAATCTGAATAAGTCTTCAGATATTTGATGCAAATGTTGAAATAACGATTCTTTGGCTTGGATGACTTCTGATTACACGATCAAGGTTCTCTCCAATCAATTTTTCACTTGGAGTATGTCATGGAGTTCTAGCATTTGTAGATTCTCCTAAATATAATTTTACTCATTCCTGTCCGATTCTACTAATTTTTCCCAAATCGGCAGGCTTGTCAATTGCAGGTACAAAGTCGATTTTAAAGTCTCACGAATGCACAATATTCCCTTTTGGAGTATGAATTGCATATCACATTGATTCAGGGATCGAGTGGTTTACACGGAAAGGTTCAACTAAAAATTCTCAAAGTTTAATTATATCAATGTCTGGATCGATGATTTTATATTTCATCTTTTTCTGGTCTTGGTCATTCTGACTTCTCTTAATCAATCCTAATGCTAATGGAGTAGTATAAACGATAGGATAGTCCAATTCTGAAAGGATATGTTTAATTGCTCCAATATGGTCAAGGTGTCCATGAGTAATAAGGATTCCCTTAATATTCTTTTTCTTCGATATTAAGTAAGAAATATCAGGAATGATATAATCTACTCCGTGCATATCAAAACTTGCGAATTCAAGCCCAGCATCTACGATGATAATATCATCTTTGTATTCGATTACTGTCATGTTAATTCAAATTTCTTCTAGTCATCAAAGTCCAAAAACTCTGACTGGAACCTCATCTTTTTTAACCAACTTTTTCAAATCTGCTATTGATTGAGTAGGAGCTTGATTTCTGTGCTTTAAAAAATTTGCTGAAGATAAAGTTTTATCTGCTCATTGTGTATAATTTGTTCTTGATGTAGCTCTAGTAGTACTCGTTGTTGTGCTTGCTGTTCTCGTTGAATTGACAGTTCTAGTATGAGTAGTTCAATTTGTAGAAGTTGTAGTCGTTGAGTGAGTAGTTCTTCTAGTAGTAGGATTTTTTAATTGACCATTCACAGCCTGAGCATAAAGACTTTGACTAGAAGTGTTTCTGGAATTGTAAGTCCTAGTTTCTGTAGGATAATTCCTTTTAGAATTGCTTTTTTTGCTTAAATTGATAGAAATGTTTGAGTGCATTTCTCTGTCACCTTGTGTTGTAATCATAACGTTAATTTAGTATAAGTAATATAAATTTTTGTTTGAAAGAGAGCTTTATCTATTATTACTTCCTTAATGTTGGATTTATCAGATTTACGTAAGACATGTGAAGATAGACATATACCATTAATTTCAGTTCAGACTCAAGATTTTCTTGTTTCTTGGCTTGAGCGTCATCAATCTAAGAGAGTTTTAGAAATTTGATCCGCTGTGTGATATAGTAGTATTGTCATTTCTCAGACAATCTCCAAGCGATGAGGAACTTTGACATCATTTGAAATCAGCTATCCAGCTTACCTTGAAGCCTTGAAAAATATAGAAAAAGCTGAAATAAATAATGCAGTTCTCTATCCTTTTGATATTAATGAAATCTCGCTAGAAAAGTTTTTTTCTCAGAAATTTGATGCAGCATTTATTGATGCTCAGAAGAGTCAATATTGAGATTATCTGCAGAAAATTCGATCACATCTTGCACCAGAAAATACGCTTTTACTTGACGATGTCATCAAATATCAAAACAAACTAACTTGATTATATCAATTCATCGAAAAAATGCAAATAAATTATAAGATTTTTGATACTGAGCCAGGTGATGGGGTTATGTTGATAGAATAGAGTTATTAATTTTTATTGACATTGAAAATAAAATTTTTATAATATAAGCAATATAAGCAACGAGGAAAGAAGTTGAACTAAAAAAACAAAATTATGAAAAAATTAAGTTTAAGTGAATCAAAAAAGCTTATATGGCTTACTTGGTTCTTGGTTATTTTTGTAGGATTTGTTGTTTATTTTTCAGTGAATCCGACAAGATTGTGGGGATTGATTGTTGCGGGAGCTGTTGCTCTGGGCTTACTTATCAATTTCTGGGTAAAATCAAGAAGGATTCCTTCATCCTTGGATGAAACCTTGCCAGCTCTATTTTCACCTACTGCATTTCTCATGATGCTAGGAACGTTTGTGAGTTCTTTTGCCTCTAAGGAGGGAACAATTAATCCTCTATCTTTGGCGTTAGGTACAGTTACAGTCATCTGTTTTATTTGCGTTTTAATAGAAATGCGATATAGCGAATAATAGATTGTCTATCCATTATAAAATCTGTCATATTATCATATGGCAGATTTTTAATAATAATTAATATAGCTCCTTGTATGTGGTTTTAATAAGATTGTTTAGATATTCAGAATTATCAACATTGTCTACATAAATCATAGGTTTAGCTCACGGATATGGAATTTGCATTTCAAGATTTTCAATCAGATTTTTTACTTTTTCTGTTGGTTTAAGTAATAAGCGATTATCATAAATTCAACCAATAATTTTTCAATGAAAATATAAAATATATTCTCACATCATTTTGCGATAAGAGATTTCTGGTAAGTCTGATAATTGATCCAGAATAAACTGTAAATAATCAGGGGAACTAACCATGAGAAGAAAATTATGATTAAACCTCAGCACTTCTTTTTACTCTATTCATAATTCAGTAACCGATTCATTCTTCTGGTAATTTTTCCACGAAAAGTATATTAATTCATGATTTTTCAGCATTATGATATTGATCAAATAGTGCATGAGCACAACTTGCTAAATTTGATTTGGTTCATCGTGGGATAATAGTAATTCAGTTTTTTGAAAAATCCTCGATTATATTTTTATTGTTATCTATTAACTCCTGTGTTAATAAGATTCAGATTTTTGTATTTTGTGCTTCGAATTCTTTAGATAATGTTGGTATGTCTGTAAGATTATCAAATATTCTAACATGTCATGAAATGCTATAATGTTTATATCTCATTCAAGGAGATAATTCAGGATTTTTGGTAGTATATTCTACTTTTATTTCGTGATTGAAACAATCTTCTAAATCTTCTTTAGTCAAAAAACCAGGGCGAAGAATCTGAATTTTTAATTTTCATTTTTCATCTTCATCGGGTACTACACGCATTACGCTCGATTCAATCCCAGCAAATGATTCTCAATCATCAATAATCAATGGTACATTATCATGTAAATTATCATAAACCATTTGTGCATTAGTTGGACTAGGCTTTCAACTTATATTTGCACTTGGAGCAGCAACTGGCAATTCTGCGACTTGTAAAAATTTTTGTGCAACAGTGTTTGATGGTAAACGAATTCAGACATAATCTAGTGGACATGAGCGATTTGAAATAGTTCATTCTTTTTTCTTTAAGAGGAGAGTCAAAGGTCCAGGTATTAGTTTATCGATAATTGTTTGTTGAATTTCGTTTTCTATTGTTGCATAATCTTTAATCTGCTCTTTATATCATAAATGAGTAATTAATGGATTGTCTTGCGGCCTTCATTTTAATTCAAAAATTGAAAGCACAGCTTGGTCATTACGAGCATCAGCACCTAATCAGTAAATCGTTTCAGTTGGGAAAACAACTAATTCTCAGTTTTCAAGCAGTTTTTTCGCTTGTTTATAAACTTCAAAAGAGGGTACTTTAATGTTTGAGTGTCCTGAAGATTTTATGTTTCTTTGAGGATTCATCTTTTTTTAGAGAATCTTTAAAAGTTAATGATCTATTAGCTAAATAGAGGGGAATGGACATAATCATGATTTGCATGAATTTTGCTATAGCATTTGGAATTCATATTATTTCTATGAAAAAATATACTATACTTGTAGATATAGCAGTTCATATTAGAGATATTGTAAAATAAGATATGAATCTCATTCTAATATGGTCGTTCATATTAAAATTCTTTTTAAGATTTAACGAAAAAGATGTGAACATTCAACATATACCACTTATTATGTTTGAGGGAATAATGTTTAGTCATAAAGAAGTGAGAATTACAAAACTTATACAGTCTACAATTGCTCAAACAGCCGATAAAATTAAATATAAAAAAGCGTGTCGAGCCTCTTCTTTTGTTTTTTTACGAAAATCATCATCATTTATTACTTCCAAAACCCGATCTAGAAGCTCTTTTAACATCTGAATATATTTTTTTGGAAAAATTTTAATACTATTCCATGTATTGCACATATTTACACCAACTATCCTAAAATTAATTTATAAGTTTTCTTTCATTTTCTAAGTAGAGCTACTCCGTTAATCAAATCACTAGATTTTACAGTCTTTTGGATGTCTTCAACTTTTTCTTCATTGAAATATATCGATCCAGCCTGAATCATCTTTTTAGTTTCTCAATTAGATGAAGCTAAACCTGACTCAACAATTATATCCATTAGTCTAACTTCACTTCAATTCATTTTTACACTTCCGGTTTCACGAGCAAGTGCAGATTTTTCATCATCAGACATATTTGAAATGATTGTTAATTTATCTCAATTTCAGAACAATACATCAATAATTTTTTGAACTTTTTCATATTCAGCTTTCCCATGAAGATCTGTAATAAATTCTTTAGCCAATGTTTTTTGTGCTAGTCTATTTTCTGGAGCTTCGTTATGTTTCTTCATAATGT
>JAEEGF011202536.1_pt1 | contig 32469 bp, 25 predicted proteins | sample 9134171 | NCBI WGS metagenome assembly JAEEGF01 (sample SAMN16246542, study PRJNA631951) | gut metagenome | biome: gut microbiome; feature: rumen; material: AP-attached | host: Bos | place: Iran: Karaj | collected 2018-10 | reverse complement strand
GAATATATCGTGTATTACAACAATAAAAGAATCAAATTACGGTTAAATGGAAAGAGCCCGGTGCAATACCGAACTCTATTCCTTAATCAATAACCCGTCCAACTTTTTGGGGTCACTTCAGCCCCTGACCAGCCCTAACGGGCTTCAAAAATCCTAAGGCGAATTATTACGCACCGTGTCGATTTGTATGTCCTTCAGGCGGTCAGTGATTCCATTCAACTTATTGACCACCAGGTACCTGTTTCCATACAGGTCCAACACGGTCCATTGATGGGTCAACACGATGGTATCGGGGTAATGCGAGGCCTTGATGGCCAGCCTCTTGAAGAAGGAAGCCGACGAGGCGTCGTCCAGTGGCCTCAACAGGTAATTGACCTCGCTGACCTGTTCACTGTCGCCCAAGCGCTTGATATAGAAGCCATAGGGCGATTTCAGGTTCAACGTGTCATAGTGCTCGGGATGGGGTTTGAGGTCATCGAGCAGCACCTTGGGCAAGAAAATAAGAGAGTCGCGATGGTAGGTGGCCGCAATGCTCGACGGCTCGGTACGCGGGTCAAAATTGGTGGCATAGTCCGATGTATCCTTCTCGATCATCGTGCACATGAACGAAGTGAAGTGACCCGCATCGTGCTCCTGAGTGCTGATGATGCCGTCGGTATTGTGCTCAATCTGATACACCAGGCGCTCGGTTTCCTGCCAGTTGGGCACAGCATGAATCATCACCATACCGTAAAACGCTATCAGTCCGATAGAAAGCAACAGGCCAATCCTGTTTAAAACCGAAGCGTTGAAAACAGGCACCGCCTCACCCAGTAGCCGCAACAGGAAGACAATCGAGAAAAACTCCAAGCCGAAGGCCGGTCGCGTGATGGGCATACCTGAGGCAAAGACAATTCCGAACGAGAGCAAGACCGCAATAATCAAGTGGACATTGCGCTTGAGCACGCGTGCCACGATATCCCTGTGCCTGACGCACATGGCAAGTGTCACGATGACGGCAAGATAGACAAGCCTGAGTTGGGAAAGCACTGTGCAGAAGGGCAACAGCTTCTTGAGAATCAGCGCCTTGTACATGCCCGAAGACGCGCCCGAGCGGGTAATGAGCGACGGGGCGAAAGTGGCCATACAGGTTCCCGCTATCAAAATCAGCGCCAGCCAAAAGCCTCGGGTTTTGCAGGACTTCTTGATGGTCAGCACATTGATGGCGACCAAGGCGATCGCCAGGGGCAAAACGATGCCCTCGTGCGTCCAACCCAGCAGGAATACCAGCGGACACAACAGCATCACACGCCAGTCAACAGGCAACGACCCGTTCTTCTCATAATACCAGAGGAAAAGCAAAACGCCCGTCGAGCACCACAGGTAGTTGACGCTGCCCGTTACCCACAGGAACGTCTCGCAGAAGGTGGGGAGCATCAAGACCAGCGCCACCACCACGGCATAGGAGAAGAGGGTCAATCGGCCAGGAGCGGCAACCTGGCGGCGAAGCAGATAGATGAACGCGGCAAAGACCAGGGCATTCATCACATTGAAAACCTGCTTGCCCAAGAGGCCGCAGAACAGCTGGGCAGTCCACTGGACTACCGTGCGGCCGTTCCATGCAAAATAAAAGCCATACTGGGAACGGAAAACATCCCACAGGTTGCTGATGCGCTGGGAATAGTCGGGTCCGGTCTTGTCGAACACGAATTTATAGACGTAGTCGTCCAGAAACTCGGGTGACAGCAGGTTGTGGATGTAGAAGGCAATAGTGACTAGCGCCAAAACCAGCAATCCACGGTTGTTGTTGAACCACTTCTTGTGTGAGGATGGCGCTGTCATTGCCTAGTAGAGTATAAAAGCTCGTTTTTACTTCACGGGAATCTTGTCGATGCGGCGCTGGTGACGTCCACCCTCGTAAGGGGTCGTCAGGAAGGCCTCGACCATGGCGATGGCCTCCTCGTTGGTGACGAAGCGTCCGGGCATGGCAAGCACGTTGGCATCGTTGTGCTGACGGGCCAGGCGGGCAACAGCCAAGCGCCAACACAAGGCCGAACGCACGCCTTGGTGCTTGTTGAGCGTGATGTTGATGCCCTCACCACTGCCACACACGGCGATGCCGGGATAGCACTCGCCACTCTCTACCGCGGCAGCACAGGGATGGGCAAAGTCGGGGTAGTCGCAGCTGTCCTCGTTATAGGTACCGAAGTCCTTGTAGGCAATACCCTGGCCGTCAAGCCACTGCTTGACGGCTTCTTTGGTCTGGAAACCGGCATGGTCGCTGCACAGGGCCACGGGAATGCCGGGTTTAATGATGGAATTTTCCATTTTAGGCTATAGGTTTTAGGCTTTAGGCATTAGGTTATTCTAGCAACTAACGCCTAAAACCTAACACCTAAAGCCTTTTAACGATAAATTACTTTTTCAACTGCTGGAGGGCTTGCTCCATTGTGGCGATCTTGCTCTCGGCATCGGCCTTTTTCTTGCGCTCGTTGGCGACAACGGCCTCGGGAGCATTGGCGACGAAGCGCTCGTTGCTCAGTTTCTTGTCCACGCTGGCGAGGAAGCCGCGGGTATATTCCAGGTCGGCTTCGAGCTTCTTGATTTCCTCCTCAACGTCGATGCTGCCAGCCAGAGGCACGGCAAACTCGGCGGTGCCCACCATGAAGGCGGCTGCCGTGGCGTCCTTCTCGGTAACGGCCTCGATCTTCTCGAGTCCGGCGAGCTTGGTGATGATAGCCTCGAACGGGTTGTTCAGGCCACCCACTGCCTGCAGGGTGAGCTGCTCCTTGTTGGGCAGGTTCTTCTGCTTGCGTACATTGCGCACACCGCCAACAATCTCCTTAACATCGGCCATGGCCTTGAGCAAAGCCTGATCGGCCTGCTCGGGCTCGGGGATGAGGGCATACATGATGCTCTCACCATCCTTGCGCTCATCGAGGTGCTGCCAGAGCTCCTCGGTGATGAACGGCATGAACGGATGCAGCAGACGCAGCAGCATGTCAAAGAACTCGAGCGTGGCCTGCATCGTAGCGCGATCCATCGGCTGGCCGAAGGCGGGTTTCACAGCCTCGAGATACCATGCCGAGAACTCTTCCCAGAACAGGCGGTAGAGCACCATCATGGCATCGCTCAGACGGAACTTCGAGAAGTGGTCCTTGACGGTTGCCAGGGCATCGTTGAGGGTGTGGCGGAACCACAGCACAGCCTGACGGCTGGCCTCGGGCTGCTCGACGTCGGCTACCTCCCATCCCTTGACAAGGCGGAAGGCGTTCCAGATCTTGTTGTTGAAGTTACGGCCTTGCTCACACAGCGAGTCATCATAGAGAATGTCATTACCGGCAGGAGCAGCCAGCATCAGACCCATGCGCACACCGTCGGCACCGAATTGCTCAATGAGCTTCAGCGGGTCGGGTGAGTTGCCAAGCGACTTGGACATCTTGCGGCCCAGCTTGTCGCGCACGACGCCAGTAAAATAGACGTTGCGGAAAGGCATGTCGCCCATGTACTCGTAACCTGCCATGATCATGCGAGCCACCCAGAAGAAGATGATATCGGGGGCGGTCACCAGGTCATTGGTGGGATAGTAGTACTTGATTTCCTCGTTGCCGGGGTTGTTGATGCCGTCAAAGAGCGAGATGGGCCACAGCCACGAGCTGAACCACGTGTCGAGGGCGTCCTCGTCGTGACGCAGCTGGCTGGCCTCGATATTCTCGTATCCGGGAATCTTGCGGGCCTTTTCCAGGGCCTCATCCTCGTTCAAGGCAACTACATAAACCTCCTTCTCCTCGTCGTCGGTGGGCAAGAAGTAGGCGGGAATGCGGTGTCCCCACCACAACTGACGCGAGATACACCAGTCCTGGATACCCTCGAGCCAAACATTGTAGATGTTCTTGTACTTGGCAGGATGGAACTTGAGTTCATCGTTCTTTACACAAGGCAGGGCGATCTCGGCAAAGTGCTTCATCTTCAGGAACCACTGCATGCACAGGCGCGGCTCGACGGCGGTGTCGCTGTTGCGCTCGCTGTAGCCCACCTTGTTGTCGTAGTCCTCGATCTTCTCGACCAGACCGGCGTTCTTCAGGTCCTCAACAATCACCTTGCGGCACTCCATACGGTCCATGCCGACGTACAGCGGCGACTGCTCGCTGATGGTGGCATCGGCGTTGAAGATGTCGATGGTTTCCAGGTTGTGGGTCTTGCCCAGGACATAGTCGTTGGGGTCATGGGCAGGGGTAACCTTCAAGCAACCGGTACCGAACTCGATTTCCACATAGCGGTCCTCGATCACATTGATCACGCGGCCAACCAGGGGCACGATGACCTTGCGGCCCTTGAGCCACTGGTTCTTGGGATCCTTGGGGTTGACACACATGGCGGTATCGCCCATGATGGTCTCGGGGCGCGTGGTAGCCACGACGGCATAGTAACCCTTCTCGTCCTTGTGGATGATGTTGCCCTCGGCGCGCAGCTGCTCCTCGTTCTCGAGGGTCTGCAGGCCGTCAACATAATACTTGAGATGATAGAGGTGGCTCTTCTCCTCGCGGTAGATTACCTCCTCGTTGCTCAGGGCGGTCTGGGCCTTGGGGTCCCAGTTCACCATGCGCAATCCACGGTAGATGTAGCCCTTGTCATAGAGGTCGACAAAGACCTTCAGCACGCTCTTGCTGCGGGTCTCGTCCATCGTGAAGGCGGTGCGGCTCCAGTCACAGGAGGCACCCAGCTTGCGCAGCTGCTGCAAGATGATGCCACCGTGCTCATGGGTCCAGTCCCAAGCGTGCTTGAGGAACTCGTCGCGCGTGAGGTCGCGCTTGCGTATTCCCTGCTCGGCCAGGCGTTTTACCACCTTGGCCTCGGTAGCGATCGAAGCGTGGTCGGTACCGGGCACCCACAGGGCATTCTTGCCCTCCATGCGCGCGCGGCGGATGAGGATGTCCTGGATGGTGTTGTTGAGCATGTGGCCCATGTGCAGGACGCCCGTCACATTGGGGGGCGGGATAACGATGCAATAGGGTTCACGTTCGTCGGGCACGCTCTTGAACAGGTCATGCGATTCCCAATACTTGTACCACTTGTCCTCGACCTCTTTGGGGTCGTATTTCGTTGCCAGTGTATTCTCTTTCTCGCTCATTGTTATTGGTTATAATACTGTTTTAGTTGATATTCAAACGGCAAAGTTAGTGAAAATGCGCCAAAGAACAATGCCTTTGAGCATAAAACTACGAATTACACGAATTTCGCCAGTCCAATTAACTGAGGAAAATCGTGTAATTCGTATTATTCGCAGTTAAATGACAGGTCAGATAAGGGAGAGGACGATTTGCTTGACGTCATTGCCCAACTGCTCGGCCTCCTGCATGGTGTGGGCCTCGCTGTAGATGCGGATAATGGGCTCGGTGTTGCTCTTGCGCAGGTGTACCCACCCGTCGGCAAAATCAATCTTGACACCGTCGATGGTGGTCATCTGCTCGCCCTGATAGTGCTTCTCGACAGCCTTGAGGATAGCATCCACGTCCATCTCGGGCTTGAGCTCGAGTTTGGTCTTGGCAATGCTGTACTGCGGGTAGGTCTGCTTGAGTTCGCTCACCTTCTTGCCGCTCTTGGCCAGCAATGAGAGGAACAAAGCCACACCCACGAGCGCATCGCGGCCATAGTGGCTGGCGGGATAGATTACGCCGCCATTGCCCTCACCACCGATGACGGCACCCGTGCGGCGCATCTCGGTGGTCACATTGACCTCGCCCACAGCGGCAGCGGTATAAGAGCAGCCGTGGTTCACGGTCACGTCACGCAAGGCGCGCGACGAGGACAGGTTGCTCACGGTGGAGCCGGGCGTGTGCGAGAGCACATAGTCGGCCACGGCCACAAGGGTATATTCCTCGACAAAGAACTCACCGTTCTCCATCACGATAGCCAAGCGGTCCACGTCGGGGTCCACGACAAAGCCCACGTCGGCCTTGCCCTGGCGCATGAAGTCGCTGATGGCGGTCAGGTTCTCGGGAATAGGTTCGGGCGTATGTCCGAAGTTGCCCGTCGGGTCGCAGAAGAGTTTCTCCACACGCTTCACGCCCAGTGCATCGAGCAGTTGAGGGATGGCAATGCCACCCACCGAGTTGACCGCATCGACAGCCACGGTGAAATCGGCCTTGCGGATAGCCTCTACATCGACCAGGTCAAGAGCCAGCACATGGTCGATGTGACGGCGCAGCCAGGTGTAGTTCTTCTGCTCACGGCCCAAGTGGTCCACGTCGGCAAAGTCAAAGTCCTCGGCCTCGGCCAGGCGCAGCACCTCTTTGCCCTCGGCATCGGTGAGGAATTCACCGTTGTGATTGAGCAACTTGAGGGCATTCCACTGCTTGGGGTTGTGCGAAGCGGTGATGATGATACCACCACAGGCATGCTCGCCCACCACGGCAAGTTCGGTAGTGGGGGTGGTGGCCAGTCCTATGTTCACGACATCAAAGCCCATGCCCATGAGGGTACCGACAACGGTGTTGAGCACCATTCGTCCCGAGAGGCGGGCGTCACGTCCCACGACGATGACATTAGACTTCACGGGTGAGTTGCGGCGCATGAAGGTTGCATAGGCCGATGTGAATTTGACGATATCAAGCGGCGTGAGTCCATCGCCGGCATTGCCGCCGATTGTGCCGCGGATTCCAGATATAGATTTAATGAGGGACATTATAGAGTTTTAAGTTTTAAGTTGTTAGTTTTTAGTTGTTAGTTGTTAAATTTGGCTGTGGAAATATCGCACATGGAAGAGGAACGGCGTCACATAGGAAATCTCGCTGGTGAAACCGAACTGCGACTTGATGACGAGGTTCACCTCGCACTCCACGCCCAGGAAAAGCAACGGATATTGCAATCCATAACCCCACTGTGACGAGGAGGGCAACGTGTAGTCGGAATAATTGAAGGTGCATGAATTGGCACTCATCGTATTTTCGTTGCCGTCACCCATAGGCGTCAGCCTACCAGTAGCATACCATGTGGCCAGGTTGTAACGCGAGTAGCGGAAGTAGATGGGCTCTCCCTTTTTGGCGCGGTCATTGGCGCGGTCGCCTGCCGACAGCACCTGCATATAAACATTGCCGTCGGGATCCAGGCGGTAGAACGGCGCATCCTTACCCACTTCAAAGACGGAGTCCTTGGGGACCGACATCTCCACACGGTGGTTGGCCAGATAGGCATTAACGGCATTACGTTCGTCATTCAAGCGGTCGGCATAGCTCTGGTCGTTGTTGCACGCCGTGAGGAGTGTCAACGCGAGCACTGCCAGCAGCATCAGTTTGTTCAATAAACTATTGTTCTTCATTATTGTTATGTGTTGATTGTTCTTGTTGTAGGGAATCGGGAAAGAGGTCGGCAAGCACCTGATGGAAAGCCTGCACGGCCTCGTCGACGGTGCCATAGAATTCGCCGCCGGCAGCGTTCTCGTGGCCGCCGCCATTGAAATAACGTGAGCAGATGTCGCTCACCGAGAAATCGCCCTGAGAGCGGCAAGAGACCTTGATGCGGTCGGCATCCTCGCGCAGGAACACGCTCCAGTAGATGCCCGGAATGGCCAACGGCTTGTTGACAAGCGTCTCGGTGTCGCCACGGTTGTAATTGAAGCGATCCAAATCCATCTTGTCCAGGACGATGAGTGCAGCCCCCTGGTCGGGGAAGAGCTGCATCTTCTCGCTTATCGCGTAGCCCTGAAGGCGCAGGCTGTCGGCGCTGAAGGTGTTCATTGCCTTGTTGTAGAGGTTGACGCGGTCGATGCGGCGGCGCAGGATGGATGAGAGAATCTCGTAGAACTCGGGATTATCGCAACTGTAGGCAAATCCGCCCGTATCGGTCAGCAGGCCCACATACAGGCAACTGGCCGCCTGACGGTCCATCATGCGCAGCAGGCCCATCTGCATCAGCACCCTGAAGACCAACTCACAGGTCGAGGAGGCCTCGGGGAACGATATCGACAGGTCGAACGCATCCTCGGGGTCCAGATGGTGGTCGATGAGCACGCGCGTGGTGGACAGGGGCTCAATGATCTCGCCCAAGCGGTCGATGCGGTGCAACGAGTTGAAGTCCAGGCAGAAGATGGCCTGGGCCTCGGTCAAAATGCGACGGGCACGCACCTCATGCTTGGTAAACACCACCAGATCGCGCACGCCGGGAATGAATTCCAGGGCCTTGGGAGCCATGTCGGGAGTGACAACCGTGGTGTCTTTACCCAAGCGTCTGAGCACATGGCACAAGGCCAGCGTCGAGCCCAGGGCATCGCCGTCGGGCGACTTGTGGCACGTGATGGCAATGCGTTGCACACCGTTGATCAAGGCGCGCAAACGTTCAATTACCCTATCGTCAATGATGGATGAAATCATCGTTTCAAATCACAATAATCGGCAAAGATAGCGCTTTTTTGTCACACGGCACCCCGCTATACCGTTTAATTAAAGTTAATATTTCCAGTTGTGCGAAATATTCAACTTGACAGCTTAATGCCGAGGGGGCGTGAGGCGCACAAAGACGGGATAATGGTCGGACGGCTGACGGCGCGTGTAGCGGCTGAAGTCAATCTCCTGTGGGGCGTCGTGGCCCTTCATCAGTTCGCCGGAATCCTTATCGGGGGTCCAATAGCTGTTGGTCAATACACCGTAGGCGTCAACCTGCCAGCATGGTGACACAAAGATGTGGTCGATGCGGCTATCGGTAAACAAGTCGGTGTTATAAGAATTGAACGTGCCGTTTTCGGCAAAACGGATGCGGGTATCCAGGTAAGAGTCTTTCAAGAGGCCAGACTTGGTAAATATCGTGTAAATCTCATCTTTCTGGTCCACATTGAAGTCGCCAGTTACGATGACCGGCACGCCCCGGGCAATCTCACGGATTTTCTGGACGATGAGCTTTGCCGCCTCGCGACGGGCAATCACACCCACATGGTCCATGTGCAGGTTGAAGAAATAGAAGGCCTCGTCGTTGGTTGCCGTTTGAGCGGCAAACTTGCCCCACGTGCAGATGCGCACACAGGCCGCATCCCAGCCCAGTCCGGGCCGGTCAGGCGTCTCGCTGAGCCAGAAGTTGCCATAGTCCAACAATCGTAATTGGCTGGTCTTATAGAAGATGGCCGAATACTCGCCACCCGTCTTGCCGTCGTCACGTCCGACGCCAATGTAATCGTAGCCGTCGAGTCCGTTCAACAGGTCAACCAGTTGGGTGTGCAGGACCTCCTGAGAGCCGAAGATGACGGGCGCCATGAAGTTCACCTGGTCGCAGATGACCTGGCAGCGCTTTTGCCACACGTCACCCCTGAGGCTGTCGTCAGCGATTTTCAACCTGATATTGTAGGAGCCCACCAGCATCTGGGCCGACAGTTGCATGGCGGCGAGTGCCACCAGCAAGAAAGAAAGACATATCCTCTTTTTCATGATTTATTCGTTTTGGTTAATTCTCGATGCAAATGTAAGACATTTTCCTGATTTTATAAGGCAAGGGTTGCCCGAAAAGCCGAAAAACACTAACTTTGCACATTTATAATAATAAAAGAGGGTGCGCCATAATTCTCCTCAGGATTTTCAATCGGCCTCGGCCGAGAAGTTCAAGTTTGATTTATGACACACCGCCATTTATAATAAAAGTATAATTCAACTAAACCGCTTTCACCATGCTACAAGATATCTATAACAACATCATCAGTCCCGACGTCAATCTGGTCGGGGCGATCGCCAAGCTTGTGCTGAGCCTTGTGTTAGGAGCCGTCATCGGCATCGAGCGGCGTCGCAAAGGCCAAATTGCCGGTTTGCGCACATTTGCGCTCATCTCGATGGGCGCGACGCTGGCCATGCTCATCTCCATCTACATTCCCCAGGAGTACATGGGCCTGAAGAACGGCGACCCCGGCCGCATCGCCGCCCAAGTCGTGAGCGGTGTGGGTTTCCTGGGTGCAGGAGCCATCATACAAATGAAGGGCTCGGTGCGCGGCCTGACGACGGCGGCGGGCATCTGGATGACCGCCTGTATCGGCCTTGCCGTGGGAGCGGGAATGTACCTCATCAGCATCATCGCCACACTGCTCATCATCTTCATCCTGGTGAACATTGAACGCATCGAGCAGCGCCACAACTTCTTGTGGGAATCCAAGATTATCCGCGTGAAAATGCATGGCATCCTCGACGACATCCAGCCCTTGCGCGACACCCTTGCCAGCAATGACGTGCACATCAGCGACGAGTTCATGAAGTTTGACTACGAGGACGGTTTTACCATTGTCAACTTCATGATACGCACCCCCAACCAGGTGAATGTGCCTGCCCTGTTCAAGGAAATCAAGCAGCAGGGCGATCCCATCTCGATCACCATCACCAACGAGATGAGTATGTAGTTAGTTTTTAGTTTTTAGTTCTTAGTTTTTAGTGGTTGGTGAAAACCTGTAGCTAAAATCAATGGAATCAGTTGATATCAATAGTCTGATTAGTGACTTGGCCCTTATTCTGGTTTTGGGGGCCATTGCCACAGTTGTGTTCAAGATGCTCAAGCAGCCTGTTGTGCTGGGTTATATCGTGGCGGGCTTTTTGGCCAGTCCTCACTTCACGCTGCTGCCGTCGGTGGTGGGCGAAGCCAATATCGAATTTTGGGCGCAAATCGGCATCATTGTGCTGCTGTTCTCGTTGGGACTGGAGTTCAGTTTCAAGAAACTGGTAGACGTTGGCGGCTCAGCCATCCTCACGGCCCTTATCATCGTGCTGGGCATGATGAGCCTGGGATTTGTCGTGGGCAAATTCCTGGGCTTCGGCCTTGTCAACAGCATATTCCTGGGCGGCATGATCTCGATGTCCTCGACCACCATCATCCTCAAGGCCTTGACCGACCTGAACATGCGCCAGCGGCGTTTTGTGCCGATGACATTTGCCGTGCTCATCGTCGAAGATCTTTTCGCAGTCGTGATGATGGTGATCCTGTCATCGATAGCATTGAACAACAGTGTCAAGGGCGGTGAAATGCTGAGCAGCATCCTCAAGCTCTCATTCTTCCTGATCATGTGGTTCACTGTGGGCATTTTCATCATTCCCACCCTGTTCAAGCGCTTCAGGCGTTACATCAGCGACGAACAGATGCTCATCATCTCGATGGGCCTGTGCTTTGCAATGGTGTTGTTTTCCATCCAATCAGGATTCTCGGCGGCATTGGGCGCCTTCGTCATGGGATCGATCCTTGCCGGCACCGTCGAGGCCGAGCGCATCGAGCATCTCATTTCCTCGGTCAAGGACCTGTTCGGGGCCGTCTTCTTCATCTCGGTGGGCATGATGGTCAACCCCGCGGTGATGACTCAGCATTGGACGGTCATCGCCCTGCTGGCCGTCGTGGTGATTGTGGGCATGATTGTCTTTGGCACATTCGGTATGCTGGCGACTGGCCAGCCGCTCAAGCTGGCGATGGAGTCGGGATTCTCGTTGACCCAGATTGGTGAGTTCTCCTTTATCATCGCCACACTGGGTACCAGCCTTGGCGTGCTGGACAAGAGCATCTACCCCATCATTGTTGCCGTGTCGGTAATCACGACGTTCACCACACCATTCTTTATCAAGCAGGCCGTTCCCTGCTACAATGCCATCTACAAGATACTGCCCAAAACCTGGACCCGGCTGCTCAACGGCTACAGCCAGGATGCCAGCGAGAGCGAGGGCAGCGAGACCAAGCAACTGTGGAAATCGGTCATTTCACGCTTTATCATCAGGTCGCTGGTTTATTCGGTGGTCATTGTCGCACTGATTGCTGTGTGCCGCACCTATCTGATGCCGTTTATCCTCAACGTGATCGGGGACACCGCATGGGGACGACTGGCAAGTGTCGTCGCCACCCTGGTCATCGTGGGCCCGTTCATCGCCTCCATCATCCTGCCCAACGTCAAGCGCAGCGAGCAGGAACGCCTTGTCGAGGCCTCGGGGTCGGTTTCTTATGTGCCCCTCGTGGTGATGTCAATCATCAGTGCCGTGCTGTCGATGATCTTTGTCACCTCAATCCTGCAACGTGTTTATCCCAGTGCCGCATCGATCGGGGTTGCCATTCTTCTCGTCCTTGCCACGTTATTCCTTTTCTCGATGGTTCCCACCCCGTTGCGCCGTCGTATCACCAGCATCGAGAAACGCTTCATCAACAACATCAACGAGCGTGAGAACCGCCGCACCGGACGTGACATCAATCTGGTGAGCGACCTGCATCTGGCCTATATGACCGTGGGGCATGACTGCCCCTTTGTAGGCGACCGCCTGCGCAACCTGGATCTGCGCTCCCGCTACGGCATCAACCTGGTCAACATCCAGCGCCGCGGCGTTCACCACCCCGTCCCGTCGGGCGAGATGCGCATCTTCCCTGGCGATGTGTTGGGTGTCATCGGCAACGAGGAACAGATTCAACAAGTATTGCCCCTTGTCGAGGCCCATAAAGAGCAAGCCGAGACCACGAGCTATAATGATGTGAAGTTTGTACACTTCGCCATCAGCGGCAAATCGCCCATTGTGGAGCAGCGGCTCGAGGACACCAAGCTGCGCGAGGATTACGGCGCACTGCTGGTGGCCGTGCAGCGCGGCGAGGACGACTACATTTCCCCCACTCCCGACCTGCTCTTCAAAGCGGGTGACATCCTGTGGATTGTGGGCGACCCCAAGGTGCTGTCCAAACTCAAATAAATCATTCACAATCATTAGTGTCTGGGGAAACATCGAAAGATGTTAGCGGTTCGAAGAACCGATTTCAATGAGAAAGACCATGCAAGAACCTCGGAGAGGTTCGCAGCTTGGTCTACGAGCAGAATATTGCAAGTGCCTCGAAGAGGAACTTTGTGACTGACAGTCTTTTGACAATTGCGGAAGTTCGTCTACGACGCACTTTCCACTTGATATGACTGCCACCAAGCTGCGCTCATCTTCGATGAGCTTGCATGGTGTTTTCCATAAAGGTCGAGTCTTCGACCCGACTTGCCTCTTCGAGGCAAAAGCCAAGCCCATGAAACAGCAGAAATGCTTATTCGATTCAAATATAGTGAATTATGCCGATGTTAAAAACCTTTACCAGCGTTACGTTATTCACGATATCGATAAAAAAGGAGGATGCGGTGTCCATGGCGGGACATCGCATCCTCTTTATTGGTCTAACCGATAACAATCGTTATCGGTCAGTTATAGATCAGATTAGTTGAGCAGCATGTCGATAAGAGCTGCCAAGTCACCAACGTTGATCTCGCCATCACCGTCTACGTCGGCGTTAGCGCGGCTGAAGTCGTCGGCATCCTCAAAGTCGCTGTTCAGCTGGTGGTCAATCAGGGTGGTAACATCGTTGATGTTAATCAGGCCGTCATTGTTCACGTCACCGGGCATTACCTGAGCACCTACTCTCTCGATGATCACCTTGAGGCCATTCAGGTCAACGGTAATCTTGTACTCGCCACCCATGATGCGGAAGGCATTCTTGCCGGGAGTGATGTCAAGAGGCTGGCCATCATACTGGTCATCATACCAGAAGTCGCCCTCGCTCACAGCACCATAGCGGTAGGGTTCGATGTAAGCCCAGCCGCCATCGTCGTTGTTCTCGGCAAGCTCGGTGGTGAAGCTGAAGTAGTTCTCACCACTCTCGCCACGGCCGTCGAAGGTAACGGTTGCGGTGTAGAGGTTGTCCTCGGCATTGTAATCCATCTTGAAACCGGCATTGGGAGCCCAAGTCTGCTCGCCAACCTCACCCAGGATGTAAACATTGGGAATTGCGGGAGCAGCCAGCGTGGTGAAGTTAACGGGAGCGGTCCAGTCGCTAACAGATTCGCCAACAGCCTGTACCTCGACCTGATAGTTGGTCTCGGGAGTCAGGCCTTCGATGGTATAGGGATTCTCAGAAATTTCATTGATTTCTTCCCACTCACCAGGATATTCGCCACCGGGAACCTCAACAGCAAAGTCATCAATGTTCAAGAAGAACATGTCTGTGACATTGTAGTGACGGATAGCGATGCGGCCAACACCCTCATACTCGCTCAAATCGATAGTGAACTGCTGGAATTTGCCTGTTGCGGTAACGTCTTCACCAATCTGAACGAAGTCGCTTAAGTTGGTCAGGTTGTCACCTACATAGAGATATACGCCAAAGACCTCTGAACAATAGGTCGTATCTTGGCCAGCATACCAGAACGAAGCCTGTCCACCCATGGGAATCTCGGGCGAAATCAGCCAGTTGTCGGGAGTGAGAGCCCGTGTGCTGTCATTGTCATAGCTAGCCGAAATCATCACACCGTTACCGCTGTGAGTCGCATATCTTGCATCAGCCCAAAGCCAGTTGAAGCCGTCGCCATCATTGTCGAGCGCCATCCAACCCTCAAGTTGGTCGGTATCCTCGAAGTCCCACAACTGGTTGAGCACCTTGGGCATGTAACGATAACGCAGGTTCCAGCCGATAGCCTCACCGTTCTCGGTCCAAGCCACGCTAGCAGTGGTAGCAGTGGGGTCAACGGTTACATCGGTGGGAACAGGCTGCTCTACGTTCTTGTACAGCACAATGTCGTAGGAGAAGAAATAGAAGCTGAACGATGTAACGTCGGTGTTCTCGATGTAGTAGTTAGCCAGTTCAAGCTTATTGGCAGCGGCATCGTAGTTGAACAAAATGTCATCTACAGCCTGACCGTCGGTAGAGCCACAGGCATAAATCGGGGTTTCACCGTACATGCCGGCATACTGACCATTGGCAAAAGAAACGGTCTCGCCCGTCTCGCCAATGGTACCTACGATCCAAGCTTCGGGGCAGAGGAATACCAAACCCTGGATATACACCTGATTGCCATCGAAAGCTACCGAGATAGCATTAGAGTTGGAATAAGGTGTTTGGTTGTTGATGTAATTGCCCTCAAGCACCCAGTCGGTCTCAACAGTAGCGGTTTCGGGAGGAGCATCGCGATGCGGAGTCTGGAAGGACAGTGCCTTGGCTGTTGTGCGTTTGGCCATGTTGTTAAACGGAAGCATCTTGCCCACGGGAGCATTTTGGGCAAACGCAACCATCGTGAATGCGATGGCGAGCGTCAATAGAACGTTAAATCTTTTCATAAAATAATGATTTTAAAAATTAATAAAGGTTGGTTATAAAAAACAATAGTGATTGATTTCGGTTTATCGGTGCCGCAAATATAGCATAAATTTTACTTATAATGCAAATTATTCAGGATAAATCTATTTACATTCTTATATTTTATTTATATGTTTGATATCACTGCGTTATCTCGCATACCAGCTACCGGCAGTAAATCAGCGTGAGTTCGACGAAATACTATTCTAGATTTCAGCAAGTTAGCCACCAGGTTGCCAGTAGAGACGCAAAATCTTGCGTCTCCAATCGTCAAACATTACCAAATGATGCCCAGAGACGCAAAATCTTGCGTCTCCAATCGTCAAACATTACCAAATGATGCCCAGAGACGCAAGATTTTGCGTCTCTACATAGCGAATGGGTTGAGTCTCAAAGCTTTATTTTGTCGAACTCACATTAAATCTGCCTCGCTATCGCTCACTCAATGACTTACTGCCGGTTACTCAATGGTCATCCTCCGGGTGTCGTCCAAGCATCTGGGTATGGTTGCTCTACACAAAAAAACTGAGGATGCGGTGTCCACAACGGGACATCGCATCCTCTTTATTGGTCTAACCGATAACTATCAGTACCGGTCAGTTGTCAATCAAATTAGTTGAGCAGCATGTCGATAAGGGCAGCCAGGTCACCAACGTTGATCTCGCCATCACCGTCTACGTCGGCATTAGCGCGGCTAAAGTCATCGGCATCCTCAAAGTCGCTGTTCAGCTGGTGGTCGATCAGGGTGGTAACGTCGTTGATGTTGATCAAACCATCGTTGTTCACGTCACCAGGCATTACCTGAGCACCTACTCTCTCGATGATCACCTTGAGGCCATTCAGGTCAACGGTAATCTTGTACTCGCCACCCATGATGCGGAAGGCAGTCTGGCCGGGAGCGATGTCAAGAGGCTGGCCATCATACATGTCATCATACCAGAAGTCCTCGCCACCCTCGGTAACGGCACCATAGCGGAAGGGAGCGATGTAAGCCCAGCCACCATCGTCGTTGTCCTCGGCAAGCTCGGTGGTGAAGCTGAAGTAGTTCTCACCACTCTCGCCACGGCCGTCGAAGGTAACGGTTGCGGTGTAGAGGTTGTCCTCGGCATTGTAATCCATCTTGAGACCGGCATTGGCAGCCCAAGTCTGATCGTTCACCTCACCCAGGATGTAAACATCGGGAATAGCGGGAGCCTCGGGCAGGGTGGTGAATTCAACGATGTCGCACCAGTCAGACTCGTGAGCCTCGTTGTAGCCCATTACCTGAACCTCATAGGTGGTCTCAGGAGTCAGACCCTCGAGGGTGCACTTAGCTGCATCCAGACCGTTCACGTAGATCCAGGGAGCAGGCTCAAACTCGGTACCGATCATGATCTCATCGATGTACATTGCCATCTGATCCTCGCAATTGTAGTGGCGGAAGACGATTTGACCGACGGCGCCTTCAAATACGCTCAAGTCGATGGTCTCGGTCACATGAGTGGTCGAGGTTACATAGTCCTCGGTAGCAAGGGCATACATGTCTTCACCGACCAAAGCATATACCATAAAGTTCTCTACATAGGTGTTAGAAGCACCCCAATAGGTAAACCTGAGAACGCCCTGCAAAGGAACTTCAGGAGTGAACAGGTAGTTGTCGGGAGTCAGAGCCTCGTAAGTGTCATATGACCATGACTCAGAGAAGAAGCAAACATCAGATTGGGTATTGTCTGTGTAGGCAAGGCCCCAGTTGTTGCCATCACCATCGGCATCATAAACCGACCAGTCTGTCATATCCTCCTGATAACTGTCAAGAGTGAAAGGCCAGTAGTACATGTCGCCAGCGCCCTCGGTGTAGGGCCTGTAGCGCAGGTTCCAGTTGGAAGCAGCCTCATCATTGTCCCAAACGACATTGGCGGTGGTTGCATCGGGATCAACAGTCAGACCCGTGGGAACAACAGGATAAGGCAGAATTACACCATTTACATCAAGGGTGATGTCATCGACATTCAGGAAGAACATGTCGGTAATGTTGTGGTGAACGATGGCGAAGCAACCCACCTGGCCCTGATATGCGCTCAAGTCAATTTCATACTCTACATAATCGCCTGTGGCAGTGTAGTCACCAGCAACCTGAGTGAAGCTCTCGGGACCTGTAGGCGTACCAACGCATACATAAACAGCAAAAACCTCAGCAGCATAAGATTCATCCTGACCACAAGCCCAGAACGACAGCACACCACCCAGGGTTACCTGGGGCGATACCAGCCAGTTGTCGGGGGTGAGGGCTGTGCTGCTCTCTTTGTCATAACTTGCAGATGCTATGAGGCCATCCCCACCGTGGGCTGTCATAAGACCACTCGTTAGACCGGCGTTGTTGAAGTACTGCCAGTTGAAGCCGTCGCCGTCGTTATCGAGAGCTTGGAACTCTGCAAACTGGTCTGCATCCTCAAAGTCCCAGGTAATGGCCTCACTTGACCTCATTACACGGGAGAACTGCTTGTCCCAACCATTGAAAGGAATAGGTGTTGAAGGAACAACCAAGCCATTGGCGCGGGTTACCAACTGCACTTTACTCTTAGGGGCGCTGTTTTTAATCACCTTATTCTGGATCGGTGAACCCACAATACCAGCGCTGGCTGAAAGAACAGCCATACTTAACAACAAGAATAAAAATTTCTTCATAAAAGTAAAAGTTTTAATTAATAAATATTTGGAGTTAACACTCAATATACGATTTGGTTAAAAAGGCTTCCAAATTCTGATAGAAACTATACAAGAAGATTGGTTAGTTTATCTGAATTCTGGTTCTCTTTTTCATTAATTAGCGCAAAAATAATGTGATTTTCGTTAAATACATCAGGTTTCTCCTATTATTTTTCTACAATCAGCCCACATTGCTTAACTTTTATCAGAACTCGTTAACCGAAAACAATAACCTATCGCCAATCCGTCTTTATTCCCCCAACATGACAATAAAAGTGAGGACACTTCGTGACGAAATGCCCTCACTTTTTATTCTCGAAAATAATCGTTGGCCTTAGTTGGCGCCCAGCAGCATGTCGATCAATGCAGCCACATCGGCGATGTTGATCTCTCCGTCGGGATTGACGTCGGCACAAATGGTGCAGATGTCACCTTCAGCGCCCAAGAGCGAATCGACAAGTTCGGTCAGGTCGGCAATGTTGACAGCGTTATCGTGGTTCACGTCACCCAGTTCATAACCATGACCCTCCTGGGGCAGCGTCACTTCACGCACCACCGACGGGAACACTATGACACCTTCATTTTTCCTGGCAACTACATAGAACTCATAGGTAGCACCGGGAGTCAGGCCTTCGACTGTGCAAGTGGCTCCAGGCAGGGGGAACGTGTTACCATATTCATCTGCCGACCAGTTAGTGGGTTCGACATCCTTGATAACAATCGTGTCCTGGGTAGCCTTATTGATGACATAAAGGTCATAGCCGCCACCACCCTGGAAATTGTTGAGGATGAATGTGTTCTCGGCGTCGCATGACCAGTCGGCAAGGAAGGATGTGGGAGTAACATCCTTTGCTTCTTGCAACTGGGGATACACCTCCATGTAGATGATATCAGAGCAAGACATATTCTCACCATCACGATAGTTGGTGCGCAGGCCGATACGCCAGTTGAAGAAGCGATCCATACCCGGGGTGATATTAGAGTGATTGGGGAAGTGTGCCGTCCACATGTCGAACTCCATACCCTCATAATTAAACGGGATTTCGGTAACAGCCTCGGTAAAGTCATAAGGATAATCCTCGGGAGTGAACACAAAGAGCTGGTCGTCGTCGGTGAAAATGCTATAGGTCACCTTAGCGGGATCCAGAACAGTGAAGTCACCTTCAATGTCATTGAATTCCTTCTCAACGGTATAGTCATCGGCAACAGGCTCTTGCGTCATGATCGTTTGAGCGATGGTAATGCCCAACTGAGAGAATCCGCCATTATAATCAACCCATTCATCAATTACGGGATTCTTGGGCTTGGGCAATTGAGTCTCGAGCTCGGTATAGACGATGTTAGACACATCTCCAATGGTAAAGTTGCTATTTAGATAGAACACTTGAATACCGATGCGGTAATTGAAGAAGCGCTCAAAGCCATCGGCATTGGTACGATAGAAGTAGACACCACCGCTCTGGAGGTCGGAGCCGGCCTCCCAGTTGTATTGGTAGATGTCGGTCGTAGTGCCATAAATATTTTCATATTGGGCACTGTTAAAGGAGACAATCTGGTCATCGTCGATATAAATGCGGTAACCCATCATCTCGATGTCGAGGGCATTGCCGTTGACATCAACGGTGGGCAGAGTGAAAGACAAATAACTATGTCCACTCTCATCTCCACAGTCATACCAGGTTACATTGGTTGGGTCGGCAGGCACTAACGCAAACGCATTGGATGCGGCAACCAGGCCAAGAAGCAAAAAAAGTAATTTCTTCATTTAGGTAATAATTTAAAGATTAATAATTATGGTTTTTTCTAACTGATTGGTTATTGTGGGACAAAAATAATAAAAACCAACCAGCTGACAATAAAATAATACTGTTTTTTATCAAAAAAAGGTTTCAGATACCCTCAATTCCTAGGACTCGGACATTAATGCCGTCGAGGCTGGGGGGACGAGATAGGCGCTCACCTCGTACAGGAGGTAAATGGGCAGGAATACGACCATCAGCGTGAACGGGTCGCCGGTGGGAGTAATGATGGCGGCCAGCATGAGCAGGACGACAACGGCATGGCGGCGGTAGGTCCTGAAAAAGCCGCGGTGCAGCACGCCCAGCGCGCCCAGCAGCCAGGCCACAAGAGGCAGCTCAAAGATGACACCCATGACAAAGATGAGCATCAGGAAGGTGTCCATGTAGCTGTCCAGTGAAATCTGGTTGGGCACCATCTGGCTCACATGATAGTCGGCCAGGAAACGCAACGTGACAGGAAAAACGACGAAGTAGCCCACAGCCACACCCAGGAAAAACATGAGGCAGCCCACCAGGAATGCCGTCTTGACGCCTTTTTTCTCTTTAGGGTACAATGCCGGCGCGACAAAGGTCCACAGGAAGTACAGCACGATGGGAAACGTGAGCACCAGTGCCAGCCAGAACGACGTGGACATGTGGATAAAGAACTGTGAGGCGAGTTTGATGTTGATCAGCTCGACGTTAAAGCCTTCGGTAGAAAATTGGGGCAGCCACGGGACAGCACTGGTCATGCGCTGAAAAAGCCTGTACAGCACAAAGTCGCCATGGCAGGGAGCCAGAATGATCGAGTCGAAGATGTCGGGCATCACAAAGAACAGGCCCAAGGTCATCACGACCAGGACGACGACAATGCGCACAAGCACCGCACGCAAGGCGTCGATGTGGTCCCAAAAGGACATTTCCTGCAATTTTTCCTCGGCCATCACTATCACATGATCAAACAACCAAAACAACCATGAACAACCAAAACAAAAAATAAAAATGATGAAAAAGGTTGTTCCTGTTGTTTCTTATTGTTCCTGTTGTTTGATTAACAGCTTATTTTTCTTTCTTGTCGTCGAGTTCCTCGATGGGCTTCTTGAGTTCATCCTCGACCTCGTTCATCCCCTGCTTGAAGCTCTTGACACCCTTGCCCAGTCCACGCATGAGCTCGGGAATCTTCCTGCCGCCGAAGAGGAGCAAGATGATAGCCACAATGAGAATAACCTCGCCTGTACCAAGGTTAAAAAACGCAAGTATTCCGTCTAGAATCATGATTCCTAAATGTTTATTGGTTGTTACTGAAGGCAAAGATAGTATTTTTTTTTAAGTTACCTCTTTTTTTTTGTGCCATGTTGCAAAAAAGTAGTACTTTTGGGCATCGAAAACCATTAACTTCTTTTATACATCAAACATTGTAATGAATACCATTAAGAATTTTGATGAGTTGCTTGCTCATCTCAAAGAAAACAATGTGAAGAAACGCGTGGCTGTTGTATGGCCCGCCGATGAGAAAACCCCCGCCGCCTGTGCACAGGCACTTGAAGCCGGCTTTATTGAAGCCATCTTTGTGGGTTGTGAGGAGAAGCTCAAAGCCAACGAGGCTTTGAAGCCCTTTGCCGCCAGCATCAGCTATGTTGATGCCAGTGATGCCGACGACGCCGCTGCCAAGGCAGTTGCCCTGGTGCGCGAAGGCAAGGCCGATGTGCTGATGAAAGGCTTGATCAACACCGATAACCTGCTGCGTGCCGTCCTGAACAAGGAGACCGGCATCCTGCCCAAGGGCAACGTGCTGACCCACGCTGCAGTAGCCTCGATTCCCAGCTATCACAAGTTCCTGATTTTCACCGATGCCGCCGTAATTCCTTATCCCAACCGCGAGCAGCGCGTCGAGATGGTGAAATACATGGCCAACGTGGCCCGCAACTTCGGCATCGAGGAGCCCAAGGTTGCCTTGATTCACTGCACCGAGAAGGTCAACGGCAAGCACTTCCCCTTCACCGAGGACTATCCTGTGATCATCGACATGGCCAACAAGGGCGAGCTGGGCAAGTGCATCGTTGACGGCCCGCTAGATGCCAAGTGCGCATGCAGCCTGCACGCCATGGAGGCCAAGGGCCTGACGTCACCCCTGCAAGGCGACAGCGACGTGCTCATCATGCCCGACATCGAGGCAGGTAACGTGTTCTACAAGGCCATCACGCTGTTTGCCGGTGCAAGCACCGCCGGTCTGCTGCTGGGTGCCAAGTGCCCCGCCGTGGTTCCCTCGCGTGCCGACAGCGCCCAGTCCAAATTCTACAGCCTGGCCGTTGCCACTATGGCAGCCGAGTAAGAATCATTTTTCAGAACAGAAAAATGATAAATGAGTGAGTAGAGACTAGAGAGATTATAGGCGATAGTAATCGCACTTAAAACTTAAAACTAAGAACTAAAAACTAAAAACTAAGATAATGAAAATATTAGTTATCAATCCCGGATCGACCTCCACCAAGATGGCCGTCGTTGAGGATGGCGAGCCCCGCCTGATCAAAGTTATTCGTCACGCAGCCGAGGATCTGGCTCCTTTCGCCAAGATTACTGACCAGTTTGACTTCCGCCGCAAGATGATCTTGAACGAGCTGGAGAATGCCGGCATCCCCGTCGAGTTTGACGCTATCGTCGCTCGCGGCAGTTTGACCAAGCCCCTGCCCGGTGGTGTGTATGCCGTTGACGAGAACATGATTCAGGCTACCTATGCCAGCGAGCACCAGCACGCCTGCGACCTGGGTTGCGTCATTGCCAACGAGATTGCCAAGGGCCTGAATTGCCCCTGCTACATCGCCGATCCCGTCGTTACCGACGAGTTGAACGACTATGCCCGCATCTGCGGTCTGGCCATGTTCAAGCGCGAGAGCATCTGGCACGCCCTGAACCAGCGCGCCATTGCCCGCCGCTTTGCCAAGGAGAACGGCAAGCGCTACGAGGACCTGAACCTCATCGTTGCCCACCTGGGTGGCGGCATCTCGGTAGCAGCCCACGATCACGGCCGTGCCGTTGATGTGAACAACGCACTGGATGGCGAGGGTCCGTTCTCGCCTGAGCGCGCCGGCAGCCTGCCCGCCAAAGCACTGGTGAACCTGTGCTTCAGCGGCGAGTACACCAAGGACGAAATCCTCAAGATGATTTCGGGCAAGGGTGGCGTATTCTCGCACCTTGGTACGACCGACATGATCGAGGCCGAGAAGATGATGAACAATGGCGACGAACACGCCAAGCTCGTCATCAACGCGATGATTTACCATATTGCCAAGGCCATCGCCGAGAAGGGCGCCGTGCTGTGCGGCAAGATCGATGCCATCATCATCACTGGCGGTATCGCTTACTGGCAGTACATGGTTGACGAGCTCAAGAAGCGCGTCGACTGGATGGCTCCCGTTCACGTATATCCCGGCGAGGACGAGATGTCGGCACTGGCAGCCAATGCTGCTGCCGTGCTGAATGGCGAGATCGAAGTCAAGAAATACTGATTTATTCAATGGGGCAACAAGTTGTCCCATTGAAGTCTAGAGTTTAGGGTTTAGAGTTTAGGGATTTACCTCCCTGGACTCTAAACTTTTTTAGATCACGTTGAGTTGCTGGAGATAGGCGATTGTGCCTGTAACAAGACCGTAGAGTGAGAGGACGAGGATGATGCTGCCGATGATGCGGTTGATGAGCCACATCGAACGGATGTTGAAGTGGCTGCGCACCTTGTCAACAAAGAATGTGATGACCGACCACCACAGCAGGGCGCCGAGCACAATCGAGGCGTAACCGATGATGATGTGATAGAAACGGTACTCGGGCAGCGGGAAGCTGAATCGCGCAAACAGCGGGATAATCAGGAACATGATGAGCGGATTGCTCAGGGTGAACAGGAAACCCGTGACCATGTCACGCAAGTGGTCATCGCGTTGGTCGATATTCTCCTTGATCTGGCTCACGGGATTGTGCACGATCATGTACAGCGCATACACGATAAGAATGATGCTGCCCACAATCTGCAGGATATTGACATTGGAAGCGATGAAATCTGTCACCAGCGAGATGCCCAGTCCCACCAGCAGACAATAGAACAAATCGCTCGCCGCTGCGCCCACACCCGTGAAGAAGCCCGAACTGCGGCCCTTGTTCAGGGTACGCTGGATGCACAGGATACCGATAGGTCCCATGGGTGCCGACAGGAAAATGCCAATCGACACACAACCGATCAATATGGATAGTATAGTACCCAACAGGAGGTTATTCAGTTTACAAACTACAAAGGTAATAAGAAATTTTCAGTTACGGGTTGTTTAGGGCCAATTTTTGATTCCTTCGTGATGTTTACAACCCATATCGGGAGGCCAGCCTACTGCTTGAAATAATACTGGCGCTTGCCCTTGGTACGGCCCGCAAAGTCGATGGCATGGGCGGGACAATAGTGATAGCAGGCAAAACAGGTGGTGCACAAGCCATTGTGGAGCCAATGCGGAGTACCGCCGTCGGGGCAATCGATGTTGCCGACGGGACACACCTGGCTGCACTTGCCGCATCGCAGGCAGGCGCCAGCATCGACGGTGAATTTGGCGTCAGTTACCCAGTGCTTGAGAAAGAAACCGCCCAGCACGATGCTGTTGGTGCGCGGCCAGCGGCTCCTGTTGATGTTTATCACGCCCCGCTCGCGATTGACAACGGCGGGCATCATCTTTGCCAGCTCCTGGCGGGCCGCGGCAATCTTGCGGTCGGCACGCTCGGGGGTATCAATCTGGTCGATGAAGGGGAAATTGTAGGTCTCGGGCATGATAACCGAGAAAGCGCTGTCGAGCGTGAGGCCAATGGCCTTGAGGTCATCGCGCAGGTAATCGAAAGTCAGACCCACATCGTCGCCGCAGGTGGCAAAAGCATAGCAGTATTGCCCCTGGTATCCCTGGAGCCGCAGCCGCCCGATGAAGTCCCTGACGATGAACGGCGGCCGCCACCCGTGAATGGGGAAACAGAAGCCGATGCGCTCGTTGGCCTCGAGCGTAAAGTCATACTCGCCGTTGACAACGGCCTGTGCGATGGGTATGAGACGGTCGCCCGTGGCTTGGGCCAGCTGTGAGGCAATGAAGCCCGTATTGCCGGTGCCTGTGAAATAGAATATCATAAATGAACGGGGTATTTACCGATGATTGTGACTTGGGGACGGCGGGAGAGTTCGCCCGGGTTGGTGCCGGGAGCGCCCTCGGGGACCGCCATGCCACGGCGGGAATAGAAGTCGCGCCAGTAGTCGGTCACCCGGCCCGACGCGTCATGAAACGACATGGGCACGGTGTCAAAGACCGGCTCGCCCGCAGCGTTGACATAGTTCATCTGCACCAGCTCGCTGCAATAGACGGCACTGTCGCCATGCAGATAGAGGTCGTCGTAGGGCTTGCCCACCATGGCCAGGCATCGCCTGATGCATTGCTTCATCGTGCCATCCACATTCACGCGGCCAATAATCACATGACGGTTTTGGCACAGGAATGTATCCAGGGGCGTAAGCTTCACTACCGGCTTGACCGCCTCGACGACATAGGGGATGCCCTCCTCGCCGCCAATGCGGTGAAAGACCGCCACGTGGTCGATGGGCAGACCCTCTACCCCACTGGTCACCGCCGTGATGGCGTTGGGCTCCTGGGTGCAGCAAAACAGCAAGTCACCCTCCTGCAAACGCTGCGCCGTGAGCGGCAGGGCCGCACACAGCAACGTCATCAAGGCCACAAGGAACTGTTTATTACCAAGTGACACCATTGTTGAAGCTGGAATGCTTGTCATACTTCACATCCTGCAGGATGGACGACTTGACAGCAATGTGGAAGTTGTAACTCTTGTAGGGACCCACGGGAACAAAGCTTGCGCTCATCTCGAAGCAGTGCATCTGTCGCGAGATGCTGCAATTCATGTAGGCAATCTTGTGGGTATCGAAATTGTAGCTCGCCGAAGCCGTAAAAGACCAGTTCTTGGTGGGACGGATGTTGGCGTTAAGACTCAGGTTCTGGGTCCAGCGGCCATTGTACTCGAGTTTCTTGTAGTTGAACGTGCCGTAACCGTAGGACAGCGAATAATTCACCGTGAGGCTCCACGGGCATTCCCACTTGGCATAGCCGTCGATGAGTTCCAGGTCGGTAGTCGGCCCGCCGCCCCGGTCCTTTTGGTCCTCGCCGTCGCCCTGCTCGTTGTTCTGGCGGTTCTCGGGCTGTTTCTTATCGTCGGGCTGCTTGTCCTTCTTGCGCTTGAAGGTGTCGTTGTTGAACGTGTAGGAGAAGGACGTGCCAGTGCTGGACAGACGGCCCCAACCGCCACCGTTGAACAGGCGCAGCTTGTTGATACGGACTGGGGCACCTGACTCGTTGAGCGCATACTTGTAAACGTCCCAGGTGGCACTCAGGTTGAGGTTAAAGCCCTTGGTCAAACGCAGCATGATGCTGGTGTTGAGGTTGCTCCACTTCAACGAGTCGGCTGCCAGGTTGCAGGACTGGCTCAAGGTAAAGTTCTCGATGAGCGATATCTTCTTGAAACCCGTGCTGTCGTTATCGCTCTTGACTTTGGCCTCCAGGTTGTTGGCGATGTTGAACATGATGGTTCCCGACTTGCCGTTAGGAGCGCTGCCGTAGAGGCCATGCTGGAAGTAGCTGTAGCGGTTGTTGTGGTGGATACCTTTGGCGTCCACATAGTCCAGGTTGCCGAAATAGCCCCAGAAGGGAGCGCCAAAGTCGGGCGATGCCGAGAACGAAATATTGGGCGTCATCACGTGGCGCACCATCTGCAGTTTTTCGCTCAGCTTGCCCAGGAACTTCATGGGCTTGAAAAATCCATAAATCTTGGTACTCAGCGAGACGCTGAAATTGAAGTCAAAGATGTTGTAGAACCCATAGGTAGTGTCCCTGACGACCGCGCTGGCATTGGGATCCCACTGCTGGCGTATCTTGCTGGTGTACATGCGGTCGTTCATGGTCAGGTTGGGCGTGATGTTGAAGTACTTGAGCACATTGAATGTGGCCTGGATAGGCACGGAGTGGCTCATGCCGTTGCGCCAGTCCTTGACCAGGCTCTTGTGCAGGAATTCGTCCTGCTTGGCCGTCAACGAGTTCTGGAACTTACCATTGTAGCTCACCTTGATTTTCTCGTACCATCGTTCATCGCCCACGACGCGCTTGCGCTTGAACGGCGCCGTCTGGGTCATGCTGATGGTCAGGTTGGGGAACGAGACAGTAATCGTCGAGTCGGCAGTGCGCTGCGATACGTTGGCGGTTGTCGAGAAGGTCCACTTGCTGTTGGGAATCTTGTAGGTCAGGTTCACCGTGCTGCTCTTGGTGTTCTCGGTAAAGGCGCTGGTGTAGTAGGTGTTCAGGCTGTTGCGTGCATAGCCTGTGGTGGAAAAGTTCACGCTGGCCGAGAAGGTCAGATAGGGATTGGCCTTCTGGTTCTGGCTGTGGCTCCACAACACCTGGAAGTTGTGCATCTTGTTGTAGTCGGGGTCACCCTTCTCGCCCATGACGGTCGTGAGGTAGTTGACGCTGAACGAGCCCGAGTGCTTGTAGCGCCAGGAATAGGACGACTGGGCCGACAGTCCCCACGAGCCGCGGGTGTAGATCTCGCCCGTCAATGCCAGGTCGGCATGCTGCCCCAGCGCCAGGTAGTAACCGCCGTTGCGCAGGTAGAAGCCGCGGTTGTAGTCCTCACCGAAGGTGGGCACCAATATACCGCTCTGGTATTTCTCGCTGAAGGGGAAGTAACCGAACGGCACCGCAATGGGTAGCGGCAGGTCTTCCAGCACCATATATGCCGGTCCGGTGACCACATTCTTCTTGGGTTTGACCTTGGCCTTGGTGAGCTGGAAGTAGAAGTGCGGATGCTCATGGTCGTCACAGGTGGTGTAACGGCCGTCCTTGATGTAATAGTAGTCATCCTCGGTCTTCTTGGTGATGCCGCCGGTGAGGTAGCCCTCGCCCTGCTCGGTGACGATGTCGGTGATGTAGCCACGCTTGGTCTTGAAGTTGTATTTCATCTCGCGCGACTGGTATTCGCCGCTGTTGTCCTTAAAGACGGGAGTGCCGGCCAGGTCGCCCACACTGTCGGGGACGCCGATGGCCATCACCTGGCTGCTGTCCATATCCATGCTGATCTGCGACGCCGTCATGTTGATGTCGCCATACTGGATATTGCTGCCGCCATACATCACCGCATGGTTGCGGCCAAACAGGATGATACTGTCCTTGGCATTGAACTCGACAACATGGTCCAGGTCCACCCGCTCCTTGACAAAGCGGCTCGTGTCGCGGCCCGCCGTCGCTTGGACGGGGCGCGCCGTCGTGTCGCCTTCGGCCCTGATGACAGAGTCAACCGCCTGCGTCAGGTCGAGCGTGTTGCCCGTGATCACCTGACCATGCGACAAGGCCGGCAACAGCACGCATGCCGCTACTAGATACAGGATAATATGGAGACTTCTAGTCGTCAATGCTATCCGTTTGCCAAATATTCGGCAAAGATAGTGCAAATGAACAGCACAGCAAGCAAGTTTTACTTTTTTATCTTTTTTTTACCAACTAGTGGCTGGTTACTGACAAGTTTTTGCTAAATTTGCAGATTGTAACAACTAATAACTACACTATAATATCATGTATAATGTCAAGTCTAATCACGCCGATGAGTTTATCGACGATAGCGAGATACTAGACACCCTAGCATACGCTAAAAAAAACAAGAGTAATCGTGCTCTGATTGAGGAAATTATCGATAAGGCTGCCTTGTGCAAGGGTCTTACCCACCGCGAGGCTGCCGTGTTGCTCGACTGCGACCAGCCCGACCTGATTGAGCGCTACGAGCAGCTGGCCAAGGACGTGAAACGTCGCTTCTACGGCAACCGCATCGTGATGTTCGCTCCGTTGTATCTGTCCAACTACTGCATCAACGGCTGCGTCTATTGCCCCTACCACGCCAAGAACAAGACCATTCCGCGCAAGAAGCTGTCGCAGGACGAGATCCGTGCCGAGGTCGAGGCGCTGGTCAAGATGGGTCACAAGCGCATCGCCCTCGAGGCCGGCGAGCATCCCGTGATGAACCCGCTCGAGTACATCCTGGAGTCGATCCACACCATCTATAACACCAAGGTGGGCAACGGCGAGATCCGCCGCCTGAACGTGAACATCGCCGCTACCGAGGTCGAGGCCTACGAGAAACTGAAGGCCGCCGGCATCGGCACCTATATCCTGTTCCAGGAGACCTATAACCGCAAGAACTACGAAGCCCTGCATCCCACGGGACCCAAGAGCAACTACTGCTACCACACCGAGGCCATGGACCGCGCCCAGATGGGCGGCTGCGACGACGTGGGCATCGGCGTGCTGTACGGCCTGACCACCTACCGCTATGACTTCGTGGGTCTGCTGATGCATGCCGAGCACCTCGAGGCCAAATTCGGCGTGGGCCCGCACACCATCAGCGTGCCGCGCATCTGCCCTGCCGAGGACATCTCCCTCGAAGAGTTCCCCGACGTGCTGCCCGACGACATCTTCTGCCGCATCATCGCCGTCATCCGTCTGGCCGTGCCCTATACCGGCATGATCATCTCCACCCGTGAGAGCCAGAGCGTGCGCGCCAAGGTGCTTGACCTGGGTGTGTCACAAATCAGCGGCGGCAGCCGCACCAGCGTGGGCGGTTACACCACCGTCGAGCGCCATGACGAGACGGCCCAGTTCGACGTGAGCGACACGCGCACCCTCGACGAGGTCATCAACTGGCTGCTGTCCATCGGCTACCTGCCCAGCTTCTGCACCGCCTGCTACCGCTCGGGCCGCACTGGCGACCGCTTCATGGCCCTGTGCAAGGCCGGCAAGATTGGCGACATCTGCACGCCCAATGCGCTGATGACGCTCAAGGAGTACCTCATGGACTTTGCCAGCGAGGACACCGTCGCCAAGGGCAACGCCCTCATTGAAAAGGAACTGGCCAAGATGACCAATGAGCGCGTGCGCGACATCGCCGCCCAGCACATCAAGGACATCGCCGCCGGCCAGCGCGACTTCTACTTCTAATTTTTAAAACAACAGGAACAACGATCAACAACTCAAACAACCTTGTCATGTCATCGTTGTTCCTGCTTTTTAGTTGTTTGAGATAATGGCAGAAAAACGGTTATATATCATTGCCGGTTGCAACGGAGCCGGGAAAACTACAGCGTCGAAGCGATTCCTGCCGTCAATTCTGGAATGCCGGCAGTGGGTGAATGCCGATGAAATTGCCTATGGTCTTTCTCCACTTGACCCGCAGAGCGTCTCTTTTCAAGCTGGCAGGCTCATGCTGGAACGCATTCAGGAATTGCTCAATCAGGATGTGACATTTGCCATCGAGACCACCTTATCGACACGCGCATATCGCAATCTTGTGCTGCAAGCTCAAGCCAGAGGTTACCGAGTGGAATTGGTGTTCTTCTATCTACCCTCACCTCAAATCGCCATTCGCCGTATTGCCCACCGCGTGAAAAATGGCGGGCATCACGTTCCTGACGATGTAGTGATTCGCCGGTATCATCGAGGATTGAATAATCTGAAGGAGATTTTCATGCCGATTGTTGATCATTGGGATATATACCGTTACGAGGGCAATGCTTACGTTTTGATGGCAACCGGCAATAAAGGTGATACATGTAACTTGTTTGATAGCTCAAGCATTATGGACAATACCGTTCCTTATCTTACTGAACAGAATAAGCGATTTATTGAGTGCTGCAATCAGGCTGTTCTCGACATGATTACCGAAGAGGCCCTGCATGACGGGATAGTTGTAATGGAAGACCAGCAAGGCAATCCCATTTGGGTCAAAGCGCGTGAAGTGCTCGAAAAAAATCCTGGACTTAAACTTAAAGATGTGGAATACACGCCCATCGAGGTGGATATTCAAGAAATCATCAATTCTAGAGCATATCATTCATGATTGAGAAAGACAATGCTTTTAACAGGGCGCCGAGGGGTGAGAGGGTGCACATTGCGCTGTTCGGGCGGCGCAATGTGGGCAAGTCGTCGCTCATCAATGCGCTCACGGGGCAGCAGATTGCCATAGTGAGCGATGTGGCGGGCACAACGACCGACCCGGTGAGCAAGTCGATGGAAATTCTGCCTCTTGGGCCGTGTGTGCTCATCGACACGGCAGGTTTTGACGACACGGGCAAGGTGGGCGACCTGCGCACCGAGCGCACCCGCGAGGTCATCAAGCAGGCCGACATCGCCATCATCGTGACCGACAGTGCCACGCTCGACGACGAGGCGGCGTGGGCCGGATTGCTCAAGCAGGCCAACGTCCCCTATGTTGCCGTATTGAATAAGGTGGACCTGATGCAAGAGGTCCCTCCTACCCTACTCGCCGCCATGGCCAAGCGGCTGGGCAGCGACGTTGTCCCCGTCAGCGCCATCAACGGGACGGGACTCGACCTGCTGCGTAAAACGCTGGCTGGCCTGATACCCGAGGGCGGCAACCAGTCACTCACGGGCAAGCTGGCCCAAGCGGGCGACACGGTGCTGCTGGTCATGCCGCAGGACCCGCAGGCGCCCAAGGGACGCCTCATCCTGCCGCAGGTGCAGACCCTGCGCGACCTGATGGACAAGAGGTGTATCGCCGTGTGCTGCACCACCGAGGACATCGACCGCACGCTGTCCGCACTCAACGAGCCGCCCCACCTCATCATCACCGACTCACAGGTGTTTGACATCGTAGAAAAGAAAAAGCCTGCCGAGAGCCTGCTCACATCCTTCTCGGTACTGATGGCGGCCCACAAAGGCGACATCGGCTACTTTGTCGAGAGCGCTCCCGCCATCGACCGCCTGACCGAGCAGTCACGCGTGCTCATCGCCGAGGCCTGTACCCATGCCCCGCTGGCCGAGGACATCGGGCGCGAGAAGATACCCCGCATGCTGCGACAACGTGTGGGACAAGGACTGAAAATTGATATCGTGGCGGGTAAGGATTTCCCCAACGATTTGACGGGCTATGACCTGGTCATCCATTGCGGCGGCTGCATGTTTAACCGCCGCTTCATGCTCCAGCGCGAGGAGCAATGCCGAGCCCAGGGCGTGCCGATGACCAACTACGGCATCACCATCGCCCATGTCAAGGGGATGTTGGGCAAAGTGTCGTTGCCGTAGACGAAGGCAATGGTATAGATGATGGCCCTGTAACTGAATATCTCAACTATAAGGGGTTGTTGCAAAGCCCATTTGACACAACTATGAATCGGCCTGCGGCCGAAAAATTAAACAAAATTCAGTATATAATTTTATTAAAACCATTTGCTTGAGGAAACATCGAAAGATGTTAGCGGTTCGAAGAACCGATTTCTATGATAAAGACCATGCAAGAACCTCGGAGAGGTTCGCAGCTTGGTCCATGAGTAGAACATTGCAAGTGCCTCGAAGAGGAACTTTGTGATTGACAAGCTTTCGGCGAATGTAGAAGTTCGTCTTCGACGCACTTTTCACTTGTTATGGCCGTCACCAAGCTGCGCTCATCTTCGATGAGCTGGCATGGTGTTTTTCATAAAAGTCGAGTCTTCGACCCGACTTGCCTCTTCGAGGCAAAAGCCAAGCCCATGATACAGTAGCTGGGCCAAGGGCTGTGTCGTTGTTGCGGGCGGGTGTCGCTGCCTTTAGAGGATGGATTTGTCGCGGTACTTGGTGTGGAGGATTTCGTGGGCTTTGCCGTGTAAGGGTTGACCCAAGAACTCCTTGTACAGGCGCAGGATGACGGGATTCTTGTGGCTCTTGCGCAGTTTCTTGCCGACGTCCTCGCTGTAGATGGCCCGCTGGCGTGCCTTGATGACCTCGATGTCGCCATGGTGGTAGGGCTGGCCCGTGCCGCCGATGCAGCCACCCGGACACGCCATCACCTCGATGACATGATAGTCCAGCTCACCGGCACGCAGTTTGTC
>JAEEGF010238207.1_pt1 | contig 32483 bp, 22 predicted proteins | sample 9134171 | NCBI WGS metagenome assembly JAEEGF01 (sample SAMN16246542, study PRJNA631951) | gut metagenome | biome: gut microbiome; feature: rumen; material: AP-attached | host: Bos | place: Iran: Karaj | collected 2018-10 | reverse complement strand
AGAAGGTGTATTCATTCCCGAAGACATCCACGCGCTGCTGTGTACCGATGGTGTCGTTAAAGAAGATTGGTATCCCATACTGCTTAAAGAACTCATAGGCAGCATGCTGTGCGGGATCTGAACTGTCTGTCAGCTGGAACCAGTCCTGCTCATAGTCTTCGAAGGTTGTCTCTTCCTCGCTGCATGCGGTAAGGAGTGCGATGGCAAACAGCGGGAGCACCATCAGTACATGATATACTGTTCTGGATATATTTTTCATCTTTTTCATTGCTTATTGGGATTAGTGTTTCATTTCTCTTGTCTTACGCACCAGGTTCTGTATCTCACCACGGTTGAAGTTGATGGTCTCATCAGGAACGGGTACCACCCATGCTGCCTGGTCTTTCTGATAGGATTCGAGCACATAGTAGCCCACCTGTTCTGCTGTTCCCTTTGCCTCGTTGTAGGCATATGCCGGGTGTGTGATGGTATAGTCGGCGGAGAGCGGGTATTTGCTGTTCACCGCATAGCGACGGAGGTCGAACCAGCGATGTCCCTCGAAGCACAGCTCACGTCGACGCTCGTCACGGATGAAGTTCATGAGCTGGTTACCGTCGGTGGGTGCTGGGCTGGCAGCAGCGAAACGCTTTGCCCTCAGGCTGTTGATGGTCTGTGCGGCCTCACTGTTCTTTCCGAGCATCAGCTGTGCCTCAGCTTTGTTGAGTACCACCTCAGCGAGTCTGAGCAGGAACATAGCCGAAACACCCTCTTTGTCATTGTAGGTTGACCATGTCTTGTACTTGTCCGGCATCGTGGAATTGGTGGTAGAGGTATGACGGAAGTAATGGGTCAGTCGGAGGTCGCTGTTCTCGTATTTCTCCATCAGATCATCAGAGGCTCTGAAGCAGGAAGCCACGGAATACGGCATCCAGTTACTGTCGTAGGCAGTACCCTCGTCGGCAAAGATACAGGGAATCTCATTCTGACTCATGGTGAAGATCACATCCTTGGATGACTTACAGAGCACGTTCGTTCCCATGGCATGCGTATTCAGGTCGGTGAGCGCGTATGGAGAACCGTCGAAGGCGGCAGCACACTCCACCACTTTCTCATAGTCTTCCATATAGAGAGCCACACGTGTCTGGAGGGCCTTCACGGCATAGTATCCGGCACGTAGCTTTGTCTCGGGGTTGTATCCCCTCAACATCTGTGCGGCGATGTCCAGGTCGTTGGCGATCTGTCCCCACACCTCTGCATTAGTGTTACGGGTGAAATAACGGTCCTCGATGGTCTCACTGATCTTCAGTGGCACACAGAAGTCGGTGTTTGCCGTTGCCTTGGCGTAAGGCATGCCATACACATTGGCCAACTGTGTGTAATAGAAGGCGCGCAGGAAATGAGCCTCACCGGAGACATGGGCCATGAGCTGCTCGTCGGCGGCATTCTTCGGTTCGATCTTCTCTGTCTGGAAGATGATGGCATTGATAGCCCCTATACGCTTATAGATATTCGCCCAGGAACCGTCGGTCCATTTCTTGTTAAGGTCGTCCATGTTCGGATCTGCTGCCCAGCGGTACATGGCTCCGAGCACATGCAGTGGAGAGCAGGTGCTGGATGTCTGTACATAATTGTTCAGCATGAGCACGTCGGCGTCATCATCGAGCACATGGACATACGCCATGTTGTAGGTATTCATATTCTCCGGAGAGAGTGAGCCGGGAGAATAGGTGCTGAGGTTGTTGGTCTGAAGGAATGCCTCACCAATCATGAGGTCCTCCAGGTCTTGTGCTTTCTCACAATAACGCTGGTCGGTGGAGTACTCCTCGAGGAAATCACCGCATGAGCTGACGAAGAGGGCGCCCATGACAGCAAGCGCGGTACACAGCTGGTATCTGATAGAATGATATATTGTCTTCATTGTCGTTTGATTCTTTAAATAATTGTTTGCTCCTCTGAAAATTATATCCATATATAACTATTAGAATGTGAGACTGACGTTCAGACTGTACGACGGACGTACGGAGAGATTAAGAGCAGGAGCAGAACCACTCTGCGAGGGGTCTTGGCCCTTGAGCTTCGAGCTGCAGATGGTGAAGAGGTTGGTTCCGACGAGGTTGATGAAGGCTGCCTTGATGCCAAGGGCCTTGACCAGCTTCTCGTCGACATTGTAACGCAGCGAGAGCGTCTGCAACTTCAGATAGTTTCCGGAAACGACGCGGAGGTCTGAGTTGTCGTACATGTCGTAGACCGTACCGGCGAATGAGTAGGCGGTAGCGGGATAGTTGTTCCACCACATGGAGTAGTTCGTGGTTGCCTCGGTAGAGAGTCCGGGGATGTTGGTGTAGGCCTCGTCGCCCGGGCGGCGCCAGCGGTTGACAAACTCCTTGCGCAGGTTCTGCTGCGGGTAAGCCACGTTGGTGGCGTAGCCGGAGGTGATCTTCGAGAGGCGGATCTTGTTACCCAACGAGTAGGTCAGGTTGAAGGAGAGACCCCAGTTGCCGTAGCCGAAGTAGTTGGCAATACCGCCCTGGATGTACGGCTCGCGGCAGCCCGACTCTTCCATCACCTTGAGGAAGACCTCCTCGCGGGTGAGGTTGGCGTACTCGGCCATATACTCTTCTTTCTTCTCGTCCTCACATCCGTAGAAGGTGGGGGCTCCGGTCTCGTGGTCCAGACCCTTGAACTTGTAGCTGTAGAAGGTGCCTACGGGCTTGCCTGCCACGTCGAGGTTTCCGTTGAGGAAGTCGTTGTACGTCAGCTCGTCGCGCAGCACATTCGTCTTGTTGTTGATGGCACGGTTGACCACCTTGTTGATGACCTCACCGATCTGCGGGTCGATGCGCCATACGAAGCCGCGCTTGTTGCCGCCGATGTTGGCCTGCTCAATCGGGGTGAAGGAGAACGAGAGTTCCACACCCTGGTTGTCGAGGGTTCCGGCGTTGACCACATACTGTGTGATACCGTTAATCTCGGAGATCTTCTTGGTCAGGAAGGCGTCGCTGGTGTGCTTGTAGAAGTAAGACACCGTACCGCGCACCTTGTTGTTGAAGAGCGCGAAGTCGAGGCCCACATTGAACGACGACGTCTTCTCCCACTTCAGGTTCGGGTTAGGATAGTTGGAGATGGTGGCGTAGGGCTGCTGGAAGATGTAGTCGGTGAGGGTGCTCTGCCGGATGATCATCTGCGAGGTCTGTCCGGGAATCATGTTTCCCTGGTAACCCCAAGAGGCGCGCAATGCCACGTCGGTCACCCAGTCGACCTTGCGGAGCACGTCTTTCTTCATGTTCCAACGACCGGACACCGACCAGATGGGTGAGAACTCGTCGTTGGCACGTGTGCCGAAGAGGTTGCTCCGCTCTGCGCGCATGTGTACGTTGAAGATATAGGTGTCGCGGAAGCCGTAGCCCAGCGTGCCGTAGTAAGCCAGCTCGTTTGTCAGGTTACGGTTGCGCTTGCCCTTACCCTCGTCGGAGGCCATGAACTGCTGGTAGTACATGGAGTAGTCGGTCGGCACGTAGTCGAAGTAGCCGCCATACTCGCGGAAGTAGCCGCGGCGGGTGATGGAGAATCCCTTGTACTCCGTAGAGGTGGCCTCCACACCGGCGCTGGCGGTGAGCAGATGCTGGGCGTTGGCACCGAAGTTCTTCATGAAGTTAGCCTGCAGACGGGCCATCCAGTTGTTGTTGCGGGTCTCCTCGCGCTTCAGCTGTCCTCCCAGCGGACAGAGGTCAGAGCGGTTGGAGCGGTCTGCACGGAGGTCGAAGACGTATTTCGTGTCGCCTGTGTAATACTCTTCCTGAGTGGTGTTAGAGATACCATACGAGAAGATACCGTCCAGGTTCAGGCACGGGAGCAGCGAGTAGCGCACCTGTGTACGCAGGTTCATATTGTTCGTCAGCTGCTGGTTTCCGGAGTTGTCCAGCTCGTGCAGGATATTATAGTTGTAGATATTTCCGTAAGAGTTGTTGATGGGGTAATAGAACAGCTCGCCGTCAGTACCGTATGCGGGCATGGTGCGCGCCATGTTGTAGGCATAGTCCATCACGTTGATCGACGATGCCAGAAAGTCGTGCTTCTGGTAGTTTCCTAACAACTGGAAATTAACCGACACCTTCTTGTAGTTGGCATTCAGGTTCACCGTGGCATTATACCGCTTGTTGCTCTCGCCCTTGATGACGCCACCCTCATCGCCATAGCCGAGTGAGGCGTAATAGCGCATGGTGGGCGAACCGCCTGAGATAGATGCTGTATGGCTGTGCGACACCACATCCCTCGTGAGGAGCTTGAACCAGTCGGTATTCAGCGTGCTGTAATAGTTGGTGAGGTCGTGATACTCATTGAAGTCTATTTTGCCAGCATAGTAGTCCTGCAGGGCCTGCTCGTAGCCCGACCACTGTGACACATTATTATAGTACATGCCGCGGTCGATGAGCTCCTTGGCTACATCCAGGCGCTCTGCCGATGTCATCATGTAGACATCACGGTCGGAGTAGCGGGGACGGCTCGTAAAGGTCATGGTGCCGTTGTAGCTCACCGACGGAGCACCCACCTTACCTTTCTTGGTGGTAATCACAATCACACCATTACCGGCCTTCGCACCGTAGAGTGCTGTGGCAGAGGCGTCTTTCAACACGTTGATCTCCTCGATGTCGTTCGGGTTAAGACCCGAGATGGCATTACCCAGCAGGTTCACGAAGTCGGGGTCGTTCAGGTTGTTGGGGTCGACAGGTACAGGGTCGTTGAGCACGATACCGTCGAGTACCCACACCGGCTCACGGTTGCCCACGAGCGTCGAGGTTCCACGGATACGGATCTTCGGCGCAGCTCCTACCTGACCGGAGTTCTGCATATAGATCATACCGGGCACATGACCTTCCAGCATCTTGTCGATGGTTGTCAAGCCGGGATTCATGATATCCTCCATCTTGAGGGATGTCACCGAAGACGTCAGCTTCGAGCGGTCTACGTCCTGATAACCTGTAATGACCACGTCGGCGGCTATCTTCGCGTCGTCCTTCATAATGATGTTTATCTCACGACGGTCGCAAACCACCATCTGTGTCTTCATGCCAATGTAGGAGAAGCGCAGCACATCCTGCTCGTTCACGCGGATGCCGAAACTTCCGTCGGTGCCGGTAACAGTGCTCTGCCGTCCGCTGGTGTTGGTAACAGTAACTCCCACCAGCGGGTCGTCATTCTCGTCGACCACACGGCCGTATACGTCAATGGCCTTCCTGGTTGACAACTGGCGGCGGATAACGCCCGTGTTTCCCTGCCATACCACCTCCATCTTGCGCGGCAAAAGCAGCCGTTGCATGAACGAGCTGAGTGCCTCGTTCTCGGCGGTGATGGTTACTTTGGGAGCTCCTTTGACAAGGGCCTCGTTGTACACGAAGGTAACACCGGTCTTCCGCTGTACCGTTTCGAGCACGCTCGACAGTCTCGCATCCTTGAAACTGCCCGTGAACTTCTGTTGTTGCGCTGTTACTGTAAGGGTGACCATACAGCAAAACAGGCTAAGCAATACTACTTTTAATCGTGTCATGTTGTGTTTTTTATGTATTTATGGTTTTCAAAATTGGTGTTTTCTGTTCCTACTTGATGGTGATGGTCTTGTCGCTGATCTCGTAGTTGAACTCCTCGGTGAGGCTCAGCAAGTGCATAAACTCGTCAACGGTATGGTAGCGCGAGCACGAGCCCGTGAACCGCAGTTCCTTGCACGACGGGTTCCGGTAGACCACCTTCACGTCGTAAAGGCGCTCAATGTCGCTCATCACCTCGTCCAGCCGTTGGTTCTTGAAGTAGATCATGCCGTCTTTCCACGACGACGCATACTGCACGTCCACCTGGCCAAGCTCCATCTCCCTGTCGCTGTGCGTAATCCGGTCACCGGGCTGCAGGTCCTCAGAGGGGCCATTGTTGCTCTGGTAGCTGATGTGGCCGGAGAGCAGCGTAATCTGCGTATTCTCGTTCTGGTAGTCGCGAATGTCGAAGGTGGTTCCCGTCACATTCACCATACCACGCGAGCACACCACGCTGAAGGGACGGCCGTCTTTCTTCACATCGAAGAATGCCTGACCGCTGACAGCCACCTGACGGTGCTGGGTGAAACGGCTGGGGAAGCGTAGCCGCGAGCCTGAGTTGACCCACACCTTGCTGCCGTCGGGCAACACGATGTAGTATTGACGGCCACGGGGCACGATCAGCTCCAGATTCCTGACGTCCTCAGTATACTCGGCTTTCTCCAGGTTGATGGTACGGCTGGCCGTCGCTGTGCTGGTGCCGGCGAAGGCAAGGTTTGAGGGCGAGTCGTCGAGCGAGATGGTTTGCTTGTCGTCGATGCTCAGCTGCGGGAGTGAGTCGCTGAACATGGGAATGCTCTGAGCGGTCTGCTCGGCCAGCGACAGCTCTTCGGTCTGTCCTTGGCGCGGATAGAGAATGACCACGGCAGCCACCACAGCGGCGGCAGCAGCCATCCATCCGGCGGCATACTTCCATACGCTACGCTGCCGACGGTGCGTCTGGCGGTAGAATTGCCTGTATGCCTCCTGTGTGTCTATACCCTCATACTGGCGGAGACGTGCTGATGCGTCGGCATGATTGTACTCCTCTCTGACCTGCTCGAGCAACGGGTCTTGCTGCTGCTCGTCGTTGGTGACAGACTCGAGGGCCTGAAAAAGTTTTTCTTGTTCGCTATGCATAGTTTTTCGGTATTCCTTTTTATACTTTATATGAAGAAAATGGAAAAAGTATTATCGAAAAACAGTTTTTTTGCATGATTTACGCAAAAAATGAAGTAAGAAACTAATGATAGAGCATTGAGGCTCTTAATGTTGATACCCTTTGAAATGGTATCCTTATGAATAGGTTTTCGCGTCGATTATCTGTTGCCTGTCTTCTACAAAAAGAAGTCCCTATGCCGGAAAAACTACACTAACAACAGGAGTAGCGGATTATTACGGGTATTCTTTCTCAGTGTCTCGATGGCTTTCTGCTTGGCACCCTTCACGGTGTTGACGCTGATGCCGAGCAACTCGGCTATCTCACGGCCCGACTTTCCCTCGATGGTCATCATCATAATGGCGCGACGACGTTCAGGCAGCTTTTGTATCTCAGCGTACAGCCGTCTGAACATTTCCTCTTTCACGGTATAGGCAAACTCCTCGTCGCTCCAGTTCATGTTGACAACCTCTGTAAGCTCAACATGCCGGCGCTTAGTGCGAAGATAAGAGAAAGAATTGTTGTAAACCGACTTGTATAAATAATATGTGAGGTTGCGGTCGTTTTCGAATTGGTAGTCAGAATTCCATGCCTTGATGATAACCTCCTGCACGATATCCTCAGCCAGCTCCTTGCTTCGCAGAAACTCCTCGGCATAACAGCAAAGCGGCGCATAATAACAGTCGAAAAGCACCTTCCAGGCCTTCTCTTCGCGCTTGTTAATTTTCTCTATCTCACTATTCATGCAGGATGCTGCTTAAGGATTTCGGTTGCAAAAATACAGAAAAAACTTGAATTAGCTAATACTTTCGCACTGAAAACTGAAAAATAAATATAGAACGCAACTACTAAATTGTAGTCCTCCACGGTGTAACTCTATGGAGAAGGTATGAAAAATTGCTGATACTAACATCCCATCATTTTTTCTATGTGCAAAGAAACCCGCCATTTCTCAAAAGCACAAATAGCAGAACGGTTGTTTTGAGGCAAAACGGGACATGCGAACTCTTTTTTAACAAAACAATTTGGAAAGGGATGACTCTCCGAGGTTGCCCACCATCAGGGTTTTCGGAGGGGTAGAAAAAAACAGAAGGCCCGTAGAACGAACCTTCTGAAAAGATATTCCTTGTTCACGAGCTGACGTTACTTCTCGTCACACTCATGCTGGGATAAGACGTTCTGATTACTCGTTGTCGTCGGTCAGCAGCCTCTCGTACTGCTGGATGAAGATGTCGGTAGCGGTGATGCGCTTGCCGTTGCTCTCGAAAGAGCGCTCTTTTGAGCGGTCCTTCTTCTGCAGGTTGGCAATGCGCATGTCGACGACCTTCTTGGCAAGTGCCATCGCCTTCTTATTGCTCTTGGACGACTCCTTCAGCGCGCTGATCAGCTGCGTCATTGCCATGTCGTCCATCAGCGTGCCTCCCATCTTGAGGTCTTTCTGCAGGAACGGCATGATGGCCTTGGCTTCCTTGCTGTAGGTGGCATTGAGAATCTGCGTCTTCTGCTCTATCTTCTCGATGCCGGGAACGGCATACTCCACCATCAGCTTGTGGCAGGCATTAAACTTCGCTTTGTCGAAGCCCTTGTACTCCTTTCCGTCGAATTGCATGGCGGAATTGGCGTATTGCTGCCACTGGCGGTCGAGCTGCTCCACGGCGCGCTCACCCTGGCTGGCGGCTACTGCGGCTCGCTCCTTGTAGACATCGAGGAAGAGGGCGTCAGCAGGACCGTAGCCGCCCTTGAGGAAGGTGGCGAAGAGGTTCTTGTCGGCAACGATGTCGGCAGCGTTCTTGCCACTGAGCATGGCCTCTGCCACGTGCTTCATCTCACCGGTCATATAGTTCTTCTCGAGCACACCGAGATACTCGTTGAGGAAATTAGCGTCGCGCTGGCCCTCACGGAACTTCTTCTCGTACCAGGGCAGTCCCTTCTCCTCTTTCATGGCATCCTCTACCTTCTTGATAAAGTCGGTAATACCAGCTGCGCCCACGGTGCGGCCCGTCAGGTTGCCGTCTGCATCAAGAATGAGGAAGGTGGGGAACGCATTGACGTCATAGCGCTTGGCGAGACCGACGCCCTCGCCCTTCTCCATGTCGACCTTCCAGTTGACGAACTTACTGTTGAAGTAGTCGCCTGCCTCTTTCTTGGGGAACTCCTTGTTGGCCATCATCTTGCAGGGACCGCACCACGAGGTGTAGCAGTCGACGAACACAGGCTTGCCCTCTTTCTTGGCCAGCGCCAGGATGTCGGCAAACGTTTTGTCTTCGTTGAAGTTGACGCCCTTGCCGGGAGCCGTCATGCCAAACTCGTCGGCCAGCTTGTCGTCGAGTGCCTGACCGCGCAGGTTGCGGGCGATGATCTTGCCGTTAGGACCAATGAGAAGTGTGCAGGGAATGCCGTTGACGCCGTAGAGGCGCGAGGCGGCACAGTCCCAGTACTTCAGGTCGCTGAGGTGGTGCCACGGCATCTGCAGGTCGTCGATGGCCTTGAGCCAGGCGTCGCGCTTCGAGTCGAGGGAGACGCCCACGATGTCGAAACCCTTCTCGTGATATTTGGCGTAGGCGGCCTTCACGTTAGGCATCTCGGCACGGCAGGGACCACACCACGAAGCCCAGAAGTCGAGCAGCACATACTTGCCCTCGCCGATATACTCAGACAACTTGTGCATCTTGCCGTCCTTGTCGGCCATCTCGAAGTCGGTGAACTTCTGTCCCACCTCCTGGCGCTCGGCGGCCTTCTGCTGCTCGAGCATGCGCTTCACCGAGGGATAGTTCAGGAACTCGTCGCCAGCAGAGGCAATGAGCTCTTTCTGCTCGTCCTTGCTCAGGCGGTTGGAGAGACGCGAATAGTAGAAGGCGCCCACCAGGTTGTCCTTATTCTGTTTGAGGAATCGCTTGGCAGCCTCGCCGAACGGGCGCTCTGCATCCTCGAACATTTTCATAATCTCGGCCTTGCGAGTCGCAGAGGTGTTCTTGTCGCGATACTCCGTAAACAACTTCTGCTGTTCCTCGCGCGACATCTTGTTGCCAAACTCCTTCATCATGCGGTCGTAGTCGGCGAGGGCTGCCGTGCGCCTGCCGCCCTTCACGGCGAGGTTCTCACCATCGTAGGTAAATGTGGCGGGCTCGTCCTCCAGGGCGAACATCACCACCTTCGTCAGCTTGCCGCCCTTCACCATCAGCTGGGCTACGGCGGGCTCGGCATAGGTGCCGCTCAAGGCGAACTTGCCGCCACGGACCACCGTTGAGTCGACGGGCACGCGGTCGTTGGCAATAGCATAGACGACTACTTTTTTGCCGTTCAGCGCGGCGGGGAACTGTCCCTTCAGACTATACTTCACGGGATTGGCGGCTGCTATCATGCAGACAGCAGCGAGCACAATTGTCAATAAAGATTTTTTCATCTTGAATAATGCGGTTTTTACTTGTCTTTGATTGTTGTTTTATTCTAAGACGAAAAGAGCGTAAAAAGGGTTTAAAAGGAAGATGGTTTTTGTAATTATTTAACAGGAAATGCAGGAGGCATCGGAGCTGATGGTTTAATATTCAAAGTTTGTTGCCCACAGATTTCCACAGATTTCATAGATTTTTTATATAAAAGAAACGAATTTCCACGAATTCTTTTAATGCATAATGAATAATGCATAATGCATAATAAAAGTGGGTTCTCTAGAAGTCCCCTCCGACTCCCCCGTCGGGGAGAGATGAGAGGCTCAAGGTTTAAAGAACTGGAATCTGCTAACTCTGTTGCCGGGTGATGGGGTAATGGGAATCGTGAAAGTTTCAGGGAGCTCAGGCTTCACAGACTATCGTCTTGTAACTCCTTGAACTCCCTGAAACTCCTTGAACTCCTTGAAAGAGAAACTCCTTGAAAGAGAAACTCCTTGAAAGCGGAACTCCCTGAAAGAGAAACTCCCTAAAGCTTACTCGTCCTCAGCAAAGAGGGGATCTTCGGGGACGACCATGGTGGGTTTCTGCTCGAACTGACGCAGCATCTCGGGAGAGACGTATTTCTTGTCGACCACGAGACGGAACATATACTCGCGGAACCACTCGGGTGTCAAGATGACGCAGCCGCCATTCTCGCCCCACGACGGGCCCCATGAGTTCTCTACCTTCCACTTGCGGGGGTTGCCCTGGGCGTCGAGGTCGACGGCGGTGAGGGTCATGGCATGTGTGGAGCCACTGTCGAAGGTGGCGATGCGCTGTGCCTTGTTCATGTTGAAGGTGGTGCCGAAGAGCGATCCGTAGTCGAAGTTATTAAGGTCGGCATAGCCGCGCTTGCGGTCGAGGAACTTGCCGGCATCGTAGGAGCTGTAGAGCTTGCGACCGTCCTTGAGTGTGGCGATGGCGAGCTTCTCGATCTCCTCCATGGGCAGGTTGAGGTATTTCCAGTTGTGGCCGTCGTACATGTGGCGGTCGAGCTCCACCTCGTAGGTCTTATAGTACTCACGGCGCGGGTCGTTCATCACCATGATGAAGGTTCCGTTCAGGTCGCCGCCCACCACTTCTTTGTAAAAACTCTGCGGGGTGTAAGTCTTAGGCTGTGTAACAGCACGTCCGCGGCTGTTGGTGAAGGCATAGGTGAACTCCATAGGCGGCTGGCCGATGGTGAGCGCGAGCATGTGGTAGATGACGCCCAGCATCTCGGTCTTGGCGGCGTCGAAGTCTTTCTGCTTCTTTCCCTGGGCAACCATGTCGCGCAGCTGGAGTCCCTGCTCGCGGAGCTTCGACTTGATGAGCGACGCCATCTTAGAGGTATTGTCGCTGGAATACGACTCGGGCATCACGGCCTTGGGCACCAGTCCGTACTTGGCGGTAAGGTCAGCTACACCGCAGAAGGTACCTCCGTCGCTGATGGGATGGTGGAAGAAGAACTGCACGCGTGGGTCGTCGATGGGTTTCTTGCCGGTGTCGATGACGCCCTGTAGGAAGAGGTTAGCCTTCTCGAGCTGGTCCCAGAAGAAGAGGTATGCCTGGGAGAACTCAACACGGAGCGAGTCGGTCTTCTTGGCAAAGTTAGAGCGCAGCACATTGAATCCGGAGAACATCCAGCAACGGCCGGAGCTTTTCTGATCGCTGATACTCTGTTTCGGGGTCTCCACGCTGAAATAGGTGTCGAGCTGGCCAGCAGTCTCGTGATTCTGTGCCAGGTTGTCGATGGCGTTGGCGGCAATGGCGTTGCCAAGGGCGCGGTCGGCAGCGGTTTGTTTCTGACTCTGCTGAATCTGTTTCAGCATCTGGGGTGAGATTCCTTGTGCGTAGCTTGTCAGACAGGCGCACATGAGGAATGCCATGCAAATTACTTTTTTCATTTTATTATATTTAGGGTTTATAAATCTTGTTTTCCAAACGTCAACCAACTAAAAGCCAAATGGTTATGCGGACGGACAGCCACCTGTATTCACAGCCAGGAACCGCAGCTCCGCCTCCAGCATTTCCAACTTGGGCATCGGATAGCCAGCCTTGCGGGCCTCCTCGATGGGACGCGAGTAGAGATATTCAATCTCCATGGGACGGTGGAAGTCGAAATCGAGTTTCATGCTCGGTGAGTAGGGCACCATCACGTCGGTCGTAGTGAGCATCTTCTCGGCAAACGAGGCGTCGAGATTCCTCACCCCCAGATGCCGGGCTGCCCCGATGACCTCCATCATCAAATCGCGGACCAGCTGGCGGGTCACTGGATTCCTCAACAGCTTGTCGGTGCTGGTATTCAAGGCCACGGTCAACCCGTTGAACGGCATGTTCCACACGGCCTTCTTCCACCGGGCCTCATGATATTCCACCTGATGGGTATTGATGCCTGCTGAGATGAAGTCGTCGAGCAGCCGCCGCATGCAAGCCTCGTCGCGGCACGAATAGTCTGCCAAATTGATGCTGCCATAACACTGATGGTTCACCCGACCGGGCTCTGTCTTGGCTGAGCAGATGAAAGCCAGTCCCGCCACCAGTTGCAAACCGGGGAACATAGCCTGCACATCGGGTTCTACGCCGATGCCGTTCTGAATCATCACCACCACCGACTGCTCATGAATCAGGGGTGGCAACAAGTCGCGCAACAAATGGTTGTTGACCGTTTTCAGGCTCACAAGCACCACATCGCACACGGGCATGTCGGCCGCATTTTGATACACATTCACATGGTCCAGATGAAACGACCCGTCGCACGAGTCGATCTGAAGACCATTCTTCTTTACATAGTCATAATCGCTGTGCAACAGAAAGTGCACGTCTAGTCCAGCTTTTGCCAGCTTTCCACCGTAGAAGCCACCAATGGCTCCGGTTCCAATAATTCCGTATTTCATAAATTTCATGCAAAGATACATCATTCTGATGACTTTCGCAAACGAAAACCGATGAAAGATTTTGAATTTTCAACAAAAAAGCGTATCTTCGCAGCGGAAATAGCATGATGCTAATGACAGTAGAAGAAAAATACACTGGCAGTCAGCAGGTTGAGGAAGACTTCAAGTTGCTGAAGCAGATTAAATATCCCGATGACTTGCGCAAGTTGCGAGTCGACCAATTGCCTGAGCTTTGCAAGGAGCTGAGGCAGGACATTGTGAACGAGCTCTCGGTCAACCCAGGACACCTGGCATCGAGCCTCGGTGCGGTGGAGCTGACCGTTGCCCTGCATTATGTTTACAACACACCTTACGACCGTATCGTGTGGGACGTGGGACACCAGGCTTACGGACATAAGATTCTGACGGGACGGCGCGAGCAGTTCTGCACCAACCGCAAACTGCATGGCATCCACCCCTTCCCCACTCCCGAGGAGAGCCCTTACGACACTTTTATGTGCGGACACGCCAGCAATTCCATCTCAGCAGCGCTGGGAATGGCCGTGGCCGCCAAGGTGACTGGTGACGAGGAGCATGCTCCCAACGTCGTTGCCGTCATCGGCGATGGTGCCATGAGTGGCGGACTGGCCTTCGAGGGTCTGAACAATGTGTCGTCATCGCCCAACAACCTGCTGATTATCTTGAACGACAACAACATGTCGATCGACAGGTCGGTAGGCGGTATGAAACAGTATCTGCTCAACCTGAGCACCACCAAGACCTACAATGCCATCCGGTTCAAAGCCTCGAAGTGGCTGAAACAGCGCGGTTACCTAAACGACGACCGCAGGAAAGGCATCATCCGCCTGAGCAACGCCATCAAGAGTGCCATCAGTCATCAACAGAACATCTTCGAGGGCATGAATATCCGCTACTTCGGACCGTTCGACGGGCATAATGTGGTGGAGATTGTGCGCCTGCTCCGACAGATGAAAGACATGAAAGGGCCTAAGCTGCTGCACTTGCATACCACGAAAGGTAAAGGTTATGAGCCTGCAGAGAAAGCAGCCACCGTATGGCACGCACCGGGAAAGTTCGACGTGGGCACCGGAGAGCGCATCGTGAAGGACTCCAGCAACCAGCCGCCCAAGTTTCAGGATGTGTTCGGGCATACTCTGTTGGAACTGGCGCAGCAAAACCCGAGGATTGTCGGGGTGACACCAGCCATGCCTACCGGCTGCTCAATGAACATCATGATGAAAGAGTTGCCCAACCGCACCTTCGACGTCGGTATTGCCGAGGGACACGCCGTCACCTTCTCCGCGGGAATGGCCAAAGACGGACTGCAGCCTTTCTGTAACATCTACAGTGCCTTTGCCCAGCGGGCATACGACAATATCATTCACGACGTGGCCATTCTGAACCTGCCCGTGGTGATCTGTCTGGACCGCGCCGGACTGGTGGGCGAGGACGGAGCCACGCACCATGGCGCATTCGACCTGGCTGCGCTGCGCCCGATACCGAACCTGACCATTGCCTCACCCATGGACGAGTGCGAACTCAGAAGACTGATGTACACCGCTCAGCTGCCAGACAAAGGCGCATTTGTTATCCGCTATCCGCGTGGAAAAGGAACAATGGTCGACTGGCGTTGCCAGTTGGAGGCCGTTGAGGTGGGCACAGGCCGCAAGCTATGCGAGGGAAGTGATGTGGCAGTACTCTCGATTGGTCCAATAGGAACAGTGGTCACCGAGGCTCTGAAACAAATACAGACGGAGGTCAGCGTTGCCCATTACGACATGCGTTTCCTCAAGCCGCTCGACGAGAGCATCCTGCATGAGGTGGGACGCAAGTTTAAGCATATTGTCACTGTGGAAGACGGTGTAAGGAACGGCGGACTGGGCTCTGCCGTGCTGGAATGGATGAACGACCACGGATACCAAAACAACATTGTGAGACTGGGACTACCAGACAACTTTGTCGAGCACGGAACGGTGGCAGAACTCAGAAAGATAGTAGGATTAGATGCCGAAGCCATCGTGAAAGCCATCAGACAGCTGTCGGCACCTGACACGCAACACGTATCACTCAACACATAACAGCCATGAAGATCATTATAGCCGGCGCTTATGCTATAGGTACACACTTGGCAAAACTGTTGTCACGCAACAACCATGACATTGTGCTCATGGATGAGAACGAGGAACGGCTCGACGGACTGGGCAGCGACGTAGACGTGCTGACCTACCATGCCTCGCCGACAAGCATCAAGGCTCTGAAAGAGATAGGTACCAGCCATGCGAACCTGTTCATTGCCGTTACTCCCGACGAGAACAAAAACCTGACAAGCTGCATGCTGGCCTCTGGTCTCGGTGCCAAGAAGACCGTAGCCAAGGTTGACAACTACGAATACGTGGCTCCAGAACTGAAAGAGCACCTCAACAAGGTAGGCATTACCAGCATTGTATTCCCTGAGATGCTGGCAGCACGCGATATTACCAACGGCCTGAAGATGAGTTGGGTGAGACAACGATGGGATGTACATGACGGAGCACTGGTGATGCTGGGCATCAAACTGCGCGAGAGCTGTGAGATTCTGAACCAGCCATTAAAAGAGATAAGCGGACCGAACGACCCCTACCACATTGTGGCCATCAAACGAGGCGACGAGACCATTATCCCCAGAGGTGAGGACGAGTTGAAACTATACGACCTTGCTTATTTCATGACGACAAGGAACTATATTCCATATATCCGCAAGATTGTAGGCAAGGAACACTATGTTGACGTGAAGAACGTGATGATCATGGGCGGCGGAAGTACGGCGGTAAGGGCCTGTCTGACGATGCCTGAATACATGAATGTGAAGCTGATAGAAAAAAACGAAAAGCGTTGTGAGTTGCTGAATGAGGTGCTGGATACCGACCAGACTATGGTAATCAACGGCGACGGACGTGACATGCAGCTGCTCATGGAGGAAGGTATCAAGAACACTCAGGCTTTCGTGGCACTGACCGAGAATGCCGAAACCAACATCCTGGCGTGTCTGACCGCCAAGAGAATGGGCGTAAGAAAGACCGTGGCCATGGTCGAGAACATCGACTACGTAAGCATGGCTGAAAGCCTGGACATCGGTACCATCGTCAACAAAAAGGCTATGGCTGCCAGCCACATCTACCAGATGATGCTCGATGCCGATGTAGCCAACATCCGCTTCCTGATGACTGCCAATGCCGATATTGCAGAGTTTATAGCACAGCAAGGCTCAAAGGTTACACGCAAGAAAGTGTTTGAGCTGGGACTTCCCAAAGGAGCCACAATCGGCGGACTGGTTCGAAACGGTGAGGGTATGCTGGTAAGTGGAGGAACGCAGATACAAGCCGGAGACATTGTGGTGGTTTTCTGCCACAACATGAATATCAGCAAGATTGAAAAGTATTTCACCTGAACGTTTTTGTAGCAACACTCTGCAGTAGCTGGGATCTAACAAAAAAGAAAGAATGACCAATCTGAGGATAGTATACAAGATTATCGGCCAGCTGTTATTCCTGGAAGCAGTAATGATGGCATTGTGCGCTGGTCTCGCGCTGTATCTGGCGGAAGACGATGTGGTCGCATTTGTCATTGCCATCACCGTGACCATCGCAGCATCATTTATCTTGAGATTCTTGGGACGCGATGCGGAAAACACGCTGGGCAGGCGCGAGGCCTATCTGGTGGTAACGCTCACTTGGGTTGCATTCAGTGTGTTCGGGGCATTGCCCTATCTCATCAGCGGCTACATCAACAATCCTACCGATGCCTTCTTCGAGACCATGTCGGGGTTCACCACCACAGGATGCAGCATCGTCAACGACGTGGAGAAGCTCCCTCACGGACTCCTGATGTGGCGGACCATGACCCAATGGATTGGCGGACTGGGAATCGTATTCTTCACCATTGCGGTGCTTCCGTCGATGGTAGGCGGTAACGTCAAGGTATTCGCTGCTGAGGCAACAGGCCCGATGAGGGCTAAGCTTCATCCACGACTGAGTACCACAGCCAAATGGATCTGGACAATCTATAGTGTGCTGACCGTAACATGTGCCGCATGTTACTATCTGGCAGGAATGGGGTTGTTCGACTGTGTGAACTACGCCATGACCACAACGGCGACTGGCGGCTTTGCTACTCACAACGAGAGTACGGCCTACTTCCACAATGTGTACATTGACTACACCGCCATAACCTTCATGTTTCTCTCGGGCGTCAGCTTTACCCTGCTTTACACTACTTTGTTTAAGGGACGTATCAAGCAGTTTTTCAAGAATGCCGAGTTTAAGCTCTATATCACGCTAGTGCTGATTGCCACGCTTGTTATTGCAGGTATTTTGATTCACGACAGCCATTTTCATGTGTTAGATGCCATCAGAACCTCACTTTTCCAGGTGGTGTCGTTCATCACCACTACTGGAATCTTCAGCGATGACGCCAGCCAATGGCACCACATCATATGGATCATATTGGGACTATGCATGGTTATAGGAGCCTGCTCGGGCTCAACCAGTGGAGGCTTCAAGTGTATCCGGGCCGTCATGATATTTACCATTTTGCGCAACGAAATCCGACGTATCCTCCATCCGCGCGCTGTATTGCCAGTGAAGGTCAATGCTACAAGCGTTCCCTACTCGTCGCAAGTAACGCTACTGGCGTTCTTCACGGCTTATATGACGCTGTGTCTGTTCACTTATGTGGTGATGATTCTAAGCGGTATCGACAACACGAACTCTATCACGATTGCCATCAGTTGCGCCAGCAATGTGGGACCTGGCCTGGAGATGATAGGGCCTCCTATGCTGTGGAGTGATTTACCAACCATTACCAAGTGGATGCTGACGGGCCTTATGCTGATGGGACGTCTTGAGATATTCAGTGTGTTGGTACTTTTCACACCATCGTTCTGGAAAGACAATTGACGCTTACTACCTTCTGCAGAGTAGAGAACAGTGAACTGAGGCATCCGACTCTAAATCGATGCCTTGATTATAAATGTTTATGAATCATGTATAAATTCAAACCACTTTTAAAATCCACTCTTTGGGGTGGTGACAAGATTATTCCGTTCAAACATTTGCAAAGCACACAGCAGCAAGTGGGTGAGAGTTGGGAAATATCAGGTGTAGAAGACAATGAGACTATCGTCAGCGATGGCGAGTATTCAGGAAAAAAACTGAATGAGCTGGTAACGCTGTTGGGTGAGAAACTTGTAGGAAGAGACAACTATAAGCGTTTCGGTAATGAGTTCCCGCTGCTCATTAAGTTCATTGATGCCCGTCAGGACCTATCCATTCAAGTACACCCCACTGACGAGATTGCTCACCGGCAGGGTAAGGAGCGCGGAAAGACTGAGATGTGGTACATCATGAACTCTGATTCCGACGCAAAGCTATACAGTGGTTTGAAATTGAGAATCACACCTGAGGAATATAAGCAAATGGTAGAGAATGATACAATTTGCGATGCCTTGGCACAATATAGCGTACAAGAAGGAGATGTGTTCTTTTTACCAGCAGGCAGGATTCATGCTATTGGAACCGGCTGTTTCTTAGCTGAGATTCAGCAAACCAGTGATGTCACCTACCGTATATACGATTTCAAGCGCAAGGACAAAGACGGCAATTACAGGCAATTGCATACGCAAGAGGCCTCAGAATGCATCAATTATGAAGTGGAAGACACCTATCGTACTTCCTATCAGCCACGAAAGAACGAAGGAGTGAGTCTTGTGGAATGTCCCTATTTCAGCACTGCTGTTTACGACCTTGACGAGCCCATGACACTCGACTATTCAGAACTCGACTCGTTTGTCATCCTCATTGGGATGAAAGGAGAAAGCAGAATCACTGATGATGAAGGACATACGACCACTCTAAACGAGGGCGAGACTGTATTAATCCCCGCTACGACGAAAGGCATTCAGGTTGAAGGTACTATAAAGTTTCTGGAGACGTATGTTTAGCCGCTTCCTCCTGTGACGGGAAGAAGGACTGTTCCTCATATTCCGACGACGGGCTTACTTGGTCTTTATTCTCTTGAGACAAGTTGCAGGACGGTTCCTCTTCCTCTTGAGGCGGATTCAGGAAATGATCAAGATCCTTGCAAATGCGCTGATAAGGCTCAGAGAACATATATCCGACATTCTTCTTGAGCATGGCCGAAATATCCTCGATGCTTCTGGTATAGCATGACAGTTCATTACGCCGCTGCGTGTTATGCACACTCTGGTGCGAAATCTCATTCTGACGTTCCCGAACAAGCTGGTCACAGATTTTTTTCATCATCGGAATCACCAGTTTATTGAACAGATGATGACCCTGTATATATAAATAGGTGGTTTCAGGAGTAACACCCAACCGTTTCAAATCCTCCTTCACCGCCAGATAACTCTCCTTGGCATTAGGATTCTCACGCTGCAAATGAGCTATCTTCGCACCCACCTTGCGACGCACATTTTGCAAGATGACAGGAGCTTTGACAATACTGAAGTTACCAGTCTCGATGACGCGGCAGAAGTCTGTAATGGTGAATTTGGTATAATTAGGCGTGCGATAATACCAGATGCTCCAAACGAACAAGGGGAAAATAGCCTGCGAGTATTGCCGCATATACTCTTCCATATCGAAGATGAAATGGTCGTTGAGCGTGACAGCCACGCTCACATCGTGTAACGAGGGTGCATAACACTGCAGGTTCTCGATGGCATATGCGTAGGTATGAAAGATACATGGATTCTGCAAAATCTGTTTCGAGGCGGAAGTCTTCCCTTGTATCAGATAATCATAGTCTGCATCCACGCACGCAATCATGCTCTGCCCCACCCTTTCGGTAATGAGCCTCATCATGGCAGCCTTCTTGCCGCGCTCCAGTTTGTTGACCCTTGTAGGCAGCATAACCTCGAAGCAACGCTCACTATTCTCGAAACGAGTCAGCACCGTACGCCAAAAGAAAATATCATCGTAGCTCTCGACGTAGGCCACGATTCTGCGTCGCGACCGTTTGGAGTTCAACCGATTGGCCGCCTCCAAGTACTTCGATGATATATTCTCATTCAGTCGTTTACTCATAGCTTCGATTTCATCAATACCCGATATTCAATTGGGAAACTCTAAACCGTGATATCGGTCACTTCGGTTACATGATCCATCCAACCATTCATAATGACGGCAGGCGAATGAGTAGTAAGTATAATCTGTACGTTAGGGTTCAACTCGAGTATTAAATCTATCAAACGCTGTTGCCAATCGACGTGTAAGCTTACCTCAGGCTCGTCCATAAAGAGCACATAAGGCTCATTGTCCTCAACCAGCACCGTAAGCAGGATGGCCAACATCTGCTTCTCACCGCTCGAGAGCTGATAGGGCACCAGCGTTTCGCCTATCTGCGTAAAGCGGATCTCATTCTCAGTCCGGATGATTCGTTTACCAGTATCCTGAAACAAATCGTCAATCAAATCCTGAAAACGCGTCTTGCGAGCGGAAATCTCCTGCGCGTCAAAAGCGGCATTAGGACCTCCTTGTTGCAAAACTTGAATGATGCGATTGCCTATATTTACCTGATAGTCCAGATACTTGCGCTGCAACTGGAACAACTGCCAATCGAGCTCAGTTGCCAAGCTAAGATCCATTTTGCTAACCATGTCAGCATTCATGATTGGACGGTCGAATGACCGAATCACGTCGAAGCGAATCCACTTGGCATCTTCGGGCATCACCTTCAGTCTGACACCCTTGAGCATATGACTGGGAAACTCGCCACCGGCCTTCAGTCCTTTAATCACCTTATTCAAGATGGTGCTCTTTCCCACACCGTTAATACCGCTCAGGATGTTCACCTGCCGGTCAAGATTCCACACAATGTGCTTTTTCCCGCTCCAAAGGGAATCGATTTCTATCTGCTGGATATAGTCTGCAAACTTCTGCATAGCGTCGTCGGTAATGTTTTTCCAAAGGCAAAGATAATAAAAAGCCCAATATGAACAAAAAAAATTTTTTGTTTTTATAAAAAACGTTTGTCTGACCAAGATCTGACTCAGATATACAAACCACCACCTTGCTTCACCTCGCTCATCACGAACGTACTCTCAATGGAGGCCAGATGCTCGATTTCGCCCAACTTGTTCAGCACAAATTCCTGATACTGTTTCATATCCCGCGCACGTACCTTTAAAAGATAATCGTACGAGCCTGATGTGTTATAGCATTCTGTCACTTCGGGAATACGCATGATGCGCCGGACAAAAGCATCGGCAATCTCATGATTAATCTGCTGTAGTTTCACCTTGCAAAATACCAGCAGGCCAAGCCCTAATTTATCGGGATTCAGCACAGCCACATAGTTCTTGATATAGCCTTGCCGCTCAAGCCGTTTTTGCCGCTCAAAGACAGGAGTCGGGGTTAAATGAACAGCTTCAGCCAACTCTTTGGTAGTCAATTTGGCATTTTTTTGCAGTGTTCGGAGTATCTGCAAGTCGGTTTCATCTATTTCTTCCATACTTTTCGTAGAATAATATTCTAAAACAAGACGGTAATTGAAGGGTATTTAGAAAATACACAAATTAAAACTGTGCAAATATAGTGATATCTTCTGAATTTTGCAAGAAATTTGGAAGATATTTCCAAACTCACTAACTTTGCACCCATCATTATTAACACAAAACAAAGAAAGGACAAAATCATGAGTAACAAGAAACTACACTTCGAGACATTGCAACTGCACGTAGGACAAGAACAGCCCGACCCAGCAACTGATGCGCGTGCCGTACCTATTTATCAGACAACCAGTTATGTGTTCCGTAACTCACAACATGCTGCCGACCGGTTCGGACTGCGCGACGCCGGTAATATATATGGTCGTCTGACCAACTCCACACAGGGAGTATTTGAAGAGAGAGTAGCAGCCCTGGAGGGAGGCGTTGCCGGTTTGGCCGTTGCCAGCGGAGCCGCAGCCGTCACCTATGCACTACAGAACATTACACAAGCCGGTGACCATATTGTGGCAGCCGACAACTTGTACGGAGGGTCGTTTAACCTCATCACCCACACATTGGCAACCCAAGGCATCAGCAATACTATTGTCAAGGTAAACGATCTTGAGGCACTTGAGGCTGCCATCCAACCCAACACAAAGGCTGTTTACGCAGAGACTTTTGGCAACCCTAATTCTGATGTGACAAATATTAAGGCCGTGGCAGCAGTGGCCCACAAGCATCATGTGCCGCTCATTATCGACAACACTTTCGGAACTCCATATCTGATCAGGCCCATAGAACTTGGCGCCGATGTGGTGGTGCATTCAGCCACTAAATTCATCGGCGGTCACGGAAGTTCGCTGGGTGGTGTGATTGTCGATGGAGGCACCTTCGACTGGAAAGCAAATGCCGACAAATTCCCCTCGCTGGCAAAGCCCGATCCTTCGTACCATGGCGCCATTTTTGCCGACGTGGCAGGCCCTGCAGCGTTCGTCACACGCATTCGTGCCGTCATTTTGCGCGACACTGGTGCAACAATTTCACCCTTTAATGCGTTTATACTATTACAAGGACTGGAAACGCTGAGTCTTCGAGTGGAGCGGCATGTCGAAAATGCCCTGAAAGTAGTTCAATTCCTTCAGAAGCATCCGAAGGTGACGAAAGTGAATCATCCGTCTCTTGAGGGACATCCTGACCATGAGCTCTACAAAGAGTATTTCCCGAAGGGAGGCGGCAGTATCTTTACATTCGAGGTGAAAGGCGGGCAGGAAGAGGCATGGCGATTCATCGACGCGCTTCAGATTTTCTCGCTGCTGGCCAATGTGGCAGACGTGAAAAGCTTGGTTATCCATCCTTACACCACCACTCACTCGCAAATGACTCCCGAGGAGCTGGCCAGCCAGCATATTACTCCTGCTACCGTGCGACTGAGCATCGGTACCGAACACATCGACGACATTATCGACGATTTACAACAAGCTCTGGAGAAAATTTAGGATGCCAAGAGTATCCTGAATCTCCAGGATATATAGAATAAAAAAACATGACTAAAATTGCAAGACAACTGACAGAACTCATTGGCAATACGCCATTACTGGAACTCGGAAAATTCTCAGCATTCAAAGGGTTACAAACACCACTCATCGCCAAGGTGGAATTCTTCAATCCCGGCGGAAGTGCGAAAGACCGTATCGCACTGGCTATGATAGAAGACGCCGAGCGAAAAGGAATCCTGAAACCCGGAGCAACTATCATCGAACCGACAAGCGGCAATACGGGTGTTGGACTGGCGCTGGTCAGTGCCGTAAAAGGCTACAGACTCATTCTGACCATGCCGGATACGATGAGCATTGAGCGGAGGAATCTGGTGAAAGCCTATGGTGCAGAGGTCAGACTGACTAGTGGCAAGGACGGAATGGCAGGAGCCATCAGCGCCGCGGAACAACTGCGCGACAGCATTCCTGACAGCGTTATCCTGCAACAGTTTGAGAATCTGGCAAATCCTGAGAAACATTACCAAACCACAGGTGTGGAGATTTGGAATCAGACTGAAGGAAAAATAGACATTTTCGTGGCGGGAGTCGGTACTGGTGGCACAATTTCTGGTGTCGGGAAACGGCTGAAAGAATACAACCCACACATTCAGATTGTGGCTGTTGAGCCCGCAACCTCACCCGTATTAAACGGAGGAAAGAGCGGACCACACAAGATTCAGGGCATCGGAGCAGGCTTTATTCCAAAGACTTACAACAGCAATTATGTGGACGAAGTGTTTGATGTCGGTAACGATGATGCCATCCGCACCAGCCGCCAACTGGCACAACAGGAAGGCTTATTGGTCGGTATTTCCGCCGGAGCAGCCACCTTTGCAGCCACAGAAGTGGCCCGCCGCCCCGGGAATGCGGGTAAAAACATCGTTATTCTTCTGCCCGACACGGGCGAGCGTTATTTGTCAACAGTGCTTTATGCCTTCGATGAGTATCCGCTATAAGCCAAAATAGTTCTGTAATCAAGCAGCAAATAGAACAAGTTGATAAAGGATGGTCTAGTTATTCAGATCATCCTTTTTGCTTACATCACGCATGCACTTTCCTATTGGAAAAACTATAGAATAGTCAACCAATTTCTAATTAGCCATTAAATACGGTCTAATTAGCCATTAATCGCATCGCGATTGGTCATTAATTAGACGCTAATTGATTAACTAATTAGACCTTAATTAACCGGTTACTTACAGAGTAATCAGGCATCGATTGGAAACCTGCTGTCAACAAACGAAAGCAGATCTCACGAAAACTTCTCGCCAATCTTGCGCTGCTTCCATAGCTCCAGCGAATTGATGATGTTCTGCCAGAGAATATAGCAGCCTGGACCTACAGACGACAACGGAGTGAGATAAGTGTAAGCAATCCAGATAGCGAATGCTGTGTTTTTCTGTCCCGAGGCCTGTCCCGCATCCACTTTACAACCGTAATGGCTGCCAATTATACGGCCGACGGCAAACAAGATAATGCAAAAAACCAGCGACAAAAAGGCAATCATAAACAGGAACCACACGCTGGTCTGCGCATGACAGATATGCTTTACGGTAGTTCCGGTGACAATGGTGAGCGAACAACCCCACAAATAATACGACAGGTCGCGAATGCTAATAATCTTTTCATGCAGACGATGCATGAAATGCTTCACGATGTAGGCCAGCACCATCGGCAATACCAGCACCATGCACACCTTATATAATATCTGCAGGAACGACTGCCAGAAAGTCATTGTCACATCAGGATCGACCATCGGGAAGCAAAGCGGCACCAACAGAGCCGTGATGAAGTTGGTCATGAAAGTGTAGGTGGTGATGGATTCCAAGTCGCCGCCCAGCTTGGCTGTGACCACTGCCGCCGCCGTGGCGCACGGAGCAATCACACAAGTGAGCGCACTCTCCATCAGGATCAGGTCGTTTCCCTGCAGATTGAAATAGAGGATGAAACCTACGATGAACGCAACGACCAGCAACTGAAACAAGATATTCCACACATGCCAGCCTACCGGGCGCATCTTGTGGAAGTCTACTTTGCAGAATGTCACGAACAGCACCAGAAACATGAACAACGGCAGGATGAGTTCGAACACCGGATCGAAAAACACTGCAGCCTCCTCCAAGGCTGGAGTATAGGCAAACAGCAGGTACATCAGGGCTCCGAACGACATCGCAAAGGGAAGTGTCCAGTCTCTCAGGAATCGTAGTATGCGTTTCATCAGATTTTTTTAAAACTTAGTAAAAGTACAAGAAACAAGGAACAAGAGCCTTTCGTACAACTGGAGTTTCAACTCCAGCACGGCCGTTCTTTTGTTCCTTGCTCCTTATTTTCTATTCTTTTCTGTTTAGAAGAACAGCATGCGCTCAACCCAGTAGCAAAGCATGCCGGCGAGATAGCCTACGAAAGCAATCCACGTGATTTTCTTCATATACCAGCCGAAAGTTATCTTCTCCAGGCCCATTACCACCACACCGGCAGCCGAGCCGATGATGAGCATCGAGCCGCCCACGCCGGCACAGTAGGCCAACAGTTGCCAGAAGATGCCGTCGACTGCCATTGCGCCCTCGGCAGCTACTGGATACATACCCATACAACCGGCCACCAACGGAACATTATCCACGATTGACGACAGCACACCAATGATACCATTGATGAGGTAGTAATTACCAGCGAATGCCGTGTTCAGGCCCTCACCCATAGCAGTCAGTACGCCAATTTCCTGTAATACGGCCACAGCCATCAGGATACCGAGGAAGAACATGATGGTCGACAAGTCTATTCTCGAGAGAATATCGCTTACGCGCTTGGCCATCGTATCGTCTTCCGACGTGTTGTAATGGAAAATCTCTGTGACGGTCCACAGTACGCCCAGTACCAACAGGATACCCATGAACGGCGGCAGATGAGTCAGCGTCTTGAAAATAGGCACGAACACCAGTCCGCCAACGCCCAGCCAGAAAATGATATTACGCTGCTTCTGCGTGAACTGGCTCACGGCTGCCTTCGGCAAGTTCTGCGACTTGTCGAACTTTCCGTTGAGCGAGTATTGCAGGATAAAGGCGGGAACCAACATAGACACCAGCGACGGAACAAAAATCTCTGTCAATACGCCTTGTGTGGTAATCACACCCTTAATCCAAAGCATAATGGTCGTAACGTCGCCAATTGGCGAGAACGCACCGCCTGAGTTGGCAGAAATAACTATCAATGCGGCATAGATAAGCCGTTCCTCGCGACTCTGCACCAGTTTGCGCAGCACCATGATCATCACGATGGACGTGGTCAGGTTGTCGAGAATGGCCGAGAGGAAGAACGTCATGAAGGCCACACGCCACATCAGTTTGCGCTTCGAACGGGTCTTCAGCGCATCACGCACAAAGTTGAAACCACCGTTTGTGTCGACGATTTCCACAATGGTCATCGCGCCCATGAGGAAGAACAATGTGCCCGCAGCATCACCCAAATGATGCTCAATCACCTCGCTGATGTGATGGACAATCTCGTTGGATGCCACCTCGGGATAGAATCCGGCGGGGCCCATCATCAACAGCGTCCAGCAACACACGCACATCAGCAGCGCAATGGCTGCCTTGTTAATCTTTGTCAGGCTCTCAAGGGCGATGCACAAATAGCCGCAAACGAAAGCCACGACAATGGCAATAGTTAATGTTGACATTTTTAATTTGTTTTTATTAGATTTTCTTAATTCTGCTGCAAAGGTACAAATTAATTAAGAATTGGCAATTCATATTTAAGAAAATATTTTCCCCATTGAAGAATACCGGCAGATACTGCCGCCAGAAAGCGGGAAAGCGATGCGTATCTGCCTAATATTATTTATGGTGACGGAAAAAATAATTGCCAGTCAGCTGTTGTCAATTATCATTTTATTTGTATCTTTGCAACTATGAACGAGATAATGAAAACAGAAAAATGGTGTGAGAATGTCATTATCGTGGATGGCGACTACATCGACAAAGTGGCTTTCGACCTGATTGTGAACTTCGAGCGGATGATCGGGCGTCGCATTCAGCAGGCCGACATCGCACGGTGGATTGATTGTGTAGCATTAGACGGAGGGATGAAGCCCTCTGAACAAGATAACGACTCCGACGCACAAACTACAGTAGTATTCATTCACAACAAGGATGCGGTAAAACTGAACAATTTCGTCCCTGGAGACTATGCCAACGATTTGCACCTGAAAGCATTCAAAGACTCGCTGGGCGAGTTCATGATGTCCGCATTCCCCGTGGAAGAGAGTGTGGTGAACAAGCGCGACTTCTTCATCGACGTCACGAAAACCATCTGCAATCTGAAGGAAGTGAAACGGGTGATGATTATTCCGGACGCGGAGAAGATGTACGACGACGTACGAGTGGCCCTGAAAAATGCGGATGACGACAAGCGAATCACCGTCTTTGCCATGCAACCCATGCCCGGCGGCAATTTCCGGCAGGAAATACTCGGATACTCACTCATGCAGGCGCTCGGTATCCGTGCAGACGAGATCAACTGACCCGTTTGGCTATTCTGATGCCAGTAAGCGTATCATAGCGAATCTGGAAGCGTGCTTTACAATCGTAGAAGGGCTCTCTGCAATCGTAGAAGGGCCCTCTGCAATCGTGGAAGGACCCTCTGGAATCCCAGGAGGATGCCTGGCGAAAACAGAGGTTGTGCCGAATTGTTTTTTCGAATAAATAACGACAGAAATTTTGTATATACGGAATAATTCATTACCTTTGCCTTTTAGAAATAGCAAAGCGTAGGAGCTGATATGCTCCTTTGCAAACAGAAGTCTGAAAACAAAAACCTTAAACGAAGAAAATGAGCAGAATATTGATGATTGGCGCCGGTGGCGTCGCTACAGTGGCAGCATTCAAGATTGTGCAGAATGCTGATGTTTTCACAGAGTTTATGATTGCCAGCCGCCGCAAGGTCAAGTGCGACCAGTTGGTTGAGGCCATTCATGCCAAGGGATACGACATGCCCATCAAAACGGCTCAGGTAGACGCCGACGATGTAGAGCAGTTGAAGGCGCTGTTCTCTGACTATAAACCCGAACTGGTGATTAACCTCGCCCTCCCCTATCAGGACCTCACTATCATGGAGGCATGTCTCGCTTGCGGATGCAACTATCTCGATACTGCCAACTATGAGCCGAAAGACGAGGCACACTTCGAATATTCGTGGCAGTGGGCTTACCGCGACCGTTTCCGCGAGGCTGGACTGACAGCCATTCTTGGATGCGGCTTCGACCCGGGCGTGACGAGCATTTTCACCGCATATGCAGCCAAGCATCATTTCAAGGAGATTCAGTATCTCGATATCGTCGACTGCAATGCCGGCGACCACCACAAGGCTTTTGCCACCAACTTCAACCCAGAAATCAATATCCGCGAGATAACCCAGAAAGGCCTCTATTGGGAAGACGGCAAATGGGTGGAGACCGAGCCGCTGGAGATTCACAAGGACCTGACTTATCCGAATATCGGACCGCGCGACAGCTATCTGCTGCACCACGAGGAAATTGAGTCGCTGGTCATCAACTATCCCACCATCAAGCGCGCCCGTTTCTGGATGACCTTCGGCCAGCAGTATCTGAAACATCTTGAGGTGATTCAGAACCTCGGAATGAGCCGAATCGACGAGATTACTTACGAGGCGCCTTTGGCCGACAATCCCGACGAGAGAGTGAAAGTGAAAATTGTACCGCTGCAGTTCCTCAAGGCTGTTCTACCTAACCCGCAAGACCTTGGTGAGAACTACGAGGGCGAGACTTCTATCGGCTGCCGCATCAGGGGCATTGGCAACGACGGTCAGGAGCACACCTATTATATATATAACAACTGCTCACACCGTGCCGCCTACGAGGAGACAGGCATGCAGGGTGTCTCTTACACCACGGGTGTTCCCGCAATGATTGGCGCCATGATGTTCTGCAAAGGACTCTGGAAGAAACCTGGTGTATTCAACGTTGAGGAGTTCGATCCCGATCCGTTCCTTGAGCAGTTGAACAAACAGGGACTGCCCTGGCACGAGATTCACGATGGAAACTTGGAACTCTAATCCTTTTGAGGTTTTAGAGCCATCACACTTTTAAGGCATAAGAATAAAAAACAAAACAACTATGGCAAAAAAAGAAGAAACAGAGGGCTTGAATGCTCAACAGGAGAAACTGAAGGCATTGCAGGCCGCTATGTCGAAAATAGAAAAAGACTTCGGGAAGGGAAGCATCATGAAACTGGGCGACGAGCAGGTGGAAAACGTTGAAGTGATTCCAACTGGCAGTATTGCCTTGAATGCGGCACTCGGTGTAGGCGGTTACCCGAAAGGACGTATCATCGAGATTTATGGCCCAGAGTCATCTGGTAAGACCACACTCGCCATCCACGCTATTGCAGAGGCACAAAAGGCTGGCGGTATTGCCGCCTTCATCGATGCAGAGCATGCATTCGACCGTTTTTATGCAGAGAAGCTGGGCGTCGACGTGAACAACCTTTATATCGCACAACCCGACAACGGTGAGCAGGCTCTGGAGATTGCCGACCAACTGATCCGCTCTTCGGCTGTGGACATCGTGGTGGTCGACTCGGTGGCCGCTCTTACTCCAAAGAAGGAAATTGAGGGCGATATGGGTGACTCGGCTGTGGGACTGCATGCCCGCCTGATGAGCCAGGCGCTACGTAAGCTGACGGGCACTATCTCGAAGACCAACACCACTTGCATCTTCATCAACCAGTTGCGCGAGAAAATTGGCATCATGTTTGGTAATCCGGAGACCACTACCGGTGGTAACGCCTTGAAGTTCTACGCTTCCGTACGCCTTGACATCCGCAAGGTAACTGCTATCAAGGATGGCGATCAGGTAATTGGTAATCTGGTGCGCGTGAAGGTGGTAAAGAACAAGGTGGCTCCTCCCTTCCGCAAGGCTGAGTTTGAGATTACCTTCGGCGAGGGCATCTCACGAATCGGCGAGATTATTGACTTGGGCGTTGAGTACGGCATCATCCAGAAGAGCGGATCGTGGTTCAGCTATGAAGGCTCGAAGCTGGCACAAGGCCGTGATGCCACCAAGGCTCTGCTCAGAGATAATCCTGAGCTTTGCGAGGAGCTGGAAGCCAAGATTATGGCTGCCATCGCTGATAAATAAACACATGATAGTGGCAAGTGGGAAAGAAGCGACACTCACTTGTCACTATTTTCTTATTTCTGACAACTTGTCACACTCTGACAATCTTTCCTTCAGTTGGCACACCATTTGTTGTTTCATCATCGGATTGCTATGAGCAACCATAATAATGATGAAATAACAAATAATAAAAAAATACAATTATGGGAAAGATTATTGGAATCGACTTAGGAACTACCAACAGCTGCGTTGCCGTATTCGAGGGTAACGAGCCAGTAGTAATCGCTAACAGCGAAGGAAAGCGTACCACTCCTTCAGTGGTAGGTTTTGTAAAGGACGGTGAGCGCAAGGTGGGTGATCCTGCTAAGCGTCAGGCTATCACAAACCCGAAAAACACCGTTTACTCTATTAAGCGTTTTATGGGTGAGACATACGCCCAGGCACAGAAAGAGGCCGAGCGTGTTCCTTTCACCGTTGTCAACGAAAATGGTTATCCGCGTGTTGACATCGACGGACGCAAGTACACTCCGCAGGAAATCTCTGCCATGGTGCTGCAGAAGATGAAGAAGACCGCCGAGGACTATCTCGGACAGGAAGTGACCGACGCCGTCATTACCGTACCTGCCTATTTCTCTGACTCTCAGCGTCAGGCCACAAAGGAAGCAGGACAGATTGCAGGCCTCAACGTGAAGCGTATTGTCAACGAGCCTACAGCTGCAGCTCTGGCTTACGGTGTTGACAAAGCCAATAAGGACATGAAGATTGCCGTATTCGACCTTGGTGGAGGTACGTTCGATATCTCTATCCTTGAGTTTGGCGGTGGTGTCTTCGAAGTGCTCTCTACAAATGGTGACACTCACCTTGGAGGTGACGACTTCGACCAGGTGATTATCGACTGGCTGGTAAATGGTTTTAAGGCTGACGAAGGCATCGACCTGTCAAAAGACCCGATGGCCATGCAGCGTCTGAAAGAAGCTGCCGAGAAAGCTAAGATTGAGTTGTCGTCTACCACTTCTACGGAAATCAACCTGCCATACATCTCAGCTGAAGGCGGTGTGCCTAAGCACATGGTGAAGACGCTCACACGTTCTCAGTTCGAGCAGTTGGCTCACGACCTCATTCAGGCATGTCTCGTACCTTGCCAGAATGCTATCCGCGACGCAAAACTGTCAACCAGCGATATCGACGAGGTTATTCTCGTAGGTGGCTCAAGCCGTATCCCTGCTGTGCAGACACTCGTGAAGAATTACTTCGGCAAGGAGCCTTCAAAGGGCGTGAACCCCGACGAGGTTGTTGCAGTAGGCGCTTCTATCCAGGGTGCTATTCTGAATAAGGAAGGTGGCGTGGGAGACATCGTATTGCTCGACGTTACTCCACTTACACTGGGTATCGAGACTCTTGGCGGCGTGATGACCAAGCTCATCGAGGCAAACACCACTATTCCGTGCAAGAAGGCCGAGACTTTCTCTACTGCCGTCGACAACCAGACTGCCGTGACCATCCACGTATTGCAGGGTGAGCGTCCAATGGCTGCACAGAACAAGTCAATTGGTCAGTTCAACCTTGAGGGAATTGCTCCCGCACGCCGTGGTGTGCCACAGATTGAGGTTACATTCGATATCGATGCTAACGGTATCTTGAACGTAAGTGCCAAAGATAAGGCTACCGGCAAGGAGCAGCGCATCCGCATCGAGGCTAGCAGCGGCTTGAGCGAGGACGAGATCAACCGCATGAAGGCTGAGGCTGAGGCTAATGCTGAGGCTGACAAGAAGGAACGCGAGAAAATCGACAAGATGAATCAGGCTGACTCTATGATCTTCACTACCGAGAACTTCTTGAAGGATAACGGTGACAAAATTCCCGCTGACCAGAAACCGGCCATCGAAAGCGCCCTCCAGACTCTGAAGGATGCTCATAAGGCTGGCGACGTGAATGCTATCGACAACGCCATTAACAACCTGAATCAGGTAATGCAGGCTGCATCTGCTCAGATGTATCAGCAGGCTGGTGCACAGCAAGGTCCAGGCGCAGGCTTTGGTGGAGCACAAGGCTTTGGCGGTGGTGCTCAGGCCGGACAGCAGCAGGGCGGCAACTCTGACGAGACCATCCAGGACGCCGACTTTGAGGAGGTCCATTGATGGAAGTTAAACATCCATAAATAAACCATAAAGAAATCCGTGTAACTCAATAAGTTGCACGGATTTTTAATTTTTGTTAATTCTGATATTTCTCTTGTTTTATAGCGATTTTTGGCGTAAATTTGCAGCAAATTTGTACCAAAACTTATTTTGCAATGACACCCAACAAAAATATACATGTAAAATCTAC
>JAEEGF010660458.1_pt1 | contig 32484 bp, 30 predicted proteins | sample 9134171 | NCBI WGS metagenome assembly JAEEGF01 (sample SAMN16246542, study PRJNA631951) | gut metagenome | biome: gut microbiome; feature: rumen; material: AP-attached | host: Bos | place: Iran: Karaj | collected 2018-10 | reverse complement strand
GCTCCCTTCGATCGACAGATCAAAGACATCCTCGGTTCCGAGGGAGTAATACACGCTTTTGTCGAGACTGCTGCGGAGCTTGTAGCCGTCCTCGGGCTTGCCGAACGTGCCGCCCGCGCTCTTGATCTCATAGACGGCGCGGGCCGGATCGCCGTTCTGCACGACGAGCGTATCCTGCGTTTCGTCGGCCATGACGATGCGTTCGCCGACGGACAGCGTATCGGTCGGGCCGAGGCGCTTGAAGGTCTCGTTCGTTGTGTCGTTCAGGTACGGCAGCAGCACCATCAGCGCGATCATCACGACCGCGACGAGGATGTAGCCCGGCTTCACCTTATGCCCCTTGATCTTTTTGAAGAGCATCGGCAGCGAGCCTAAAATCAGGCCCGAGAAGAGCAGGATCGTGAAGAACTCGAAATTCGCGAGCAGCCACGTGACGACGAACGACAGCGCGACGACGCCGAGCACGATGCCGAGCGCGTAGGGAATCAGCTTTTTGATCGCGGCGCGGCGGCGGGCCTTGTCCTTCGAGGTGATGGAGACGGCGTCCTCGTAGACGCCGATGGTGAGAAGCATCGAACCGCCGGAGACCCCGGGGATGACGATGGCGAGACCGACGAGCGTGCCCTTCAGCACGGCGACGATCCAATTCAGGATTTTCTTTGACGTATTCATGGTCCCATTGTACGGCGGCACGGGCGTTTCGTCAACCGTGCGGCCGGATTTATAACATCTTTTTTACAAACGTTCCCGGCGATCCGCGGGAAAAAACCGACCTCGCCGTCCGCGCCGCCGGACTGCATCCGCCGCGAATGTTTTTGAAATCGCCCCATTTGCGACAAATTCGGTTCACAATCGGGATCTATAATACGAACCGAAAAACGGATCGGAGGCGATCATATGGAATATGAAAGAACAAAAAAGACCGGCGTCGGCACCGCGGTGCTGCTCACCTGCTCGGTGATGGCGCTGATCATCGGCTTGTTTTCGGGCGTTTTCATGATGTACCGCGCCGCAAAGCAGGACCGCGAGGCGGAGGCGATTAAGGCGGCGGCGACCCCGGAAAGGATCGCGGAAACGACGCAGCAGCGGATCGACACGGCCGCGGAGCTGCCGACCCCTGCCGCAGCCTCGACGGAGACGGTGACGGTCGAGCCGGAACAGACGGCGACGCAGTCCGCGGGCTTTGCCTACGACGGGCAGTATACCCGCGCGCAGGTCGTGGAGCTCTGCGCGCCGAGCGTCGTGGGCATCGACGGCGTCTTTGAAGTGTCCGTTTCCTACTGGGGCCAGCGGCAGACGTACGAGCAGTCGGGCAGCGGCAGCGGCGTGATCCTGACGGAGGACGGCTATATCGCCACCTGCGCGCACGTCGTGGACGGCGCAAAGAGCCTGACCGTCACCCTGAACGACGACGTGAGCTATGAAGCGAGCATCGTCGGCGTCGATACGCGCAACGACCTTGCGATCATCAAGATCGAGGCGACCGGGCTTGTGCCCGCGACGCTCGGCGACAGCGACATGCTCACCGTCGGCGAGGACGTGATCGCGATCGGCAATCCTTTGGGCGAGCTTCGCGGCACGGCGACCGGCGGCATCATCTCGGCGGTCAGACGCAGCATCACGGTCGAGAATACGGAGATGGAGCTGATCCAGACCGACGCGGCGATCAGCCCGGGCAATTCCGGCGGCGGGCTCTTCAACGCATCCGGGCGGCTTGTCGGCATCGTCAACGCAAAGGTGTCCGACACCAGCGCGGAGGGCCTCGGGTTTGCGATCCCGGTCAACAGCGTGGTCAAGGAGATCAACGATCTGCTGCACTACGGCTACGTCACCGGCCGCGCGTATCTCGGCGTCCGCACGCAGAACGTATCGCTTTCGAACGGCTACTTCTCGTACGGCGGAACGCGCTGCGTGCAGATCACGGAGGTCGTTTCGGGCAGCGCCGCGGACGCCGCGGGGCTTCAGGCGGGCGATCTGATCCTTGCGATCGACGGCAAGACCGTTTCCTCGAACGACGACCTTTCCGATCTCATCGCGGGCTACAACGCGGGCGACACGGCGACGCTGACCGTCCGCCGCGACAACAGCCGCACCGAGATCCGGGTGACCTTCGGGGAGTACGTGCCGGACAAGGGATAACGACGGCAGCAGGCCGGAGCGACGCTCCGGCTTTTTTCTATATCGGAACACGTTTCGGGACGGCGAAGAGCGGTTCCCGAAAGGGTAGTTTCAAACAAAATGAACGGGCGGAGGAGATGCATCGATCCTCCGTCTTTTAATATCTTGGCTCCCCTGTGTAAGGGGAGCTGTCGAGGCTTGCCGAGACTGAGGGGTTGTATAGTTTGCGTAACCGCACACAACAACCCTTTCGTCAGCCTTCGGCTGCCACCTCCCCTTACACAGGGGAGGCAAGATAGCTTGCGCTTTTTCCGAAGAGCGCACTTACTCACCGCCGTGCGGCGGCAGAACGTGCGCTTATGGACAAAAAGAAACCTTCCGGAAAGAAACGGTTTTCCGGAAGGTCTGTATTTGTATGTTTCGTATAAACCGGAAATGATCTGCGCGAGATCATCTTTTGATCCTGAACGTCAACCCATCATATTTCTGTCCGTCAACCTCTCGTTCGTCCACGTCTCTGTCACATTCTGTAAAACCAAGCTTTTCGGCACAGCGAATCATACGGACATTTCCCGACCAGGTTTGTATGTAAAGCTCGTCTACACCTCTCTCAAAGTAATAGTTCATAAAGGCGTGGAGAGTGTTTTTTCCGATGCCGCTGCCCCATAGATCCGGCTCACAAATGTCAATGCCGATGGCACGATAAACAGTCTGTCCGTCATTAATTTTTCCAACCCATTCGTAGTTTTCGTCAATACGGTAGGAGCTGACCCAGCCAATATGTCTGCCATTCCATTCGATCTCAAACTTCCACCGGAGAGCATCATCGGAAAGGTCTTTCACAGATTCATAGTATTCCGTCCATTTTTTACGCTCGGTTTCTTCGCAAGTATTCTCTTTTTCCCAGGGAGCATCCCAGTTTTCCCATTCCCGCTCCACCGTGAACCAACGCACATAGTCCTCAATGTCTGACGCAATCATATCGCGAAGAATGATGCTGTCATATTCTGCTTTCATCATCCACCCTCCGTTCAACCACGATTTGCGGTATTCATTTTATCACGAATTCCGACAGGAAGCAACAAAAAGCACAGCCGACGAAAACCGACTGCGCTTTCGATAATCCCCCTTGACAGAACGCCTCCGAACGCCGTCTTTTTTTGTTGCGCCGCGATCGGAAAAAAGGGGTTCCGTCCCGTAAAGCGGACAGCGAAATGTGAACTTTTTTCAGGAAATTTCGGGGGTGTTTTTGTTGTATGCTGTGTACAGCGAAAGACAGGAGGCATGAGCATGAACAAACGGACGGAACGGATGGCCGACGCGATCGGGGCGTATTTTGCGGCCTGCGACGCAACGCGCGAGCGTCGCGAGCTGCGTAACGGGAGCACGGAGGAGAGACAGATCCCGTACACCCTGTTCGGTCTTGCGCGGGCGGTGCGGCTGACGCCGGAGGAGGTTCTTTCGGCGTTTCACACCGGGCGCTGCTCCAAGGAGGACGCGATCCTGCGCGACGCGGTGCTGAAGGTCGCCGCCTATACGCTCGAGCGTACGCTGCTCGGAGAGCTCAACTACCAGTCGGCGCTGGAGGCGCTGCGGGCTTTGGGACTCTCGAAGGCGGCGGAGACACAGGCGGACGGGACGCTTCAGGTCGTTCTGGACGACGCGGCGGGGAGGTACGGCGTATGATCCTGCATCTGGACGGCACGCCGAACCCGAAGCAGGAACAGTTCTTCCTCGCTTCCGCACGGCACATCGCTTACGGCGGCGCGCGCGGCGGCGGCAAGTCGTGGGCGATGCGCCGGAAATTCGTGCTTCTTGCCTTTCGCTATCCGGGATTACGGCTGCTGCTCTTGCGCCGCACGCTGCCCGAGCTCAACGAGAACCACGTGCTCCCGCTGCAGAGGGAGCTCAACGGGTTCGTGACCTATCAGTCGACGCAGCGCGCGTTCCTGTTCCCGAACGGCAGCCGCATCAAGATGGGCTACTGCGACCGCGAGGCGGACGTCTTCCAGTACCAGGGGCAGGAGTACGACGTGATCGGGCTCGAGGAGGCGACGCACTTCACCGAGTCGCAGATGCAGTTCTTAACGACCTGCAACCGCTCGGTGCGCACCGATTTCTCGCCGCGGATGTACTACACCTGCAACCCCGGCGGCGTGGGACACGCATGGGTGAAGCGGCTGTTCATCGACCGCGACTACCGCAACAGCGAAAAGGCGGACGATTACGTGTTCATCCCGGCGCGCGTGACGGACAACCCGGTGCTTCTGAAGAACGATCCGCAGTACCTCGAGACGCTGGAAAATCTTCCCGGGCACTTGAGAAAGGCGTATCTCGACGGCAACTGGGACGTCCTCGAGGGACAGTTCTTTCAGGAATTCGACCGCAGCCGGCATGTCGTGAAGCCGACGGGGCTCCCGACGGAGTGGAAGCGCTTTCGCGCTATGGATTGGGGCTACAACGACCCGTGCTGCGTGCTGTGGTTTGCCGTCGCGCCGGACGCGAAGCTCTATGTGTACCGCGAGCTGTACCTTCGCAAGACGCTCTCGAGCGAGATCGCAAAGCGGGTCAGGGAGCTTTCGGCGGGGGAACGCATCGCCTATACGGTCGCCTCGCCCGACGCCTGGCAGCAGCGCGGCCTGAAGGGGGCGGAGGGCGAGAGCATCGCGGAGGTCTTCGGGCACAACGGAGTGCCGCTTCTTGCAGCGGACAACGCCCGCGTTCCGGGCTGGCAGCGCGTTCGCGAGGCGCTTGCCGACGACCCGGACGGAACGCCGGAGCTTCGGATCTTCGAGACGTGCCGCAATCTCATCCGCACGCTGCCGACGCTGACCTTCGATGCGCACGACTGCGAGGACGTCGGCGGCAACTGCGAGGACCACGCGCCGGAGGCGCTGCGCTACGGGCTGATGAGCCGTCCGCGTCCGCTGCCGCCGGAGAAACGCAGACAGCCCTATCGCTACGATCCGCTGCGCGCGGCGCCGGAGGCAAGGCCCGGATTCCGGGGGCTCTGACGTCGGTGCGGTCGGCTTTTGCAGGCGAGGCTGCCCCTCAGTCATCTTCGATGACAGCTCCCCTGACAAGGGAAGCTTGAAAAGGAACGAGCGCTGCGGCCCGCATGAATTGCATGATGCATGAATTGCGTCCTGCGAACGTATGAACAATCTACAGAAAGGGATTTACAATGAAACCAAGACAATCCGAAACCAAACGGCGGTTAGCCGAGGAAGCCATGACGCTGTTTCGTGAATTCCGAAACGCCTATGCGAACGAGTGGCGGCGTCAGGAGCACAACGAGCGGATGTATCGCGGGGAGCATTGGTACGACGTGCCGCTGACCGATCCGAACGAGCCGCGGCCGGTCACGCCGATCCTGCAGTCCACGATCGAAAACGTGGCGGCCGATCTTCTGGATCAGACGCCGGACGCGGTCATCGAGCCCGAAAGCGCGGCCGACGCGTTCGCGGCGCAGGTCGTCGACGCGCTGATCCGCCGAAACCACGACGCAAGCGCCTATCCGGTCGAATACCGGAAGATGATCCACGACCTTCTGGTCGGCGGATACTGCATCCAGGAGGTCGGCTACGACAGCGATCTCAACGGTGGCCTGGGCGGCGCGTTCATCCGCCACGCGGACATCCGAAGCGTTCTGATCGACCCGCTCGTGACCGATCTGCAGGACGGCCGCGCCGTGTTCAAGATGGCGCTGCGTCCGAAGACGTGGGTGGAGGCGCACTACCCGGACGCGTATCCGATGCTCGGGACCGTCACGCCCGATGCGGCGGAGCCGATCACCGACGAGATCCTTTCGCCGGACCCGAAGAACGCCTGCCTGCTGCTTGAATACTGGCGGCGCGAGTACGACGCGAAGGCGGATGAATACCGCGTGCACATGGCGCTGCTGTGCGGCGGCGTCGTGCTGGAGGACAGCCGCGACGTAAAGCCCGAGGGCTATTTCGCGCACGGCAGATACCCGTTCGTGCTGACGGCCCTCTATCCCAGAAAGGGAAGCGCCCTGGGCTTCGGCGTCGTCGATCTGTTCGCGACGCAGCAGCTCTACGCGGACAAGCTCGATCAGCTCGTGCTGAAGAACGCGTTCATGGCGTCCCGGAACAAGCTGCTCGTCACCGACGCGTCGGGCTTCGATCCGGACGACCTTCGCGATTGGTCGAAGGACGTGCACACCGGCGAGAATCTGAACGGCGTGACATGGATGACGACCGCGCCGCTGCCGGACTACCTGCTCTCCTACATCCGCGCGATCCGGAACGACATCAAGGAGGAGAGCGGCGCGAACGATTCCTCGCGCGGGGCGGCGCCGAACGGCGTGACGGCGGCGCGCGCGATCGAGGCGCTGCAGGAGATGAGCACCAAGCGCGCGCGGATGGCGACCGATCAGCTCCACGAGGCGTTCCGCGAGGCGGTGCGGCTCGAGATCGAGACGGAGCGCGAGTTCAACTGCTTCCTGCGCCCGGTGACGGTGACCGTCGACGGCGAGCCCAGGGAGGTCTGCTTTGACAGCGCGCTGATGAACAAATGCGCGCCGGGCGGCGCCGAGCTTCCGATCGAGTTTCTGATCTCGGTCAAAGCGGTGCGGCGGAACCGCTTTGCGAGCGCGGCGCAGAACGAGCTCATGATGAATCTTCTCTCCATGGGCGCGATCACGCGGGAACAGGCGATCTCCCTGATGTCGTTCGAGGGGAAGGAGCAGGTCCTGAAGGGAATGAAGGAAGCGGCGGCGGAACCGCTGTTTCCCGAACGAAACAACAAGAAACGAATCGGAGGTAAACTATGATCTTCAAAAAGAAGCCGGAGCCCGAAAGCGTCGGACTCCCTGAAAACGAACCGGAGAACCCGTTCCTCGAGGCGGCGAACGCGCTCGCGGAAATGGAAGAAAACGGCGAGCTGCCGGAGGGCTTCGAGCTTTCCGAGGCTGTGAAGGACCGCGCGTTCGCGGAGCTTCTGCAGGAATTTGAGCCGAAGGCCGCCGTCCGCATCTATGCGGCGGAGAAGCGCGCCGACGAGGCCGAGGAGAACGTCGCTGTGCGTCTCTCCGAGCAGGCAAGAAGCCGCAAAGCGCTCCCGAAGAGCACCCGCACCGACCGTGCGGTCGCGCCCGCGCCGGATTACATGGCAATGTCGAGGGAAGCGTTCTCGGCATTGGAGAAGCAGTACAGAAACGCCGCGCACAACGGCAAACGAGTCCATATCTGAAAGGAGAAATAAAAGATGGCGATCAATACCACTCTGAACACCGCAAACAGCGCTTATTTCAATAAGCAGTTCTACGACAAGAAGCTCCTCGAGACCGCGAAGACGCGTCTCGTCCACGCAAGCTTCGGACAGAAGCGCAGCATCCCGCGGCACGGCGGCAAGCGCGTGGAGTTCCGCAAGTACGATCTCTTCACGCCCGACGCCGACGCGCTGACGCTCGTGGAGGGCGTGACGCCGACCGGTCAGACGCTTTCGCAGTCCAAGGTCGAGGCCGAGCTGAGCCAGTACGGCGCGTACGTCGAGGTCAGCGATCTTCTGGACCTTACCGCGTACGACGAGGTGCTCGCGGATTCCGCGGAGCTGCTCGGCGAACAGCTCGGCACCGTGATCGAATGGGTCACGCGCGACGCAATGTGCGCCACCACGAACGTCCAGTACGCGAACAACAAGACGCGCCGCCTGGACATCGAATCGACGGACAAGCTGACCGTCAACGAGATCCGCAAGGCGGTCCGCACGCTGAAGAAGAACAAGGCGCGCATGTTCACGACCGGCGCCGACGGCAGCGTCCGCCGTCCGCACTTCGTCTGCATCTGCTCGCCCGACGCGACCTACGATCTGCAGAGCGATCCGCTGTGGCAGGACGTAAGTAAGTACAGCAACGCGGAGCAGATCTACTCCGGTGAGATCGGCCGCCTGTTCGGCGTCGTGTTCGTCGAATCGACCGAATCGAAGGTCTTCCGCCAGACGGTCTTCCTGAAGCCCAAAACGTCCAGCCCCACCGAGACGCACACCGTAACGTTCGCGAGCATGCCGAGCGAGGTGGGGATCAAGTATCTGCAGACCCCGAACAACCTGCTGTACAGCGAAGGCGATCCCTACACGCTCGTTTCCTACGACCCGGCGACCAACACGGCCACCTTCGAAGAAGCGCTGACCTACTCGATCACCGATACGTTCTATACGCGTGATGCGGGCATGCCCGACGGAAAGGGCAAGATGCCGGACGTTCATGTGACGCTGGTGTTCGGCGCGGACGCGTACGGCGTGATCGACGTCGACGGCTCCGGCACGATGGAAACGATCATCAAGCCGCATGGCAGCGAGGGCAGCGGCGATCCGCTGAACCAGCGCGCGACGGTCGGCGCCAAGGTCGCGGCTTACGCGGCGAAGGTGCTGAATCCGCTGTGGATCGTGCGCATCGAGCACGGCGCGACGGCGTAACGAACCGCCGGAGGAAGGGGGAGACCCCTTCCTCCGGAAGAGAATTGAAGAAATAACGGAGGAAGAGAAATGAAAACGAATGAGAAGGCAACAAAGGATTTCCGGGAAACCGAACCGGAGGAGCTTGTCTCCGTCTACGTGCCCTCCGACGGGACGGGCGCATTTCTGGAAGGCGCGCTGAACGGCGTCAGCTTCCGGATCCCGACGGACAAGGTGGTCGAGGTCCCGCGGCGCATTGCGGACATTATCGCGGAAAGCCGCAGGGGGATCGCCGCGGGCAGCCGCGCCGTCGAGGCGTATATGGGCGCGGGCGGCAGAAGGATCGGGTGATCGGCATGACGGTACAGGAACTGATCGAAGGCGCGCTCTGCGAGCTGGATCACCCCGACGATTCCGCCGCGCTGCCGCTCTGGAAGGATAAGCTGCTGCGCTTTGCGAACGAAGCCCTGGTCGACCTCGCGGAAACCTTTCGCCCCTGGCGGCGCGATACGCTGCCGCTTTCGGGCGGGACCGTCGATCTCCTTGCGCTGCCGTATCGACTCGGCAAGGTGCTCGGCGTCGAACGCTGCGGCATGCGCGTGCCGTTCTACTTCGGCACGGATGCGCATACGCTGCATATCCCCGGCGTGCCGGACGGTCCGATGACCGTCGTATACCGGTATCTGCCGAGGGAACTGGTCCTGGACACGGACGAGCCGGAGCTTCCCACGGCGTGTCATCCGCTGATCGTTCTGTATATGGCGGGGCGTTTCTCGATGACAAACGACGCGCAGGGCATGAACCACGCGTCCGCGGCGCTCTCGCTGTACGAGACCCGAAAGCGCAGGCTGAAGCTCGATTTCGACGAGCCGACCGATTACCGGATCGTCAACCGATGGTAGAAGGGAGGCTGCTATGGCATATCAGACCATGACCCTGCCGTCGTTTTCCGGCGTGCGCACGGACCTTGCCGAAGGGCTTATGAAGCCCGACATGAGCCCGGACGCGGTGAACGCGGATACGCGCACCGGCGCGCTTTGCTCCGCAGGCGGCTTCTCACGCGTGATGCCGGAGCCGTGCGTCGACGACCGGCCGTTCGAGCGAATGTACGTCTATGCGGCCGAGAGCGGCAACCGGTATTTTGTCGCCGCGCAGGACATGCTGTATCTGTACGACGCGACCGCCGGGATCTGGCGTCCGCTCTATCAGTTCGAGCGCGACGTCACGGGAGAACGGATGGATTTCCTCCGGGCGCGCGTCGGTACGGCGGACAAGCTTCTGATCGCGTGCGGCGAGGAACCCATGATCGCGTTCGACGCCGGGACGAACCTTGTCGACGTCTTCGGTACGGAGCAGAAGCAGTCGTATAAGACCGTCAGCTACATCGAGCTGTATTTCGGACGGCTGTTTGCCGCGGGCGATCCGCAGGCGCCGGGCCGGCTCTACTGGAGCAAGGCGCCGGGCAGCGGCCGGACGATCGACGACTGGCGAAGCGACGAAGCGAGCGAAAACGTCTCCGGCGGCTTTGCGGACGTCGGCGTGGACGACGATCCGATCACCGGGATCTTCGCGCTGTCCAATCAGCTTCTGATCTTCAAGCGCGATTCGCTGTACCGTCTTCTGGGCGACCGGCCCTCAAACTACCGGATCATCCGCGTCGACGCGTCGTTCCGGCAGCCGCTCCACACCGCCTGCGTACGCTACGCGGACCGGCTGTACTTTCTGACCGACGGCGGGCTGTGCTTTTATGACGGACAGACCGTGCGCAAGAGCGCGGCGTTCCGCGCGCTCGGACCGCTGCTTCTGCAGGCAAACCTCGGCGGCGTCCGCGCCGCGGTGTGCGGCGACACGCTGTACTTTGCGATCCGTAAACGCTTCGGCGCGCCGTACAACGAGACGGTGATCGAATACGACGTACTCAGAGACCGGTTCATGCTGCGCGAAGGCTTCACGGCCGCAGACCTTTGCACCGTGCACGGCGCGCTGCACGCGCTGACCGGGACCGGCAAGCTCGTCGTGTTTGACGGCAACACGAGCTACGACGGCGATCCGATCAACGTCGTATGGACGACGCCCGCGCTGGACTTCGGCCGCAAGGACGTGAACAAGACGCTTCTCCGGCTCACGGCGAGCGGCAGCGGAAGGATCGGCGTGCGCGTGCAGGCAAACGGCGGGGTCTATGAGACCCAGACGCGGCTCAATTCCGTGCCGCTCGGCGTGACCGAGATCCCGCTCCGCGGCGTCGGACGCGCGTTCCGTCTGCGGTTCAGCTCCGTCGGCGGCGCTCCGTTCACGCTCGACGCGCCGATGACGCTGCTCTGCGATCAGCAGCGCCGTCCCGAGTAAGGAGGCAGTATGGCATACACACCGACAGGCATGCAGGCGCTGTTTCCGGTCTATCTCGGACGCATGCCGTCCGATACGCTCGACCGGGAGGCATACGATTCCAGCGTCGCGCAGAACGAAAACAATCTCAATCAGGATCTGGGGCTTCTCTACAACAAGCTCCTGGAAATCGAATCGGCGCTTGCCGAAATCACGGAAGGAGAAAACGATTCATGATAAAACTACCGATCAAACCCTGGACTCCGCCGGTCGTGATCCGACCGCCGAAGCCCGAAAAGCCCGAGAAGCCCGCGGTGCCGCAATCGCCTGCAGCGTCCGGCGGCGGAGGCGGCGGACAAACCCCGTCTGCGATCCCCACGATCGAGGAGCTTTTCGCCGACATGCTGAAAAAGTATCTGCCCGAGACGGTGGAGTTTACGCCGCTGTCCGAGGAGGTGCTCAGTGAAACGATCCGAAACTGGCTGCGGCCCGCGTACGAGCAGGCGATCCAAAGCCGCCGCGAGCAGACCGGGCGGATCAACGCGGAGCTGGACGCCGACGCGTGGTCCCGCGGGATGGGGCAGAGCACATATCTGAGCGACGTCAAGGCGCTTCAGTACCGGAACGAATCGAGCGACGTCGACACGCTGGAGAGCAATTACGCCGCCGCGCTCGCCGGGCATCTCTACGACGCGATCAAGGCGCAGCAGGAAAAGAAGATCGAGGTCGACGAGTTCAACGCCGAGGCGATCAATCGGGCGCGGGAGAAGGCGATGGACGCGGCGCGCGCGCTGTATCAGGCGTACCTTTCCGGCACGCAGGGGCACGGCTCCGGCGGCCGCTCCCGCGGCGCAGACGCAGAGGAAGCTCCCGAAACGGCAGAGGGGAAGTCGATCCTCGGCACGCTGCTTGAGAATCTGCCGACAGACCTGCCGAAGACGGACTACCGCACGGCGGCGAGCATCGTCGCAAGGATGACGCCGCAGGAGCGCAAAAGGTTCTTCAATCTCTCCGATCCGGCCTACCGGAAGCTGCGCGGCGAACTCGTTTACAGCCTCGGCCGCGACGGATTCAATCGTCTCATGCAGGATTATCCCGCGTAACGCCGTGAAAAAAGCGTAAACGATGCGCTCCTCCGATTGCGAAAACGCGCGGAACGTGGTACAATAAAAAAAACGGGCCGCAAAGGGAATTCGCCATGAACATTTACGTTGCACTCACGCTGTTTTCGCTGATGATCCTCGTATACTGGGTCATTTCGGAGGTCTTTGCGATGCTGTTTCGCTTCACGGGACTTCCCGACGAGAAGGCAAAGTTTCAGGTCGTTTCGCTGCTCACGGGCTGCGGCTTCACGACGCGCGAGAGCGAGCTGCTTCTTTCGAGCGTGTCCAGAAGGAGGCTCGCAAGCTGGACGATGCTGTTCGGATACGTGTTCAACATCACGATCGTATCCATGCTGATCAACGTCATCCTTTCGATCAAGCTCACCGAGCCGTCGAACCTGTTCAGCGTTCTGATCCCGGCGCTTGCCGCGGGCATCATCATCATCTTCATGCGTGTGCCGAAGCTGCGCGCATGGGGCGATCACATCATCGAGCGGATCGCAAGCCGTCTCGCCCGCCGCGACACCGCAAACACCGTACTGCTGATCGACTACATCGGCGAGGACGCGATCGCGCAGATCACGCTCTATGAGGTGCCGGAGCGGTACCGCGAAAAGACGCTGGCGAAGACGGGGCTGAGGGCCGATTACAACATCCTTGTGATGCTGATCGAAAAGCCGGGCAAAAAACCGGTCCCGGCCGGCGCGAAGACCGTTATGGAGACGAACGACAAGCTGACCGTGTTCGGCGATTACAAAACGATCTGCACCGTATTTCATGCGAAGGAGCGCTTCGCAGCAGAGATACAGGAAGAAGCGTAAATCGGGAAAACAAAAAGATCCTTACCGCGAATCATGCGGGAAGGATCTTTTTTATGCCTGCGCTCAGTAGAGCCAGAGGTTCAGAAGGAAGGCTTCAAAGGCAAGGAGCGCGTCCTGCGTGACGGGCCCGTCGGTCTCGATGAGCCAGAGATCGCCGACGATATTCTTTTCGACCAGCGCCGCGCTGCCGTCCGGGCCGATCCGATAGCGGAAATCGCTGAGCTCCGTGCCGCCCGTTTCGCCGTCCGGGAGCAGCGCGTCATAGCGCGAAGCGCCGCGCTTGACGATCGTGATGCGGTAGAGCGCGCCCGCGTGCGTCAGCGTCACAAGATATGCTTCGAGCCCCTCGTATTCGGTCGGGTCGATGCGGACGTCCTCGGCTTCGCCCGGCTCGAAATGAAAGTACACGCCGGTGCGGTGACCGAGCTCCTCGGTCGTAAGCCCCGCAAGCCGCTTTTGGATCTCCTCCGGGACCTCGTCCGGCACGAAATACTCCATCGTGTAATAGTCGTGCTTCGCGCCGTTGCGGAGCGAGACGACGCCCTCGCCGTTCCAGTAACGCGCCCAGAAGGTCGCGCCGCCCTGCGATTCGACGTACGGCTCCTGACCTTCGGCGTACGGCTCGCCGTATAGCGCCATAAGTCCCGCCTCGGTCGCCGCCTTGTATGAGATGTCGTCGGTCAGAAAGATCTTTTGCACATACTTCGGCAGCGCGGGATCGTCATGATCGGTCCGTGTAAACACCGTTCCCGTGACCGTATGCCCGAACAGATCGCCGCAAAAGACGATATCGCCGTACCGGTCGAAATGCGCCTCGCCGATCCCGAGCTCGTTCGCGGATCTGCCGACCCATGAAAACGTATCGGTCACCGCGTCGACCGGAACGGGGACGCTTTCAAAAGACTCCTCCGCTTTCGGCGTGCAGGCAGAAAGCAGCAGCGCTGCCAGCAGAAGCATGACCGTTTTTCGCATGGAAGGACACCTCGCTTTCCATTCCATTATAAAGGATATGAAATCCGGATGCAACCGGTTTCCGCGCCGTTGACGGCGTTCGGCGCGGATGGTATAATCGAAGCAGCGAAGGACGGGGGATGAACGCATGAGGGAACCGTTTTTGACATGGAACGCAGCGATCGCGCCGCAGGACGCGGCGGCGGCGGCGCGCGCGAAAGCGCGCTGGGACGGCGTGGCAAAGCCCTTGAACGGGCTCGGAAAACTGGAGACCGCCGTGATCCGCATCGCGGGGTGCACGGGCGATGAAAACGTGTCGCTCGAAAAGCGCACGGTGCTGGTGCTCTGCGCGGATAACGGGATCGTCCGTGAGGGCGTGACCCAGACCGACGCGTCCGTCACCGCGACGATGGCGGGCAGGATCTTCGAGCATCGCTCCTCGGTCTGCCTGATGGCGAAAACCGCCCGCGCGGACGTGATCCCGGTCGATCTCGGCATGCTCGTCCGCGTGCCGGGCGTTTATGACCTGCATGTCGCAAACGGCACCGCGAACATGGCGGAGGGACCCGCCATGACCGAAGAACAGGCGATGCGGGCGATCGAAAACGGGATCCGGCTCGCAAAAGAACGCAAGGCGGCGGGGGATTCGATCCTCGTTACCGGCGAGATGGGCATCGGCAACACCTCGACGTCCTCGGCGATCGCCTCGGTGCTTCTGGGTCTTCCGGTCGAAGCCGTCACCGGCCGCGGTGCGGGGCTTTCCGATGCGGGGCTTCTGCGCAAGCGCGAAGCGATCCGCCGCGCGATCGCGGTGAACCGGCCCGATCCTTTGGATGCGTTCGACGTGCTTTCTAAGCTCGGCGGGTTCGACCTCGCGGGATTGGTCGGACTGTACATCGGCGCGGCGACGGAGCGGCTGCCGATCCTGATCGACGGGCTTCCGAGCTCGGTCGCGGCGCTTGTCGCGGCCCGGCTCGTGCCGAACTGCCGCACCGCGATGCTCGCAAGCCACTGCTCGAAGGAGCCGGTCGCGCAGGCGATCCTGAACGAACTGGGGCTCGACGCGATCCTCTACGCCGACATGAAGCTCGGCGAGGGCACCGGCGCGGTGTGCATGCTGCCGCTGCTCGACATGGCGCTTGCGGTCTATCACGGTTCGGTCACGTTTGCGGACGCGGGCGTCGGGCAGTACGTGCCGCAGGGAGGGGAGAAATGCTGATTCTGGTTACCGGCGGCTCGGCCTCCGGGAAAAGCGCATACGCGGAATCGCTGTGCCTCGACCTCGAACCGCGGGTCTATCTTGCCTGCATGCAGCCGTTCGGCGCGGAGGGCGCGGCGCGGATCGCGCGGCACCGCGCCATGCGAAAGGACAAGGGGTTCCTTACCGTCGAGCGGTATACGGACCTTGCGGGGCTCTCTCTTCCCGCGTGCCGCTGCGTACTTTTGGAGGATCTCGGCAACCTTGCGGCAAACGAGATGTTCTCCGCGGAGCCGCCGAAGGATCCGCGCGGCGCGGTCATGGACGGCATCGACGCGCTTTTGAAGCAATGCGGGCGGCTGGTGATCGTGACCGACGAGATCGGGAGCGACGGAATCGAATACGACCCCGCGACGACGGCGTATCTGGCCGCGCTCGGGGCAATCAATCGCGCGGTCACCGCGCGTGCCGACGCGGTCTTTGAGACCGTCGCCGGGATACCGATCCTGCTGAAAGGGGAGCTGCCGGAATGAAATCGCTCTGGACCGCGGTCGTCGCCGCGTTTTCCACCTTCTCGGTCCTGCCGACGCCGCGAATCGAATGGAATGCGTACAGCCTCAGAAACGTGCTGTCCGCACTGCCGCTCGTGGGCTGTGTGATCGGCGGGTGCTGCTGTCTGTATTATTGGATCTCGGAGCTATTGGCACTTCCCGCGATCCTGTCGGCGGTCGTGCTGACGATCCTGCCGATCGCGCTTTCCGGCGGCATCCATCTGGACGGCTTTGCGGACATGACGGACGCGCTTTCTAGCCACGCCGAACCCGAAAAAAAGCGCGCGATTTTGAAGGACCCGCACTGCGGCGCGTTCGCCGTGATCGGCGTCTGCTGCTGTTTTCTTCTGTATTTCGGTCTTTGCGCGGCGCTGCCGCTCGATTGGAAAACGGTCGGGCTTCTGGCAGTCACGCACGTGCTTTCCCGCGCCGTCGGCTCGCTTCTGAGCCTTTTGCCCTCCGGTTCGGAGAACGGCATGCAGCGCGCGTTCCGCGATTCCGCGTCAAAGAGCGCGCTTTGGATCCTGCTTCTGTGGGTCGTGCTCGCGACGGCCGGGGCGGCGGTGCTTTCGCCGCTTGCGGCGGGGACGATGCTGCTCTTCAGCGGGCTTGTGTTTCTGTATATCCGGCACACGGCGAAGAAGCAGTTCGGCGGCATGTCCGGCGATCTTGCGGGCGCGGGGATCACGCTCGCGTCCGCCGCGGCGCTGCTCGCGCTGGTGCTTTCGGAAAGGGCGGTGAGCCTATGGTTCTGATCCTCGGAGGAATGGGCGCGGGCAAGAAAACCTACGCGAAAACGTTGGGCTTTTCGGACGCGCAGATGAACGCGGACGTGCATTCGGACGCGCCGGTGCTGCTTGACCTGGATAAGACCGTGCGGAACGATCCGGACGGCGCGGCGGCGCTTTTACCGCTGCTTCGGAAAAAGACGCTCGTGCTCTGCTGCGAGGTCGGCAGCGGCGTGGTCCCGCTGGACGCGAAGGATCGCGCGTACCGCGAGGCGGTCGGGCGGCTTTGCTGTGCGCTTGCTGAGGAGGCGGATGCGGTCGTGCGCGTCGTCGCGGGGATCCCGATGCTTTTGAAAGGAGAATGGCCATGCAGGTACGATTGATCCGGCACGGAATGACGGCGGACAACGCCGCGCGCCGCTACGTCGGCAGTACGGACGAGCCGCTGTGCCCCGAGGGCCGTGAGGCCGCCGAGCAGAAGAGAAAGGACCCGACGCTTGAACGCGTGTTCGTTTCGCCGCTTCTGCGGGCGCGGGAGACGGCGGCGATCCTGTTTCCGAACGCGGAGCAGAAGCTTGTGAACGATCTTCGGGAGATGGATTTCGGCGATTTCGAGGGCCGTGCCGCCGACGAGATGGCGAACGATCCCGCATACCGCGCATGGGTCGACGATCTCTGCCGCGGCGCATGCCCGAACGGCGAATCGCAGGCGGCGTTCCACGCCCGCGTCGCAAAGGCGTTCACCGCGCTGCTTTCCCGGGCGGACGGCGATCTGACGTTCGTGATCCACGGCGGGGTCATCATGTCGGTCCTTTGGCAGTTTGCCGAGCCGAAAAAGGACTTTTACGATTGGCTGCTCCCGAACCTCGGCGGCTATGAAGCGGACGCCGAAAAGCGGGACGGCGCGTTCGTGTTGAAAAACGTTCGCCGCATCCCGTGACCGCTCCGTTTATTTCCCTCTTTTTCCGACAATAAAACCTTGTATTTCGGTTCTGTCCGCCTGGCAAAAACGCAGGCGGACATGGTATTCTTGATCCGTAAAGCAAAGACGGTCCGGACGCGGAAAGCCCGGATGCGCCGAGGCTTCGGCGGGACGGAAAAACGATCAAAGGAGGGCAAGAAGATGAAGAAGCTGGCTTTGGCTGCGATGGCGCTGTTTTTGGCGCTGACGCTTTTGGGCGCTTGCGCGTCCGGATCAAGAGGCTCCGGTTCCTCCAAAGCGCTGGGCTGCCTTGCCTGTACGGCGGGCTGCGCCGCCTGTACGTACGGCTGCGCCTCCTGCGCTTCGTATGACGGGTACGTCGAAACGGAATGCGGCGAAAAGCTGACGGAGCAGACCGACGGGACGAAAGGCCCCTGAACGGAACGGATAAAACGAAGAAGCCGGGCATTGCGCCCGGCTTCTTTACCGTTTGTTTCGTGTTTTATTCTGCGGGGAATTTGTCGATGAGCCGGACGATATATCGCAGGATCATGGCGGCGTCCTCCGCGGACAGCGTTTTACCGCCGGAGACCTTTGCGTTCGTCAAGCCCGCGCCGGTGAGCGTATCATACCCGACGAGCGCGCGGAGTATATGCGCGGCGTCTGCCGGCGTGATCCTGCCGTCGCAGTTTGCGTCGCCGTACAGGGGCGCAGGCAACGGGCCGACGCCGCTCCCGAGCTCCGTGGTGTAGTACAGGCTGCAGTCGGGGACCGTGAAGAACGCAAGCGCGGCTCCGGTGTTGTCCTTCTTGCAGTTGAAGCAGCGGTTCTCCGTATCGTAATACAGCGTCGCGGCGGGGTTCATGTTGTTGCAGACGACCGGCTTGCCCTGTTCCCAGGAGATCGTCCAGTATGCCGCGCTCTTGCCGCCGGAAACGACGGGCGACTTGACGGCGGAGAGCTTGTTGTTGGTTTCGTTGTAGCAGAGATAGTATTGGCTGCTGCTGCCGACCATGCGGATCGTGTAATTGCCTTTGCCGACGGATTCGATCTCATAAAGGTACGTGTCCGGCACGTCAATCAGCAAATCGCCCGAGACGTTGATGCCGGTACTGCCGATCGCGACCGCCGCGGAGGAGGTCGAAACGGCGCTTGCGGAGACGTTGGAGGACAGCACGATCTTGCCGTCGTACGTCAGCACGGCCTTGCCTGCCCAGTCGGCGGGCGGCGCGAACAGGCGCTGGTACATGTTCGCCGGAACGGGCTGACCGTCCTGCTCCGCGTAGAAATACAGAGCATAGAAGGTACAGTCGCCCGAGAGCGTCACGCTGTCGCCCGCAAACAGACAGTCGGGGCGCTTGCCGGTGTCCGGTACGCGCTCGGTCACCCAGCCGTAAAACGCGTATGCGTGATCCGTCGCGGTCGGTTTGCCGGAGGGCGAGGGAAGGGTGACGACGTCGTCGACATAGCCGTCGATCGCGGCGCAGCTGACGCCGGAGGGCGTAACGAACGTGAGCTTCACAGGCGTGCGCTTCGCAAAATTGATCCGGATCTTGCAGTCGCTTTGCGCGCGGACCGAGAACGTCGTTGCGGAAAGTCCGCTGCCGTTCTGCGTGACTGTCGCCGAGCCGGAGAGTACGTCATATCCCGTTACCATGCTGCCGGTCTTCGGCGTCGCCGTGATCGTCGTGCCGTTGACGGAGACCGTGCCGAGGCTCGCGTCGTTTGCGATCGCCGTGACGTTGAACTGCGGGAACAGCGTCCAGGAGGAATATACCTCCTGCCGCGCGTCGACGTTGCCCTGACCGGGATATTCGTCCTCGCTTGAAGCGACGATCGGATAGGCGGGGTAGACGCTGGTATACGGATCCTTGTAGCCGCCCATCGACTTCATGTATGCGACAGCTTCCGCGACGTCGGAGCCGCCCTTCATTTTGTCCCAGAAGTATGTTTCCCAGCGGTAATCGCCCGCAAAGGTAACAGATTGCGAATAGCCGTAAACGACCTCGACGCCCTGCTCGCGCAGCGGGGCTTCCATGCCGTCGGTCGCCATGCCGAGACAGATCGCCATCCAGAGGAAGCTGTTCGGCGCGGTCTCGTTCATGTGGTTACGGATCGCCGTACCGTCGACGAAGGCGCCGCTGCCGCTCCGGAACGCGTGCTGATAATTGCCGTACGTGCCCTGCACCGTGGCGGTGTCCGCATTGGTCAGGCCTTCGTAGCTCGTGAGACAGAGATAGGACGTGTTCGCCTTTGACGTATAATCGCCGGAGGGAGAGTTATAGTCCGTGTTGCCGTGCGAGTCGAAGATGACCGTGCCGCAGGTCTGAAGCTCATGCGCAATGGCGTCGATCGTCGCCGCGGCTCCGGAATAGATCCGGCATACGCCGCCGGTTGTCTGCGCGATCGAATTGCCTTCGTTCTTATATTGGTCCGAGAAGCTCGAATCTACACCGTAGTACGGACCGATGACCGCGACATCCGAGGAATACGGATAGCCGCCCTTCGATGCGTACGAGACCGTTTCGATCGATGCGGCCTCTTCCGCCGTTATGCCGGTCGCGTTGGCGCGCTGCTTTTGCCGCGCGTTCGGCACCCAGCCGTTGCCCATGCCGTCCGCGTCGTGCCAGAAGACGGACTGCCCGTTGCGGTAGAGCGTGTCGGGCGCATAGCTTTCATGCGCTTCGACGAGCGCGGCGATCCCGTCCGTCATGGCCATATAATCGTTTGCGGAGGCGGTAGAGACGGTCACGCCCTGTTTTGCGAGACGGTCGTCCTCATACCGTTCGATCAGCGTCCAAAGATCCTCCTCGCTCTCTGCGGCCGCGCGTTCGGGCAGGCGGAACGCGCCCAGCGGCAGCAGAAGCGCCGCAAGCAGGATCGCGAACAAACGTTTGATCTTCATATCGTTTCTCCTTTCGGGGATTTCACTCGTATCTTTTATTATATCATGCGGTTTTGCATTTTTCAATCACTGCCGCGGGCGGAGATCGAAAAAACCGATGGACGGGGAGCGGGATCGGTATTATAATAGTCAAAAAAGAACCGACGGAGGCAAGAATATGGAGATTCGCGACGCAAACGGGCTGACGGAACGGGAATTTCTGGCGGCGTACAAGGACAAGCACTATCCGGCGCCGTATCTGACGGCGGATATCGTGCTGCTGTCAAAGGGAAAGGACGTGCTTCTGATCCGGCGCAAGGGGCATCCGTACCTTGGCTGCTGGGCGCTGCCGGGCGGGTTTGTGGAGCCGGGCGAGAGCGCGGCGGAAGGCGCGCTCCGGGAGCTTACGGAGGAAACGAGCGTAACGGGCTTTACGGAAAACGACATCCATGAGATCGGCCTGTTTTCTAAGCCCGGACGCGATCCGCGCGGCTGGGTCGTTTCGGACGCGTTTCTCGTACCGGTCGACCGCGAAAAGATCGCGTTCGAGGCTGCGGACGACGCGGCGGAGGCAAAATGGATCCCGGTGGAGCGGAACGGGGAAGCGCTGATCCTTCCGGAGGGCGTACGCCTTGCGTTCGACCACGCCGACGTGCTGAAAAAAGCGCTTGCGCTGTACGATCGGATCAGGGAATAATATGCTCCCGGCAGCGTGTCAAAAACCCTTTTGACACGGCTTCTCGGGCTGTAATGAAAAGAAAACCGAGTTTTCCGTTTCTTTGTTCAAATGAAAAAGAATTGACCGTAAGATTTTTATCATCGACAATAAAAAACGGTTTATTCGGTTATCGATGCGGTTGTTTTACAGTTCATCAGGGCTTTGAGGGTTTTGACTTTTGCCTGCGATCATACAATCGCTTTACTTTTCGTTCCGCGGGTGCTATGATCGGAGAAGAAAGCAGCGGCAGGGATAACGTATGATCGACGTCGGGGAATACAGACAAATCGTATCGGAGCTTTTGGACGAGCTGCCGGAGGCGTTCTTCCGGGAGCTCTCCGGCGGCGTGGTCGTATCGGAGGCGACGGTGATCCCGGACTACGCCCGCGAGAACGATCTTTACACCATGGGCGCGTATAAGATCTATTCCGGCATACGGCAGGTCGTTCTGTACAAGGGCTCCTTCGACCGGACATATCCCTCGGCGGATGCGGATGAAGCCAAAAAGATCCTGCGCGGCGTACTGCGCCACGAGTTCCGGCATCATCTCGAATTTCTGAGCGGCATTCACGACGCCTCTTCTCTGGAGGCGGAGGACGAACGGAAAAAACAGGCGTATCTTTCCCGGCAGACGAAATAAAACGCAGACCGCGGACAGTATCCGTTCGCGGTTTTTTTTGTGATTCAGTATATTTTGCAAAAATTGTTGAAATCGGAAACAAAAAGGTATACTCTAATTACCATAGGAAATTGCGCGGAAGCGGAGTGAGAGGAGAACGGGCTCGGCATGCGGACGACACGGCTTTTGACGGAGGGCAAGCCCTGGAAGGCGCTTGTCTCTTTTGCGTGGCCGATCTTCCTGAGCCAGCTTTTCCAGCAGCTATACAGCACCGCGGACTCGCTGATCGTCGGCAATTATATCGGAGAAAAGGCCTTTGCCGCCGTCAGATCCTCCGGAAACCTGATCCATCTGATGACAAGCTTCTTCATCGGCGCGTCCATGGGCGCGGGCGTCGTGATCTCGCGTCATTTCGGCGCGGGCGATCATGAACGCGTTTCGCGCGCGGTGCATACCAACATCTTGTTTTCTTTGATCTGCGGGGCGATCATGACGGCGTTCGGCGCGACCATGACGCCGCTGATCCTGCAGTGGATGCACGTTCCGGAGGACGTCATGCCGAGCTCCGTCGCATATCTTCGCTGGTATTTTCTCGGTTCGATCCCGATGGTCATGTACAATTCCATGAAAGGCGTTCTGAACGCGGTGGGCGACAGCCGGCGGCCGCTGATCTATCTCATCGTGTCTTCCGTGCTCAACGTGCTGCTGGACTGGCTGTTCGTCCGCGTGTTCGGCCTCGGCGTGGAGTGGGCGGCGATTGCGACCGTCCTTTCGCAGGCGGCAAGCGCGGTGCTGTGCCTCGTGCAGCTTTGCCGCAAGGGAACGGTCTATCGGCTGCAGTGGACGAAACTGCGTATACACGGAGAGAGCCTCCGGGAGATCATTCGCTACGGCCTGCCGACCGGCGTGCAGAACTCCGTGATCGGCCTTGCAAACACCATGGTGCAGGGAAACATCAACACCTTCGGCGACGTGGCGATGACGGCATGCGGCACGTATTCGCTGATCGAGGGCTATGTGTTCCTGCCGATCATGAGCTTCTCGATGGCCATGACCAACTTCATCGGACAGAATCTCGGCGCAAAGGAATACGAACGGGCAAAGCAGGGCGCCCGGTTCGGGATCCTGACCTCGATCATCATGGCGGAGGTCATTGGGATCGTGCTGTTTTTCTTCGGCAAGAATGCGGTCCTGCTGTTCATCGGAAACGAGGAGCCGGAGGTGATCGAGCGCGTTCTGGCGATCGCGGCCGTGCAGTGCCGCGTCGAGTCGCTGTTCTTCTTCCTGCTCGCGTTTTCTCACGCCGTCGCGGGCGTCTGCCGCGGCGCGGGCAAGGCGTTCGTGCCGATGATCATCATGCTGGCGGTCTGGTGCGTGTTCCGCATCATCTATATTACGGTCGCGATGGCGATCCGGCACGAGATCGTTCTGCTCTTTATCGCCTACCCGCTGACGTGGTTTATCAGCTCCGTGATCTATTTCATCTATTACAAGAGATCCGATTGGATCCACGGCTTCGAGCATCGCAAAAAAGCCCTTCAGGCTGATACCGAAGAATAAAAACCCAAAGATCGGTCCGTCGACAAGAGGACCGGAAGGATCCGGATCGGGCATTCGGATCTTTTTTGTGAAATGAGAAAATCATAAAACCGGATCGGCAATTTTCCCCTCCTAATGGGTGAAAGGCGAAAAAATGCCTTGCAGCTGAGCGGAAACTCACGTACAATACTATACGAACATGGGGGGAGAAGAGCATGAAACAAAGACGGGACTATCAAGAGATCGCATCGGACGTCGTGCTTGCGCAGAACGGCGATCCGCAGGCTATGGACCGGATCCTTGCCGACGTGCAGGACACAGTCTACTACAACTGCCTGAAAATGCTGCACAACGAACAGGCCGCGCAGGATGCGGCGCAGGATATCCTGATCACCGTATACCGGAAGCTCGGTACGCTGTCCGATCCGAAGAGCTACGTCGGTTGGGTCAATCGCATCACCGCGAATCACTGTAAGCAAAGCTTGTGCAAGGTCAATAAGGAATTCCTGCTGTCCGAAAACGAGGAGGGCGAGGATCCGTTTGCTGCCTTTGAGGACACGGACGAGCAGAGGATCCCGGACAAGGCGCTCGACAACGAGGAGACGCGGCGCATGATCGTGGAGCTGATCGACAGACTCCCGGACGAGCAGCGCATGTGCGTCATGCTCTATTACTATGACGAAATGAAAACGCGCGAGATCGCGGAAACGCTGAACGTGTCGGAGGGCACGATCAAGAGCCGTCTGAATTACGCGCGAAAGTCGATCAAGGAGGGCGTCAAGGCGTACGAGAAGCAGGGCGTCAAGCTCTACGGCATGTCGCCGATCCCGTTCCTTGCGTACTTCCTCGCCAAGGCTTCGGCAGGCACGGCCGCGCCGTTTACGGTTTCGATCGCAGCCGGGGCATCGACAGCGGCAGCGGCAACGACCGCGGCGGCAGCAGCGACCGCGGCGACAACGGCAACGGGTTCCGCAGCCGCGTCCGGCGGCTTTGCGGCGTTTCTGGCAACGGCGGCGGGCAAGGTCGTGCTCGGCGTGGCGGCGGCGCTCGTGCTCGGCGGCGCGGTGACCGGAACGGTTCTTGCGACGCAGCCTTCGCGGAACGCAGAGCCAGCCGCAGTCGTGATCGAGGCGACGGAGGAACCGACGGCAGCGCCGACCTTTACGCCGAAGCCGACCGCGGCGCCGACCCCGAAGCCTACGCCGGAACCGACTGCAGAACCTACGCCGGAACCGACGCCCGAGCCCACGCCCGAGCCCACGCCCGAGCCCGAAACGCCGGAGGAGACGCTGATGCGGCTCACGGGCTTTTCGGAAGAAGAAACAAGGTATATTCTCGATTGCCTTTGTTCCATCCTTGCCGGAGAAAATGATATTGGATATCGAACGGATTCTCAGATTGCTGAGATTTGGGAGATTCGAAGCTTGAATGAATATACCAAAACCGGCTTGCCGCATGAAACGCCCGATCGCAGCATTGGGGAAGAGAAGCTGCCGTGTTACGGCGTACGTCTGCAGGATGGAACAATTCTGTATGTCTGGCTATGGGAAGGAAATGAAATACACCGTTGGGCGATCTGCCGTATCAAGCTGATTTCAACTGACGTATACCTCAAAGAACCGAAATGGTCCGAATGGAGCCCGGATCTCCCTCCGGAAGATGTGTTCTCGGTCGAAACGAAGGAACAGCGGCGGCTTCGGGTAGTTGCTTCCGGCAGCTTCGGTGCGGATCTTGGGACTTGGGAAGAGGATGAATTCAGAAGTGAGGCAGGCGGCAGAGCGATGGGGTGGCTGCATGATCACGAAAGCAACGGATTCAGACAGTATGTTCTCGGCGAAATCTACAGGGTAACCGATGCTTGGTATTTTTCGAGGGAGATCGACGGCGATGAAGTATTTGAAGACGAAATCACCCCTGTTGATTGTATGCGGCATCGAAAGCAGTACAACGAAGAGACCGGGAAATGGGAACTGTGGATGCAGTTTTCAACTTTAAAAGCAAAGTATTACTTCTATACGGACTGGACAAACTGGAAGGATGCTGATAAACAGCTTTCCGCTTCCGAAGTCTACAGCGGCGGTGTTTCCGGCACCCGGGAGGAAACAGAAAAGCGAATCCTGTACCGATATCTGACATGATCGGCATTTGCTGAAAAACAGCATGAACAAAGAGGGTGTTCGGAAATTTCCGAACACCCTCTCTTTGATCGTATATGCACGGCTTCGTGCGCTTCGCTGCGTCGGGATGGCGCCGAACGGATGCGCGTCAGGACTCCGGGCCCTCCGTCGGCGCTTCTGAGGGCACGGCGTCGAACACGGGCTCGTCCGGTTCGCTTTCCGGATCGATCACGTAGATGATGTCGCTCGTTGAACGCCCGTCCTTATAGGGCACGTTGAACATCTTGTCGTTCCAATAGAACTGGGACGTCTGTCCGCCGTCCAGATTGAAGGCGACCTTGCAGCCGAGCGATTCCATCAGCTGCGCCTCCTCGCCGAGCGTCAGGCCGTTCGAGTAGCCGCTCTTGCGCCCGTCGATCGTGACGAAGCAGTAATGTCCCGGCTCGTAATAGCCGAATACCGTACGCGGATTCGCGCGGTTGATGGTGTGAAATTCTTTATAAAAGGTCTCCAGCGCGGCGCCGTTTTCGTCCAGGAGACTCGGGCCGAACTCCCATGCCTGCCAGACGTCCGAAAGATCGGTCTCGTCCGGGTCGAAGGTATCGGAATCGAACACGGCGACCGTACCGTCGCGGTACAGGAACAGGATCTGATGCCCCGGCCACGGCTTCCACGGATCCGGCGCGTACCGCTCGCCGTTTCGGATCACCAGCCCGGTGCGAATGTTGTAGGTATAGTAATCCCCGTTGATCGCGACGAGCGCCTGCGCGCTGCGCGACATCCGCAGAAACGAAGCCCAGAGCTTGTCGCCCTTCGTGCCGAAGTGCCCGTCCCAGCTTGCGGTGCGCAGCGCCTCGATGTTCTGTATGTGGATATCCGTGACGAAATAAACCAGCCGCCGAGTGAGCGGCGAGCTGTCATAGCGCGTGACCTCGATCGAAACGGTATCGCTCTTATAGCTCATTTCCGTCTTGACATGCCCGGGGCCGTTGTAGAACCCGTCATATCTGCCGCCGAGCAGGCCGTCCGGCGTCGGCTCGGGGGTCGGCGTGGGTTCGGGCGTCGGTTCGGGCGTCGGTTCCGGCGTGGGCTCCGGGGTCGGTTCCGGCGTGGGCTCCGGCGTGGGGACAGGCGTCGGCGAGGGAGTGGGCATTTCGATCAGATCGATCTCAACGACCTGCTCGACCGCAGCGGTCGGTTCGGTCGGCGCAGGCGTTGCTGCGGGGATGTCCGGTTCTTCGGAGCTGTCGCAGGCGATCGCAGCGCACATCAGCGCGGCGGCCAAAAACAGGAATAAGCAGTATTTCAGTGCCTTCATAGCATCCTTTCTTTCCGCGGCGCGCCGCAAAAGGCGGCGCCGACGGGATGTTTCCGGTCAGAAGGTCCGGCGGAACAAACAGATCTTTTCTCGGAATTGTGTGCGGAATTGCGGAAATTCATCCGTCGCGGCGGGAAGCTTCCGTGCATCCGGGTCGTAATACGGCGGGAAATCCTCCGGCGGGATCCGATAGCTGCCGGTCCACCAGCGCAGTTCCCGCTTCAGCGCGCCGGTGTCGTCAAACACGGCGCTCATATCGTACAGCGTGCACAGCCGCACGGAATACAGCGAGCGCAGCTTCAGCTTCAGATACGGGCTCTCCATTTCCAGCACGTAATACGAATCGGACAAGCCGTCCCCGTCGGTGTCCACCCGATCGAGGATCATCATGGTATGCCCGGTTTTCGTTGCGATCACGTCGCCGGTATCGCCCGCGTCGAGCGGCAGCTTGTTGTCGCCGAAACGCCGGTGATAGCCGGATTCGAAAAGGTATTTGCGCCCGGCGGTCATGCCGATGTTCAGACCGGCCTGCTTGTATGCCCAGACGATGATCGTGCCGCAATTCATGCCGTAATGCCGGTATGTTCCGGCGCTGTCGTGCTCCGCCTGACCGAAGCGCTTTCCCCATGAGGGCGAGATCCCCCAATCCTTCTGCCCGGTAAAGTTGCCCTTGGGCTGATAGGAAAGGGTCATGCCGTATCGCGCCATATCGGACAGAAGCGTCATGCTGACGTTTGCGACCGACATGCGCGTATAGAGCCCGGCGTCCGTCGCGCTTTTTGCGATCCGCTCGTTGAATGCGTCGATGCTGTCGCCGTTTTCCGCAAGGAACTCCTCCACCGGTCTTTTCAGATGTCCGAGTCCTTCCGCCTCCGTGACATACAGGAACCCGGATGAAACGACGAACGTCGCCGCATCGCTGATCAGGCCGTTTTTGCTGCGGACGCGCAGATAGTACGAGCCGTCCGTTTTGAAGAAGGAGAACCAGAACCCATCGCACGGACGCCAGTCGGGATGATCCGCCTCCGGGATCACATCCTTCGTCGTGACACAGTAGGCCGTCACCCATTCGTCCGCCACGAACCGAACGACCGTTCCCTCCGTTCTGACCTCCAGGATCGAAGGCCGCGTCAAACCGTCCGCCGAAGCGGCGGTAAACGGCAGAAGCAATAGGATCGCAATGAAAAAAGACAGGAATCGTTTCAACTGCTCATCTCCTATTTATAACGCGGGCTGTCCTTGAAGAAGGATTGCATCCAGAAATACCGCTCATGCTCGCGCCAGCCGTGCTCGGTCTCATGCCAGACGGTCCGGTCGCAGATGCAGTTCGGAAGCTGTTTTTCAAGCGCCTCGTGATCTTCGATCGTGAATTTGTTGTTGGAATACCAGAGTCGCTCGAGCGAGGTCAGGGAATACAGCGGCGTCAGGTCGCTGATCCGGTTGGAACAGATGTTCAGATCCTTGAGGTTTTTCAGCCCCGACAGCGGCGATACGTCGCTGATGTAGTTATAGAACAGCTCGACATAGACGAGGTCCGGCATCGAGGCCAGCGGCGTGATATCGGAGATCCTGTTGTCCGCAAGGATCAGGATCTGCAGCTTATTGAGTCCCGCAAGGCAGGAGATATCTTCGATCTTCTGATGACCGAGGTCAAGCGCGACAAGCTCGGTGCAGTATTGGATCGGCTGCAGCTTTTCCGAGGTCAGCCGGTATTTCATTTCGTCGGGCGATTTGCTGCTGCGCGTCGTGAACGCGGTCGCGTCCGTGCGGAGCTTGCCCCAGTAGCCGAGGCTGATCTCCCAGACGATGCCTTTCTCCGGGAATTCGTCGCGCAGCGCCGCCATCGTCTCGTCGTCGAGCTTGCAGCCCACCATTTCCGTATGCGTCAGCGCGGGCAGGCAGGAAAGCACACGGCGCAGCTCTTCGACGTCCGTGATCGGGATCCTTGTCAGATCCAGCGTCTCGGTGCTTTCGGTGAGCTCGATGCCCTGATAGGCAAACCGATACCGGCAGTCGACGGTCAGCCCGGGCGCAGCGTCGCGGAACGCCGCGGCGAGCGAGGGATCCCCGCGATCGCCCAACAGCACGGTTTTCAGATTCGGAAGATACGGCAGCGCGGCCGCCAGCGTTTCCGGCGCGGGCGCGTCTGCATTGGACAGATCCAGCGTTTCGGCGTCCGGAGACAGCTCCGTTCCGTAAATCGCGACCGAATAATCCGCCATGCCCTCCGGCAGCAGCGCCAGAGCGGATTCCAGCGCCTCCGGCGAGCGCGCCCCGAGCCGTACGGTCGACAGTGAGCCGAGATACGGCAGCGCCTCCGCAATGTCGGCGACCGTGCAGCCCGGCTCCGGATCCGTCGCGGCAAGCTCGGACGTATACGGCGGCACATAGATCGCGCCGACCGAAACGTGATATCGGAACGTCAGCGCGGGAAATTCTTCTGTCAGCGCGGCGATCTGTTCGTTGGAAAGCGCGCCGTCGGCGATCTCGACCGAGACAAGCGCGGGAAGCGCCGCGATCTTCGCGCGAACCGCATCCGCATCGGTTTTTTCCGCGATCCGGATCGAAGAAACCGGTTCGGGCTCCGGCGTCGAAAGCACGATCGCGTCCGTGACGGGCGACGCGGAGGCCGGCTCCGGCGTCGAAAGCGCGGTCGCTTCCGGGACGGGCGGAGCGGAGGACGGGGACGGCTCCGTCCCCTGACAGGCAAGGGATACGGACGCCAACGCCGCAGCCGCCAGGAGAAAGCCGAAGAATCGTTTCATTGCGTTACCCCCTTCGTTTCCGGATCAGAACGATCAGACCGGCGATCAGCGCCGCCGCAAGCACGCCGCCTGTGGCAAGCAGGATATACGGGAGCTTTTCCGACGCCGGTTCGGGCGCAGGGCCTTCCGGTCCCGCCGTCGGCGTAACAGCCGTCTCCGGCGCAGGCGTTTCTTCCCCGATCGGCAGCGGCGTCCGGGTCGGCGCCGCTGTCGGCTCGGGCGTGGGTTCGGGCGTCGGTTCGGGCGTGGGTTCGGGCGTGGGTTCGGGCGTGGGTTCGGGTGTCGGTTCCGGCGTAGGTTCCGGCGTGGGTTCCGGCGTCGGTTCGGGCGTCGGCTCCGGGCTGAGGTCCACGTTCTCGAACATGTCGTTGATCCCCGTGTCGGGTCCGACCGCCGTAAAAACAAGGCCGAAGCGCTCCAGGCTGTTTTCGTTTTTGTTGTCGCAGAGATGATACCACAGCCGCTGCGACTGGTGACACTGATAGGCCTCCTGCGCGACCTCCCAGCCCGTGCGTCCGCCAAAGGCTTCGAGCGGTTCCGTCGCGGTGATGAAGATCGGATTCTCCTCGGCAAGGTGCAGATACAGCTTCTTGACCTGCCAGACGCCGTACGCTTCGGCGGATTCCGGATCATAAGCGGGATCGGCGGCGTCGACGACCGCAAGACGCGCGGCGGCCGCGACGATCTTGTGCTGCCAGTGCCCGTATTCGCCGCCGTCGTCGTGCGTGATCACGACCTCCGGCTTGACGCGCCGCAGATACCGGACCAGCTCGAGTTCAACGTCCTCGGGCAGAAAATCGTTCTTTTTTGTTTCGCGGTACTTGATCGGGATGTCGGGCAGACCGGCCATCATCGGATAGGTGCGCAGCCCCATGATCCATGCGCCGTTCAGCGCCTCCGTCCGGCGGACGCGCGTCCGCGTCGCGAGATAGAGGATGGAGCCCTCGAGCCCGTATTCTCCGCAGTAGGTCGCGACGACGTTTCCCATAAACAGCGCATCGTCGTCCGGATGCATGGCGATCACCAGGAAATCGAGCTTTTCCGGCGTCGGACGCCACGGATGATAATCGGACGGAGCGCCTCCGGAAAACGCCATCAGCGTCATGAGAAAGCCCTTTTCCGACACGCGAAGGCGCACGCCGTACACGCCGTCTTCGATCGCTGTACCGCTGTTCCAGTACGGTTCGCCCTCGTATTCCCGGATCGGCGAACCGTTCCGATCGAGCAGAGCGACCGTATACGGCGGCGGCGCGATCCCGACGGCGTCCGTCCAGGAGAAGTATACGAAATCGACGTCCGCGTCGGTCCAGGAGATCGAGACCCACTGACCCGCTTCGAGGACCTGTTTTTCGGATTCATTGAAATTTGCGAGCCTTGACCGCAGATACTTGCTTTTTTTGGAACAGGCGTACTCACATTGCCGCGTTACATCGGTCGGCTTCCGCTCTTCGCCGTCGGTCTGGGCGTAAGCGGTCCCGGCGCCGGCAAACAGCATTGCAGCAGCAAGGAGCAGCGTTATGAAAATCGGAAAATGTCGTCTCATGTCGGTTTTTATCCTTATCATTCAATATACCACTTTCCGGTTTGGCTTGTCAACCGAACGCATGCGCGTGCGCATGAGGATACGAATCATGATGGCAAACCCCTCTGTTTCTCACGAACGCGTCACCTTATGAAAAGGCGATGACCTGCTGTTGATCGCTCCCTCCGGCCGCTTCGCGGCCACCTCCCCCGTCAGGTGGAGGTCATGCGCACCAACGGTACCTCCCCTTGTCAGGGAGGGACCACGAAGTGGCGGAGGGGCAGTCATCTTGCCTGTTCATCGTCGGCAGACGCTTCTGAACCGCTCGTCCAACGAAAAAGAACCGGCCGGAAGGTTCCGGCCGGTCAGCGTGTCAAAGAATCCTCATACCCTGCAGACGTCGATCCACTCTGCGTCGGGGCAGGCCTGTTCAAGCTCCGCGATCGTGAGCCGCACCGCGCTGTGGTCCGTGCCCGCCGCGGGGTAGACGGTTCCGTGCAGCTTCAGGCTCTCGTCGAGATAGACCTTGACGCCCGCGTTCACGCCGAACGGACAGACGCCGCCGACCGCGTGGCCGATCAGTTCTTCCACCTGCTCGAACGGGATCATCTTCGCCTTCTTCTGAAACCGCGCCTTATACTTCGCGTTGTCGATGCGCGCCGTGCCCTCCGCAAGGATCAGGACCGGCGTTTCGCCCTGCAGAAACGACAGCGTCTTTGCGATCATGCCGGGCTCGCAGCCCAAAGCCTCGGCGGCCTCCGTAACCGTCGCGCTGCTGTGCTCGGGGATGATGATATGCTCCTCGAGTCCTTTTTCCCGTAAATAGCTCTTTGCACGTTCCAGTGACATAACAGGATCCTTTCATACGGCGGGATTCTCCCGGCCGCCTGTTATTATACCTGCTTTCGGCCTTTCGGGCAAGCTGTATTTTTCTTCGAAAACGGCTTGCTTTTTTTCGGCGGCGCTGTTATACTTTTCAGACAAATCAGAGAAACAAAGGACCGTGTCAGTCAAATGATCAATACGGAAAAACGAAAAATACTGTATCAAAAAAAGGATAAGCTCGCCGCCGCGGAGCAGGCGATCGCGGCGCAGGAAAAGCAGACGCCGCGTACGAAGGACGACGTCTTCTATGAGGAGCTTCTGGAATTCGCGGTGTCGCTCGCAAATAAGCTGCAGGCCTGCGGCGCGGAAACGTACCGCGTGGAGGAGACGATCAACCGCATCATCGAAGCGTACGGCGTCGAGCGTGTCGACGCGTTCGTGATCCCGAGCAGCGTCATGGCAAGCCTCGAAACGAACGAGGGGCTGATCCTGACCAAGATCCGCCGCCTGAAGGGCGGGGAAACGATGCTGGACGGCATCGAGCGGTATACGGCGCTGAGCCGACGCATCTGCATTGAAAAGCCGGACATGCAGGAGGCAAGAAGGCTTCTCCGCGAGACCGAGAAAAAGGTCTGCCGCTATCCGCTCCCGATCTTCTATCTGGCGACGTTTCTGATCGGCGTCGGCTTCGGCGTCTTTTTCGGCGGCGGCATCCTCGAAGCGCTTGCCGCGGGCGTATGCGGACTGGCGATCGGCGCAAGCACGCGGTTCATGGGCAAGTTCCACGCAAACGCGTTCTTCACGTCGTTCGTGTGCAGCTTCATCCTCGGATTCCTGGCAAATACGTTCACGGCGGTCGGCTTCGGCAAGAACGCGGACATCACGGTCATCGGCGCGATCATGCTTTTGGTGCCGGGATTTCTGTTCACGAACAGCCTTCGGGACGTCATCTACGGCGACACCATGTCCGGGCTCAACCGCCTCGTGCAGGTGCTGATCATCGGCGTCGCGCTGGCGTTCGGCACCAGCTCGGGCGTAACGCT
>JAEEGF010280622.1_pt1 | contig 32487 bp, 34 predicted proteins | sample 9134171 | NCBI WGS metagenome assembly JAEEGF01 (sample SAMN16246542, study PRJNA631951) | gut metagenome | biome: gut microbiome; feature: rumen; material: AP-attached | host: Bos | place: Iran: Karaj | collected 2018-10 | reverse complement strand
AGAATTCTAAATCTTCACGGAAAGCTTTAGCGGTTCTATTATATCCATCTTTATCAACATTACCACCAGTATATTTATTTTCTTCGGTATCAACAATACTATGATACATCATAATTGGTACTTTACCTAATTCATTAACATTAAATTTTTGATAATAACTATCATCATAATCACCATCAGAAACCGTTATTGCTATTACACCATTATCTAATTTAGCATCAATAACTTCACCTTTTTCATATTTCGTAGAATTCTTATACTCTTTTGTTATATGTACATTGTTTTCTTTAGCATAAGCTTCAATCTCTGAAAGTGTCATTCCACTATAATCTTCTTTTAAGATGACTTTTTCTTCTTTTTTTCCTGTTAAAGACACAATAATAATGATTAATAAAACAATACAAAATACTAAAATACCAACATTTTTATATTTAATTCTTTTTTTTCTTTTAACCATAAGCATCTCTCTAACTTTATTATAACAAAAAAGTTCATAAGAACTTTATTTTTTTTCAATCTCATAGATTTTATCATTAACTTTTATTTTAAAACTATCATACTTATTATAATCAATTTCATTAATAATAGCCTTACCTTCTTTTAAATCAGATAAATATTCTCCATCCATAGAATATAATTCACCATTTAATTCTTCACCATCAATTATTTCTAGATTATAATTAATCATATTTTCATTTAGAGTAGCAACATAATGATATTTTATTATTCCATTATTATTATCTATTTTCTCATTAATATCATTTTTTAAAGTTACCAAGAAAAAGATTACACCAGCAATTAGCAATAATCCAATAAAAAAATATACATAAACTTTCGTTTTATTTTCTTCTGTCATAATTCTACCTATCTCACATATATTGTAACATGAAATTAATAAAAAAACTAGTTTCCTAGTTTTTATTATTAGTTTACATAACTAAATGACTTAATTAAAGCATCAACAGCAATAGGAGCAGTCTTTTGAGCAAGATTACGATATTCACTACTCCAAAAATATGCACTAAATAGTTCAGCATAAAATTCTAATCCAGAATTACTTAAATCTTTTTTGCTATAAGCAGAAAATCGTGGAGAAAGATTTGCTTGTTCAAATTTATCAATTAAAACACCTGCATAACTTTTAGCAAGATCACCCCATGTATATGGATTATTTCCTTTAAATAAGAACATTGGTTTCAAACTACTTGCATAAATCTTTTTAGTTGCGGTTTTTGAAATACCTTTACTATTTGATAAAACGTTATATCCATTAGTTATTTCTTTTGATGATAAACCAGTTATACCTTTTTCTCTCTCTCCAGAAATAACATATCTAAGAGTAATATCATAAAGATGACCCATCTCATGAATAACTGAACCTTCATAATATGAATCATTAAAATATGAATTATCATAACCAATTACAATATTTCGATTATTTGAATTACAATAAGCAGCAAAAGTTGAATATCCATATTCTCTATTACCATTATCACAATCATAATGACCTAAAAATAAAATATCAAAACCATATTTATTTATAAAATTAATTATTTTAGAATTAACTTTACTAATATAACTAAATGAATGATTAATATATTGAAGAAATTTATTATATTGAGCTTCCGTAAAACTATTTTTATTATATACAAGATAATAATCTAAATTACTTCCTTTTATTACTTTAGAATGTTTAGTTATTTCAATATTAGAATCTATATTTAAGTTATTATCTTTTTTAAATTGAATTAATGTATTACCTGTTAAATAAGTATTCTTTTTCCAACCAGCATATAAAGTAAATGTTTTATTACGATCTAAAACTCTTGTACTTGTTCCATCATCTTTATAGTATTGCTTACCTTTAGTATAATCACTATTATCATACCATCCCATAAAAGTATAACCTTTTTTAGTAGGACTTAAAGTTGATAACTTAGGCATTTTTTTATTATATGTAGCCGTAATATTAGACTTTTGACCACCATAACCATTATTATTATTGAATCTAATTGTAACACTATTTGAATTGGCTAAAGTCCCAATTTTGTTATCAATATTTTTATTAGATTTAAAAACATTTAATGCAAATAATAAAGATGTTATTGTACTTAGTAATAAAAACATTCCAATAACAATTAAAACTATTGATCTATTTCTTCTTTCTCTTATTGCCATATTAACCTTCTATAATAATTTTACATTATAATCATAATAATTACCAACAAACCATAAAAAAAGATAATTACTAAATGTAAATAAAAAACTCTATTTAATAGAGTTTATTTAAATAAATCAATTATTTTTGGTAAATAAATTAATAGACCAACAGCGACACTTGAAATGGCTGCAAATAAAACAGCTCCACTAGCTACATCTTTAGATATTTTAGCAAGAGGATGTATGGTTGGCATCGCCATATCAATGGCATATTCAAGAGCTGTATTAATCATTTCAGCTGTTATAACAAGTCCAATAACTAAGATAACAATCGCAAACTCTGTTGTTGATAATTTTAAGAAAATTCCTAAAATAATTGCAATCGTAGCAACAATTGAATGAACAAGTAAATTTTGTTCTGTTTTAAAAGCACTTTTAATACCAGTACATGCATATTTAAAACTATTTATTAATCTTTTAATTGAATAAGTTTTCTTCTTACCTTTTGATATCCATTTCATCTAATATTTCCTCTTGTAATTTAAACATTACTTCTTCCTCTTCTTTTTTCATATGATCATAGCCTAATAAGTGCAAGAAACCATGAACCGATAAAAAGCATAATTCTCTAATAAAAGAATGACCATATTCTTCTGCTTGACTTTTGGCTTTATCAATGGATATATAAATATCTCCTAATATTCTTTCTTCAGGATTAAAGGTTTTATCATCTTCAAGTGCAAAAGTTATAACGTCTGTTTCTCTATCAATATGACGATATTCTTTATTTAATCTATGAATATAATCATTATCAACAATAATTACATTAAAAAATGCATCACAAACATCAAGTTTCTTCATACCATGTTCTAATACATTTTTAACAATTGTTAAATCTTTTTCTAAATTTTCTTCTGTTTCATTAAATATTTCTATACCCATAAATACTCCTAAATAATAATCGTTAATAAAACTATTGCAGTTAAAAATACAATAATAATTAAAGTTCCTTTTAAAGTATCAGATAATTTTCCAAATATACGATCAATAATACGATATAAGAAATAACCCAACATACTACCAACAATATTCAATAATATATCATCAATATCAAAAGCTCTTCCTATATTTAATTGAATTAATTCAATAACTATAGAAACAATCAATGTTAAACAAAAGATTGTCCTTTTTTTCTCTAATTTTAAATAATATGAAGTAAAGAAACCAAATGGTATAAACATTAATATATTACCAATTATATTTCTATAAAATAATCTTGAACCTACTTGATATCTAGTTAATTCTTTAAATAATGTTACATTAACACCATGAACTCCAGAAACATCTTGACTAGTTACAATTTGAAATAAACATAATATATAAACAATAAATGTTAACATCATTAATTCATTACCAACATTAAACTTTTCTTTGTTTTTTAATAAGAAAGTTAATCTTATTGATATTAAAACTATACACGTTAAAGCAATCATTGGCCATGTATCAAATAAAACTTCTTTTAATGAATTAGTAATTGTTTCCATCATTCACCTTCTTTATAAACACTTCAATAACTATTTTACTATTTTATTCTTATAATTTCAATTTTTTTTAAAAGTATTCTATTTTATAAAAAAAAGAACTTTAGTTCTTTCTTTTAGTTTTAATAGCTTCTTCTAGTCTACTAATCATCAAGTCATATCTAGCTTCTATTTCTTCTTTAGATAATTGTTCTCTATCTCTAATTAATTCGTTTAAGAATCTAATAGTGGCTTTTTCTTGATAATTATCATTAGTTAAACCATAAGCTGCATGTCTTCTACTAATATGCATATTACCTTTTTCATCAATAATTGCAAAAGGATCATCATCTACAATACTAATTGATTCTGGTTGGAATGTAACTTGATGTGTTAAAAAAGTATTAAAGAATAATTCATGTTTAAAGTTTCTTAATGTTGCATCTTTATTGTATGCACATCTTACACTATCAACAATACCTAATTCATTTTTAGAACGAGTTCTTCTTATGTATTGAGCAGTATCTCCAATAACACCTGGTTTTGGGAATAAGTCTTTATAATCATTAAAATAAATTAAATTAGGATTATAAGCAGTTTCTATTTTAGTTTGGAAATCACTTCTACATGATTCTAATTCATAATTTTTTAATGTATAACTATCTACATAACTTTGGGAAGCTAATTCAATACCATCTGGATCATATAAACTACATGAATATTGGGTATCTACCATTCCACCTTTACTTTCCATAAAGTCATAACCAAAGTCTGAACGAATAGTTCCAAATTTTTCATCCAAAAGTAAATTACCGTCACTATTAACTGAAAATTCATATCTCATTGCACTTGTACATTGACAATCATATTCGTGTTCTAGAATTGGTGTAATATATGATAGCATCAGTTTACCATCTTTAATTTCCAAAGTTAAATCTTTTTCTTCAACATAGTATTGTGCTCTTCTATAAACTTCAAAAAACTTTGTATTAAAAGCTCTGTTTTTTATCAATTCTTGCCATAATTCTGATTCATATACTTCTTCGATACTCATTTTATCATCTCCTTCTTTTTTAACGGTAATTATATTTATGTAATTTGGCTTCTTCCCTATTTAAATCTCTTTCTTTAATTACTTCTCTTTTATCAAAGTTTTTCTTTCCTTTGCAAAGAGCAAGTAATATTTTAGCATGGTTTTTTGAAAAATACAACTTTAATGGTACTAATGTTCTTCCTTCTTGTTCTACACCTTTCTTTAATTTACTTATTTCACTTTTGTGTAATAATAGTTTTCTTGTCCTTCTTGGTTCATGATTAAATAAATTACCTTCTTTATATTCACCAATATACATATTAAGTAAATATACTTCATTATTTCTAATAATTGCATAACTATCTTTTAAATTAGCTTTACCATCACGAATAGATTTAATTTCTGTACCAACAAGAGAAATACCACACTCTATTTCTTCTTCAACAAAATAATTAAATTTAGCTTCTCTATTAACTATTTCCATTATACTTCTTTCACCTTTATCTTATCTGACATACTAGTTAGTATTTTCTTATAAGTATTATAGTATGATTTATAGTTATATAAAATATTATTATTTAGTTTACTATATGGATAAACTACATATTTTTCACTTTTTCTAGTATAAATTAGCTCAGCTGTTGCTTCTTCTAATTTAATAGTTGTTTTACCATGATAAACTCTTTTAACAATATTTGCACTAGCCATTAACCCAGTTAATTTAGCTACTGTATCTTGATTAGAAACAAAGTTTCCAAGAGAATAAACAACTAATGTATCACCAATATATGTCATAGGTTGAATAACATGTGGATGACTTCCAATAATTAAATTTACACCAAGACTAGCTAAATATTTAGCAGCTTCTTTTTCAAAAGTAGTTGGTATATGAGTATATTCACTACCCCAATGCATAGCTACGATAATTACATCAGCTTTTTCTTTTAAAGCTTCTACATCTTTTTTTACTTTATCTTTACTATAAACATTAACTAAATAACTTTTTCCACTTGGTACACTAATACCATTAGTTTGTTCAGTATATGATAAGAAACCATATTTAATACCATTAACTTCTTTAACAATAACTTCATCACGATCAGCTTGAGATGTATAACTTCCTGCTGCTATTACAGTATCACTCTTTTCTTTCCAGTATTTAACTGAATTACTAATAGATTTACCACCAGTACGATAATAATTATCCATACTATGATTAGTAGCTAAACTAACTAAATTAAAGCCTGCATCAATAAATGCATCCCCTACTTGTTGTGGAGAATTAAACTGTGGATATCCTGATAAACCTAAACTAGTACCACCAAGAATAGTTTCTTGATTATAATAAGCTAAATCATATTCACTAACAATTGGCTTAATATATTTAAATATTCCTTTGAAGTTATAACTACCATTACTTTTATAACTATTAACAATAGGCATATGCATCAATGCATCACCAACCATAACAATAGAGGCTTTATTAACTACTTCAGTATTAACAGTTTTATAAACTACATCAACATATTCATTAACAAAATTCTTTTTTCTTTGAATGTAAAAACCAGCAATAATAGATAATACACATAGTAAAACTACTATTAATGATCTTTTAACTCTTTTCCTCCTAGTTCTCCTCTTCATTAACATCACCTACATAGTAAAAATCAATTTGACTTTCGTCTTTTAAGACACTTTCTACACGAACTTTAACTTTTTGACCTAATCTAAATAATTTATTATCAATTTTAACTATTTCTAAATCACGATCAAATAAGAAATCTGTATTAAAACTTTCATATGGAACAAGTCCTTCGATCATATTATCTAGTTGTACAAAAAAGCCAAAATTCATTACACCAGAGATCATTCCTTCATATTCTTCACCAATATGATCTTCCATATATTCAGCCATTTTCATTCCTTCAACATCACGTTCACATTCATCTGCATTACGTTCTGTTTCACTAGAATGAATACCTATATCACCAAGTATTTCTTGAAAATGATTAATATTTTCATCATTAACACCATTTTCTTCAAAGAAATAACGATGCAACATACGATGAACCATTAAATCTGGATAACGTCTAATTGGTGAAGTAAAGTGTGTATATATTTTAGAAGCTAAAGCAAAGTGTCCAATATTTTCAGGGCTATAAATTGCTTTATCCATACAACTTAGTAATTTAGTTGATAAAACTTTAAACTCTGGATATTTTTTTAGTTCATTAACTATCTTTTGTACAACCATTGGTTTCATTGTTTTAATATCAGCTTTTATATTAATACCTAAACCGCCAATAATTTTCAAGAATCTTTCAAGTCTTTCAGGATCAGGTTCACCATGAACACGATATAAACTTGGTAACTCTAAGTGATAAAAGTGACTTGCAACTGTTTCATTCGCACGAACCATAAAGTCTTCAATTAATCTTTCACCTTCACCACGATCTCTTAAAACTACATCAATTGCATGACCAGCTTCATCAGCAATTATTTTAGCTTCATCTGTATCAAAATCAATAGCTCCACGACTAGTTCTTTCTTTTCTAATAATATGAGCTAATTCATTCATTAATTTAAGATTATCAGCATATTCTTCATAACCAGATGGTATAGTATCATTTTCAAGTATTTCATTAACTTTTTTATAAGTCATTTGTTTACGAGAATGAATTACACTTGGAAATATATCATATTTAACTAATTTACCTTCTGGACTTATTTCCATTACGCAACTAATAGTTAATCTATCTTCATCTGGATTAAGTGAACATACACCATTAGATATTTGATGATGAAACATTGGTATAACACGATCAACTAAATATGTACTAGTACCACGTGTTCTAGCTTCAATATCTAGTGCACTATTTTCTGGTATATAATAACTTACATCAGCAATATGAACACCTAATTCATAATTACCATTTTTAAGTTTTCTAGCACTAATTCCATCATCTATATCTTTAGTATCATCACCATCAATAGTAAAGATCATATCATTACGTAAATCATGTCTATCTTTAATATCCTTAGGACTTGGTCCAGTAGGCAATTTAGATAATTCATACATGTAATCATCAGAAAACTCTGTATTTATTTCATGATCAGCAATAATTGATAATATATCAATACCAGGATCAGTAATATGACCAATTCTTCTTACAAAAGTAGCTAATATATATTCATCTTTTGCATTAGAACTAGTAAATGAAACAACTACTTTATCACCATCTACTAATTTTCTAGTTTCTGGATTATCTTTTAAATAAATAAGTTTTTTAAATTTCTTATCATCCATTGATACCATTATCTTTTTATCATAATGATATATTTCACCAACTTTATTATTTACTTCACGATTAATTATTTTAACTATTTCGCCTTCCATTTTTTTACCATCTTTAGCGAACTTTTTAACATATATTAAAACTTCATCACCATTAATAGCACCTAATGTTTTACTACCATGTACAAAGATATCATCAGTTATACCTTCTACTCTAACAAAACCATATGTTCCATTAGTATCCATAAATTTACCTTTGAAATAATTATCATTTTTTTCATTCATTTCAAATAACATGTACTTCTTTTTATTAGTTACATGTAAATCATAATTATTAACCATTTTATTTAATGTACTAGCTAATAAATCATCCATATCTTTTGTATAACCAAGACTTTTACTAATTTCTAAAAAATCTAAGGCTTTACCATCACTTAATAACTTTATAATTTCTTCTCTCATATCATCTTTCCTACATAACACATTATATCATTTACAAACACATTAAACAATAAACAAACACTAAATATAACAAAAAGTCATAACATTTGTCATGACTTGTCATTATTTTATAACATATGGATCAGTTGATGTACCATTTCCACTTATAACACCAGTTCCTTGTTTTAAAGAAATAACTGGACGGAAACCTGACATGTAACCAATGTGATCAGGACGTGTACCTCCACTATTACCTCCATCGTATAAGCGACCAACGTAACTCATCCAATCAAATTGGTACGGAGTCATTGTCCAAAAGCCGTTACCATCATATAAATAAAAATTTTTGTTTGGATTTTCAAGTCCATATATTGCACCAGCTAATTCTATTTCTTCGTAATTTACCATTCCAACTTGGTAATTTAATTTTCCATTTCCTTTTTCTGAACTAACGGTAAATGAATCCTTCTTTTGTTGGCAATCTAAACCATTACTGTGAAATGATAATCGAAAATCACTTGAATTTGTAATATCTCCATTATTTGAATTCCAAGTTCCTATATCTCCTATTACTCTTGAATTGCAATATACTGTATCTTCCAATTTATTTGTATAGTCTGTCATATTGTCTCTATACCATGTTTCAATCATAGTTTTAGCAAGTGAATCATTCGTGTTAGATAGCATATCATCAACGGCATCTTCAATACTTTTACCTTCACTTAATAAAATATATTGTCTTTGACCAGTATTGGTAAATATTAAATAATAACGAATGCTTTCACAAGTTCCGTCAGGATCTGATATATGACATGAATATCTATGTTGATTTATTTCAGACCAAGAAACTCTAATTGGGTCGACTAATTTATATTGACCGTTTTCATATGTAAATCCAGAACCAAAATATGATTGACTAAGACCAGCAAGTGGTGCACCAATAATCGCATAATTTGTACCATACATATAACCCATACTTGCTGGCGATAAATACTCTACGTTGTACATAATATTATCTTTATTAGGATCATTATCATTTAAGATAATTGAACTATCTTGAGTTATTTGAGTAAATCCTACGTTTCCTGTTGTACTATCATATGACACTACTTTGAGAAGACTAGCACATCTATCAGCACTCTTGTATACATTGCATAAATATTTTCCAATTAAACCATCTACATTTTCACGATTCATTGTACTTTCATTAACGTTATTCGTCAAGACAAATACTTTATTAACTGAATCATATTCATATCCATCACTAAAATCTGTTGTAAATAGTGTAGTATCAATATTAAATTTTATAATTTGATTTTTTTCAAGTACTCTATCATTTCCACATTGATTATTTACTGGATTTCCATTATATATCATCTTGATTCCACCAGTATCAGTAGTACGAATTATCTTCCAACATTTATTTCCAAATAATACATTATTATCACTTACATCTCCTCGATAATACATTATTGGATATGTATCATTCTCTGTTCCTGCTCTAGTATATATTCCTTTTCCATTTGTATTACTTGATATTTTACTAAAATCTATTCCTGGTGTGGAATTGTTTACATAAGTACTATTAATATTATCCATTACTGTACTTCTTTGCATTACATCATAAAATGGTTCATTTACCCATATTCCTGTATTAGCTTCTACTCTTACTTTAAATGTAACTCCATTTGTTGATAAACTATTCCATTCACTTGATGTAATATATGTTCTTCCATCTACCCATTCTTCACTTTCATCAAGTGTATCTGTTATTGCAATTTTTTCATTATCAAAATATGCTTTGATTCTTATACTTCCATTAATTCCTTCAGCTGTTCCATTTACTGTATTTGGTTTTATATATCCAACTAATAATTGTTGTTCTCCAACTACAGAATTTCCACTTAGTTTTTTATATATTGTTGTATTCTTACTATTTCTTGATGTGAAGTATGTGCTACTTTCATCTCCTAGTCCTGATACTGTTACATCTAAACTTACTGGTACTATTTTACCTTCACTTGTATATATGTGAACATCCTCTGTTGAAACTAAATACTCTATACCATTAACATAATCAGTATCACCTGAAATAGTTATTACTACTTCTCCAACATTATCTGTGTCAGAGTTAACATTAGAACTATCTATTGGAAATACATCTGTTAAAGTAATTGTTCTTGTTTGATTTGTAACAAAACTAAGTCTTCCAACTCGAACAGTATTTTCTGCTCCAGTTCTTGTATAATTAAAAAATGCATATGATACTGTACCTAACATAATTACTAAAGTAAAGATTGCTATTACTAAAAACATTTGCTTTTTACTTTTTATCATATCATCACCTATTATTACATCTTAATTGTATAATAAAAAAGATAATAATTCAATTATTTATCTTTTTTTGTAAAGTAATATTGTCTTTTATAATAACATCATATTATAATTGCCTCAGGAATATCTAGTTATATGGGTACTATTCCCTTTTGCTTTTAATAGTGAAAGGGGGTGAAATTATGAAAGCACAAGAAAGATATCTTTGTACAATCATATTACTCCTTATTATTGTGATTTTAATCATACTAATAAAAATAGTACCAACTGTATAAGTCGGTACTAACCGTATATTCGGGAATAGTACCTAACTCTACAAACTAGGTGTTCCCTTTTTTTATCCAAGTTTCCTTGACTAATTAATTATAACATAAATAATATATTTTATCAAGTTAACATATTATCTTTCTTTTTAATATATATACCAGTAAAACTAGTATAGTATTCATAAATAAATTTATCTATTTCTTTAAATATTTCTTCATCAGTTATTTCTAGTGTTTCAAGTTTAGAAATATCTACTTTTTTTAATAATTGCATTAAGTGAAGAGCTTTATTATTCATAATATATCCTTCATTATAACAATCTTTGCATATTACTCCACCACTTGCTATATCAATAGTAATTAAATCATCTTTATTACCACATATTGAACATTCTTCTAAATTTAGACTAACACCTAAATAATCTAATAACTTTATTTCTACTATATTACTTATTAATTCTGGACTTAAACCATCATTAATTTTTATTAAAGCTGGTACTAATAAATTATATATTTCTTTGTTATTATTTTCTTTTAATACTTGACTAACTAAATCCATTAAATAGAATGCATACATCGCTTTTTTCATATCTATATAGATATTTTTAAATGAATTAATAGTTGTACCTTCTATTAATGTACTAAGTCCTTTTTCTTTATAATTAATGGTATATTCACAAAAGTTCATTTTATTACTTACACCACGTAATTTATTTTTTAAGTTTTTACATCCTTTAGAAATTATTCCAATAAGACCAAAATCTTCTGTTAATACATTAAGTATTTTACTTGTTTCACTATAACTTGTTTCAGTAAGAACTATGCCTTTTGTTTTTGTTTGCATATTACTCCTATTCACTTAAATCGTCTTTTAAGCCTAATTCATTAATTAAATTATCTCTATCTCGCCAATTTTTAATTACTTTAACATATAATGATAAGAAAACTTTTTTATTAAAATATTCTTCTAAATCAAGTCTAGCTTTTGTACCTATTTCTTTTAACATAGATCCTTGTTTACCAATTAAGATTTTCTTTAGATTTTCTCTATCAACAACAATTGTTACACCAGCTGAAATTAATTTATCATCTTCATCAAGTGAATCAATAACACAAGTAACTGTATGTGGTATTTCATCATGGGTTAGTCTTAATACTTTTTCTCTTACTCTTTCACTTATTATTAAAGACATTGGTTGATTAGTAACATAATCATCTTCATAAAATTTACCTTCATTTGGTAAATATTTTTTTATTGTATTCATTAAATCTTTAATATTGATTTTCTTAATAGCTGAAACTGGTATTATTTCTTTAAAATCATAAACATCTTTTATTTCATCTATTCTTTTTATTAATTCTTCTTTATTTAGATTATCTATTTTATTTAATAAAAGAATTATATCTGTATTTGTGTCTTTTATTCTATCTAATACAAATCTATCTCCTTTACCAAAACCTTTAGATATATCTACCATAAATAGTATTAAATCTATATTACTAGTCATAAGATAAGCTTTATCATTTAATACTTTACCTAATTTATGTTGTGGTTTATGTATACCAGGTGTATCTACAAATACTATTTGAGAGTCTTCATCATTATAAACACCTAGAATTAAATTTCTTGTAGTTCCTGCTTTATCACTAGTTATAGCTATTTTCTTATTTAATATTTCATTAAGTAATGTACTTTTACCAACGTTAGGTCGTCCTACAATACTTACCATTCCACTTTTCATAGATTATCCTCAGTAAATGGATATGGACAAATTTCTTCTACAGTATATACTTTCATATCGCATTTTGAATAAACATAGATTTTATCTTCTTTATTAAATAATTCACTAATTACTTGTCGACATATAAAACAAGGCATTCCAATTTTATCACTATCACACATTACATGTAATTCTTTAAAATCACCTTTTTTATATCCTCTTGCAACTGCTCCAGTAATAGCTGTTCTTTCTGCACAAATAGTAGCACCATAAGATGCATTTTCTACATTAACACCAGGTATTTCTCTACCATCTTTCATTACACAAATAGCTGAAACACGAAAATTTGAATATTTTGCATAACTATTATTTAGTAAATTAGTTAATTTCTCTCTCATTTATATCACCACCTTAATTTTATCAAAATAATATAATTATGTCTATTAAAAAAGCCATCATTTCTTTGATGACCTAAATTCTAAATAACTATAGATAAAGATAAATATAATTAGTACACTAAGAATTAAATAATTAAGTTTAAAATAATCTAAAGTGATTCTAGTTACATATATTTTACCTATATATGTTTTTATAGATACAATTAGTAAATAAAAGAATACTCCTACTTGCATTACATTATATATTAAATCATTTTTAAAACGATCTTTTTTAGATAATAATTCTATTATTATTTTAATAGCAAATAATAAATAAAAAGCTAGAAATATAATACCATACACTTTAGTATCTAAAATATTATGCAACATTAAAAACACAAAGTAAAAATGTATAATAAATAATACTAATTTAATTACATATACTATCTTTGCTAGTTTTTTCACTTTATTCTCCTTTTAATCTTTGTGGAGTTTCCATTTTATAAATATCACTAAATTGTTCATAGAAATTATTTAATTCTTTTTTAATAACATCTGGATATACTAATTTAGTATTTTGAATAGCTTTTTTAACATCACGTATATCTACTTCTTTTTTATTATCAAAAACTGCATATGAAAATGCTTGTTGTAAAATAGTTAAAGCTACATCTGGGTATCTAACTGAAAACTCATAAACTCTTTTAAATTCACTAGTTAAATCAGTTATAAAAGCCATAATCTTTTCTTGAATAAATGGTGTATATTTTAATTTAACACCCATTTTTTGTTCAAATTTAGGTACTGTACCCATAAGAATAGCTATAGTATGTTCTCTTGTTGGTTCAGCTACTTCTACTTTTTGAAAACGTCTTACAAAAGCTTTATCTGTTAAAATATAACGATCATATTCTTCTGTAGTAGTTGCACCAATCATTTTAATATTACCACGATCTAATCCTGGCTTAAATACTTGGGCAAAATCCATTGATCCACCATCAACACCTGTACCAATTAAAGTATGAATCTCATCAATGAATAATATTAATTTATCTGTATCTTTTATTTCATTTAATAACATTGTTATTTTAGGTTCATTAGTTCCTGGCATAACACCTATAAGTGATGCAGTATTAAGTTTCCAAATACTATATCCTTTTAATGCGTCTGGTACTTCTCCTCTTTGAATACGATAACCAAGTCCTTCAACAATAGCTGTTTTACCTATACCAGGTTTACCTACTAATATACCTGATTTTTCTGGGGTTAATAAAATTAAAATTAATTGTTTAATTTCTTCATCCCTACCAATAGCGGGATTAGTAATATAAACTCTTTCAGTAAAATTCTCACCATATTGCTTTAACATTTCATTATTATTCATATTCTTCTCCCTTCTATTCTTTTTAATTATACTCTTTTAAATATTATTAATCAATAACAATTATCGACTAATCTTTTCTACTTCTTTTTCTTTAAATAAACCTAATGCATAATCACGATCATTAAGTTTTTCAATAAATTCCTTAAATTCTGTTCTAGTATCAAAATCAAATTTCAAGTAACCTCTATCTGCTAAAACAATACCGGAATTACGAGGTTTATCCATAGTTCTAAACATTGCTGACATTTTTTTAATATAACCACCCTTTGTAACTTTAACCTCATAATTACATATTCCTAAAGTATCAATAGTTGGACTAGTATATGTATTAAAACTATTAGGTACTACTTGATTACCAGGTAAAGAATAAATATAATAATAACTTCCTGTAATTATTACATCTTCATTTTTTGGATCTAAAGTATATAAAACACCACCAGCATCTACTGTATGAACATATCCTTGTGGGTATTCAGGATTATAATATGAAACGAATTTTACTGGTCCATCAACTAATTCTTCATAATAATCGTATTTATTATATTCTTTCTTTTCAAATAAATCACTGTATAGATTATCTGCTTCCAAACAATAATCACGAAGTGATTCTCTAATAGTAATTCTCATATTATTACTAAGTTTAAATATTCTTTTTTCATGGGTAAATTCATCAAATACTATATCTTCTTTATCTACACTTTTCATTATTCTTTCAAATAAATTTTCCATATATCTCATCTCCTATTATTAATATATCATTATATTGATAATAAATCAATTTACTACATAAACAATTTATCAACGTTTTTCTTTGGTATTAACATTTTAACTGACTTATTAGTATCTATTTCAAAGAAAGTAGTTTTAGCATCATATTTTTCTCCATCCAAACACCAAGGTTTCATACCATCATTAAATGTTATTTTCAAGTTATCAGTTTTATAACATTCTACCCCATTAATATAACTTATATCACTAGTTTTTAATGTATAAAATGCTCTTGCTAACTTAGCTAAATTACTAATACTACAAAACATAACTTCAAACTTATGATCATCTAATTTCATATCACGATAAAAGTTATTAATACCAGCTATTCTATTTGCATTAGAAATAATAATAAATGTATATTTACCATTATGTTTAACACCATCAATTTCATATGTTACATCATACTTAGGTGTTTTACTAAATAATGCTTTTGTTCCATTTAATAAATAAGCTGCATGTCCAAAACGATGTTTTAATTCTTGTGGTGTTTCATATGGTATTTCCATAAATTTACCAAAACTAGCTACATAAACAAAACTTCTTCCATTAATTGAACAAATATCTATTTTTTTAACTACACCAGATAATATATCTCTTAAGTTTTCAATAATATCTTTACCAAGTCCATACATATGTCCAATATCATTAGTAGTTCCTACTGGAATATGAGAAAGAACTAATTGTTTCTTTCTTCTAAAATTACCATTCATTGCTTCATAGAATGTTCCATCTCCACCAACTGAAATTAATAAATCACAATCAGCAAATTCTACTATTTCTTCTGCATGACCAGGATACTCAGTAATATGAACTTCAGATTTATATCGAAATTCTCTTAAAACTTCGCTTATTTTCCCAGCTAATTTTTCATTTAAACCATGTCCACTAGTAGGATTAATTACTACTACACATTTTTTCATAAATACTCCCATAAATACACCCTACTTAAAGAATTTCCAAGGATCTTCATTTCGATCATCATTATTATCTTCTTCTTTATTGCCGTTAAGACTATTTAAAATACTATTTTCTAGACTTGATTTAGCTAAACCTTTTCTTTCTTTTTCTATTTCATTTTCTAAATCATGAGTTTTACCTACACTACTATAATCTTCAAGTGGATTAGCACTTTTTTCATTAAAATTGTTTTTAATAATCATTACTCTTCACCTCTATTTTTAAATACTAATGTCATTGGTGTTCCATAAAAATCAAATGATTCTCGTATTTTATTCTCTAAATAACGATAATATGAGAAATGAACTAAACCTTTATTATTTACATGGAAAGTAAATTTTGGTGGTTTAACTCCATCTTGATTAACAAAATATATTTTTAATTTCTTACCTTTATATGAAGGTGGTGGATTAAGTACATAAGCATCTCTTATAACATCATTTAAAAGACTTGTTTTAACAACTTTATCAATGTTTTTACTTACTTTAACTACCTCTTCCATAATTAAGTGAATTCTTTTCTTTTCTTTAGCTGATACAAATACTACTGGTACATAACTTAAGAATTGGAATTCTGCACGAACTAGTTTTTCAAATTCATTCATACTTAATTCATTTTTAACATCCCATTTATTAACAACAATTATTAGTCCTTTACCTGCATCAAGTGCCATACCAACAATATTTTTATCAAGTGATGTAATACCAGTTACTGAATCTATTACCAAAATACATATATCACTGCGATCAATAGCTTTCATACTACGTAATAAACTATATTTTTCTACATTTTCATATATTTTACCTTGTTTTCTAATTCCAGCTGTATCAATAACTATATACTTTTGATCATGATATCTTAATACTGAATCAGTTGAATCTCTTGTAGTACCCGCTACATCAGAAACAATTACTCTTTCTTCACCAAGAAGAGCATTTACTAAACTACTTTTACCAACGTTTGGTCTTCCGATAATTGCAAATTTAACTGGTGAATTAAGAGGTTCTTCTTCATATTCACTAAAACCTTCAACAACTAAATCTAATAGTTCATTAACACCTCGAGAATGTTCGCCACTTATTTCTACATAATCTCTAAAACCTAATTCATAGAAATCATATTTATGATCTAAACTTAATTTATTATCTGTTTTATTAATCGCAACTATTACTCTTTTATTAGATTTTCTTAACATATCACGAATTATATAATCATTTTGATTAGGTCCTTCAATACCATCAACAACAAAGATAATTACATTACTTTCATCAATCGCTATTTCAACTTGTACTTTAATTTCTTCATTAAAGTCACCATTCCCAATATCAATTCCACCAGTATCTATTAAATTAAATTTATATTTACCATAATTAACTTCTCTATAAATACGATCTCTAGTTACACCTGGTGTATCTTCAATAATAGAAATCTTTTTACCTACTAATTTGTTAAATAAAGTACTTTTTCCTACATTAGGTCTTCCTACTAAGGCTACAGTTTGTTTCATAACGCCTCCTAAACATAACTATTTTATCATAAAACCATTACTTTTGCTATATTAAGAAACAAGAATATTTTTAATAGACAATATAAAAACCACCAATATTTATTAATTGGTGGAATTATTTTAATTAGCTCTAAAAGAACAATTATTATCAGCAGTACATTCTTTAATAACTGTTATATAACAATTACCTGTATTACCATTTTTATTTTTTACATAATATGTAACTAATTTAGCTCTTGCTTCACCTTTTTTAGATACATCTATTGTAATTTTCTTGGATAATACATTACTACCTGAGAAATCAGAATTAAATCCATAATAAACTGCTGATTCTTTTAATGTTGCTGATACTGTACCATCACTAGATACTTTTAATGTACATGGAGCTGATGTTTTACTAATTGTTACATTAAATGTTGGTGAATTCTTAGTATTACCAGCATTATCAGTAACAGTAATAACTTGATTAGATTTACTTGATGTATATTTCTTACATACTTTTGATTGTTTACATCCACTTAAACTATCACTACATGTTGCACATACACTAACTTCTTTAGAAGATGTTATGTTTTTATCACTAGTAAATGTTATATTAGGAGCTTCTTTATCTATCTTTGTTGTTATTTCCTTAGTTACTTCTAAGTTACTCTTATCTTTAACTACTACTGTTACTTTAGTTGTACCAGTATCTGAAACAACTATTTTATTATTAGTTACATCCTTATATGTACATGAACCATTACAATTAATAGCATATTTAAGTGATGTTACACTAGTATCTGTTTTAGGTACTACAGTTATTGTTACATCTTTATTAGTCCAATTAGTAGTACTAGCTTTTAAACTAAGAGATAATTCATGTTTAATCTCTGGTCCTTCTACCTTAATTGGTATTTGTTTTTCTTTAGTTTTACCTTCTATTGTATAAGATATAGTAATTGTTGCTTCACCAGGACCAACAGCAGTTATTTCACCATTATCATCAACTGTTACAACAGCAGGATTTGAACTTGTGAAGTGAGATTCAACACTACTTTCTGTATCAACAACTTTATAAGAAATATATTCTTTATTACCAGTTTTTAAATTATAAGTTGCCTGATTTAATTCAATATCACCTTTTGGATCATCCTTACGTAATAAAACAACTAATAAGATAGCTAAAACTATCAAAAGAAGAATTATTATTCCAAATTTTATAATAGCTTTAGTTTTTTTATTATCATCATCAGATGGAGCCATTACTTCATCTTCATCATCAGAAGAACCATAAAAATCTGAATAATCTTCTTCATCTTTTTCTTCTTCATCCTCAAGTTTTAATTTCTTTTTAGCTACTTTTTTAGTTCCTTTCTCACTTAATTGATTAAATGAAGTATAGAAATCACCATTATCACTATTGGAGTTTTTGTTTTTTACTTTAACTTCTTCATCGTCTTCTGTATACATATACCCCTCCATTCTACAAAATAATAATAGCATAAAAGATATTTAATATCAACAAAAAAGGATTAATATAATTAACCCTTGTCAATATGAATGTCTAATTGATTATATGGAATAATTATACCATCTTGATCAAACTTATTCTTTAAGTTTTCCAATAAATCAAACTTGGTATTCCAGTAATCATCTTTATTAACCCAAACACGAATAGTATATTCCATACTACTTTCTTTATAGTTAGTTAATCTAACAAAAACATCTTTTTCTTTATCAATTCTTTTTTCTTTAGAAATTACACTATCAATACTCTTTTTAACATCATCAATTTTATTATTATAAGATACATCAATACTAATATCTAACCTTCTTTCTGGTTGATTAGAGAAGTTAATTGATGATTGATTAGCTAAATTACCATTAGGAATAGAGACTGTTCTATTATCAACAGTTAATAATGTTGTATAAAATAATGAAATATTAGTTACAACACCAGCATCGGTATGTGTATCAATAAAATCTCCTACTTTAAATGGTTTAAAGATTAATATTACTAATCCACCTGCAATATTAGATAATCCTCCTTGCATAGCTAAACCAATTGCAACACCAGCTGAACCAATTAAGGCAACAATTGATGCAGAAGGAATACCTATAACACCAGCCATAATAACTAGTAGTAATATATTTAAAGCTGCTTTAGTAAAACTAAGTAAGAAACTAGCTACACTCTTATCTAATTTTTTATAAACACGACTTTTACTAATTAATTTAATTATTAATTTAATTAATTTACCACCAACAAATAATATAACCAAAACATACACAAGTTTAATACCTGCATTTACCCACAAATCATTTAATTTCTCTAATAACTTATCCATATTATTTCTCCTTTTTAACTTTTTCTACAATATCATATAATTTATTAATAGCTTCCATTGGTGTTAATTCAAGTGGATTTACTTTACTAATTTCATCAAGTAATTCTTTATGAGAATTTTCTTCACTAAAATCAAATGATGTTTGCATAACATTACTTACTTTTTTATTCTTACTACTATTTTCATGTTGAAGTAATATTTCATTAGCTCGATCAATTACTTCTTTAGGTAGTTTAGCAAGTGATGCAACATTAATACCATAACTCTTATCAATTGCTCCATCCATTACTTTATGTAAGAAAACAATATTACCATTATTTTCTTCTGCACTAACATGAACATTCTTTATTTTAGATAGTTTTTTAGACATACTTGTAAGTTCATGATAATGAGTAGAAAACATTGTTTTAGCATGAATATTATTGTGAATATACTCAAGTATTGCTTCAGCTAAACTCATACCATCATATGTAGCTGTTCCACGACCTAATTCATCAAATAAGATTAAACTATTTTCTGTTGCATCAGTAATAGCTCTGTTAGCTTCTTTCATTTCAACCATGAAAGTACTTTCTCCACCAACTAAGTCATCACTTGCACCAATTCTTGTAAATATTTTATCAAAGATTGGAATAATACACTTCTTACATGGAACAAATGAACCTATTTGAGCCATTATAACTATTATAGCAAGTTCTCTCATATAAGTACTTTTACCAGCCATATTAGGTCCAGTTATTAATAAAATATCTGTTTTCTCATCCATTTTAACATCATTAGGAACATAATCATTTTTATTAACCTTTTCTACTACTGGATGACGACCTTCTGTTATATCAATTATTCTTTTGTCAGTAATCTCTGGTCTTACATAACTATTAGCTTCACTAACGTTAGCAAAAGCAAGTAACATATCTAATTCACTAAGAGTTAAACTAATTTCTTGTAAATCATTGATATACTTTTTAGCAATATCACGTATCTCTACAAATAAATTATACTCTAAATTTATTATTTTTTCTTCAGCTCCTAAAATAATTTGTTCTTTTTCTTTTAATTCAGGAGTTATATATCTTTCACCAGTTGTAAGTGTTTGTTTTCTAATCCATCCCCACTCATCTTTAATAAGGGGAATATTTCCTTTACTAACTTCAATATAGTAACCAAATACTTTATTATAACCAATTCTTAAGTTTTTTATTCCTGTTCGCTCTTTTTCAGAGTTTTCTATACCAATAATAAAGTCTTTACTATTTTTTCTAACACTTTTTAGTTCATCTAATTCACTATTATAACCTTCTTTAATTAAATCACCATCATGTAAAGTAATTGGTGCATCAAGGTTTATTGAACGATCAAGTAAATCACATAATTCATCTAGTGTTTTAATATCTTTATCATAATGAATATTAGTTAAAATATTTTTAATATCTGGTAATACTTTTAAACTACGTAATAATTGTAGCATATCTCTTGCATTAACATTACCATAACTAATTCTTCCACAAAGTCTTTCTAAGTCATACACTTCATTTAAAAAGTGGCCTAATTCTTCTTTATAAATAAATTCAGTAAGAAGTTTAGAAACTATATCATATCTTCTTTCAATTTCATCACGCTTGCATAATGGACTTTCAATATTTCTTTTTAAGAAACGACTTCCCATAGCTGTTTTAGTTTTATCAAGTAACCAAAGAAGTGAATATGTTCTAGAGTTATCACGAATAGTTTCTGTTAATTCCAAATTTCTTTTAGTATGAATATCAAATTGTAAATAATCACTTTCATGGTAGAAATTAGCTTTCTTTAAATGAGTTAATGTTACTTTTTTAGTCTCAGTAACATATGCAAGTAAATGTTTAATACCAGTAATTAATCTAATATCACTAACATCTTTATAAATATATTCATAATCTTTATCTTCACATAAATTATCAGTTATTGTAACTAAGATATGATATGTATTTTTAAGTTTATATATCAATTCTCGATCTATTTTATCATTACAAATTAACTCTTTAATATTTTTATTAACTATTTCTTTTAATAAATCAACATCATTATCAAGTATTATAGTATTAATTTCACCAGTTGAAATATCTGCAAATGATAAACAAAATGAATATTCAAAATCATATACACTAGCTAAATAATTATTACTTTTTTCATCTAGCATATTATCAAGAATAGTTCCTTTGGTGATTACCTCTATAACATCACGATCGACAATTCCTTTAGCTTCTTTAGGGTCTTCCAACTGTTCACAAATAGCTACCTTATAACCTCGATCTAATAATTTTTGCATATATGTTTCATAAGCATGATATGGAACACCACACATTGGAACACGTTCTTCAAGTCCAGCATTTCTTCCTGTTAAAGTAAGTTCAAGTTCATGTGAAACTAATTCTGCATCATCAAAAAACATTTCGTAAAAATCACCTAAACGATAAAAAATAATAGTATCTGGATACTTATCTTTAATCTCTAGATAGTGAGCCATCATTGGAGATACTTTACTACGATCAACTTCTGTTCTTTTCATACTCTCACCTACTAATGTTTATTATATCAAAATTACGATATAAATGATTATTTTTAACAAAAAATAGACATAATTTTAATAAATAAAAAAGAACTTTATGTTCTTTATTTATTTCTATTTTTATTTCTTAATCTTTCTAATGTCTTTTCTTTTAATTCTTCTAATCTTTCTTTATTATAATCAAATAGTTTTTCTGTTATATCAAATCCATCTTCAATACCTAAATACATCATAATAGAATATATATTTCCTAAACCAACTATATCTTCATAAAAGAATGGACTTAATCCAATAGAAAGATCATCTTCTTTAATTGTTTCAATCATCATATTATCATCAATTAAACCATTATTAGCTATTGGAATCATAATAAAATTACGTTTATCTAAATCAAATGCAACTGGTAATACTTGTCCACTATCAACATTAGTTATTGCCACAAATGATCTAATAACATCATTAACATTATATCCATGTAAGGTAAATGCATTACCAAAATATCTTACTATTTGATATAAACCCTTTATTTCATTACTAAATATTTTTTCTTCTTCTGGATTATATAAAATAGATTTCTTTACTCCATCTTTCTCTAAATAAACACGAAATACATCACTACGAAATACACTAGCACCAACTTTAATATCATAATCAGGATAAATTTTCTTAATATCATTAATTATTTTATCTTCCATACACCCTCCTTGGCTAAATATGATAAATAAAAAAGTAATTGTTGTCAATAAAAAAAGTGTTTTCAACACTTATTTTTTCATAGTTTTAGCTTTATTAAGATTTTCAAGAATAATTCTTACATCACGGCAATAAACACCTAAATCCATTCCTTTATTAATAGTTTCTTGTAGATATTTATAATTTTCATAACTAGAACTTATAGTTGGATCATCTGAAACGTAATCATTCATTATTTCTTCATCAATTAATCCATCATCAGTTAGTGGAAATTGAATAAATTCATCGTTAATAACATCATAACCATATGGTAATACTTCTTTATTATCATTTAATTTACCAAAGAATAATTTAACTCTATTACTTACTTGATATGATTTTAAGAAATAATTAGTTGTATCAATATAATCAAATGAATTACTACATGGTTTAAAGTTAATATAATCAAAATAAATATATTTTTTTAATCCATCAACATCATAAGTAAGATATATTTTCTCATCATCTTTTTCAAGTACCTGAATATCTTTTCCACCTAAATCCATTATTTTAAAGTAATCGAATTCTGATTCAGAAGTTTTATCTACTTGACAAAGAACTTCTTTACCATCTAAATTACCATGAATAATATGTTTATAACCTGGTAAATAGATAATTCTTTCTTTATCTTTTCCATTTTCATCAACCATATTGGTAAATAATGGTGTACTTTGACATAATCTATCATCAAATATACTGATAAATTCTTCTCTTACACCCCATTTAACTTCTCTACCATCAAATAGTTCATATATGTTAAGACCCACTGGAGTACGTTCTAGGACATCATCTAAATAGTATGGCAATCCCTTTTTTCTCATTAAATAACGATCTTCTTTTCTCATATTATCTCCCTAACTTTATATTAATGGAAATAAGAAATTTTGTAAATAAAAAAGTGTCTATTTTTTATAGACTTTTTCATTTTCTTTTCTTAATGATGATTCAGCTAATAAATAATCTACAAAAGATAATTTTTGAAGATAACTATCAACTGAATGATAAGAAGACTTTGTTTTTCTAACATATTTTTTCATCTCTTCTTCATCTATTAATCCATCTTGAGTAAAAGGAAATTTAATTGCTTTATCTTTATCTAAGTCCCAACCATATTTTTTAACAGTCATACCATCATTTTCTAATAAACCTGCAAAAGTCCTTACATAATCTTTACAACCACCTTCAAGTAGTTCTTCACGAATATAATAACTTTTTAAAAAGAAATTCCTTTTATTAATTACATCAAATACACTACTGCGAGGAAGAAAATCATTAAGTCCAATATATAAACACTTTTTATATATTCCATCACGATAACTTATAAAGGCCATATTATAATCAACTACTTGCATAATAAGATCTTCACCATTAAAATCTTCTTTTTTATAAAACCTACTTTCTAGCTTATTACTAATATTTACCCTATATAATACATCAAAATCATCTTTTTTCCCGCGAATAATAATTTCTTCATTATCGAGTTTATAAACACGACGAATATCTTTACCATTTTCATCCGTAATTACTTCCATAGGTGGTGTACATCTACATATAGTTCCATTATATTTAACTTCTTTTACTCCCCACAATGCTTTTTCACCATCAAAATATTCATATATATTTAATTCATCTTTAACTAATTCTTCTTCATAGCTATATGGTTCTTTTCTTCTTCTTAACTCATACTTATCTTTTATTTCCATATACTCCTCCATAACCCAATATAATAAATTAGAAGGATTTATATTAAAACGATTTTGACATTTTATGACAAAAAAAAGTGTCTATTTTGTATAAACACTTACTTTTGTTTTATCTTTTCCTAAACGCTCAAATTTAACAACACCGTCTACTTTAGCAAATAGTGTATCATCACTTCCACGTCCAACGTTTTCTCCTGGATGAACTTTAGTACCTCTTTGACGATATAAAATACTTCCAGCTGTAACTAATTCACCATCAGCAGCTTTAGAACCTAATCTACGACCAGCAGAGTCACGTCCGTTAGTTGAAGAACCTTGTCCTTTTTTATGAGCAAATAATTGAATATTTAATTCTAATTTCATCATACTTAACTCTCCTTTACATTAATATTTTTAGGATAATCTTTCGATAAGCTAATTAGTAAATCTAACATATTATTAATTAACTTAACTGTTATTTCATCATTTTTAATAATACTAATAGTCATTGTATCATCTTTATACTTATAACTAATAGCTTTCTTGTCAATAGAAATAATACCATTAATTGTTGTAGTTACAATACTTGATACCGCACTACAAACAATATCTTTACCAACTATATCATAATTACTATGACCAGTTATTTCTATAACATTTTCTTTTTTTACTACTTTAATCATAATTAACCAATTTTATTAATCTTAACTTCTGTATATGGTTGTCTATGACCTTGTTTCTTTCTTGTAGAAGTAGTATTAGGCTTGTAAGTAAAGATTTTAATTTTCTTTCCCTTACCATGTTTAACTATTTCTCCAGTTACTTTAGCTCCTTTAACATAAGGATCACCAACAGTTTCACCTAACATTAAAACTTCATCAAAAGTTACTTTAGAACCAGCTTCTCCATCTAGTTTTTCAACATAGATAATGCTACCTTCTTCTACATAGTATTGTTTACCACCAGTTTTAATTACTGCTTTCATAATTCCTCCTTTTACAAATTCACTCGCTTATTATGGTACCAAAAGGTTTATAAACCATTTCAATGCGGTTTGAATACGAGGATTCAAACATTAAAAATAATATCATAAATAAAGTATTAAGTCAAACAAAAAATGAAGATTTATTCATTATTTTGTAAAACTATTATCTTTCTCTTCATTTTCGTTTCTAGTAATAAGTCTATCCCATAGATCTTTTGTTTCCATAAGTAGTACAGCTAATGCTGGTTTAAGGATTTCAAATAAACTATTTTTTTCTTCTAAATCAGTATCTTCATCATACATTTTACTTACAGTATTACAGATATTATCAACAATATCTTCTATATTAAATTCCTCATATGGTATAACTCTTTCATCAAAATCATTATCTCTAATAATATAATTCTTATCTTTAATAAAGAAAAGACTTTCTAGTTTATAGTTTTTATATAAAGCAGTATCATGTCCACCATAACTAACTATATGAACAATAATTTTCTTATCTTTATTACAAACAGTAAATCCAAAGAAAATTTTCCTTTGAATTGGATCAATTTGGATATTTAATAATTTTATACATTCTTTACCTTTACGTTTAAATACTCTAATTGATTTTTTACCATGAAATATAATACCTATCTTTTTTTTCTTATCATACTTACATGTTGGTTCTATTTCAGTAAACTTTAAATCAACGCTTTTTTCAATGTTATTTGCATATTCTTCAATACTTCTCATTATACCCTCCCGAATCAATTGTTTGTTATAACATTATTATTTACTACGTTTCTTAGTTTTTACTTTAACTTCTTCTTTAGATTCAAGAATTTCTACTGTTTTATTATATAACTCACAAGTATTTTTATACTGCTTTATTTGTTCCTCGTTAAGTTTACCACTATCAATCATTTTTTGGTATTTATTACTCCATTTCTTTAAGTAATCTACCCATTTTTCTTTATCTTCATTAATTGCTAAACCAATAGCTGGTTTAATAACATTAAATATCATTTCTGCAAATCTAAACCATTCTTCATCGTTCCATGCAATTCTAACTGCACGATTTATCTCTTCAAGTACTCTTTCTACTGACCAATCTTCAGCAGGAATAGACTCTTCTACACTTTTTATATCTTGTGTAAGAGCAAATGAATTTCTCTTTTCCTTATATTTATATAAATGATATTTATCATCACAAAAACCTAAATCTAGTATATTTTCACCATATGGACGATCTAGTACAGTATCTCTTACTTCAATACCACCATATCCATTTTCTTTTACATTAATAGATACTTCATGTTTTCCACATGCAATAATAAATCTAATTTCTTTTTTATCTAAATCTTTATATTTATAAATAAATGCACTTCTTGCATTACTATAAGTATCTCCTCGAAAACTGATTAAGAATGTTTGGTTATTATCAATCTTTAGCCTTGAATCACCCATCCTATACATCATTTCATTTATTATTTCTTTATTGTAATTACTTGCAGCTGCATCAGCATATTTATCAAGATCAATCATATTTCCTCCAAAACCAATTATTTATTATACCAAAGAAAGATTTCTTGTCAACAAAAAAAGAGGCCTAAACCCCTATAATTTTATTAACTACAAAACTTGTTATTAAAAGACCTGCAACACTAGGTACATAAGAAATAGAACCTATCTTACCTTTTATAAACTCTTTATATCTTCATCATTATTTCCTAACAATGGAAGACATTCATCCATAAAATTACATTGTATTTCATCAATTAGTTCTTTTGTTTTATCTATTTCTTCTTGGAATTGTGCTTTTCTTTCATTACAATGTTCAATATATGCTTCTTCTTTTTCTTCATCACTTGATAATATTTCATCATATTTTCTAATTTCTTCAACATTGTATTCAATACTAGAATATAAACGAGATAACATTTTTAAACCTATTTTTAATATAGATTCCATTAAAGCAGGTTTAACTACTTCAAATAATCTATCAAATTTAGGATCTACTCTATTACCTAATATTGCATCATGAATTCTATAAGCTAAATTCTCAATACCATATAAATCTAATCTAAAATCATCATGTTCATTTGATTGTTGTTCCCACCAGCGCATTTTATTATTACCAGCTGGTTGACAACTTATCCAATTACTATTAGGTGCACGAAATTCTATTTTTCTATCATCATGTATTTCAACTAAAATTCTATCACTATCAGGAAAAGCAAAACTAAAACGAGTAAATTTATCACTACTATCTTTGTATTGGCCTATTTTTACAAAATGACGCTTTTGTTTATTCATATCTTCTAAAAGAGTAGCAACTATACTAAAATAGTCATCATTCTCAACACAATCTATTTCATCATTTTGATAATGGTCAAATTCAGCAGCTTCATGTAAATTTTCTCTTTCAATAATATCTTTAAAACATTTTCTTAAATCTAACATGATTCCACCTATTTATTTCTTCCATTGTCTTTTTCATAAAATACTTCGTTAGCTTCATGTATTCTATTAAGTCTTTCCATAACACGATAATATCTTTCTGATACTTTTTTAACTTCATAAGCTGTAGATAATAATTCTTCTTTTAAAGAATTTTCTCTTGTCTTAAGAGATTCTTTCCAACCTAATTCCATATTTTTAACAAATACTTTAAAAATAGCTTTTAAAATATTAGATAGTTCAGTCATTTCAAATACCCAGTTAATAGAATCATATGAATTTATAATACCATTAACTATTTCATCAGATAATTCATCAACAGAAAATTCCTTAGTAGTAAGTATTCTATTTTTACTTCTATCTGGATAACATACCATAAATTGATCATCAGTATGTATCATAGCTACTATTCTTTTCTTTGATGCTTTAACAATAATAGCATATCTTTCAGAAATATCAGTAATTGATTTTCTTTTTTCACCATCATCATCCATGGTAATAGTAATTTTTCCGCCATGAATTACATCTCTTTCAACAACTATTTTAACGTTCTTTTTATTAGGTTTATCAACTGCTATAATACCCATTTTATCATTTTCTTGTTTTACATATATATCTTGTTCTCTATCTTTTAAATATCCTCTTTTATTACTATTAACTAATTCTAATTTAGAATAATCTAGTATTTTTTCAAAATATTCTTTATAGTTTTCCATAATTCCCCCAAAAAACAAGTGTATATTATACCATAAATAAGTAAACAAGTCAAAAAAAAGAGGCTAAGCCTCAATAAATTTATTAATTACGTAACTAGTTATTAATAAACCAGCTACACTAGGTACATAAGAAATAGAACCTATCTTACCTTTATATGGAGTTGGTACTTCTTTTGAATATAAAACATCCACATCTAATAATTCTTTTTTATCTTTTAATAAGAATCTTAATTTTTTAGCTAATGGATCATATTCTGTTTTCTTAAGTTTAGTAATAGAGAATAATTCAGGATGAAATTTATTACCTGTACCCATAGAACTAATAATGGGAATATTTCTTTTAAAACACTCAGTAATTAATATCTTTTTACTTTCTAAACTATCACAACAATCTATTACATAATCTAATTTATCTTCAAATAATATATCTTTATTATCTTTCCCATAAAATATATTTAATGTTTTAATATGACAATCTTTATTAATATCCATTATTCTTTCTTTAAAACAATCTGTCTTAAGTTTACCAATATTTGAATGTGTAGCTATTATTTGTCTATTGATATTAGTTATATCTACTTTATCATAATCAACTAATATTAAATTACCAATACCACATCTTACAAGAGATTCAACAACATATCCTCCTACTCCACCTAATCCTAGTACTAAGATAGTTTTATTTTTTAATATATTTATTTTATCTCCAATTAATAATTCTTCTCTTTCAAATTCCATAATTACCTTTCTATACTTTTTCTTAATGCTAGTATTTTCTTTTCTGTTTCAGAGAAACTATCTTGTTGTAATAAAGCAAAATCTTTAAAATTATATCTTCTAAATAATGCATTTACTAAATCAGTAAATTTCTTTAAAGTATCTTTTAAATGTTTACCATTATCATCTGAAAAGAAAACAAATTGTGGTTCAAAATCAATAACTTTAATTTCATTATTAAAAACAATAAAATTACCAGAGTTTGCATCTGTATAAAATACACCTTTACTATGCATAAGGATAACTAAATGTAAAATAGTTATAATCATGGAAAAGAAATTATCCATTTCATCAGATTCATGATTATAATACTTTTTTAATTCATTAAAATAATGAGCTGTTGATAATCCTTTTACTGATATACCACCTTTATAATAAGGAACTATTATTCCTCTCATCATTCTATATCCTTGTAAATAACCTACAGTAAACTCTACTTCTGGTATTTCTTCTTGTTTTTGACATAATTTTTCTATTAAATTTAAATTTCTAGTATGATTAAAGAAAAATGGATATTCAGTACTATCTTTAACAAGTAAGTTATCCATTCCTTCTATTTCATAGAATGGTTTTCTCTCATCGTAATGGCCATATGGTCTTATATATTGAGGAAAATAAATTTCATTTAACTTAATATCTCTATAATCTAGATACCACAATCCCCTATTATCCTGTTTAAATGGTTCTTTGTATTCCATAAACTGACCTACTTACAATTATTTATTATAACATAGTTTATAAAAAAAGAAAGAGTTATACTCTTTCTACATCTAAAGTTGCATTAATACCATTTAGATTATATTCATCACCACGTTTTTCATTAATTATATTAACACATAAAGTTTCTTTCTTAATATATTCAATATAACTATCTAATCTAGAAATAATATCTTCATCACTACTAATATAAATATTAATACGATCCACAATATTAAAGTCTTTAGTTTTACGTAGATTTTGTACTTTACTAATTAATTCACGTACAATACCTTCATCAATTAATTCATCCGTTAAGTTAGTATTTAATACGATGAAGTTATTATTTTCATGAGCCGCATCAAAACCTTCTTTAGAACTAATTCTTATTTCAACCATATCTTTATTAACAGATACGTTCTTACCACCAATTTCCATACTAATAGATTCATCATTTGATAAACTAGTTATTTCAGAATCAGTAAGTTCCATTAATTTAGATTGGAATTCTTTAATAGATGGTCCAAATAACTTACCTACTTCTTTAAAGTTAGGTTTAACTTCAAAAGACATATATGTTGATAGGTCATTAGTAAAGTTAACTTCATGAACGTTTAACTCTTCTTTAATTAAATCAGTTAAGTCACCAATAACTTTTTCACATTTACCATCTAATATTACTTCACTAATAGGTTGACGTACTTTAATTTTAACATCTTCTCTTGCTTGTCTTCCTAATGAGATTAAATCACGTACTAAATCCATCTTTTCTTCAATCTTTTCATTGATTAATTTAGTATCAGCAACTGGATAATCAGTTAAATGAACACTTTCATTATCTGTTAAACCACGATATATTTCTTCACTTAAGAATGGACAGATTGGCGCAATTAAACGTGATAATCCTTCTAATACTTCAAATGTTGTTAAATAAACACTTTTCTTAGAATTATTTAAGTCAGATCCCCAGAATCTATCACGATTACGTCTTATGTACCAGTTAGATAAATCTTCTGATACAAAGTCTGCTAAGAAGTGAACTACTTTATTAATATCATATTCTTCAAACGAATTAGTTACATCAAGAACTAATCTATTATATTTAGATAATAACCATTTATCGATTTCTTCACGATCTTTATAATCTACTTTAAAGTTTTCTTTAACATCTTCAACAGTTACACCATCTATATTAGCGTACATTGCAAAGAATGAATATGTGTTCTTTAAAGGATTAAAGAACTTAGAATATACTTCTTTAAGTCCATCAAAATTAAACTTTAATGGTGTCCATACTGGACTAACATATGGTAGATAGAATCTTACTGTATCTGCACCATACTCTTTAATAGCAGTAAATGGTTCAACGATATTACCACGTGACTTACTCATCTTCTTGCCTTCAGCATCTAAAAGCAAGTCATTAACAAGTACGTTCTTAAATGGTGATTTACCAGTTAAGAAAGTTGAAATAATTAATAATGTATAGAACCATCCACGAGTTTGGTCAATTCCTTCAGCGATAAAGTCAGCTGGAAATTGTTCTTCAAATAATTCTTTATTCTCAAATGGATAATGATATTGCGCAAATGGCATAGAACCACTATCAAACCAACAATCAAGTACATCAGGTATTCTATTCATCTTCTTACCACAAGAAGGGCAAGTTAGATGAACATTATCAATATATGGTTTATGAAGATCAAAGTCATCATCTATCTTTTCAATAGCTCTTTCTTTAAGTTCTTCAATTGAACCTATCATTTCAGCATGACCACAGGAACAAGTAAAGTATGGAATTGGACTTCCCCAA
>JAEEGF011618036.1_pt1 | contig 32522 bp, 22 predicted proteins | sample 9134171 | NCBI WGS metagenome assembly JAEEGF01 (sample SAMN16246542, study PRJNA631951) | gut metagenome | biome: gut microbiome; feature: rumen; material: AP-attached | host: Bos | place: Iran: Karaj | collected 2018-10 | reverse complement strand
GTTCCTGAAAGTCTCTGCATAATGAAGCCTTCACCGCCGAAGAAGCCTGAACCGACCTTCTTATTGAAGTGGATAGAAAGCTCAACTCCTGCTGTAGAAGCAAGGAATGCTGATTTCTGGCAGACGATCTCACGACCCGGTCCGATCTCAAAAGCTCTGATCTGTCCCGGCATGCTTGATGCAAAAGCGATCATACCGTTTCCACGTGCTGTATAGCGGTTCTGAAACATAGACTCGCCCGAAAATGCACGGCCGAACATCTTGCCAACGCCGCCTCCTACAGTCTCCATCTGCATATTTGGAGACATCCAGGCCATCCCGCCACTCTCCGTGATCATTACCTCTCCGCTTTCAAGATTACAGATTACTACCGGTAACGGTGTACCCTCAATTGAATAAGTCATAATAAAACCCCTCCTTAATTTATATTTAAATACCTTATTTGATAAGCTTCAGATCCGCCTTCTCTATGATGACCAGGAGCTCTGTATCATTCTCAAGAGGTCTCTTCGGATCTATGAAGGAACGCATCTCACTGTGATCCTTCACAGCTACAACATTCACCCTGTATTTTTCTCTGAGATTAAGCTCTATAAGATTCTTTCCTATCCATTCCGGCTTAGGCATGATCTCTACCAAACAGAGATTGTCATCTATATCGAAAAAGTCAAGGAAGGAATCCGATGCCAGCCTTCTCGCTGTTCTGAGTCCGGTCTCCTCCTCAGGAAATATTATCTTATCAGCTCCGACCTTCTTCAGTATCTCGCCCATTCTTTCATCTGCCGCCTTGGCTATGACGTGAGGAACGCCTTGCTCCTTAGAAACCATTACCGCCATAATACTTGCTGTCAGATCTGATCCCATTGCAACCACAACGGTATCCATATCTCCGATATTTACGCCCTTAAGTGCATCTGCATTTGAAACGTCCGCCTCGACTGCGTATGTTACGCCGCCCGAAACCGCTTCAACAAGTTCGGCGTTCTTATCGATGGCCATTACCTCCTCACCCATATCATACAAACTGAGCGCCAGCTTCTTGCCGAAACGTCCAAGTCCGAGTACTGCTATAGATCTGCTCATTTTTCTGTCCTTTCTGTCAGCTAATCTTTCTGCCGTTTCTGTTTTTTATGATTCTGTTGTCCTTACTCTGCTTAGCGATATAAAGATCTCTGTCGGCTATAGACATTGCTTCCTCCAAAGTCATCTCCTTGTCTGCACCGGCAACCAGACAGAAGCCACAGGACACGGAAATATTGTACGGCTTCACGCTGTTTTTATTAAACTCTTCAAATGTTGCCTTTATCCTGTCGGCTATTTCCTTCCCTTGAAGTATTCCCGAATAAACGAAGGCGTATTCATCACCACCGATTCGTCCGACTATACCATTATCACCAACAACATCCATCAGTATACTACTAATTGTCTGAAGTGAAAAGTCTCCTTCTTCATGTCCGAAACGATCATTGATGATCTTCAGGTTATTCATATCAACATATGATATGAGAGTATCTCTGCCGGCCTGTTTATTCTCGGTAATTATTTCCTCAGCCATTTCATTAAAGCCGCGCCTGTTAAGTATGCCCGTCAGAACATCGTTTCTCGAAAGCTTATCCAGCTCAATATTATGCTGCCTCATGACTGCAATACTGTCTTCAAGCTGCTTCTGCACCTCATTATTTACACGAAGGACCTCTATCATTCTGGCAGCCGTTCCAAGCTGATTGGTAAGGAATTCGCCATTTCGGAAGGTCATTTCCGTAAGGTCATGAAGTATGAGTCCATATACCGTATCTCCGAAATACAGCGGCATCATAACAAGTTCCTTTTTTTCATCGCCCATCTCGGCATTATTAAAAAGCTCTTCACAGGTAACAGGCTGTCTGTTGAAAGGCACACTTTCGGGAACGCCATTCTTGAGTGTTGCCTTAAGCCTGATCGGTATGGACGTATCCACCGGCTCCTGCTGCAGTCGCACGATAGGCTTCTCAAATATATACACATAAGCATTCCTGATATCCATCCAGTCAAGGTGCGACACCAGCTCCACATAGCTAAGATCGTTTGCATAGGAGAAGTTAAGGCTGTCCCTCACAAGCGTCTTCATGGAATAAAGAATATGATCAAGATGCTCCTTGTATTTAACATTTCTGTTGTTCTGTATCTTTATTATATATTTGTAGAGCACAGCAAGAACCTCGCTGGCCCTCTTTTTACGCATATCATCGGTAAAACACTTTGTTACCTCACTGTGAACCCTCTGCATATAAGGGATCAGTTCATCATAATCGGTATAATCCAACGCACCGTTTTTCAGGAAGGATTTTATCTTATCCGTAAGACGCCTGATGCCGGCATCGTCAACATCTATACGTCTTGTGATATCGATCATTTCCGACATAACCTCGATAAACCTGAGACGAAGCTGAGAACCGTCCTCCATCTCATGATTTCTGTAACGATAAAATACCTGATTGAAATAATGATCAAGGAAAAGCTTGGAGATCAGCTGGTCACCGCCACGATCCACTGCATCACTTGCATTTCCGAAGGAATCACGGCAGATGAATCTTGTCGGTATTTTCTCCTCGCCCACCTCTTCACCGCAAAGCATGCGCATCAGCATCTTGTATGCATATCCCGCAAGCTCGGTTGTATTTGCATCGATGGTGGACAGCGATGGATTCATCATGGCTCCGCTGACCAGATTATCAAAACCGAAAACGCATATGTCACTTCCCGGTTCAAGTCCTCTGCGGCGCATCACATCATAGAGACCGATTGCCGTAGAATCATTTACGCAGAATATAGCCTGAAGCTCCGGCGCCATATCAAGAAGCTCACCTGCTTCCGTAATCACCTGCTCTGTAAGGTCACCCTCTATATACCAGTTGTCCTTTATCTCTATACCATGCTCACGCAGGCATTCCTCGTAAGCCAGTCTTCTCTCATGGGCATCGTTGTTCCAATCAGGTCCGCCTATCATTCCAATATTTCTGATGCCCTTCTTCTCAATAAGGTAACTGAGCGCCTCCTTGATTCCCGTGACATTATCAAAGGTCACCCCCGGATATCCCTTAATACGTGAAGCCATAAGCACCATAGGAATATCGTCCAGTGACCTTATAAAATCCTCAAGAACCTCTCTGGTTGTTAGGCATCCGATATAATCAGCCGCAACAATAAGACCATCAATACTTTCCTTCTTCAGAAAGCTTGCTGTTACCTCATACTGATATTCATATCGATCAGGAAGCCCGTTCAGATCGCGGGCAATATATTTCAGTGGAACCGTAATAAGATTAACATCATCGTTTCTTGCTGCATTTTTGATACCGTTCCATGCGTCCGATGACAGATAATCCATGATTCCGCTGGTAAGAAATGCTATGTTTTTCATTCTCATGTTACCTCAAAAACAGCATTCCTCCCGACAGACGCCCGGGAGGAATAACCTGATTATCGCATTCAATTTATCTGTCGTAACAATATTATACAAAATACAGTATTGTCTGACAAGTCAAAGATTTCATCATTATAAGCTATATTCAAACGGTCTGACCGGCATCATAGCTTTGTTATAGAGATTCACTTTTCCGTAATCAAAGAAGCCATATCTGACGCCTTCAAGCTCTTCAGACGAGACGATCACAACCTTGTCTCCTTCGATACTGATATTAGAAGGAATGCTCCATTCATTGCTTCCTTTAAGACATATTTCAAAGCCAAAAATATGATCCGTCGAAGCAGTATCGTTACGGTTATCAGCTGATTCCGCCAGCTCTTTTCTTAGGTCGATCAGCTTGTTGTCAGCCGTTATAAGTCCGTCTTCGGCATTAAGGAAGCTCAGGATATATTTGAATCCCGAAGCTTCAGTAATCTCTGCAAGCTCAGGCTCTGCTTTTCCTGCTTCAAGCCCGTAAACATCCTTCATAATCCTTACAGCAGTTCTCTCACCCGGAGTTTTCTTATCCACCGGATGAACGTTATCATATTCACCGCAGTCGATGAGTGAAACTATCAGCGTACCCTCCGAAGCTTTTACAGCACTGTCCTGCGCCTTTCTGATGTAAGCCCACTCACGTTTATCCTCCGCACCTCTTCCTATGAACATCGGAAGCTGAAGTATAACAACAGGAAGCTCTATATCCAGGAATGTCTCTCTAAATTCTGTGATAAGCTCCTTCAGGAGTATTTCATATCTATCGTATTTTACAGCATCTTCTTCGCCCTGGTAATAAATAAGTCCGCGGCTCTGGTATGGCGCAATTCTTTCAATCATCGTATGGAAGAGACCGCTCGGTCTGAAGGCTGACTTAAGGCCCATCGGAGGCGGCCACGGATAGTCACCTGCCACTGCAGAGAGCTCTTCCGGTGTTATATCCGGATTCTTCGCCTTCGCCTCGGCAGCCAGCGTAAGATGCTTCTCAACCATCTCGTTGTAGGTAAGGAGCAGTCTGTTGTACTCCTCCTCAGTCTGGCCCTTTATACTCTCCTCAAATTCTTCCTGATATTTCCTGCCCTCATCATATTTCGCAAGTCTATCCTCAGTAAGCCAGCAGCTTATGGAGGTTCCGCCCTGATAGCAGTCCACTATTCCGATCGGTACATCAAGCTCTGCATGAAGCTTCTTTGCGAAGAAATATCCCACACCGGACATATCCCTGAAGTCTCCGTCTGTTAGTCTATGCCACGTCAGCTTCTCCTCTGCCTCCAGCAGTGCATCATCCACCACCGGAGTCTTGATTGATTTGAAATATCTTATCATAGGCAGATCCACAGACTCCAGCTCCGCCTGTCCACCCTCTGCATTCTGTATTTCAAATTCTATATTTGACTGGCCGTTCTCTATCCAGACTTCGCCAAAATACACATCCCTGATTTCTTTTTCAAATACAGGTTCATTGTCCTTTTCCTGATAAGCCCTGACTGTCATTGTGTACGGTCCGCCTGCAGGATGCTTCGGAAGCCCTATGGTGAAAATACCGGCCTCTACAAAAACCTCCGCCTCAATATCATCTATTCTTACGCTCACATTTACAGCTTTTTCCGTTTCGCCGAAGACATAAACAGTCTTATCTCTCTGCAGAACCATATGATCAGAAAATATAGCCGCAAGCCTCATATTTTTTTCCTCCCTGTGATTTTTCCAACCTGGTCTAATCTGATTCATCGCCGGATCACCTTGGTTCCATCACTATCCCGGCCTATCGTTAGACCAGTTTATTCTCCTTCATAAATGCCACTATCCTGTCAGCATCCTTCTCATGAGTTATCCTTGAAGGATGACCTGAAGCCATACCATCATGCTCTACATCATGCTCCGGGAGCTCCAATCCGTAGATTTTCGTGAAGCCGTCAGCCTTCACCTTGTCCAGAACCTGCTGAACGTATTTATAATATCCCGGTGCAAGCGTACCCAGAACACAGATGATATTTGCATCAGGATAAGCTATGCGAAGTGAATAAAGAAAACTCTCATACCTTGCCAGATAGCCTTTCTGTATCAGTATATTATCAGTCATCGGACCGGAATCATTTGTTCCGAGATTCACGATTATATTATCCGGAATGAAACGTGAAAGATCCGCTCTCTCCTCTTTGTCATAAAAGGCATTCTGATAATTAAATACTCTTGGAAGTATCCCTTCAGGATCGCCGGTGTATTCAACATACATACCGTAGCCCGAAACAGAAACCCACTCCGCATTAAGATCCAGCTTACGCGCAACCAATGCCGCATAACAAAGCTCGCCATCTTCATCTCTTACCGTATATTCCGCGTCCGGAGCGCCCAGGACTCCATAACCGCAGGTTATGGAATCACCGATGAAAAGTATCTTTCCTCTCTTATCCTCTTCTACCGGAAGCAGCTCGCCCTCTGCTGTCAGTTCACTCACAGCCGCCCACGACATACCTGCCTCAGTGATCTTAACAAGCCTTATCTCATGCAGTCCTTCCTCCGGAAATACCGCAATATCTATAACCTCTACTTCACTGTTTCTAAGAACGATATCCTTATCCTTTTTGCCATCCATATATACTCTGAGTCCCGGCGCATTTATCTCCTCTGTGGTACTTGTTGTAAACTTTGCCGAAAGCTTCTTTCCTTTAAGCTTAAATGTCATGCTGCTGTTGGTATAGCCCAGCACGGCCGTGTCCTCTCTGAAGCATATTCTTCCCTGAAAGCGTATGTATTCTGTATCCTTATTTATCTTATAACTCATTATCTTTTCTCCTGAAATAATAGAGACTTGCGGCACCGTCGCCGTATATCTTATCCGTCACAAAGCCTATATTCATAAGCTCGTCGCCTCTAAAGCTTCTTCCGTCAGGAAGCTCATAATCCGAACCCGGACAGAGGCCTCTCAGCTTAACCTTTTCCGGCCTTGTATTTGCATTGCCTCTGGCCTGAACATAGGTCATAAGTGCCTCCGAACCATCCTTGGAAACAACCATCCACGAGTATGATGTATTATCGCGATTCTTCCTCACAAGCCTGTTGCTGCTTATCAGTCTGTAGTAGTCGCCCTCTCTTACAAGGTCGTTATATTTATGATACATCTTTATCTGACCGGCAATCTCTGAAAGCTCCTCATCGCTCAGTCTGTTGATATCCATCTCATAGCCGAAGGTTCCCGCAAGCGCAACATAGCCTCTTGTCTTAAGATCGGTAGTCCTTCCCACAATATGATTCGGACAGATACTTACGTGAGCACCGATTACAGAAAGCGGATAAATAAGCGCTGTTCCCTCCTGGATCGCAAGCCTTTCAATAGCGTCCGTATCATCCGAGCACCAAATCTGAGGGCTGAAATACATCATTCCCGGATCGAATCTACCGCCGCCCGAGGTGCAGTTTTCCAGAAGAAGATCCGGATACTCTGAAAGCAGTCTTTCCTGCAGCTCATAAACCGCAAGCATATATCTGTGGTGGAATTCACCGCCTCCTGTGGTGATGCTTCCTACATCGGTAAGAGGCCTGTTCATATCCCATTTTATGTATTTTATATTAGCTGTTTTAAGTATGTCGGATATCTGCTCAAAGATGCAGTCTCTGACCTCTTTTCTGGTAATATCCAGAACGAACTGATTTCTGCATTCAGACGGAGCCCTGCCCGGTATCTGTATAGCATAATCCGGATGTGCTCTAAAGAGATCTGAGTCCGGCGAGATCATCTCAGGCTCGAACCAGATGCCCATCTCAAGTCCTATCTCATTTATCTTTTTAGCCAGACCATCCACACCGTTCGGAAGCTTTCTTCTGTCAACCTTCCAGTCTCCCAGAGAGCAGTTGTCACTGTCACGTTTTCCGAACCATCCGTCATCCATTACCAGCATTTCGATGCCGGCTTTTTTAGCTGTTTCAGCCAGTCTGAGGAGCTTTTCCTCCGTAAAATCAAAGTAGGTAGCCTCCCAGTTGTTCAGAAGCACCGGTCTCTTTTTGTGCAGGTATCTGCTTCTGATAAGGTGTTTTCTGATAATCTCATGGAAGCTGTTTGTCATGGCACTGAGACCCTCTGATGAATAAACCATTATCACCTCAGGCGCAGTGAAGCTGTCACCTTGACAAAGCTCCCATGAGAAGTTGTCCGGATTGATGCCCATATTTATACGGAGCATATCATGCTGTGTTCTCTCAGCCTCCGCAAGAAAGTTTCCTGAATAAACAAAACTCAGGGCAAGCGCCTCGCCGCCCTCTTCTGTGCAGTCAGGCGACACAAATGCTGCAAAAGGATGCTCCTGGTGCGAAGATATTCCGCGGCTCGATGAAATACTTGTGGTGCCGTGCCCAATAACTCTTCTGTCAGGTATCCTCTCTCTGGCCCACGATCCGTGAAGAGTTATTATCTCCTTATCATCACAAGGCATCTCAAGAGAAGCACTCATTATCTTTTCAATATATATTTTCGAATCACTTGACAGTTCTACCCTTACACTTCTAGTAACCGCATCGATTCCCTTATAAATACTGTAGGTCAGAATAACCTTCAGTCCCAGCACCTCATCGGTAAGTGTAATATCAAGGGACCTGGTGTCATCCTCCGTTCCAAAGGTTGCAGGAAGTCCCGGAAGAGGTTTCTTGCCCTTGTAAATACTGTGTGAACTGTATTTCAACTCGCCGCCATAGAAACCGTTTTCATTCTTAACAACAAGCGTACAAGCCCTGAAATCGCCGGTTCCGCTGATACTATATTCAAAAGGAAATCCATCCATAAAGGTGCATTTATCTCCCGGCTTACCCGCAAGATAAGTGTAATCACCCATTCTGAGGCTCGAAAGCCCCGGTGCACTTCCCAGTTTCTTTCCAAAGTAAACATGGCCGAGATAACCGTTCACCACAGCCATTACATAAGATGCCTTCTCTGTCTGAATCAGGAAGGTCATGTTCTTTTCATCAAAAAATATTCCGAATTCTTTATTACCAGTCATATTAATTCCTCGTATAACAAACGGCCGGATATATTCCCAGATCCAAATATCGGAATATATCCGACCGCTATATCATTTATGATATCACCAGGGGTTAGTGATCATCATCTATCTTATACCGATCTCAGTATCATCAGAGCGCACAACGCTGTGTGACTTGATATAATCGACTATCTCATCGACCTTTGTAAATGCGAGGCCGACATAGCTGTCAGCACATCCGTAGTAAAGCGCTATCCTGCCTGTTGCCGAATCATGTATGGTTGCACATGGGAAGCATACATTCGGAACGAATCCTCTCTCCTCGTACCACTCTTCAGGAGTGAGGAGGAAGTTCTCGCAGCGGTATTTAACCACTGAAGGATTGTCTATATCCAGAATAGCTCCGCCTATTGAATAAACATAACCGTTGCAGGTTCCGCTTACACCGTGGTAGAAAAGGAGCCAGCCTTCTGTTGTTTCGATAGGAGCCGCACCGCCGCCTATCTTGAGAGACTCCCACCATTCCTGGCTTCTGCTCATAACGTGTCTGTGCTTGCCCCAGTAAGTCATGTCAGGGCTTTCTGAAAGGAAAATGTCACCGAATGGTGTATGTCCGCTGTCAGAAGGACGTGAAAGCATTACATAGTTTCCGTTGATCCTTCTTGGGAAAAGCACTGCATTTCTGTTGAATGGGATAAATGGATTGTCAAGTCTTGTAAAGGTCTTGAAATCCGTTGTCTTGGCAAGTCCGATAGCAGCGCCGTAGAAATCCTGGCACCACATCATGTAATAAGTATCCTCAACCTTAACAAGTCTCGGATCGTATGCGTAGATCGGCTGGAAAGGCTCTCCCGCCTCATTCACAAAATGAATCTTCTCTTCATCGATATTCCAATGAATACCGTCGTCACTTCTTCCGAAGTATATCATTGAGATGCCATTTCTCTGCTCGCCTCTGAAAACTCCGACGAACTTACCTTCATAAGGTATAACGGCACTGTTAAATATTCTAGCAACACTTTCAACCGGGTTACGGTTGATAATAGGATTCGCCTTATATCTCCAGATCGGGGCACCCTTAAGTTTTCCTTCAGGCCTGTCCTGCCATGGCATATTTGGCACTTCAGGACTGATCATCTTAACATCACCCATTTTCATTCTCCTTATTTTTTATTTGTTTTACCATCCTTTTTATTGCTGAAGATACTGTCAGGCTTTCGGTTATACCATATTTCCTCCTCCAGACTTCCCTTTTCCGGCTTCTTCATGAAGGCCGACATGACATATTCCATAGGATATGTCAGATAAAACAGGAAGATTCCCGGAAGAAATACTATCATCCATGGCATAAGATATATGATTATCACTGCTCCTAACGTGGCAATTAATACAGCCACTGTTATCGGCAGAAATCTGAAAGCTGAAAACGCAGACAGTCTGAACAATTCGCGGTTTTTCTTGGTAAATCTGGAAAGGAACGGACAAAAATATACCGAACAGGAAAGGAATAAGAAAGCTATTCCAACAAGGATGACGAAAAGCGCATCGTTTGTTTTACTCCTGTGATTCCAAACATATATCACGTCCAGTACGATCACAATGACCACTGTCATAAATATGATCACCGGAAGTACAGACTGCTTCAGATTGGCCTTAAAGGACCGGAAATACTCTTTAACCACATAGCCGGTCTTATGTCTGACCACTTTTGACATCGCATAGTAAGCTGCTGTTGTGCTTGCAACGATAGTTACTATCAGCAGTGAGCTTAACAGCCACAGCAGACCGATCACTATGATGTCCAGAAGCGTATTCATGAATCTTGAAAATAAACTGTCCGGTGAAAACAATTACCTATTCTCCCTACTTTTGATTTACCTAAACTTTTTTCCGGGCCAAAAATCCCCGGTTTCATATACACATATAGCCTACGCCATACAAATAGCGCAGGCTACATATGTTAGTTCTATAGTATTAAGTATGATCAGTCAAGATTATTTAAACAGATCATCAAGGAATGACTGAACAGTATTCTTATAACTCTCCTGGAACTGTGCTGCTGTCATAGTACCATCGAGAAGCTGAGGAACTGCACCATTGAGCTCTGAACTTGTATTCCAGAAGTCAAGAGTTACTGCTTCACCAACATAGCACATAACTTCGTAGTTCTCCTCTGTGAAAGAGTTATCATGCCACCACTCATTTACCCAGTCACGAAGATCGAAATCATCCTCATACCAGTTCTGATAATCAGAGAATGCTGAGTATACAAGATATGGATTATCAACACCAACAGGGATCATGTAGTAGTTAAGGTCGCCTGCGTTCTTACGTGGGTTTGTTGCTTCATTTCCTGAAGGTCCGATTGGGAATGGGCACCAGATCTGCTCAAATCCTACATCGTCATCACCATCAGCGATCCAAGCTGCTGTGATCCAGCAAGCTACAGAACCATCCTGATATGCAAGGTGGTTAGCATTGAAATCATCTGCATTCCAAGGCTTAGCAACATGATCAACATTGTACATCTTGTAGATGAAATCAAGAACTTCTCCAACTTCCTTACTTGAAAGGTTCTCAGTTGCTGTAGAAGCGATCTGTGTACCATTACTCATTGTAAGTCCGTTGATAAGGAAGTCATAACGTGCGCCGTAACCGTAAACATCTGTTACGCCATCACCGTCAGAATCCTTTGTAAGTGCGAGGAGATACTCTCTCCACTTATCCCAGGTCCACTCACCCTTTGCATAAAGGTCATTAGGATTCTCAAGGCCTGCATCCTCAAGCATCTGCTTATTGAAAGCGAGACAGTATGCACCTGCCGGAACATCCTCACCACCTACAACGCCCATCAGATAAGTTCCTTCGAATGGAAGGTTAACAGGCTTAAGGTAATTCTGGTTTGTGAACAGATCACAATCTGCAGGAAGAACATCCTCAAGATTCTGAACATATCCGTTTGCTACTGCCGGAACACCGATTGATGAGTTTACAAGGTAAATATCACAATCCGGCTTACCTGCAAGGATTGAGTTGTTGATAGACTCCTGAATTCCGTCATATGTAAGGTTTACATACTCGATCTTAACATTGTATTTCTGCTCAACTCTCTTAAGAGCGTCGAAATGCTTCTGTGCAAGCTCTTCATCTGATACAGATGGATCAGCGTAGATGTCTGCATCATTACTGCCGTAGTACATATCCCACCATGTACCGATCTTTATTGTTCTTCCGCCACCATCAAGGTTCGGCTCTGTTGAGTTTCCGCCGCCCTGTGTAGTGCCTTCTGTTGTAGCTTTTGTATCGCTTGTTGTCTTATCATCTTTCTTGTCGTCTTTTCCGCAGCCGGCCATCGAAAATGTCATAGCAGCTGCAATACTTAAAGCGGCAAGTTTTTTAAGCTTTCTCATTAAATTCAAACCTCCTCATTATTTAACAGTCATGATAGCTGCTGATGTAACTTCCCATGCTGTAGATGCTTCGAACTGGATCACGTTGCCCCACTTAGATGTGTCATCACCACAATACTGTGCGATCATCTCGTAAGGAATCTGGCATGAAGAACCATCAAAGAGTGCATAACCCTGTCCTGATCCATCATAATCACCAACACCGACTCTCATCCAGCCTGCTTCTGCACCCGGCATAACGATCCAGATTTCTCCTGACTCAGACTTGTATGAGATGCTTATAACTGTACCAGGCTGAAGTGCTGCGATCTGCTCTTCTGTAAGCTCAACACCGTTCTGAGCCCATCCTGCACCGCTTACTGCTGCACCAAGATCAACCTTAGAGTTAACAGGCTTAACCTCTGCTGCAGGTCCTACACGAACACCTGTAACTTCCCAAGCTCCGTCAGACTCGCACTGCATCATTGAGCCCCACTTAGAAACGTCGTCTCCGCAGTACTCTGCGATCTGCTCAAATGTAATATAACACTTAGCACCATCCTGAACTGCATAGCCCTGTCCAGACCCGTCTGCATCACCGACACCGACTCTCATCCAACCTGCTTCTGCTTCGTTCATAACTATCCACATGTTGCCTGTCTCTGACTTGTAAGAAATTTCTACAACTGAGCCGGGAACAAGTGCTGCTGTAACCTCAGGTGTGAATGCGACACCGTTCTGTGCCCATCCTGCTCCACTAACCTGGAAGCCTTCAAAGTTAACTGCACCCTGTGCAATTGCGTAATGAGGAGCTGCCTGTCCAACCTTAACTGATGTAACTTCCCAAGCTCCATCAGACTCACACTGCATTCTTGCGCCCCACTTAGAAACATCGTCACCAAGTACTGCTGCAAGCTGCTCATATGTAATCTGAACTGTATTTCCTGAATTGTTTGTGTATGCGTACTGCTGACCTGAACCATCATAGTCGCCAACGCCTACTCTCATCCATCCTGCCTCAGAATCAGGCATTACGATCCACATATGTCCTGTTTCTGACTTGTAAGAGATCTCAACTACCGAACCAGGAACAAGTGCGTCGAGGATATTCTGTGGCATCTCGAAACCGTCCTGAGCCCATCCTGCACCCTTAACCTGGAAGCCAGCGAAATCAACTGCCTTCTGAAGTCCGAAAAGGTTAGATCTGTCAACACCTGCGCCAAAGCCTGCAGGATTTCCGAATGCTGCTGATGAATCAGCTGTAAGTGTAGCTCCTGAAGCATCCAGGAAAGCTATGTTGTCAATATAGATATTCTGTGCTGTAGGTGCATTGTCTGTTTCCTTAGAGATAATGATGTAATTATCCTTACCTGCTACAAAGCCTGCACCGCTTACGTCAAAGGTTGCTGTCTTAGGGTTTGCTGTATCGAGATATACTGACCAAGCATTTCCCTTAACCTCATCGTTGCCCTCACCTGTATAAGAATAGATGAGACCGCTTGATGCGTAGAACTTGCCGCTTCCGTCTGTGTTCTCGGTTCCGATATCGAGAACGATACTTGAAAGCTTTTCTACATCATCTCCCAGAAGAGCGCTTACGTTTATTGCTATAAACATGTTGCCACCTTCTGTATTTGTAACCTTAAGTGCTTTTGATCCCGCGAAATCTGCGATAGAAAGCTCAGACTTGTCTCTTCCGCTTTCTGTGCTTATTGCAACGAAATCAAACTTTTCATCCTCGAAGTCTACACTAGCGAGAACCTTCTGTGGCTCCTCTGTAGTTGCTTCGGTCGTGTCATCGCCTGTTGTCGCCTCTGTTGTTGTATCATCCGGCTTGGCTGTAGTGTCTTCCTTCTTATCATCACTTTTTCCGCACGATGTAAGGGAAAGCGCCATAGCTGAAGCAAGAAGAACAGAAGCTGCCCTTGATCTTACTTTTTTCACTTAAAAACCTCCTTACTACACTCTTTAAGTTTAATTTAAGATTGTTTTTGGTTTAGCTAAATTTTAACTAAATTATCCTTAATTGTCAATCAAATTTTATAAAAAATCACTATATTTATCCAACAATACCACTTCGTTCAACACCCTCGATAAACTGCCTCTGCAGTATTACGTAAATTATTACTAAAGGCAGCATTATCAATACAATTCCGGCATCCATATAGAGCTCCAGGATGTTCGGATCATATATCTTGTAGGCGTTGCTGACCGTGCTCTGAAGCGATGCAATTCTTTTACTTAAAACAACCTTATCGCTTAAGTTAAAGAGCTTTGCATAGAAGGTATCGTTATACTGCCATACAAGTGAGAAAATAGAAACTGTTATCGCTGCTGGAGTTGCATTTCTGAGCATGATCCTGAAATACGTATACCATACACCTGCGCCGTCAACGAAGGCCGCTTCCTCAATCTCCTTAGGAAGTCCTCTGAAGAACTGGTTAAAGATATAGATGTACAGTCCGGATCTGAGTCCGCAGGCAAAAAATGTCAGTATGTACATCGGATATACTGTTGCGAGCATATTTACGCTCTTGCCTGTGATCAGGCTGATTATTCCGAAGATATCAAAGTTCGCGAAGGTCATATACATAGGAAGCATTATCGTATGTGCAGGAATTACGATCATAATTACCACACAGCCGAAGAGGAGCTTCTTAAGCGGAAAGCTGAACCTTGCGAAACCGTAGCCGACCATGGAGCACATAAGTACCTGGATCAGCATAAGACTTACGGAATAAAGCACGGTCTTGATCATGGTTGAACCGTATTTCAGAACATCCCATGCAACCTTGTATTTTTCCATCGTCGGAGTCTGCGGTATCATGTAGACCATCGTATTGTAGTGGTCCGCATCCGAGAAGAATGATCTGGAAATGATACCGAGCACCGGTCCGATTATTACGTAGGAAATACCAATAAGAACTATCCATCTGAAAAGTCCGAAGATAAAGCCCTTTACACCATCGGTGATCCTGCTTCTGGTATTTATGTCGATCTTTCTTGCCAGAAAACTTCTGGTGTCAACCTCTACCAGGTCATCATCCAAAGAAGCCTTCGGACGGATCTTTCTTTTTTCTTCAAACTCCGCTTCCATCGCTTCCTTGGTCTTAATCTTAGCCATGGCTTTACCTCCTTTCCTAGTTGTAGTAGAACGTTCGTTTTTGTATGAACCGGACGACGACTAAAAGTATCAGACACGTTATCACCGTGGAAATAATACTCATCGCCGAACTGAGTCCGTAGTTTTTGTAGCTGAAGGCTGTGTCGTATGCCAGATTGACAACCTCGGAATTGACGAAGCTGTCAACTACCGTATAAACAACTACCGTAATGATGTGCGGCATAACCATCGGGAAGGTTACCTTCCAGAAAGTCTCATAGCTTGTTGCACCCTCAATCTTGGCAACCTCGTACATTGATCCCGGTATAGACTGCAAAGCAGCAATAAATATGATTATCTGTACGCCGGATGCACTTATGATGTCGCTTATTCTCGAAACAGCTCCCATAACGTACTCGATAAGACCCATAGGAAGTCCGAGCGAAGAAAACATCTGGATATAATACTCTATTCCGACTCCACCGGACGAAGCCTCCATAAGCTCTGCGCTTCCGGAGTTGATTCCGCCCACCATAAGGCCTCTTGCCGACTCCATCGCTGCTATGATTGCTTCCGAATTAAGTATTACCGGAAGGAAGAATATAGCTCTGATAAGCGTTCTTCCCCTAAACTTCTTGTTCAGGAGCATTGCTATGAGCAAGCTGAAGAAGGTTATAAGCGGAACATCTATGAGCATGTCTCCAACCGAAGTTGTGAGTATCTGTTTGAAGGTTCCATGTCCTCTGAAGGCGTAGGTAAAATTCTTGAGTCCCAGGAAATCCAGCGTATAGCCTCCGCCCGGCTTAACCGTCAGTTCCGAAAGAGAGAACTGTATGGTCATGAAGAACCCTCTCAGATAAAACGCGAGAAAGCCTATGAGCCACGGAAGTATGAAAAGATAACCGTTTATGGAACGTCTGCGGGTAAGTGTAAGTTTTCTTTTTCTTTTCTTCTTTTCCATACTTACCCTCCTATCACATAATTCTTAGGCTCAACTGTGATCCCATCCACAGTAACCGCTTTACTTCCGTAATTGATGTATATCTTTTTTCCATTGCTGTAGGTAACGACGGTGGCTCCGTCTCTTACCTCATGCTTTATTATATATGCGCCGTTTACCTGTGACAGAGCTGCGTTCGTCTCGTTATAGATCTCAAGTGCATAATCCTTCCAGCTGTCATAGGTTGTAGAATACATACTGCTGACACCAGTAAGCTTAAGCTCACTTGAACTCTGCTTAGAAAATACGAAATGAGGCGATGCTCCGTATTCGATAAGGTTAAGAACTATACTCTGCTTATCCGTTGTATCCGCCAGATTGATCAGATAACCCGAATAATCTATACAGCCGTGGATGAGCATCTCGTAAAAAGGAACTGACTCATCGATAACGTAGTAATCATTATCCGAAACCGGTGCATTGATGATGTCATCCGCATATGCGAAGGTGTAGATATTTCCATCATTTACCATCACATTCTTGCCGGTATCCTTCATAAGTCCCAGCTGACCTTCTACAACATCCAGTGCCTGTTCACGGTTTATAACATTACTTCTTCTCTTATCTGAGTGAAGCTCATTTCCGAGATCTCTGAGAGATATTCCCGAAACCTTAACATCCTCTATCTCCTCTGCGAAGTTCTCTGTATATCTGATAAGGAACTTCGGTGAGACAAGATAATAAATATTTTCAGCATAGCCGAGAGCTGCCGTTCTTCTAAGTGTAGCAGGACTTACAAGTCCAAACTCTGCCACATAGCTACTGCCGTAATATCTTGAAGATTCATTCGTCTTCGAATACCTGCTGCTCACATAGGAAACCTTCTGGAAAGCACAATCGATATAGAGCAGTCCACCGAGGGTCCTCATGGTCTTGTCAAGCTTCTCGAGATCGTCCTGACCGCCCAGCTTGCGCGGTACCTTGACTTTATTAAGCACATCGTGGTTATAACCGCCTGCGCTCCAGCCCTGGTAGTTCATAACCTGATTCTTGACACCTGCTTCAGAAAGATCCTTTGCGATCTCTCCGGCTTCATCAAAGGTGGTCATCGGATAAAGCGAACGGTACTGTGTTCCGAGGAAATAATTGGTCCTCTCAACACCACCAAGGATATCGTAGTAAAGCTTGATATCACCGGACGCTTCAGTCGGTGTAAGCACACCTTCGTTAATAAGTCTCTCTCTGTAGTAATTCGCAGCGCCCGAATATCCCTTATATTCCTCAGAAAGGAAGGTGTATCTGATCTTAAGCTGCGAGTCGTAGTAATTTTTCTCAACTATAGGAAGATCCGCCTCGCTTCCGGTAGTACCGAACATTGCAAGCTTATCGTTTCCTCTCAGGATGAAGGTGGTAAATACATTATTGTATTCGTTAACTTCACCTGCCACGTTGGCAGTTACATTTGCAAGAGAAGCTCCGTCCTCTATAGTTGCAAGGATACTGCTCTTCTCACGGAAGATTCCGAAAAGTGAAAGCTTTGCATCCTCTGTAACCTCCATAACGGTATACTCTGCAGCCAGAGGATCTATTCCGTAGATGTACTCGGAATAATCATTTCCGACTCTCATCTTGGCCTTACCGTTATTGAAGTTGATGATTGATCCCGAACCATTCGGAACCAGCATATAGCCTTCCTCATCTTTTCCGGCTGCTCCGAAGAAGCCGAGAAGCTGTATTTTATAAATAGCTCCGCCGCCATTCTCCTCAACGCCCTTCATAGGAACGCATACCTCAAGGTAATCATCCTTAAGTGTGTAATCAACAGGGATAACAAAGGTTATAGGAACTGCCCCTTCAACTCCGGAGCCCATCATCTCTCTCTCATAATCATCCTTTGTAAAGCCTGCCTGTTCAAAATACTGGTTCAGCTTTCTGATCTGCGAAGCACCGCTCGCAGCCGATTCAAGAAGCTCCATATAATCAGGAGCGATATCGCTCTTCTTGAACTTCTTCTTAGTATATGTTGCTCCCTCGTCATCCAGCTTACTGAGCACATCCTCAAGAGTATCTTTACTGATGTACATAGGAACGATACCGGTTTTAGCTGTTGTATCACCTATGGTGTATTTGATCCTGACACCGTCCGGTATAGCCTCTGCTTCAAGCTGATCAAAGGCAACCGACTGACTGTAGGAATCGAAAGAGCTTTCAAGTCTCTGTGTATTGAAATAGTCAACTATCAGCTGACTCTTCATATAGTTTTTATTTGTTCCGTTTGCTATGCCGTCTTCATCGGCTCCCGGAGGATTTGAGTAGGTGATCTCTCCGGTTCTCTTGTCGTAGACAGCTGTAACACCTGTTTTAACATCAACATAAAGCTTTAGCTTATCCGACTCCGCGGCAAGCGCCATATCAGGGACATTTTTATCCTTGTCGCTGAGGGCCTTGAACTCGGTTCCCGGAGTGTATTCGTAATCCGTCAGATAATCCTTATAACCATTATAGAATGTATATCTGATAAGGTATCTGATACCGTAACCGGCAGCTATCAGGACGATAGCCAGAATAATGAAAAGCACAGGTTTGCTCAGCTTCTTTTTCTTCTTTTTGTTCAGATCCAGCTCCTTAAGAGCCTTCTTCTGTTCTTTTGTCTTCGCCATTCCCGTGCCTCCTTTAAGAACGGAATACAAGTTCCTGATATATACTGTACAGGAAACTGTATACCTGATTTATCAGATTTACGAGCAGCAGAACCACAAATATGATGAGCAGCATTGCGATCAGGGTAAGGAACAACGTAACAAGCGTCTTACCCAGTGTGAAATTATGTATCGTCATAACACCGATAAGCAGCATAAAGCAGGTATAAGCTATACCTATTCCAACGATCATATAGTAAAATGCAGCTTCATCAAGGGTAACAAACCAGCTCACAAAGGTTCCAAGGAAGAGACAGAAGGTTGCCGGGATAGTTGAATATCCAACCGCAATAACTATATCCTTCAGACGTCCTTTACCTTCCATAAGGCAGGTTATTGACCAGTTTCCTACACACAACAGGAACAGCAGGAGAAATACCGTGCAGAGTTCGTTGAAGGAATCAACGGCTCTCGGATCGGTATCATTTACGATAAAGCTTGCTGATATCCTGTTTACGGAAAAGCTTATTGAAAAAAGTGCCGTGAGGATGATCGCTACAAGAACGCTTCCTCTTCCTCTGTGACGTATCTCATAGAATCCGTCTGCAGGATGGCTGACTGTATGCAATGCATATTTCCATTTATCCTTGGATAATGCCTTGGTCATAGTAGTCCCTCCTCTCTCGGCGCATTCTTTTTCTTACGTCTGATCTTCTTAAATATCACCACAAAGGCGATAAATGCTATCACCACTGTCATGATCTTGCCAAGATTCTTCGCAAGTATTTCATTTCTGTATCTCTTAAAGGCGATCGAATAATATTTACGATTCATGCCATTCTTGAAATACTTCATAGCCTTCTTATTTTCACCGGCTGTGAGATATGCCTTGCCGATACCGTTATTTGCAAGCTCGTTATTCTCGTCAAGTCTGAGAACCTCCTGCCATTTCTCTATGGCCTTGGTCTCATCACCATCGTATCTGAGTCCGACTGCTTCATTGATCAAAGAACCGTAATTGGTTGCCTTAAATTTCAGTATCGCATTGTGTCCGGAATCGAGGACAAGTATCTCATCATCCACCGCCTCAATTGCCACCGGTGTGAGGAAGGTTCCCTTCTGCTGGCCCTTTCCGCCAAAGATATAAAGAAGATTTCCTTCCTTATCGTAGGTAAATATTCTTCCTCTCTTTCTGTCCAGGAGGGAATATTTGCCCTGACCTCTGTAAACAACGTCCGTGATCTCGCTTGGTCCACTGTAATCACCGTAATCGGACCATCTGATATCACCGCCGACATTTCCGTTCTCACCCTTCTGGATAACATCCTTACCCTGAGGATTGAGACGTCTTACGGCCTGTTTTCCTGCGGAATCGATATTTGACGCATAGATGAAACCGTCCGCATCAACGTCGATACCGGTAAACTCTGTAGGGATATAAAGCTGCTGGTTCGCTCTCTCCTCCTTGCTGGCGATACGTCTCCAGAACTTCTCCCAAAGTGTTATCTTAACCTCGATTGTTCCGAAGTATCCTGTGAAATCGCCTGTATTTTCAAATACAAGTATTCCTTCATAGGCCTTCTTGGCTATTACATAGACACGGTCAGCGTAATCTACCGTAACCTTAAGCGGAACAAAATCGAAATCATCTTCAAGTATTTCCGACTGAGGGTTATCAACGATCTTAACGAAATCACCCTCAGGCGTAAGCACTACTATTCTCTTATTGTTTGAATCAGCTACATAAAGCTCGTTATTCTCGGAAACGCAGAGTCCCATCGGAGCATTGAAGGTCTCGGCCTTGCCGTTCATGTCAAAGCCCTCGATGATACGATTGACCTTGCTCATCTCCCTGTCCATTACTACAATGCGGTTGTTTCCGGTGTCCGCAACGTATATCTCGCCATCATCTGATACGCAAATGTCCTGAGGCTCCTTGAAGTTTGTTATTCCAACATCAAGCCCGGTCACATTTCCGTCCGGAACATAAGGAGCAGGCGTAAATACTATATCCTTGCGGTAATTGTAGTTATAGGAATCATATGGTATATCCCCCTCCGCAAAAGACAGGCCTGTAGTTGAAAGGAGCATGCCCACAGCCAGTACACCGGCCGTTATAAGCTTTATGATCTTGTTTTTCTTTCTCATAGGCTTACTCCTTCATACCAGAGGTTGTCATTGTTTCAAGGACATTGCTTTGACATGCCAGGAAGAATGTGATAGGCACTGCCGCAATGATAAAGGTTACTGCTGCCGATGCACCCGCTCTGGCGGTACCTCCTGCAGAGATCTGCTGAAGCGCAAACTGAAGAGGCTTGAGCTGCTCGTCTCTGAGGAACATCGATCCTGTATTTCCCCACATCTGCTGGAACTGGAATATGGCAAGTGTCAGCCATGCAGGCTTAACATTTGGCATAACTATCTTCCAGAAGATCTTGAATTCTGAAGCACCGTCGAGTCTCGCTGATTCCATAAGCGAGGTCGGAAGCTGCTCCATAAACTGCTTCATAAGGTAAAGTCCCATTCCGTACTGCCATGCAGGAAGGATAAGGGCTGCGTATGTATTGTTGATGTGCAGCCAGCTGATGATCATGTAATTCGGGATCTGTGTAACTGTCCACGAAAACATCATCGAAAGGATGACCATGTTGAACAGCAGCTTCTTGCCCGGAAATTCATGCTTGGCAAGAGGATATGCTGCAAGGCTGGCAACTATTACATGTCCGGCTGTACCGAGACCTGTGATTATTATCGTGTTAAGAATATATCTGGAGAAAGGAACCCAGGAATTATTCATAACCGAGAAAAGATCAGTGAAGTTCTCGAATGTCGGATTCTTAACAAATATCTTCGGAGGATACTGGAATATCTCGTCCAGCGGCTTAAGGCTGTTATTGATGATCATTACCAGCGGCAGTGACATAAATATGCCGCAGATGATCATAATCGCGAAGAGAATTCCGTTACCGGCTACCGAACGGTTGACCTTCTTCTCCTTGTAGGTTTTCTTCTGAAGTCTTGCAACCACCGCGTCCGGATCCTTATCAGGAACTGGAGGCGGAATAACTACTGCACCGTGGGTGAGAGGCTGAAGGACTTTGTCTTTATTTCTTCCAAACATCCTACTCACCTACCCTTCTCAGCAGCCTTTGAACAAGCTTATTCGTTCCGACCATCAGGAGGAACAACACTGTTGCTATTGCCGAGGCGTAGCCCATATCGAATCGGGTAGATCCGTAATCGAGAAGGTGCGTGACAACCGTTGAACCCGCGTAATTTACGGACGGGTTTCCGGCCAGCTGTATCGAAATATCAGCCACCGCAAAGGACTGTGTTATCTGCATAACCGCACCAAACATAAGCTGAGGCTTCATTGCCGGAAGGGTTACATACCACAGCTCCTGCCAGCGGTTCTTTACACCGTCTATGGCTGCTGCTTCGTAAAGTGATTTATCTACTGTCTGAAGACCTGCTATGAATGACAGGAAGCCTGTACCAAGTGACAGCCAGAGCTGTACGACTATAAGGCAAGGAAGGATGTATTTTGTATCCTGCATCCAGAGTCTCTGCTCGTCTATAAGTCCAAGCTTCATCAGAAGTCCGTTAAGATATCCGTATCTGTCGCTTGAAAGGATGAGCGACCATACCATATATGCATTTCCGCAGATGGAAGGCGCATAAAAGATAAGTGTCAGGAAGGTTCTGACCTTCGGGCGGAATTCGTTGATGATCCACGCAAACAGAAGGCAGAGTATGTAACTTATAGGGCCTGTAATGACCGCAAATATAAGTGTATTTTTCAGCGAAATGATAAATATATCATCATGCAGGAAGAGCTTGATGTAGTTAGCCCAACCATTGAACTTCGGCGCTTCGAGCATATTGAAATAGGTAAAACTGAGTCCGATGGACATGACAACCGGGAGCACCGTGAAGGTGAAGAAAAGGATGAAGTAAGGTGCCATCATGGCATAGCTTGCTTTACTTCTCTTCATTCTGTATCTGACAGAATTCTTTTTCTTCGCTACAATCTGGGCATTCTTTCTGCCCCTCTCGAATTCTTCTTCAAGCTCCGCATCTGTCTTGGTCTTCGCATAGCTGTATTTTGGATCAGTCTTCTCAGCTTCAAGGCGTTTCTCTTCCTCAATAGCTTCTCTGGCCTTATCCATTTCTTGTTTTTTATGCATCTGCATGGCCTTCTCGAAGAGCTTATCTTCTTCAGCTCCTGACGCCGAAACCTCTCCGAAAAGTTCATCATCCTCGAGAGCTTCGGCTGTAACAGCCTCACCGAAAACAGCTTCATCTTCATCATCAGGAGAGATATCAAAATCGATATCAAGTTTGTCATCTGCCGCATCGTGCAGCATATTTAAAATATCTGACTTTTTCTTGTCGTCCACTTTTCCGATATCCCCCTTCCCTAGTCTTCAGTCGGCAAGCCGAATTCTTTTCGTTTATAGTTTATCTCTTCATTAATGTAGATTACCTTGTCCATCAGCTCCTCACGCGGCGAAGCCGTGTCTGTTTCGGTGGTAACCGTATAGAAGGCGTTATTTACATTTCTCCATGAATAATATCCGCCCGGAACCTGTGGGATACCCTTAACATAATCAAAGGCTGCGCTCAGGTTCTTGTAGGTGTCAACAGGCCATGGAAGGAGCTCGAAAGCTTCCTTATTCGCTGTTGCAACTCTGGCTGCAGAACCCATGAGACTTTCCATCTCTCTGTCGTAAAGAGCCTGAACCTCTGCACTGGTCCACCACTTAAGGAAGGTCCAGCAGGCATCAGGTTCATCGGTATCAGACATGATCATGCTCGCAAGGCCTGTACAGCCTACCGAATGATCAACTGTTCCGTCCTCCTTTACAGTTCCCGGAACCATTGTGAAGTCCCAGAGACCTGCGATATCAGGAGCAGAAACCTCAAGGTTGTTATATACGGTGTAGTCAGCGATTATGATCGGACACTCACCTGTACGGAATCTCTCCTCAACACTTGTTGTCTTGTCGAGACCGTAATCTGTATAGAATTCGCAGTACTGCTTAAAAGTATTTACTGCTATATCCGAATCAAGTGCAGATGAAATACCGCCCTCGTTGTAGTACTGTCCACCGTTCTGGTAAAGAAGCATCGCAAATACCTGTTCACTCGGCAGCATACCGAATTCCATCTGGTTCTTTGCAAGCACTGTCATGATGACATTCACATCATCCCAGGTCTCCGGAACCTCAAGTCCGAGATCATCCAGGATGTCCTTACGGTAAAACATAACCGGGAAGGTCATGGTCTCAGGAAGCGCGTAAAGAGCTCCGTCAAAGCTGAATGCTGTGAGTGCACTGTCAAAGAATCTCGACTTTACCTCATCCGCATCCTCAAACTGATTCAGGTCAAGAACCGCTTTTCTGATTCCGTAGTTAACCGGAGTATCATTTCCGGTATTAAGTACTGCACCGGCAATACCATTTGTATTTGCAACCTGGATCGCAACATCCGGTCCTTCTCCGGCAAGCTCGGCACGAAGAAGTGTATTCATGTCTACAAGCTGAACATTTACATTTATTCCATACTGGCTTGTAAAGGACTCATCGATAAGCGCTCTGATAACATTTGCCTGATCACGGCCTGTTCCTATCCAGAGTGTTATCGTAGGGTTATCCTTTGAATCCCCTGTTGCACCCATTGAGTTGTAGTCGATCACGAAAGAATAACCGAGTCTCTTCAGCTCATTCCACGCCTTGCTCAGGAAGCCGTCATTATCTATGTCGATATCTTCCGAGCTTGATGTGATATAAATCCTGTCTACCTGGAGCGGCTGACTGATAACCTGTGTAAGCCAGGTACCGCAGGCACGCACATTTATCTTGTATGTAGAGATAACTCTTACAAAATGCTCAACATCATCGATGAGATAATCCAGCTGATCTCTCATTGTTATCAGAACTGTTTCCTTATCTGACGAGTGCCCTACCGCGGCTCGGAGGGTGTTAATGGCATCATCGAGCTCGTATTTAACCTCCTTAAGGTCGTCTACGATATTTGGGATCGATGCTTCAATCTGGTAGTCGCGGTAGGTGTCAGGGTTTGTTCCGATTATTCGGATAACGCTTCTATAGATAGCATTGAGCTTATTTACAGAATCCTGTACCTCAGCTATAACGTCTGAGAACTCACCGAGAACAACCTCCATCCTCAAAGTGTGACGTCCTTCTGTGAGGTAGAACTTATAAGGCACCTCCGAATTATCCTGCAGAGTGTCAAGTCTCCAGCCTGATTCATAATAGAAGCCGTAGCTTTCCATCTCCTTGAAAGGAACCTCGCCGTCTATATATATCTTTCTTGAAACATAGATGCCTCGCATGAAATTCTGCTTATCATAAAGCGAGATCTCATAATATCCGTCCTGCGGGACATCAAATTCCCACTCTATCCACTGTCCCGACTTATCCCAGCTTTCACCACCTATAGTATTATTCAGGAGGTATCTTGCACTTGATGGGCTAAGAGCCGGTGATGACTGATCCTGCTTAGGATAAAGGGTCTGAGAAGAGGTCTTTCTTGCATCCTCACCCTCGATTACGATCTCAACATTATCAGCATAGCCTGCGCCGGCTTCATCCCACTTAGCCTTCTGTTGAGCATAGGTAAGCGGCTCATCACTGTTCGAGAATGTAAGCTTTCCTATAAGCATAGGCTCACGCTGTGACTCGATGGTAAGTGTATGTGTTCCGGCCTCAAGGTAGAAAGAAAGAGGCTCTGTGATGTATCCGTTATTATCATATAGATATGAACTGATCCATTCCGGCTCCTCGATGGAGGTCGGCTTCATATCATTCCCCTGATTATCTTTGTTCCATTTAACAGTTGTAGCTCCGCTTTCGAAAGCAGCTTTGGAGATGTCTGTTGTCCAGACTCTTGTAAACTGAACGATATCCAACTCCTTATATGGCATCTCGCCGTCAAGGTAGAAGCTTCTCTGTATTTCCGAGTTTTTTCCTTCAACCGGATAGTAATCGATGGAAAGCTCATAGATTCCGGCTGTCTTAACCTCAAAGGTGTATGTGATCTCGGCATCCTCTGCTGTAAGAACGCTGTCACCCTTGAAGCCTTCAAAATCCTTCTTTATCTCAGGCTTAACAACTTCACCTTCTTCTGTATATGAGGTGAAATCCGCGCCGTCGATCTCGATCTTCTCATCAGGCCTTGCAGCATCCGTGAAGGAAGACATGTATTTTCCATATTCCGTACTATAATCTACGCGTGAGTTTCCACCTGTTACCGTGTCGTTATTCATCTTTGAACGTATGTAAAAGAACAGGATCACGCCCACGATCACTGCCAGGGTTATTATTCTGTTCCTTAATTTCTGCGACATAGATATCCCTCCATACTCAATCTGTCTTTACTCATAGAACCATTTCTCCTTATCTGCTTCTTTTGGAGGCGGCATGTATCTCCTCAGCGCCTTCTCCATAAGGAAGCTCATAAGATATACCCAGATGCCGGGTATAAAAGGAAGCGTGATGATCGGCAGTATGAACATCAACAGATAAACAACTCCCACGCTCGAAAGTATCATGGCCAGCGATGTCAGGAAGTGTTCTCCGCACATCACGAAGGCCATTGCGAAAGCATTTGCCAGCTTAATCCTGAATCTTGAAAGTATCGGGTAGAGATAGAAAAATACAGCCATCGATACCGTCAGGATCACTATAAAGCTCTTTCTGGCAAAGGAACCCGAAACCGTCTTTCCTACCGTCCTGTACATCAGGTAAAGTCCTGCGCACCACACCAGCATGATGAGGCCGGCGATAAAGGACTTCTTAAACCTTCTCCTGAAGGCTGAGAAGAATTCTCTCAGCGGATAGCCTCTGCCATGCTTGATATTCTTCACCACCGTACTGTACAGAGCCGTGCATGCCGGACCTATGGTCACCAGCGGCAGGCAGCACAGTGTAAATATGAAGCTCAGCAGAAGCAGCTCTCCGGCCTTCGTCAAAAAGCTGACCACCGGTCCTTCCACATCAAATATTATCCAGCCAAGGGATCTTTTTTCTCCTACGCCGCCCGGATCAACCGGTTCGGTCCTGAAATTTTCATCCATTATTTTCTCTCCGGTGCCATCTCGTATTCCGACAGAACAGGAAGTTCGTCACGAGTTATGACATTTTCATGGTTGTAAACCTTTTTAAGCATCTCTTTATCTGTATAAGTATCGTCATAGACGATCAGTGTACTGTCTTTGACTACAAATTCACCGCTCCAGGTGCCGAAATAACTCCACATTGCGTTATCTCTTACTGCAAGCTCCGGATCCACAAGGCATCCGTTTTCTGAAAGTGTAACTATCTTTCGTTCAGTCGGTATTTCAACATTCTCTATATATTTAGGATACTGTGAGGTATATACTCTCTGTCCCGGATAGATATCCGTTCCGACTATATCCACCACATCATCTCCCGGATACCAGTCAGCCGACTGTCCGTTCCATACCCAGATCAGGTTGTGAAGCCCGTGCTTTTCGGTAAATATCTCATACATCAGCTTGTACAGCTTTATGTATGACTCAGCACTGCAGTCTCCCCACCAGAACCATCCGCCACTGGCTTCATGAAGTGGTCTCCAGAGTACCGGAATATCCTTTTCAGAAAGTATTTCCAGCTGTGTCGCAACCGATTCCATGTCTCTTACAAGGAGCTCGTAGCCCTTATCGTCCTGGCCGTTCATTATCCTGTCCAGATTGATATTTGTATGTTCCTTATAGAAGGAGCTGTACCAGGTTCCCGTAAGGTATTCGGAAGGTACCGTCCAGTGCCAGCACATCGTTATGATGCAGTTATTTGACCAGGCCATCTCTGCCATATCTATGGCATTCGGCACTATGCCGTTCTCCATGCTTGTGGTCGAATAGCCGGACATATCAAGTCCTACCATCGCCGGAAGCCTTCCTGCACCATCAGGAGAGCCTTCTTTAGTCTCCTTCTTTATGGCTGCCATTTCCTTGCCGAAAGGACCGTCGCAGTACTGGCCGCTTATTATATTTTTTCCGTAATTATCGTAAAGATATTTATAAACTCTTCTTGCGTTCGGTGAAGCCTGTTTATCCACCAGGCTTTCAGTCACCTTGTAGATGTCTTCATCAAAGGGAGCTCCGGTCACAACCTCAAGCTTATCGAGATTGATATAGCCCCAGTATTTTTCAACCTTAACCTCATGGTCACCCTTTGCAAGAAATACATGAGGGACGGTAATACAGCAAAATGAAGGTGAATCACCCGCTACTGTTCCAACAGATTCACCATCAACATATACATAGTTTTCTTTGTAGCCTCCCTGCATCGAACAGGTAAACTTCAGATCATAAAAGCCATCCTCCTCCACAGGAACCTTCATCACTGCCGCGTCACCGTCTGCAGTAAAACCACTAACGTAGCCTGTTCCCGAGTAACCTTCGTCTGAACTTTCTTTGTTTACTCCGATCAGCTGTCCGTCTTCTGCTTCGATGACCGCCACAGTCCTTGGTACAAATTTCTCTTTGGATTCTGATGGCTTTTCATCATTCTTTTTTTCACCTGACGCACATCCCGAAAGTAACAACATTGCAGCCATACATGAGGCCGTCATTCGTTTTCTTAGATATATATTCTTCAAAATTATCTCCTAACACACACTGAGCCTGATATATGCGTCGAATAGTGTGCGTAAAACCTAGTCACACTATCCCACACACATATCAGGCTCCAAATAGGAAGGTTTTTTTAATATGGATTTTAGCTAAATTAATTTCAAAGGATTTTATATAAAATGTATATTATAATTAATCCCTCTTTGTTCTTATATGGCAAATTATACCATAAACCAAAAACATTACAAGTGTTTTTTGCTAAATTTTTGATTTTTTTAGCTAAATTTTATCCATTCCGGCTTCATAACCTCAACATTTTGCTCAAGCATCATGTCTATAAGCCTTTTATAATAGCCCGGAACGATCCTTTCTGTGTCATCATGTGAATGTAAAAGAACTATATTATATTCATTTTTATTAAAAATATTGGTGCCCATACCCGGATCCCCTTCAAGCAGACGCTTAACAACGTCCTCAAAAGCGAGGGTTCCCGGAGGGATATTGTATTCCTGGATATCAAAGGAACAGGTAACATCTATGTCCTTGTCCCAGCCGGCTGCTTTATAGCCTTTTGAATCGATCATACTGTCATCGATCTTTGAGAAACCATGTTCTTTTAAGTAAATCTGGAAGAGTTCTTTATTCCCTCCACCTTTATTGAGGTAAGGGAAACGGAAGACCTTTACCGGCCGGTCTCTTCCGGCTCTCCTGTAGACCTCTTCTATAAGTCTCTCAGTCTTCTCTATCTCTTCAACGCCCTCTTCGTAAGTCAGATCCTCAAAAGCAGGATGTGAATAGGAATGGTTTCCGATAAGTATGCCGCTCTCTACTGCCTGAACGGCTATATCCATGTATTTTTCCAGGTTTTCTCCAACAGCAAACATGACTGCCGGGATATTCTTTTTAAAAAGATATCCCACAATATCAGGGGTTACCTGTTGCGGGATATCATCAATTGTTAAATATATAAAGGAACTCAAATCTTTGCCCCCGTATCTCTTACTATCAGGTCTCCATAGGATATAGAAGTACCGTGTCTGTATTCAGGATTGATGCAATGCTGTTCAAGGATATTCATACACTGGCTTATCATCTCACCCGTATTTACACGGTATGTGGTAAGTCGTACATCCTTGATCTTATTATCAGCATAATCATCGTAACCGACAACCCTTACATCCTCAGGCACTCTGACACCCTTTTCTCTAAGCTTATTGATCAGTCTGTAGGCTGTGTGGTCACAGCTGCAGATAAAGCCATCAGGAAGTTCATCCGGAATAACCAGCTCGATGTCCATACCATCTTCGCCACGGTCCGGAATCTGATACTTATCATAAAATGTTATCTCATTTGCTATAAGATATTTTCTGTAGCCAAGATATCTGTCAAGGTTACTTCTTGTACTGAGATAGCTTCCGACAAAACCGAGAGTCTTGCAGCCATTCTGTACAAGATGACGTGTCAGCATATAGCCTCCGTTTACATTGTCACCAACAACACTGTCAAAATCAAAATCCTCATTGCTAAAGTCAAACAGAACACATATGATACCTGTGGATTCCACAGTCTTCAGAAATTCATTACTGACCTCGCCTATAATGATCATCTGATCTATCGACTTAAGCGAAAGAAGCTTCGGCAGTTCGCCGTTTTCCTCTTCATCCTCTCTTACTGCAGCAAGTATAGCGGAAAAACCTCTCTGGGTCAGTTCAAGCAGGATATTCTGATAAATCTTCAGATAAAATGAGTTTTCGCCGATGAAGCGTTCCGAAATAACGATTGCAACATCGCGCCCCTCGCCTCTGTCAATTGACTTTCTGTAAATATACCCCAGCTCTCTGGCCTTATCCAGTATTTCACCTCTCAGTTTCTCGCTCACGCCGTCCTTACCGGCCAGAGCCTTGGACACCGTCACTATACTGACATCCATCTCCTGAGCGATATCCTTCATGGTGATCTTTTTCTTTTCCGTCTGTTCCAACATTACCCCTCCCTTATCCTTTATACTTTTATATAAATGGTATAACTTACAAACTAATCGACGTATTTCATAAGTGCATCAACAATATCCTGATATATGAAATATCCGCCGTATCTGTAATAAAGGCCGAAATTCTCGCCGTTGCCGGAGAATGCGTTATTATCCCACCACAGCGCTGTCATTCCTCTCGCCCTTGCCGAAGCAATATAGTAAGCCGAGAAGTCGACTCTTTCCTGAATATTCTTGTCTTTATCAAGTGCTCCGAATTCACCGATCACTACCGGAATTCCCTTCGCAACGAACTTATTGTAAAGCTTATCCATGAAAGAATCAATATCCGATGTACCTTTCTTTTTCTCAACCGAGAAATACGAGGTGCCCGAAAGATTCAGAGCAAAGTCGTAAGGTGTATATGCATGTACCGAAACCAGTATATGATCTGCAGGTCCGTCCGGATCCTCCGGGAGTCTGAAACCGCTGTTCAGCGCGCCGTCAGCCGAAGCATCATAGCCCGGACACATAAGATATCTGGTCGCATTGTTACCGCCGGAAGCCCTGACCGTATCAACAAATACCTGATTCAGCTGATTGATACACTCGATGGACTCCTTAACATCAGCGTCATTGCCCGGTATCCACCACTCATACTGATGTCCAACAAGGCGAGGCTCGTTCATGGACTCAAAAATAAGCTTATCATCATAATCCTTATATCTTTCCGAAAGCTGTGTCCAAATCCTTTCAATATAATGAACCGACTGATCCATATGCTCCTCATCAGGATAGAAGCCGTTAGCTTCAGGATGATTGTCATGATGGATATTTATTATGACGTACATATCGTCATTTATTGCCCAGTCCACAACCTCATTAACTCTGTTCATCCATTTTTCGGAGATGGTATAGTCATCATCCGTAAAATGATTGTGCCACGAAACCGGTATTCTCACCGTATCAAATCCGGCCGCATGATAGTCCTTGATAGTCTGCTCCGTAACAACAGCACTGTTCCACGCTGTTTCGGTATCCATCTCATCCTTCAGGCTGCCGTCTACATAGGCATCGAAGGTATTTCCAAGGCTGAAACCTATCCTCAGGTCATTAACAAATCTCATGCCTTCGTTATCCGGAATATCATACTTTTCTATATTAAGTTCAGGAATTGTTGTTTCAGGAAGGATAGAACCACCGCCTTCTGTTGTCGAACTGCCGGTGCTATCTTCCGTTTTATTGTCAGTGGCAGTATTATCTTCACTGCCGCCACCGGTTGTGTCATCCGTCACAGCTCCGGTATCACTTGTCACAACCTCCGATGTCCCGGTATCATTATCCTTTTTATTGCCACCGCTGTTCCCGCAGCCCGCCAGGGAAAGCACCCCCGCCGCCGCAAGAAAAAGTGCTGCCAGCCTGTGTTTCAAACTCTTCTTTCCTACCATATAGATCGCCCTCTTCATCTTGAAGTATAAAAGCTCTTAAGTGTTTTCTCAGCAAGCTTTCCGTAAACAGTGAAGTCCCTGTTCTTTGAAGCCTCTTCCAAAGAAGGTATAGTTGCCTTCCAATCCCACCAGAAATATCCTGCAAACCACGGAATATCCCAGGTTGCTTCCATCGCGCTCTGATAAAAATCCGACTGTTCCTGTTCATCGACCGGAAGCTCAGGTCTATCCTTAAAGTCCCACGGATACATCGAGCATCCGGCTTCACTTCTTGCACCGATCTCTGCAAACATTACAGGGCGGTTGTATTTTTCATGACAGATCTCAAGACGTTTAACAACCTCTTTCCATCTTTCCCTCATGGTATCGATGCCCTTATTCTCCTTATCGGTCACCGGATAGTAGCCGCTGATGCCAATTATATCAACTTTATCCAGCCATTCAAAGCGGGTTTCGTCACCATGATTGATATTATGCATCAGAAGTCCGCCGTAAACCTTTCTGACCTCATCGATCATCCTGCTACAGCGTGCACTCTGCAGGTCCATACCGAACATCTCACAGCCGGTACACAGCATCTCGCAGCCGGTTCTCTCAGCCATGCCTGCATAATATGTCATAAAGCCTGTATACGACTCAAACCATCTGTCCCAGTAACCGCAGCCATCCTCATTCGGGAAGTTGATACGCGCTCTCCAGGAATGATCAAGGCAGTTGACCATAGGCTTGAGACAAACCTTAAGACCAAGCTCCTTCGCCATTTTTATTGCATGGATGACCTCCTCATCAGTCTGTGTTTTTCCGTAAAGGGAAAATATCCTCGTGCTATAGAAGGTTTCCTGCCATGCATTAACCGTAATGCATATCCAGTCAAGCCCGTTTGAAGCAAGCCTCTTCATTGACTGAACCGCTTCTTCTGTCAGAAATTCTCCAGGCTTACTGAAGAATCCCCATGTATAACCTTTACAAAATACATCCTTATTCATTAGTAGTAATA
>JAEEGF012209659.1_pt1 | contig 32548 bp, 24 predicted proteins | sample 9134171 | NCBI WGS metagenome assembly JAEEGF01 (sample SAMN16246542, study PRJNA631951) | gut metagenome | biome: gut microbiome; feature: rumen; material: AP-attached | host: Bos | place: Iran: Karaj | collected 2018-10 | reverse complement strand
ATCGCTAAGCTTCACCAGAGACTCGGCACAACAATCATCTACGTTACACACGACCAGACAGAGGCTATGACTCTTGGTACAAGAATCGTAGTTATGAAGGATGGTGTTGTTCAGCAGGTAGATACACCTCAGAACCTCTATGACAAGCCAGAGAACCTCTTCGTTGCAGGATTCATGGGTTCACCTCAGATGAACTTCCTTGATGCTGACGTAGAAGTTACAGGTGATACAGCATACCTCAAGATCGCTAACCAGAAGATCGAGCTTCCTCCGGCTAAGTCCAAGAAGCTTATCGAGGGTGGCTATGACGGAAAGAAGGTTACATTCGGTATCCGTCCTGAAGATGTTGATGATTCAGAGATGTTCGTTAACACTTCTAAGGCTGTATTCGAGTCTACAATCAACGTATACGAGCTTCTTGGTGCAGAAGTTTATCTGTACTTCGATCTCGAAGGATTCCCTATCACAGCTAGAGTTGATTCTCGTACAACAGCTAGACCTGGCGATAAGGTTAAGTTCGGTTTCGATGTTGAGAAGATCCACGTATTCGACAAAGAGACAGAGAAGACAATCACAAACTAATAATAGTTTACTTAAAGGCAGAGCTTACGGGCTCTGCCTTTTTTGAGCAAAAAAACGTCCTGCCCGGAGATATACTCAGCAGACAGGACATTTCATTTGTTTGTAATTATCATAGTGTTACTTCCTTTCAACTATAATATCGGTGTTTTATGATAAAACTTTAGTGCGTTTCAGCCATTTTTATGTTTCTATATAGTATAATTATAATGTTTGACTGTATTGATATATAAGATGAAGGGATTTTATGGGAGATGAAGCACGATAAACATAGAGATAAATTGATTGTGGGGGCACTTCAAACAGCTCTGTGTCTTGTTATGATAACAGCTCTTGTTCTTACGGGGTGTGAGAGCGCGCATGTATCCTCTGGGACAGGTGCCAGTGCGGTTATGCTCACAAGCATGGAGGAAGCTGCACTATCAGAGAGTGCGGCGACTTCATATACATCTGATGCTGTACTGGAATCTGGCGTAGACATTAGTATTGATAGTAGTTCTTATGATTCTGTAGTAGAAGTTACTATCGAAGATGGAGCGCAGAGCTCATCAGAAGAAAGCAGCACATTTACAGTAGCAGGATCTCCTGCACGGACTTTCTATGTAGAGGGAACGCCGGCCGTTGTAAGTGATTCTGATTCCAAGGATGATGACTCTATGAATCTGAACGGTCAGAGTAGCGGCGCAGATGTAAGTGTAACAGAGCTTGTAGCTGATAATTCAACTGATGAGAGCCAGAAATCTTCGGAATCATCAGATAATAATTCTTCAGATAAATCTTCTCAGGAGTCCAATAAAGACAGTAATTCCGGTGATACCCAGCAGACTCAGTCAAAGACTGTAGCCTCAGAGACAGGTGATGTCACCTATGGTATTGATGTGGCTTCATATCAGGGTGTTATAAATTGGCAGAAAGTTGCTGCATCCGGAGTTGGCTTTGCTATGGTCAGGGTTGGTTACAGGTCCAATGACGGCGTACTTCATGAAGATGCCAATGCTAGATATAACCTTCAGGAAGCAAACAAATATGGTATTAAGACAGGAGCTTATTTTTTCTCCAGAGCTACTAGTCAGGATGAGGCAATTCAGGAAGCTAATCTTTGTATTAGTATAATAAGCGGTTATTCCATAACCTATCCCGTTGCATATAACTGCGAGGGATATAATAAATCCACAAGCCGCCAGTATGGTATCTCTATGCAGGACAGATCCTCATATGCACAGACATTCCTCTCTACTGTTAAAAACGCAGGATATACTCCGATGTTTTATGCATCCCGTAACGAGCTTGCGGGAGGTACAGACTGGGATACAGCATCTCTTGCAGGAAGTAACAAGATCTGGCTTGCCTACTATCCGTCGGATCCATCGGTTACTAGCCCGGGATATTCAGGTTCTTACTGCATGTGGCAGTATACAAGCAAAGGCTCTGTGCCCGGTATTGAAGGCAATGTTGATATAGATATAGCTTATTTTGGATATTCAGGAACTAGTTCTGCCAAGTCTGATACAGCAACAGAAAGTGTTACTGCCAACATGGAGTCAGGTATGACATTTACAGAGGTCAATGAGACTGTGACCTGTAAGGATGTTCTAAACCTGCGGGATCGTCCCAGTCAGGGCGAAGCTTCTGTAGTCATAGCCAAGATCAAAAATGGCGAGACAGTAACAAGGACAGGATATAATGAAACTACCGGCTGGAGCAGAGTTATCTATAACGGTCAGACTCTTTACTGCGTAAGCAGCTACCTTATAGTTGTCGAATGAAAGGCTGCTCAGGCATTAACCTGGATCGGTAGTACAGCCGTAAAACTATAACAGATTTGTAATAAACGAATTCTTGATTTGCACACATACATAAAATAGGCTAAAATTACCTTTGGTGTGTGCGATAACATGCACAAGTAGCACTAAGTAAGTGCTTACAGTAAATGAAGCGAGGATAAAAGAATGATTTCCGCACAGATAATCAAGCAGAGCATAAGCCAGCTACAGGCTATAACAAGAGTAGATCTTACAGTCATGGATCTTGCAGGAGGTATTGTTGCAAGTACTAAGGACGGTGAAGATATAGATTCAAGTCTTGTTGTAAGCTTTGCTAACTCTCCTGTAGATTCACAGGCTATAGGCAACAGACACCTTCTTAAGGTCATGGATGATAATGAGCCTGCATATATACTTATAGCAAGTGGCAATGATGAAGGTGCCTATACTATTGGTAAAATATGTGTATGCCAGTTGCAGGATCTTATAGTTGCTTATAAAGAGAGATTTGACAGGAACAATTTCTTCCAGAATCTGATGCTTGATAATCTTCTTCTTATAGATATCTATAACAGGGCTAAAAAGCTCCATATCGATGCAGTAAGGCCCAGAGTTGTAATAATAGTTGAGACAGGCAAGGACAATGATAATACAGTATCAGAGCTTCTTGGCAGCATCTATACAACTCAGGCGGGTGATTATATCACTGCGGTAGACGAGAACAGTGTGATCCTTATCAAGTCAGTTGATAATCCTGACAGCTATGATGAGATCGCTCATATAGCAACAACTATTGTAGATATGATGAATACAGAAGCAATGCTCAATGCAAGGGTTGCTTATGGTACAATAGTAGGAGAACTCAAGGATCTGTCCAAGTCATATAAAGAAGCCAAGATGGCACTTGAAGTTGGTAAGATCTTCTATGCTGAGAGGAATGTCAATGCATACAATACCCTGGGTATAGGAAGGCTTATTTATCAGCTTCCTGTTAACTTGTGTCATATTTTCCTTGAAGAGATATTTGGCGACAATGATGTCCTCGATCAGCTTGATGAAGAGACTCTTAGCACTATAGCCAAGTTCTTCGAGAATAACCTTAATGTATCAGAGACATCACGTCAGCTCTTCGTACATCGTAATACTCTCGTATACCGTATAGAGAAGCTTGAACGCAGTACCGGCCTTGATATACGCAAATTCGATGATGCGCTTACTTTCAAGATTGCACTTATGGTTTCGAACTATATCAAATATCTTGATGCCAATGAGTATTGACAAATAAACGAAAAAAGGATATATTACTAGCATTGCGGCTCTGTGAAGGGTGCATATATTTTGTGAATAGCCGGGTCTTATGCAATGGGACTTTGCGAAACGTGTCAGGTCGGGAACGAAGCAGCACTAAGCATTTCATCTCATGTGTTGTAAGGTGCCTTGTTACTTTGCAGGGTATGTGCATCCGTCACAGGGTCGCAGTTTTTTTAACGACATAGAAATGCATCCATGCATTTCTGGACATGTCGATTTACGTCCTGTAAAAAAAACGACATAGAAATGCATCCATGCATTTCTGGACATGTCGATTTTACATCCTGTAAAAAACGACATAGAAATGCATCCCAATAAAGTAGTAGCTACTTTGGATGAGGTTATTTTATGGAAAAAGCGTATAAATTAGAATTCACCAAAGAAGAAAATGAAAGTTTATATGTTACCAGCTGCGGTCTGTCCAAAACCGGACCGAACCATCACTTCGGCCCTGCCATAAAGCCTCATCACATGATTCATTATATATTAAGCGGTAAGGGAATATTCAGACTTAAAGGTAAAGAATATAAGCTTAATGAAGGGGCCGGATTTCTTATAACACCTGATGAGCTTGCATATTATGAGGCTGACGAAGAAGATCCTTGGACTTATGTGTGGGTCGGATTTGGGGGAAGCCTTGCAGGGTCTATAGTTGAGCAGTTGTCATTGTCTCCCGATCAGCCTATATTCAGAAACTCAGAATCAGACAAGATATATTCCATAGTCCATGACATGATGGAGCATAACACTTTTAGTGTTGCAGATATACTTGAGCGAAATGGCCAGCTCCACCTATTCCTTTCAGTTGTTGCAGGAAGTCTTATCTCTTCGAAGGGTGAATCGGAGAGTGCTAACAATTATGTTCAGAAAGCTATCTCTTTTATAAGGGCCAATTATTATAACCCTATCAAGATAACTGATGTTGCAGATTATGTCTGTGTTAACAGAAGCTATCTGTATACCCTTTTTGAAAAGGCGCTTGGAGTATCTCCTCAGCAGTATCTTAGTTCATACAGGATATCCAAAGCCTGTGACCTTCTAAAAGTCACAGACCTTCCTATAGAGAGTATTGCCATTTCATCAGGATATAACGATCCTCTGGTCTTCACTAAGGCGTTTAGGATGAATAAAGGAATGTCACCTTCAAACTATCGTAAAGCTCACAAAAAAGATGCTCTCCCCGGAGGTAAAGAGCACCTTAAACAGCTTGAAAAGTATCTTGAAGGTAAGACCACAAACTAGTATCATTCCAGTTCTTTTCTTGCTTTCTTCTCAAGTTTGTTGCGGATACGAAGTTCTAAGAAGAATTTCTTTAATATAGAACTGCAATCTTCTTCCATAACATTCCATACAACTTCGCACTGATGGTTGAAGTCTGGATTTTCGAGGATGTTGAGAATAGTGCCTCCGCATCCTGACTTCTGGCTTTGACAGCCTATGACTACCTTGGGTATTCTGGCCTGAACTATAGCGCCTGCGCACATCTGGCAGGGTTCAAGTGTTACATACAAGGTGCAGTCTTCAAGGCGCCAGTCCTTGATGATCTTGCCTGCCTTCTTCATTGCAGATATCTCGGCGTGGCACAGAACAGACTTGTCAGTATTTCTTCTGTTATAACCTCTGCCGATGATCTGCCCGTCATATACGATCACACATCCTATAGGAACTTCTCCAAGATCATAGGCTTTTTTGGCCTGCTTTAAGGCCTCTTTCATGTAGTAATTATGCTCTTTTTCAATATCATCAAAAATTTTTTTCATAAAATCTTAATCAAATCATACTATTCTGGTAGGTTTTGTGTTATAATAAGTCACACTAGAATAAACTAATGTTATTATACAACAGTAAGAGGTTTTTTATATGAAAATATCAACCAAAGGAAGATATGCACTCAGAGTCATGATAGATCTGGCTCTTCACGATAACGGAGAATACATAGCTCTTAAGGACATCTCCGAAAGACAGGGTATAACTGTTAAGTACCTGGAGCAGATCGTGACCAATCTTAACAAGGCGGGATTTCTTCGCAGTATGCGCGGCAACAACGGTGGTCACAGGCTTGCACGCAGGCCTTTTGAATACAAGGTTGGAGATATATTGCGCACTATGGAAGGAAGTCTTTCGCCTATAGAATGTCTTGCAGACTCTACATCAGACGGCGTGAACTGTCCACGTTCTGAAGAGTGTCCTACTTTGGGCTTCTGGCGTGGTCTTGATAAGGTTATCAATGAATACGTAGACAGATATACACTTCAGGATCTTATCGATCAGGAACAGATGATCGCCGGCGGGTACGACTATTCTATCTGATCATAGTCCGCTATAGTCAAATGCGGGGATGAAGCTTGATTTATCAGTTTCATCTCCTTGAATGAAGGCGTATTCTACGCCTATGTCTATTGCATAGTCTACAAGCTTGTCGTAGTCAGCTGCGCTTACAGTGCGTGTAAGCTCTGGGAATGCCGCGCTATGCGGCATGGGAGTATACTGATTCATAAGGCTTATGTAGATATCATTTCCAAATCTGTTATGAATCCTGTTAACCACGTTCATAGAATCGTCAAGATGCCTCGGCAGTAGGAGGTGGCGGACGATGGTGCCTTTTTTCATCAAGGGGCCGGAATAATCAGATGACTCATCCTGCCCTGATATATCATAGTTCGTAGAGTCTTGATCAATTTTTTCTGTTTGGGTGTCATCATCTAAAGATGAGTCTTCGCCGATTACTATATCGTTATATTCATCAGCATTTAAGCTCTTTTGGCAGGCTTCTTTTCTAGAAATTCCCGGATGAACATGGGGATAATAAAATGTTGGAGCGCCGGTCTGTCTTACCATCTCTTCGATAGCGGGAAGTGCCTTTTCAAAATAATCCCTTGCTTTACTATACTTAAACGATAATTCGCTGTTATAGTACTTACAATCCGGAAGATATATATCAACAAGGCCGTCAAGCATCTTGATGGTGTCAACATTTTCATAAGCGCTTGTATTATAAACAACAGGGATTTTAAGGCCTTTATCTTTGGCGATTTCCAAAGCTTTGATAATACTTGGGACGAAATGAGTCGGAGTTACAAGATTGATATTGGCAGCTTTCTTGTCTTGAAGTTCTAAGAATATATCGGATAGTCTATCTACCGAAATCTCTTTTTTTACCTCATCATGCGCTATCTCATAGTTCTGACAAAAAACACATCCCATGTTGCAACCTGAGAAGAATACTGCGCCGGATCCTGTCTCTCCGGATATGCAAGGCTCTTCCCAAAAGTGAAGGGCAGCTCTTGCCGCAGCGATAGTTCCGGAAGCTTTGCAAAAGCCTCTTTCGCCCCTGGTGCGGTCTACGCGGCATTTTCTAGGACATATCATGCAATTTTTGTATAGCAGATTAAATTCATTATTCATAGCAATAGCATTTTAACGTAGTTACTGGTAATAATACAAGTTTTTGATGGTGTGTATGAAAAAGCTAATGGTTGTAGTGTCATATATCAATTTAAGGGACTTAATTTAGAGAAAAATCAGTTTTTTTAACTTGAATGCTTGTGTATAATATGTTATGTAGAATTGCGAGATGAACGCAGTTCATATATTCTGATTTATAGTATTCATGTATAGATTTATTAATGTTTATGATTGGAGTACAAAATGGCATTCGGTGATGAGATAATGCAGGGGGTCATGAATGCGGCTGATACAGTAACCAAAGCTGTCGAAACCGGAAACTTCAGTAATTTGAGCAGTGACCTGTCTGCTACATTTAATGATACGGCTAAGAGGTTCAAAGAGCAGGCTGCGCGCAGCGGTATATACAATTCGTATATGCCTGGTGGCTCATCTGCAAGGAATAATTCCGGCGTTAACATGACAGAGCAGTATATTCTTAACAAAAAAAAGATCAGTGTATTTCAGAAGGCTCATGTTAGCAGTATATCGAGCACTATTTCGGGTATAATAGCAGGCTTTTTTACGTTTTCATCTCTACTTTTTGCGCTGATATGCCTTCCTGGGGCTATTTATTTAACATCAGCATTTGATATTTCCGGATTTATATTCTTCTTTGTGCTTACTTTATTGTTCGGACTGTGGTGGAAGAAATCTCATGATAAGAAGAAACTTATAAAGCAGTTTAATCTTTTTAAAAAGGCAGTCGGTAACAGAGAGTATATATCAATTAAAGAGTTTGCAAGTATAGTTCAGATTTCGGAAGATGATCTTAAGAAATCTTTGAAGAAGATGATATCAAGCGGAATGCTCATTGGTGCAAGGTTTGATGATGAAGAGACAACTCTGATCCTGTCTGAGAATGCATTTGATGAGTACAAGAAATTTGTTCAAAGTCAGAGACAGCAGGAGATCTACGATCAGTCAGCTCAGGTTGATACTCAGGGTATGAATGTGACTTCTGATTCGCAGAAAGTTATTGATGAAGGCAATGAATACCTTGTCAAAGTAAGACGTATCAACGATATGATCCCTGATGATGATGAAGAGCACATGTCAGACAAGCTCTATAATCTTGAGAATATCATGAAGAGGATATTCGAACATGTAGGCCAGCATCCGGAGAAAGCGCAGGATCTTCGTAAGTTCATGAACTATTACCTGCCTACTACAGAGAAGCTCCTGAATGCATATGTTCATCTTGATGCTCAGCCTGAAGTCGGAGACAATATCAAAGATACCAAGAAGCAGATCTCTGATGCTCTTGATACCATTAATACAGCTTTTGAGAAACTCTTCGATGATCTTTTTGAAGAACAGGCCTGGGATATAGCTTCTGATATATCTGTAATGCAGACAATGATGAGCCAGGATGGTCTTATGCAGAGCCAGTCAGGATTATAAGCGGTTCTTTTTCCATGAAGACAGATGACAATGGCAATTAGCATATTCAAAAACAGAATTGTTTTTATCGGATATAAAGAAACAGATATATAGAAAAATATAAAGAAAAGGATAGTTATAGTAAACGACTTAAGAAAAAGCACTTTGCCAGTCATCAAATGCCTTATATGCCAGCATTAGATAACTGGCATAAGGCATTTTCTAAAGTCGTTTACTATAGAAATAATCAGTTCTTTGGAGGATAATATGGAAAATCAGTTTTCAGATCTTAATGCAGCACCATCAGCACCAACACTTTCATTTGGTGATCCACAGCCTCAGGCAGCTACAGCCAGCGCTACTGCTGCAGCTCCTGCAGCAGAGTCAAAAGAAGAGAGCACCAGAAAATTCGAAGCAGATGTTCAGCTCTCACCTGAAGAGCAGAAAATGGTTGATGAATTTGTAAAGCAGATTGATATAACAAATTCACAGGCTGTTATGAACTACGGCGTAGGAACTCAGAAGAAGCTTGCAGACTTCTCACAGAAGGCTATTGATAACGTAAGGACCAAGGACATGGGAGAAGTTGGAAATATGCTCTCAGGCCTTGTAACAGAGCTTAAGGATTTTGATGTTGATGAAGAAGAAAAGGGCTTTATGTCTTTTTTCAAAAAGAGTGCCAACAGAGTAAATGCTATTAAGGCAAAATATTCTACTGTTGAAACTAACGTCAACGAGATCACTTCAAGACTTGAACAGCATCAGGTTACTCTTATGAAGGACGTAGCGCTTCTTGATCAGATGTATGCTCTTAACCTTAACTATTTCAAAGAGCTTACAATGTATATTCAGGCAGGTAAGAAGAAGCTTGAAGAAGTAAGAAATAACGAGCTTGTAGAACTTCAGCAGAAGGCTCAGGCATCCGGACTTCAGGAAGATGCAGAGAAGGCCAAGGATCTGTCAAACCTCTGCGACAGATTTGAAAAGAAGATCTATGACCTTGAGCTTACTCGTACCATCGCTATGCAGACAGGCCCTCAGATCAGAATGGTACAGTCTTCTGATACTATTATGGCTGAGAAGATCCAGTCTACCATTGTTAATACTATTCCTCTTTGGAAGAACCAGATGGTCATCGCTATAGGCGTAGAGCATGCTAATCAGGCTGCCAAGGCTGAGCGCGAAGTCAATGACATGACCAATGCTCTTCTTAAGAAGAATGCAGATAAGCTCAAGCAGGCTACAATAGCTACTGCTAAGGAATCTGAAAGAGGCATCATCGATATGGAGACATTGCGTCATACCAATGAAACTCTTATCAGCACTATCGATGAAGTTCTTGCAATCCAGAAGGACGGCAAGGAAAAGAGAAGAGCTGCCGAAGCTGAACTTGGTCAGATCGAGTCACAGCTCAAGGACAAGCTCATCGAGGCATCAAAGGCGTAATTTAGAACGTGGGCGGCAACTGCTTGGCCGCTTACAAGTATGTAAAATTACAGTATATAACGTCGGGACGCTCCCGCTCTGTGAAAAACGTAGCGGTACTAACGATGCAAAACACGCATCGTAAGTACCGACGTTTTTCAAAGCCACTCCTTATATATACTGTAATTTCACACACTTGTAAGCGGCCAAGCAGTTGCTTTTGAGGGATGTATTTCTAGGTACTGTTACAGGATGTAACGAGCACATGTCCAGAAATACATGGATGTATTTCTATGTGCCCTTGACAATAAATTATGAATTGATTACAATCAAACGTAACGTTGAAGAGGAATAGTAATGGAACTGTCCTGTCTCAGAGAGAAGGCTTATCTGGTGCGAAGTCTTTACAGTGATGTCCGTGAACCTGCCTTGGAGTTCTGTGTGAAAGTTAATTTTGTGATATAAGCTTGAATTTTTTGATGATAGTTTATATTCCTACTTCATTAACATAAACACAGCGTTTCCCGCGTTAAGGGATAGTTGAGAGAAATCTGCAGATTTTTTCATATGCGGATTTAAATAGGGTGGTACCGCCGAAGATGAATTTATAACCTTTGGTCCCTGTTTTTAATTAAACATGGACTGAAGGTTTTTTTATGTGATAAAGCCTGATGGTCCTGGGTACAAAAAAGGAGAAAAAGATGGCAAACGAAAAGAAGAAAATGGTATCTGAGATCACATCCATGGATGAGGATTTCACACAGTGGTACACAGACGTGTGCATCAAAGCTGGTCTTATCAGCTACTCTAACATTAAGGGATGTATGGTAATAAAGCCTTCAGGATACGCTATTTGGGAGCTTATCCAGAAACACCTTGATGCCAGATTCAAAGAGACTGGTGTTAAGAATGTATACCTTCCTATGTTCATTCCTGAATCACTTCTTCAGAAGGAGAAGGATCATGTAGAAGGTTTTGCTCCTGAAGTTGCATGGGTAACACACGGAGGTCTTGAGCCACTTGCAGAGAGATTCTGCGTACGTCCTACTTCAGAGACTTTGTTCTGCGATTATTATAAAGGTGAGATCCACTCCTACAAGGATCTTCCACAGGTACTGAACCAGTGGTGCTCAGTAGTAAGATGGGAGAAGGAGACAAGACCTTTCCTTCGTTCACGTGAGTTCTTATGGCAGGAAGGCCACACAGCTCATGCTACTATGGAAGAGGCAGAAGAGCGTACAGTTCAGATGCTCAATGTATATGCTGACTTTTTGGAAAATGATATGGCAATCCCTGTTATCAAGGGTCAGAAGACAGAGAAGGAGAAGTTTGCAGGTGCTGAGCATACATATACAGTAGAAGCTCTTATGCACGACTGCCGTGCTCTTCAGTCTGCTACATCTCACAACTTTGGTGATGGATTCGCTAAAGCTTTCGAGATCCAGTATGCAGGTAAAGACAACAAGCTCCACCATGTATTCCAGACATCATGGGGACTTACAACAAGAACAATCGGCGCTATGATCATGGTTCATGGCGACAATGAAGGTCTTGTAATGCCTCCTAAGATTGCTCCTACTCAGGTAGTAGTAATTCCGATCCAGCAGAAGAAGGAAGGCGTCCTTGACTGTGCACAGAAGATCTATGAGAGCCTTAACGACTTCAGAGCATCTATCGATCTTACAGACAGAAGTCCGGGATTCAAGTTCGCTGAGCAGGAGATGCATGGAATCCCTGTTCGTGTTGAGATCGGACCTAAGGATATGGAAGCTGGCAAGTGCGTTCTCGTAAGACGTGATACACGTGAGAAGATGGAGTGCGCTATAGCTGATGTTCCTGCTAAGGTTGGAGAACTTCTTGATACTATCCAGAAGGATATGTATAACAGAGCTAAGGCTCATCTTGATGCTCATACATATATTGCACACAACAAGGAAGAGTTCGAAGAGGACTTCAAAGAGACCAAGGGCTTTGTTAAAGCTATGTGGTGCGGATGCCGTGAGTGCGAAGACAAGATCAAGGAAGATTATAATGTTACAAGCCGCTGTATTCCATTCGAGCAGGAGAACATCTCAGATACTTGCGTAATCTGTGGCAAGCCTGCAACCAAGATGGTTTACTGGGGAAGAGCATATTGATGATATTTTAATATCTGTATCTTATAAAAATGCTGCGCTAAGCCATAAACTTAGCGCAGTTTTTTTGCCGGATTTGCTTTTATTGCAGCTTTTGAGCGGTTCATCTTATAATAAAAGCAATTTTTGAGCCTGTGTGTTAGAATATGCATAGGAGTTTAGATATGCGTAAAGAAGATATAAAAATCAAAATGCCTATAGAGGCAGCAGAAATACTTAAAACACTTCATGAGGCAGGATATGAAGCCTATATAGTCGGAGGATGCGTACGAGACAGTATCTTAGGACGTGTTCCCGGTGACTGGGATATCACAACCAGTGCCCTTCCTCAGGAGGTCAAGAAGCTTTTTAAAAGAACTATTGATACCGGCATCAAGCATGGTACGGTTACTATCATGAAAGGTAAGGAAGGTTTTGAAGTTACCACTTACCGCCTTGACGGAGTCTATGAAGATCACAGACACCCCAAGGAAGTTACATTCACAAGAAGTCTTATAGAAGATTTAAAAAGGCGTGATTTTACTATAAACGCCATGGCCTATAATGACACAGAAGGCCTTGTAGATGAATTCGATGGTCTTAAGGACCTTGATGATAAAGTAATAAGATGTGTAGGCGATCCTGTCAGAAGATTCGAAGAAGATGCTCTTAGAATACTTAGAGCAGTCAGATTCTCCGGACAGCTCGGTTATACCATAGATCCTGAAACAGCCAAAGCTGCCAAGGAGCTTGCACCAACACTTTCTAATATAAGCGCAGAACGTATACAGACAGAATTCATCAAGATGATGACATCCATGCATCCTGAAGTTATAAGAGATGCTTACGAACTGGGCATTACCAAAGTTTTTTTGCCGGAATTCGATCAGTGTATGGAATGTGAACAGAATGCCATCCACCATTGCTACACAGTAGGGGAGCACATGATCCGTTCTGCAATAGAAGTTCCAGCTGATAAAGTCCTTCGTATCACCATGATACTTCATGACATAGGTAAGCCTTCATGCAAGACAAGCGATGAGCGAGGTGATCACTTCAAAGGTCATGCCAAAGAAGGCGCTGGTATGGCAAGGACTATACTTAGAAGACTCAAGTTCGATAATGCAACCACAGACCGTGTCTGTAACCTGATCCTGTATCACGACATCCTCATGAAGGATGAACCAAGTGAAAAAAATGTTAGAAAAACCCTCTACCTTGTAGGTCCTTCAAACTTTGAAGACCTTCTAATGGTCAAAAAAGCTGATATGCTGGCTCAAAGTACATATTGCCGCGAAGATAAAGAAAGACGCCTTGATCTTTTGGCATCCATTGGACACGAAATCTTAGAAAGAGGCGATTGCCTGTCACTTAAAGAGCTAAAAGTCGGAGGCAAAGATCTTATAGACTTAGGAATCACCCCCGGCAAAGACATAGGCATTATCCTTAACAACATGCTCAAAGATGTCATCGGTACCCCTAATCACAACGATAAGGAATACCTGATAAAACACCTTGCAAACTACAAAAATCCAGTTGAATGACATAATAATAAGAACGGTGCCAAAAGTAACTTTTGGCACCGAGAGTTATTGAAAATTTACACTTGTTCGATCCTTCCCCAAATTATAAATATTCGCAAGCTTACTATTAAGAAAAGTATAAAAAAAGCCGATATATTATCGGATAATGATAATCATTTTTAACCTCATGTCACGAGTAAAGCGAGTGACTAATGGTTCAAATTTTCACATGAGGCGTTGATTTTATTTGTTAAAGTCTTGGGCATAACCTGCCTGTTATGGTCACAGCTTTTAATGCGTGCAGCCCACGGTTATTCAAAGGGGAGATGGATATGCGTAGATATGTTAGAAGTTTATTCGTAACCATTATAGCTTTTGTTGTAGCGCTGACTTTTTTCCCGGACATCTCGTATGCACAGACTGTTAACACAGTCTCTCTTGTAGGCAAGTATGATTCGTCAGATACTGCCATCATCAAATCAATCGATACAGATAACAATACCATCACGTTCCGTAATCATGATACAGGACGTGATTATACCCTTTCTTATGACAATACCACTTTGATATATAGCGAATATGGAAGAGCACTCTCGGCACAGCTCCTTGAAGTCGGAGAGATTGCCAATGTCACCTTTTTGTCAGGCTCAAGGCACCTTAACAGCCTTGATATAAATGGTGATGCCTTTACCATTGACAAGTCATACGGTTATGACCTTCAGGCAGGCACTGAGACAGCTCAGATAGGAAGCAGCTACTATCATATAACTGATAAGACACTGATCCTTATAGATGGCAGGTCAGGCCGCATCGCAGATGTGCTCCCTGGTGACAATATCAAAGTAACCGGAATAGATACAGAAATCTACTGCGTAGAAGTAAAGCAAGGTCACGGATATGTATCCCTTTCATCCAACATGGTAGGAGATGCTGACATCTCCGGATCCTATCTGGAGATCGGCGATAAGAATATATACCGCGTAACTGACGGAATGCTTGTGAGCGTTCCTGAAGGAACCTACAAACTCTTTTTGACAGGTAACGGCGTAGATTATGAGACTACTATAACGGTTGACAGGGATAAAGAGACCATAGTAGATACAAGCCAGATAGAGATCGAATATAACTTTGGTCTTGTCACCTTCAAGATCATCCCTCAGGAAGCAAGGCTCTATATCGATGGCGAAGAGGTTAACCCGTCGTGGCCTATAGAACTTGCCTACGGCACTCATAAGATTGATGCGACGGCAGAAGGGTATCTTCCTTGTTCGGAGTATCTTCATGTAGGCTCTTCCAAGGCAGAAGTTGAGATAACACTTCCTGTCGATGAAGATTATGAGAAGGAAGATGAGAGTACTACAGCAACTTCTATCAGCAACACATCCACATCTCAAACAACGACCGAAAATAAGTCCAAAGAATCAGATAAAAGTAGCGATAATGCTTCAAGTAAGTCAAAAGCTAAGACAGTTAATACAGCCAAGGCATCTACAACGGCTACAACTGTTAAGGATGGAACTCTTATAAGCGGCTATTACATTAGGATAACGGCTCCTTCTGACGTAGAAGTATATCTTGATCCTGACAAGAACAAAAAGGGAGACGATGGCAAATACATCGGAATCTCTCCATGTTCTTTTACCAAGATAACAGGAGATCATGTAATAAGGCTGAAAAAAGACGGGTATCTCACCAAGGACTATACTATTAGTATTGATTCTGAGAAAAAAGATAAAGAATATGCCTTTGAAGCACTGAAAAAAGATCCTGCAGCATCTGCCAGCACTGCAAGTACAGAAGAACCGGACGGAACCTTGATAGAAGGATATGGCGTATATGTGGATGCACCGGTTGGAGCTAATCTGTATGTGGACGGCGAGGAAGTTGGAGAAGTTCCCTGCTCTTTTGATAAAGTCAAGGGAAGCCATACTATAACCTTCACCCGCGACGGATATGCTACCAAGAGCTATTCGATATACGTAGACGGCAATAAGAAGGACAAACTGTATGAATTCCCTGAACTTGAAAGGTATGTAGATATATATGCTCTTGCAGGGACCGAAGTGTTCGTAGACGACGAGCCTATGGGTGTGATAGAAGGTGATGAAGCTATCAGATTTGCAAAGCTGCCTGATGCTCACAGTCAGGGACCATCTACTATAAGGCTTGAGCTTGAAGGCTATAAGACTCTTGAAGAAGAGCTTAGCGTAAGTACCTATGACGGCGTAGACAGCCACTACTATGCAGACAGACAGGAAAAAGAGGAATCTGCTGATCCTGATTCCGGAAGCAGTAAATCTTCTGACAGTGCCAGCAGTGCATCTACAGAGGCATCATCCGACGAAGGATCGTCTGAAGCTTCGACGGAGGCTTCGGCAGATGCATCAGATGAGGCTTCGACGGACGGATCTGATGAAGGCAGCTTGTCAAGTAGCGGAGATCAAAACGGTCAGGATCAAAATCAGGGAGATAATACAGAGAATACAGATCAGAACTCAGATCAAAATGGCGGCGACGAAGATCAAGAAGATAATCAGAGCATCCCCGACGAACAAGGTCAGGTTGATGACTCTGGAGGCGCTGATCAAAGTGAAGTTCAGGAAGGAAGCGATAATGCTACTACATCATCTTCCACTGCACCTTTTTCCTCCAATACAGGAGGAACTACAGAATAGGGTGTTTGGCAAGTGCGAAGTTTCACCTGGCTATTATAAATTGAGTTCGCCTTTAAACACAGATTATTACTGTAAAACGAAAAAACGAATCTGTTCAAACGCAGTAAACTAGGAGTAAATTGGAATAAAAAGGCTAAAAAATGGCTTAAAATAAGGATTTTCCTTGACAGCTTTTGCGAAAACGTATATAAGTAAATATATACCGCTTGAAGCAGGTAATAAGAAGCGCTATTTTAGCGCATTACAATCTTAGAGGAGGAATTTCCTAATGAACAAGACAGAATTAGTAGCAGCAATTGCAGAAGATGCAGGATTATCTAAGAAGGACGCTGAGAAGGCTCTTAAGGCTTTCACAGACGCAGTTACAGCAGAGCTTAAGAAGAAGGGTAAGGTTCAGCTTGTTGGCTTCGGTACATTCGAAGTAGCTAAGAGAGCAGCAAGACAGGGCAGAAACCCTCAGACAGGTGCTACAATGAAGATCGCAGCATCAGTTGCTCCTAAGTTCAAGGCTGGTAAGGCACTTAAGGACGCTGTAAACAAGAAATAATTCCTTTGAATTATTTTAATAGAATAGGTATACAGACCTTTTCTAAAGATCAGCTATAAGTGTTTTGACACGAGTTGATAGCCTGCGGAGTTCATGCTTCGCAGGCTTTTGTAAAGCTAGATATTAGTTTTATACGGTTCATAGAAGGAGCTGTGAATATGAGACTTGATAAATATTTGAAGGTATCACGACTTATCAAAAGAAGAAGTGTTGCAAACGAAGCCTGTGATGCAGGCCGTGTTCAGATCAATGGAAGAGTTGCTAAGGCAGGAACCGAGGTCAAGGTAGGCGATCATCTTACGATCCAGTTTGGAAACAAAGACGTAAGTGTAGAAGTACTTGATGTGCAGGAGACTGTACATAAGGAAAATGCAGGTGAATTATACAAATATATTTAATATTGATAACAAAACGTCGTTGCGCCGAAACTCCCGAGGTGGTAAGATTAATGTAGCTATTAGTCTACATAATTACGGAAATTGATCAATACCAAGCTAGAAATAATATAATCCAGACCGCAGAGAGGAGTTCTATATGAAGGCAAGATATAGAACCAGACGCAAGGAGAACCGATTTGGTGTACTACTTGCAGCGATTGTGGTGCTGCTTCTTACATTTGCAGTTTCAGTCAGGAGTATAGATTTGCTAAGACAGGTTGGTGATAATGAAGCAAGGATAGAAGAGCTTCAGACTCAGATGGACAAAGAGAAGCAAAGAAGCGCCGAGATCGATGAGTTCGTAAAAGAGACGCAGACGCGTAAATATATAGAAGACATAGCAAGACAGAAGCTGGGGCTTGTATATCCCGGCGAGATAATTTTTGAAAAAGAATCAAATTAGGGGTGCAAACTTCCGCAAGTCAGGGAGTTTGCACTGTTTACGTTAAGGGAATGATATATGGATCTAAGGCAGCAGATTCTAATGTTTATTAGAAAAGAAAATATGATACAAAAAGGCGACCACATCCTTGCAGGTGTATCCGGCGGGGCTGATTCAGTATGTCTTCTTGTATTACTTCATTCACTTATGGATGAATTGTCCTTTAAGCTGTCAGTTCTTCATGTCAATCATGGTATACGGCAGGAAGCATCAGAGGACGCTGATTATGTGAAGACTTTATGTGATAACTATAAAGTGCCTTTTTATCTGGAAGAGATTGATGTTCCCGGTATGACCAGAGAACTTTCTATCGGAGAGGAAGAGGCAGGAAGACTTGCAAGGTACGACCTTTTTTATAAGAAGATGGATGAGATCGGGGCAGGTAAGCTGGCAGTTGCTCATAACATGAACGATCAGGCAGAAACTTTTATCATGAACCTTGCAAGAGGAAGCGGGCTTAGGGGCTTGTCCGGAATAAGGGCGGTTAGAGATAAGATAATAAGACCTCTTCTTATGACAAGCAGAGAAGATATCGAGGCATATCTACAGGATCAGAATATCTTATTTAAAACAGATGCGACCAATCTTGAAGATGATCATACCAGAAACAGGATAAGGCATCATATCCTTCCTTACATGACAAAGGATATCAATTCAGAAACCTTAAGTCATATCAGCAGAGCGGCAGCTGAGCTTTCATATGCGCAGGAGTATATCGAATCACAGGCTGCAAAGTGGCTTGAAGACAACGGATTCGGTATGGATAAGGATGAAAGATCCGATAAGACTATAGAACTTAATAAGGCTACAGCATATACTACTACAGAACTAAATGCGACTATAGAACATAGTAAGGATTTGGAATTTAACAAGAACGCAGGCTATGATGAAGGCATGCATAGGTCTTACAGATTAAGTCTTCAAGGCTACAGAAGTCAGCCCTATATCATCCGTAAGTATATCATCATGAAACTGCTGGATCTTGTGACTATGCATCGCAAGGATATAACCCAGGCTCATATAGAGGCTGCAGACAGGCTTTGCATGGACAAGGCAGGAAGTAAGAAGCTGAATCTTCCATACGGTATCAGGCTTATAAGATCATATGATGAGCTTGAGATAGCTCTTGGTAGGGATGCTGTTATAGATGATGATGAACTGGTTGTTGATCTTGAGGCTATAAATAAAGCTGATAATGGATATATTTTTTCTTTTAATAATACAGATTTCCGAGCGCGTATTATCGAAATACAAGAAGATGACACAGAAGATTTTATTTCAAAGGTTCCGCGCTTGCCATATACTAAATGGTTTGATTATGATAAAATACTATCGTGCCCGACTTTTCGCTTTCGGAGAGTCGGTGATTATATTGTCATAGACAAAGAGGGTCACAAGAAGAGTCTTAAAAAGTTTATGACAGATGCAAAAATCCCTGAAAATAAACGAAACAGTGTGATACTTATGGCAGATGGCGATAGCATCATGTGGGCCTTTGGGTATCGCACAAGCTGCGGATATGAGATTTCAGCTAGTACAAAACACATCCTTGAAATAGATGCGTTATCAGTAAATTAAAAAGGAATGAGGTAGTAACAACAATGGCAGAAAGAGTTAGAGTTATGTTCACTGAAGAGGAAGTAGATAAGAGGATCAGAGAACTTGGTGAACAGATCAGTAAAGATTATGCAGGTAAGACAGTACATCTTATATGTGTGCTTAAGGGCGGAAGCTTCTATATGACAGAGCTTGCTAAGCGTATCACAGTTCCGGTAACTCTTGATTTTATGAGCGCATCAAGTTATGGTTCATCAACTAAGTCAAGCGGTGTTGTTAAGATTGTCAAGGATCTTGATGAGCCTCTTAAAGATAAGGACGTACTTATTGTAGAAGATATCGTAGACTCGGGACGTACTCTCAGCTATCTTATGAAGATGCTTGGAGACAGAGGACCGGCAAGCATCAAGCTTACAACTCTTCTTGATAAGCCTGATCGCCGTGTTACAGATGTTAAGGTAGATTATACAGGTTTTGTTATTCCTGATGAATTCGTAGTAGGTTATGGCCTTGATTATGATCAGAGATATCGTAACCTTCCTTATATCGGAGTTGTTGAGTTCGATTGATCATTATATGAGGACCTCGTGAGCTTTTTGCTTTGACCGAGGCACTGATTTCTGTTTTGAAAACAGATTTTTCAAATTTAACTATAGTGAAGTGCTATGAAAAAAGTTCATTTCCGCGTATAGCGGATGATATATAAAGGAGGAAGTAGTGGAAAATCGCAGAAGAAGTTTTGGAACGATCTTCGGATTTATCATAGTTCTGCTCCTGTTATTGGTTGTCCTTGAGTTTTTCGGCGACAGCAATCGTACGGCTGACTCACAGGCATACACTATTGGCAAACTTCAGACAGATCTTGAAGAAGGGGACATTAAGAGCGCTGTTATCCTTCCCAATGGTGAAAATGCGACAGGTGCTGTAAACATCGAATTTAAAGATGATGATAAGAATACCGAGACCTTGTATGTGACCAATGTTACAGAGGTTAGACAACTCCTTATGGAGTACGGAATTGATGCTGAGGTTAGAGATGTGTCGGATGATAGCTGGCTCTTTAACTGGGCGCTTCCTATACTGGTAGTTGTGATCATATTCGTAATGTTCCTGTCTATGATGAACGGATCACAATCATCCGGAAGTGCAAGCAACAACAGAATGCTCAATTTTGGTCGAAGCAGAGCCAGAATGACTGTGGGTGATGACAACAAAGTCAAGCTTGATGATGTTGCAGGCCTTCAGGAGGAGAAAGAGCAGCTGGCTGAGATCATAGAATTTTTGAAAAATCCTGATCAGTTCACTAAAGTCGGAGCGCGTATTCCTAAGGGAGTACTGCTTGAAGGTGCTCCGGGTACAGGTAAGACTCTTCTTGCAAGGGCAGTTGCCGGTGAAGCGGGAGTTCCTTTTTTCTCAATATCAGGTTCAGACTTCGTAGAGATGTTTGTAGGTGTCGGTGCATCCCGTGTCCGTGACCTCTTCGAAGAAGCCAAGAAGAATAGCCCTTGTATCATATTCATCGACGAGATAGATGCTGTAGCAAGGCGTAGAGGTACAGGTATGGGAGGCGGCCATGATGAGCGTGAGCAGACTCTTAACCAGCTCCTTGTAGAGATGGATGGTTTTGGTGTTAATGAAGGAATCATCGTTATGGCAGCAACCAACCGTGTAGACATCCTCGATCCTGCTATCTTAAGACCGGGACGTTTTGACAGAAAGATAACAGTAGGACGTCCTGATATAAGAGGACGTGAAGAGATCCTCAATGTACATGCCAAGAATAAGCCTCTTGGAGATGATGTTGATCTGTCACAGATTGCACAGACTACAGCTGGATTTACAGGCGCTGATCTTGAGAACCTTCTTAATGAGGCTGCTATCAATGCAGCAATGGACAAGCGTCCGTACATCCTTCAGGATGATATCAAGAAGGCTTTCGTTCAGGTTGGTATCGGTACTGAGAAGAAGAGTCATCTTATCTCTCCTGAAGAGAAGAAGATCACTGCATATCATGAATCAGGACATGCGATCCTTTTCCATGTACTTCCTCATGTGGGACCTGTATATACGGTATCAGTTATTCCTACAGGTGCTGGTGCGGCAGGATATACAATGCCTCTTCCTGAGAAGGATGAGATGTTCCTTACAAGGACCAAGATGCTTGAAGAGATCATGGTAGATCTTGGCGGACGTATCGCTGAAGAGATAGTATTTGACGATATCACAACAGGTGCTTCCAATGATATCCAGAAAGCTACCAATATGGCCAGAAATATGGTTACCAAGTATGGTATGTCCACTAATATCGGTGTTATCAATTATGATGACAATGAAGATGACGTATTCATCGGATACGATATAGGCCATAGAAAGAGCCATTCAGAGCTTATGAGCGGCGAGATAGACAGAGAAGTTAAAGCAATCATAGACGAGTGCTACAACAAGGCTAAGCAGATCATTCTGGACAATCAGGATGTGCTTCATAAGTCAGCAGAGCTTCTTATACAGAAAGAGAAGATCGGAAGAGAAGAGTTTGAAGCTCTTTTCAATAGAAACGAGTCTATATTAGATGCTGAACCTTCATTTTCACTTTGATTTTTATTAGATCAATAAGAAACTCAAATCCCCGAAGAACTGTCCAAAGGCAGATTTTCGGGGATTTTTCAGGATAATTGGTTAAAATCACAAGAAATGAAAGAGCTTACATTTTTTCTCTGAAAAAATCACCAAAAACCCGTACATGTATTTGGCAATTTTGTTGAACCTGTTCATTGTGAGTATAGGGTACGGATGCTATTATAATACTCGTAACCCCCCAATATTATATAGTTTTTTGCTATACCCCATAAGAAAGAAATACCTTCTCTAAAAAAGACAGCAACCCCTAAAGCTGTCTTTTTTGCTGTTTAAAAATCAGATCCCGCAAGGAGCGTTTATAACACTTCTTGCGGGATCTGATTTTGTCAAAAAAGGAAGGATTCGATTATAGAAGAAGTAAGCGAAGTATATCGCTTACTAATATTGCATTAACCAGACAACTGTTCATAGGACTCGGGATCCTCGCTGGGTATGGTAAGACTGCTGTCATACAGGCTCCTGAATTTGGTAGGTGTGTATCCTGTTATGATCCTGAACATCCTTATAAACGAAGACATGCTGCTGAATCCGCAGTTGATCGCTATGTTGGTAATAGTTGAATCAGAGTCCATAAGGAAGAGCTTGGCCTTCTGAATACGGACCTGATTGATATATCTGTAGAAGGTTACACCGGTCAGCTGCTTGAATACTCTTGAGAAGTGGTATTTGCTAAAACCGGCGATCTTGGCAGCTGACTCAAGGCTGATATCTTCTGCATAATGAATTTTAAGATAATCACATATTCTGTTGATCTGCTCAGCATACTCTCTTTGCTTTTTGATACTCGTATCTGCCAGAGAATTATTGATCTGATGATAATTCTTACCAAGTAGCAGAAGCATCTGGGCCATAGAAGTGTATATCTCAGGCTCTGCCATAAGGCCTGCGTGAGTATAGCTTTCACATATCTGCCTGAACAGGTTGTGGAACTGGTCATAACACGGGCAGTTAGAAGGGCTTACGACATATACAGGATATATAAGTGATACGACATGATCGAAACCACTTATGGCCTGAAGCATTGAGATGTCTATCTGGAATATGAGTCTTTTGCCGGGAAGAGCAGGCATAGAGTGTATGACACCCGGGCATATGAAAATCATCTCATCCTCTGCTATATCAAAGACATGTCCGCAGCTTTCAACCTTGTAGTTGTTCTGGATGGGCATGATTATCTCTATAGGAAGATGCCAGTGAGAAGGATATGCCTCGAAGTCGTCATTTTCATAGAGCCTGACACGGCCTGTGGGCGCATAGTTGACGGTCTCGTGCAGCCCGTTAAGATTCTCTATCATGATACTCCCCCTTTTACTAATACAAAATTACTAATAATTGCACATCGATTTTAGTCAACATGACTGAGAAATTCGAAAAACTTTCGTAAGATTAGTCATTACGTTGCCGAAAGCACCATAAATATAACATTTGTCTTAAAGATTATCAATATTGTGGGTAAAAGGATAGCAATAATTAGTAATTAATTAGCAATCATTGTAAAGATGAACATACGTAATATTGCTAACCTTAAGGTGTAATTACAAATGAGGGGGCATCAGTTACACAACTGATGCAAAAAAGATAAGGAGGGTTATTATGAAAAGCAAGGCATTATCAATCGTGCTGTCATTGTCAATGGTAGCAGCAACTCTTACCGGATGTTCAGTTTCTACGGATACTGGTGAAACATCTACACCTGCGCAGGATGAGGCAAAGGACACAGGTACAGATTCAGGTGCGACTGATACGGGCACAGGTACTGACAGCACAGATACAAGTACAGCTTCTGCTGACGAAGAAGAGATCACATGGGTATTCTGGGATGATCTTGAAGCCAGCACAGACCAGATGACACAGCTGTATGCTGAAACTGTTAAGCGCTTCAATGAAGCAGACAACGGTTATCATGTAAATGTAATAACAACTAATCTTGAAGAGTATGATTCTAAGGTTAATGCTCTTATCGCAGCAGGTGATACACCTGATCTTCTTATCTGTAATCCGGGACCTAACGCAGATGTATATGTAGACGCAGGAGTTGTACAGCCTCTTAATCAGTATCTTGATGCTGATACAGAATGGAAAGATTCATTTGCAGGCGGTATGTTCGACAGAGTTACATATGACGGAGATATCTACGGAATTCCTACAAACTTTGCAGCTGCTTGCTGTTTCTATAACACAGAGATGTTCGAAGCTGCCGGTATATCAGAAGTTCCATCCGATATGGAAGGCTTCCTTGATGCATGCGCTAAGCTCAAAGAGGCAGGATATACACCACTTACATGCTCAGCTTCAACAGCATGGTGTCTTTCTATGATTGCAGGTTACTGCATGAACAGAGAAGGTGTTGATACAGAAGCTCTTAACGCAGGAACAGCACACTGGACAGATGAGAACTGTGTAAAGGGTGTAGAAGACCTCGTTGCTATAAGCAAATTCTTCCAGGATACATATCTTGGAGATTCCAATGATGATGCAACAGCTCATTTCTATAATGAAGAAGCAGCTATCCTCATCCAGGGTTCATGGTGCATAGCTCAGATGAATGGTAACTCTGCGACTATCGAAGATAAGTGCGGCGTATTCTCATTCCCTAGCGTAGATGGCAGCATCGGCGATATGATCGTTAAGACAGACAACGTCCTTATGTCAGCTACAACTGAGCACCCAGAAGCTTGTGTTGCATTCCTTAAGATGCTCACAGATGAGACAGCTCAGAAGGCTACAGCTGAGAAGGCTGGTAAGATCCCTGTAACCAAGGTAGAAGTTGATACATCCAAGGCTCCTAAGCAGTTTGGCTATGTTTCAGATCTTCTTGCAAACCTTACAGGAACAATCGGATTCTATAACGAGTCACTTGTATCTGTAGAAGCTGGTGATACATTCGATAACAATATGGTTTCTATCGTAATGGGAGATGAGACTATAGAAGAAGGTCTTCAGAATATTGAAGACTTCTACAAAGAAAATGCGTGGAAGTAATAGCGACAATTAGAAACTAAGTCAAGTCATTATGATGCACGGAGATTATCTTGGGATTATCTTAGGATGATCCCCTATGAATGGATATCTCCGTGCATCTGTAATAAGCGGGGGAAGGCTATGAATAAAGCACTTAGGGATAAAAAAGCTATCCTGTTTTTTATACTACCGGCGGCTCTTCTTTTTACATTGGTTTTATTTGGACCTATATTATACGCCGGCTATATTTCCCTTTGTGATTGGAATGCATTAACTAAACCCAAATTTATTGGTTTGGATAATTTTAAAGCTCTTTTCACAAAGGATGATATATTCCTTACGTCTCTTAAGAATTCGATCTTCTTTATGATCTTCTCATTGATAACTCAGCAGATAATAGGACTGATACTGGCTGCGATCCTTTCGGGACTTCGCTATGGTAAGAATGTATATAAGAATATTATCTATCTTCCGTGTGTATTGTCTTCGGCAGCACTGGGACTATTGTTCAGCTTTATATTAAAACCTAATATGGGTCTTAACCAGCTTCTTGCGATATTTGGGATTCAGGGACCTAACTGGCTTATGTCCGTTAATGGCTATATACCACTTACTATGTGGGTTATAGGCGTAGTTGCTCTTTGGATCTACGTAGGTACTACTATGATGTTGTATATGGCAGGAATAGCCGGGATTGACAAGAGTCTATTGGAGGCAGCTTACATAGATGGTGCAGGCAAGACCAAGACTTTCTTTTATGTAACACTTCCGTTATTAAAGCCTATGGCCAGAACTACTATATCGCTTACATGTATCGGATCACTCAAATTCTTTGACCTTGTATATAACATGACACAGGGAGGGCCTAACAACAAGACACAGACAATGGCTACATGGCTTTATTTTGAAGGCTTTTCATACTTCAAATACGGCTATGCAAGTGCTATATCAATAGTGCTTCTTATCATGTGCCTTCTTGTGACATTTATCATAAACAAATGTATCAGCATTAAAGATTTTGAAAACTAAGGGGAGCAATAAGTTTGAAAGTGTTCCACTTTCAAACCCAAATTGGTGTCGCGAGCTCCACCAATTTGAACCATTAGTCACTCGCTTTGCTCGCGACATGAGGTTAAGTATGAAGAAGATAACTCTTTCAAAAGGCATCATATATATTGTGCTGACAATAATAGCTGTCTTATATGTAGCTCCGCTTGTGTGGATAGTACTTGTATCATTTAAGACCAATGCAGAGGTCTTTTCCAATCCATTCGGACTACCACAGGTATGGCAGCTTGGTAACTATATCTTTGCATGGACCAAGGGCAAGCTTGGAATAGCACTTTGGAACTCAGTATTTGTATGTGTATTTACGCTGGCAGTCAGCCTTCTTCTTGGAGCTATGGCAGCATTTGGAATTGCCAGGATGAGATTTGGATTTAATAATGCGACTCTCACCTATTTCATGATAGGAATGATGGTTCCTGTACACTGCGTTCTGATTCCTCTTTTTGTAATGTTCTCTAAGATGAAAATAAAGACGCCTCTTTTTGAGATCAGGTTCACCAACTCACTCATAGGAATCATAATCCCGTATATAACATTTGCTCTTCCTATGACTATATTTATCCTTGTAGGCTTTTTCAGAAGCATGCCGGGAGAACTGTTCGAAGCAGCATGTATTGACGGATGTTCCATCTACAAGATATTCTTCTCAATCGCACTTCCACTGTCCAAGACAGGAATCTTCGTAACAGGTATGATGAGCTTCGTTAATACCTGGAACGAGCTGCTGGTATCGATGGTATTCATATCAGATCCAGAGAAGAAGACGCTTCCGGTTACACTGACCTACTTTGTAGGCCCGTATGCAACCAACTATGTACAGATGTTTGCGGCTATCGTAATAGCGGTCGTTCCTACTATCATCGTCTACAGTATATTCAGTAACCAGATTGTAGAAGGCCTCACTGCAGGAGCTGTAAAGGGGTGACGTATTTTGGCCCTCCAGGGACGCAAGTCAACCTCTAGGGGCGCAAGTTAACCCCTAAGGAAGCAAGTCCTCCTCAGGGATGGAGTTAAGGAATCAAAAAACGAAAATATACGAAAATAACAACTCCCATATAAAATAAAAGCGCATGCTGTCTGAAATATAGACGGCATGCGCTTTTGTGTCTTTGAATATCAGATGGGATATTTTGTATTAATACTGGAGTTTCGATGGTAGTATATGCTATAATGACGATATACGAAAAAATGCGAAAATTATTAAGGCATATATACTGATCTGTTTATTTATATCTAATAATTAGTCAAGTACTTCAATCAAAATATGAACAGTTCAGTATGCAGAATACAAGATGCAGGATGCACCTTAGTTTATCTTATATACAATATGTTACCTATAGACAGGAGAGGGGTTGCTATGATTGATCTTAGTTTGTTATTCCATGATATTTCCGGGCAGTATGTTGATAAGACCGAGCAGGATATATTCAGCGATGTGAGCATCTATTTTAGGACAGGTCATGGGCAGGCTGACAAGGTTTTCTTATGCACTGATGAAGATGAGTACCAGATGAATCTTATGAATAAGACCGGCGTCAAAGAAATGCTTCCAGGATATGAAAGCGGAGTATTCGATTATTATGAAGTCAGGATACAGCTTGGAGATAAGCCTTTATCCTACTTCTTTAAGGTGGTCGCATCTAAAGATAAAGACGAAGCTACTAGTGATAGTACAGAGGATCCGGCTATAGTCTATTATGACAACAGGGGCGCATTTACCAAAAAGCCCGCGGCAGATAATCATATGGCATTTCGCCTTTTCCCCGGAGTACATGCTCCTTCTTGGGCAAGGGGTGCTGTCATGTACCAGATATTTGTAGACAGGTTCTGTAACGGCGATAAGTCCAATGATGTCCTGACTGATGAGTACCACTATAACGGTGGTCATACTGTAAGAGTAAGCGACTGGGACAAGTATCCTCATCCTTCCGAAAGCTACAAGGAGTTCTACGGCGGAGATCTTCAGGGTGTTATAGACAAGCTTGATTATCTAAAGGACCTTGGAGTAGATGTCCTGTACCTCAATCCGATATTTGCATCCCCCTCTAGCCATAAGTATGACACCATGGACTATGATCATATAGATCCTCACTTTGGCAAGATCGTAGAAGATAAGGGCGATACTCTGGAAAAAGATATTACTGATAATAGGAAAGCAACACAATTCGTAAACAGAGTTACTAATATCAAAAATCTTGATGCAAGCGATCTTTTGTTTGCAAAGCTTGTAGAAGAGGCCCATAAGCGCGGGATGAAGGTTATAATAGACGGCGTTTTCAATCACTGCGGATCTTTTAATAAGTGGCTTGACAGAGAACTTATATATGGAGGCGGTGCCTTTGAATCGGAGGATAGCGCATACCATAAGTGGTTTGATTTTAAGAAAAAAAAGAAGTGGCCCTATAACAATTCCTATGACGGCTGGTGGGGCTATGATACGCTTCCAAAGCTCAACTTTGAAGGTTCAGAAACCTTGCAGCAGTATATTCTAAAACTTGGAAGAAAATGGGTAAGTGCCCCCTTTAATGCAGATGGATGGAGGCTTGACGTAGCTACAGACCTTGGTCATTCTGAGAGCTTCAACCATGAGTTCTGGTCGAGGTTTAGAAAAGCTGTAAGAGATGCTAATCCTGAAGCTATAATACTTGCAGAAAATTATGGTACTTCAAGAAACTGGCTCCTTGGAGATCAGTGGGATACCATCATGAACTATGACGCCTTTATGGAGCCTGTTACATGGTTTCTTACAGGTGAAGACAAGCATTCTGACAGCTTCCGGAAAAACAGACTCAATAATACCTCCTATTTCTGGAAGTCGATGAAGAAGGCGATCGGAGAGAACTTCGGTAACTTCTCTATGTATACTGCCATGAATCAGCTTGACAATCATGATCATTCAAGGTTCATGACAAGGACCAATATGAAGCCAGGAAGATCATCTGATAAGAAAGGGCCCAAGGCAGCAGATGAAGGCATCAATAAAGGCATATTCAGAGAAGCTGTAGTCCTTCAGATGACATGGCCGGGAGCTCCTACTCTCTACTATGGCGATGAAGCCGGAGTGTGCGGATATACAGATCCTGATAACAGAAGGACCTATCCATGGGGACATGAGGATAAAGAGCTTATAGATTTCCACAAGAATATTATCAGTATACATAAAAAATACGATGAGTTCACAGAAGGCGCCCTTATCCAGCTGGGCGACACCAAGGCTAAAGGAATCCTTAGCTACGGAAGGTTTACAGCAAAGTCAGCATCTGTCATAATTTTAAATAATAACAAAAAAGAAAAGGAAATAACGCTTGACTTAAAGCCTTTGGGAATACCGAAAGACTGCGTGCTTGAAAGGCTTATATTAACTACAGAAGATGGCTTTGACATTAAGAAGGAAGCGCTAAAAGTCAGAGAATGGACACTTACTTTGACAATGCCTGCTTATTCATCAGCTGTATTAAGGTACTAAATCAGTCCTCATGCCAATAGCAAAGAAAGCGGCTGATGGTGTAGACCTTCCAAGTAAAAAGCTTGAAATAATAAAAATATTACTAGGCGCTGATAAGTCCGGGGTTTGGGATCATACTATGAAGATACTTGTTACAAACGATGATGGAATAAATGCAGAAGGAATTGAGATCCTTGCAAAAACTGCCAGGAAATTCGGAGAGGTTATCGTTATCGCACCTGAAGATCAGTGCAGTGCTATGTCGCATCACATAACCCTTCGCGACAAGATGACGATAAGGAAGCACGACTTTGCAGTCCCTGGTGTATCTGCTTATGCTTTTGGAGGAACACCTGCAGACTGTGTCAGAGCTTCCTATCTGGGACTATTTAAGGATGGAGAAAAGCCTGATCTGGTTCTGTCCGGGGTTAATAAGGGAGCAAACTGCGGATATGATATACAGTACTCTGCAACAGTTGGAGCTGCAATGGAAGCACTTCTTTATGGAGTTCCGGCCATATGTTTTTCTCAGAACTATTTTACAGATGAGCATGAATGTCATACAGATGTAATGCATGCTCACATTGAGGAGATACTAAGAGACCTTATCTCTAAACCTCTGGACAAGGGACTTGCCTGGAACGTAAACTTCCCATCATGCAAGATAGAAGATTATAAAGGTATACTCTTTGACAGATTCCCTGCCCAGAGCGCATTCTGGGATGATGTGTATGTTGTGGAAGATAACAATACTCCGGAAAAAGAGGTTGTACTTAAGACTATACCAATTGAAAAGGCGCAGGAAGGTAGTGATATGCAGGCTGTTATCGATGGTTATATTTCAATAGGAACCATAAGAAATACAGTTATTCGATAAATAAATCTTTCTGAATATATAACTATTATTAGTAAAAAGTTGCATATTTTTGATATGTAACTTTTTTTATTGGTGCTATAATTAATTCAATTGTTAGATATAACTAATTGGGGAAGGAGTTCTTTTTTCCTACACAAATCCAAGGACTATAATTTAAGAAAGGTGGTATTACTATGGCACTTGTTACATCAACAGAAATGTTCAAGAAAGCTTATACAGGCGGATATGCTATCGGAGCTTTCAACATCAACAACATGGAGATTGTTCAGGCGATCACTGACGCTGCAGCTGAACTTAAGAGCCCTGTAATCTTACAGGCTTCACAGGGAGCTAGAAAATATGCTAACTCCGTATATCTTGTAAAGCTGGTAGAGGCTGCCAATGAGATTCATCCTGAAGTTCCTATGGTACTTCACTTAGACCACGGTGCAGACTTTGCAACATGTAAAGACTGTATCGACAATGGATTCACATCAGTTATGATCGACTATTCAAGCCACTCTTTCGAAGAAAATATAGAAGAGTCAAGGAAAGTTGCCGAGTACGCACACGAGCACGGTGTAGTAGTAGAAGCTGAGCTTGGAACTCTTGCAGGAATCGAAGACGCTGTATCAGTTGATGCTGATAAGGCTATGTTCACAGATCCTGATCAGGTTGAAGAGTTCGTTAACAAGACAGGCGTTGATTCACTTGCAATCGCTATAGGAACAAGTCATGGTGCATATAAGTTCAAGCCAGGCACTAATCCTAAGCTTCGTCTTGATATTCTTGCTGAGGTTTCAAGAAGACTTCCCGGATTCCCTATCGTACTGCACGGATCAAGCTCTGTTCCTCAGGAATATGTTAAGATCATCAACGAGCACGGCGGCAAATTAAAGGATGCCATCGGCGTTCCGGAAGATCAGCTACGTGAAGCTGCAAGAGGTGCTGTCTGCAAGATCAACATCGACTCAGACCTTCGTCTTGGCATGACAGCAGGTATCAGAGAGCACTTCGTAGCAAATCCTGATCACTTCGATCCTCGTCAGTATATTGGCGATGGCCGTAAGTATGTCAAGGATATCGTAGCTCATAAGATCAAGAACGTACTTGGATCTGAGAATACTATCTGATAATGGTATTTGGACAGTATATAATCAGCCAGTATAAAATCAATAATATTAACTCATAAAATAACCATATCAAAAATGGATATCAGCCAACAACAAGCTGATATCCATTTTATATAAAAAAGAATTATTTACATCATGGCTTCCATACAAACCAAATGAAGAGATAACCTGTAATAACAGCTGTAAGTGTAAACGGAATACCAATCTTAAAGAAGTCTCTGAACTTAACCTCATAACCTTCTTTTCTAAGCATACCAACACCTGCGATATTGGCAGATGCTCCGATAGGAGTGATGTTACCACCAAGAGTAGCTCCTATGAGAAGACCGAAATACAGGAAGTTAGCATCTATATTAAGTGTTGCTGCAACAGAGCCCAGAATAGGGAGCATAGTCGCAACGTAAGGTATGTTGTCTATGAAAGCAGATATAACTACAGAACCCCATACTACAATTGAATACAAAATGAATACATTGCTGCTACCTGCCTTGGAGATCATAGTTGCAAGATCGTCGATAACACCAACATTGGTGATACCAGCTATGACGCAGAACAGACCTGTAAGAAGGAGCATTGTATCCCAGTCCATAGCCTTAAGTGAGTGCCACATTCCATCTGTGCTCTTCTGCTTGGCAATCTCCCATACTACAGTGAGGACGCCGCATACAAGACAGATGATACCATTAGTTGTCTCAGGCTTCATCTCTTCAGGAATGAAGGATGCGATGATAAGAAGTACCACATGTCCCAGCATTGTGATAGTTGGAACATAGTCAGTTACAACTGTATGCTCTGTTGATGTAACAGGCTCTTTGTCCTTATGGAAGAGGATCATCATGATCGGAACAGTAAGAAGAGCACCAAGCTCTACTGCAAAGAAGATACCGGCTCTTCCATGGAATACGAAGAAGTCATTAAAGTTCATGCCGGCAGCAGCTGCAAGCATGATAGATGTCGTATCACCTACAAGTGTTGCGGCGCCCTGAAGGTTTGAGGATACTGCGATACAGATGATCATGGATACAGGAGATATGTTCAGCTTCTTACAGATAGCAAGTCCAACAGGGGCTACCATAAGTACTGTAGCTACGTTGTCGATGAAAGCTGAGATGATACCTGAGAAAAGTGACATGAGAATTGTAACCCACAATACGTTGGGCGCAAGTCTTAGGAGCCACTCAGCAATAACATTGGGCATCTTGGATTCGATGAAATAGTCTACGATGACCATAGTTCCTACCAGCATCA
>JAEEGF010582637.1_pt1 | contig 32550 bp, 23 predicted proteins | sample 9134171 | NCBI WGS metagenome assembly JAEEGF01 (sample SAMN16246542, study PRJNA631951) | gut metagenome | biome: gut microbiome; feature: rumen; material: AP-attached | host: Bos | place: Iran: Karaj | collected 2018-10 | reverse complement strand
CTCTTCCCATTCCGAACCGAGAAGTTAAGCCCGCCCGCGCCGATGGTACTGCACACCCGTGGGAGAGTAGGTAGCCGCCGTTTTTTAGCAGAAGCCCTTCGAGAGGAATCTCGGAGGACTTTTTTGTATGTGCTGGTTACTAAGGTTGCGATGGCATCGCAACATACGGGACGGGAGGCGAGGGGGGAGGAGAACAGAAAGGAAGAAATGGGAACGATGGTTGCTAAAGTTGCGATGGCATCGCAACATACGGGACGGGAAGGCGAAAGGGGAGGAGAATAGAAAGGAAGAAATGGGAACGATGGTTGCTAAGGTTGCGATGGCATCGCAACATACGGGACGGGAGGCGAAGGGGGAAGGAGAACTGAAAGGAAGAAATGGGAACGAAGGTTGCGATGGCATCGCAACATACGGGATGGGAGGCGAAAGGATTTTCGAAGTGCCTGAGAATGAGGGATGTAGAATGACTGTAGCCTGGGCTCCAAACGCCGCCTGCGGAAATGGCAAACGCCGCCTGCGGAAATGGCAAACGCCGCACGCGGGGATTGCCATCGCCGCAGGCGGCGTTTTTTGCCCCCGCACAAGGGGGCGTCATTCCCACTCTTCTTCCATTTAAGGGGAGGGGTAGGAGTGGGGTTTGTTCGACTGAGAGGGATTGTATGAGCCACGCGTGATGTTTTCTGGCGGCAAATGTGGCCTTTTCTCGTGGAAGCGGCGTGATTTGCATGAGATACGGGCGAAATGTTAATAAAAGTTACCAGAAAGTTTGGAGCGTAAAGGAAAAAATCGTAACTTTGGGCAATGAAACCCTAAAATCTTTACGATTATGAAGAATACGACAACACGAGGAAAGGTGCTGATGTATGCCTTTCTCTTCATGCTGCTGAATGTGTTTGGCTGCCTTTACGTCCATGCCGGTATTGAGGATGTGCAATGGGTGTCTGGCGAATGGGGCTATGCTTTCGCAAAGTGCGATGCATGCGACTCCGAATTTGAGGTGGGACCTGTAGGTAGCCTGGATGAAGCCGAAAGTGAATTGGAGCAGTATTTCTGTGAAGATTGCGGCTTTTGTAGTGACATAGGCAATGAAGTCTGCTATTTGCTGCATCATTGTGAAGAATGTGGGAAATGTGTCGATGATGGTGATTACTGCGAAGGATGTTATGAATCTGAAGGTAAGGTGATTTGTTTTGATTGTGCATCTGATTTAGGTTATTATAAGGACCATTGCCCTTCCTGCGGTCTGCACTTTGAATATTATGTTGAACTGTGCGATTGTCCAATGGCAGATTTAGTGGGGCGCCATTGCGCGGAGTGTAGCGATGATCAATGTGTAATCTGTGGCAGCTGTGGGACTATACACGGAGAGGAAATGAATATCTTCCTTCCCCCTGGCTGTGCGGATCATCTCATTTGTAATCAATGTTATATGGATGAGCCGGACGAAAACCACTGTTTCATTTGTGCCTCTTGCGATTCCAACATCTGCCCTGACTGTCTTTTATGTGATGACTGCGCCGTAGATGGTGGGCTTCATTGCCCCGAATGTAACAGGTGCGACGGCGATGTCGACGAATCATGGCGATGCCTGAGCGATGGCGACCACTGCACCTACTGCTGCGAGGAAAACGACTGGCTTTGCCCGCAGTGCGAAAGATGTACGGAAGGCGCGGGCATTGAGAAGTGCGACGAATGCGGCCTCTGCGAGGAGTGCTGCCAGGAGAACAGCGAGAACGAAGACTGCACGCATGGCTACTGCATCTTCTCTTCCGACTTCAATGACCATCTCTGCCCCAATTGCATGAAGTGTCCAGACGACATGGAGTGTGAGTACTGCCTGCTCTGCGAAGAATGTCAGGAGGACTATCACTGCGAGCACGGCCTCTGTCCCGAAGGCGACGACTGGGAAGAGCATCTTTGTGTGGACTGCGGCGACTGCTTCGACGAGTCGGAACTTTGCGAGTACTGCCACAAGTGCGAGAATTGCAACGAACACTGCCCGCACGACATCTGCCCCGATGATTTCCTTGCCGAAGACAACGACGAGCACTTCACTTGCCCGCAGTGCGACGAGTGCTACGAAGGCGACGAGCGCTGCCCGAACTGCGAACTCTGCACGAACTGCTGCGCTGCCAACACCATCATGAAGGGCTGCGAGCACGGGCTGTGCATTGCAAGCGATGAGTTTGTAGAGAACCATTGGTGCTACATGGACGACCAATGCCTCGAGCTGTGCGACCACGAGACAGACGACTGCCCGCACGACAACATTGACTTCGAATGGCTGTTTGATGCCGCAGCCCACTGGCAGGTTTGCATCGATTGCGGCGCGGCAGTCAACCAGCAAGCGCACTTTGAGGCCGACACACAGATGCTCGTTGACCCCGACCCCTCAACAGGCAAGAACGGAACAGCCCGCATAATGTGTGCCTGCGGTTACTCCATCGGCAACATCGCCGTGCCCCCAGTGCCCATACCCGCCGACGGCTCGCCCTACATACTGATTCAGCCTAAGGACTATACGGGCAATACGAGCAAGAGCGCCCATTCAGAAGCGCCATACGTCTATGCTACCTTCAAGGTAAAAGCCGGCGGCAAGAACTTGAGCTATCAATGGTATAGAAAGTTCAACGGCGTTTTTGTGCCCGTAGAAGACAATGTGGAAGACTATGAAGGCGCACAGACACCAGAACTGAAAGCTATAGTCTTGACCGATGCCTGCGACAGCGGATGTATAGAAAGTGGTTATTATCAGTACCTCTGCGTGGTAAGCAATGAACACGGCAGCGTAAGAACCAACGATGTGTTTATCAAGGCTCAGCATGTGTATGGTTACTATAAGCCTGTTGACGACAAGACACACATCAACAGCTGCTATGGCGAATGCGAAGATGGCGTGAAGGGCGAGCCTGAGCCTCACCGCTGGAGCGAGTGGAAACTCGTCCGTCCTGCCACGGAAACGCAGACAGGTCTGCGCGAACAGACGTGTTTGGTTTGTCAAGACAGGAAGTATGTTTACCTTTCAAAGGTTGAGCCAGAGCATGAACATGTCTATGACGACCTGCAACGCTCAGTGATTCAGCACTGGTATAATTGCATTTGCGGCCTCTCCTCAGCACCAGAAGACCATCAGTTCGGTCCGTATCGTGTTACAAAGGAGCCAACCGAGAAGCAATATGGCGAACGCGTGTGCTACTGCGAAATCTGCGATTACGAGAAGAAAGAGAAGATGGACAGGCTTCCGCACACACACAACTTCTGGAACGAATTTGTGGATGATCCGTTCAATACACCAGAAAGAGGTGGCTATAGCTCTGAACAGCACTATGTATATTGCAAGGGCTGCGAACAGATGAAGGCAGAGAAGCATGTGTTCAATCCATGGTCAATCGGTAGCAAGGCAACGGCAACGCGGTCCGGAAGCATCAATCGCGAATGTGAAGTATGTCCGTATGTTGAAAACAAGTTCTACAGCTATGGCACTTATCCCATAATGGTATATGGCGGCACTGCGAACTACGATGCGGCTGCTCCAGGCACACGTGTGACTGTGACTTATGACAAAAAGGAAAACATCAAGTGGGACACAAACTCATACTGGCGGGACATGTCTTCCGTAGGTGTCGGTCTTGTATCTGTAACATTGCCTAACGGCGGTAGAACTGCTACAATGACCTTCACTATGCCAAATGGCCCCGTTGGTCTTGAAGCGTACATAGGACCTTGCTTCCACACAGGCGGTACGGTTTTGGGTGAGCGTGTAGAGCCAACCTGCACAGGCTACGGTCATGAACCTGACAAGCTTTGTGCCGATTGCGGTGCCGTGGTAGAGGAAGGCGCACGCATAGAGCCTCCAGGGCGACACGAACTCACACTCATTCCAGGCACAGAGATTATAGCCTATTGCACCGTGAAGGTGTGGGGCGGAAGTCCTAATCCGCAGCCTAATAGCCTAACCCACGGCTACAGCGGCGACTACCTTTGCTCACGTTGCAACAAGACCGTCAAGGGCAGGAGGACTCCTATCGTCCATGGCTACTCGTATTGGAATGGCACGAAATATGTAGTAGAGGAATGCAGCGACTATATTTACACGACAGAGAACTTGTCTCATCGTAAGGACGAAGGTTGCACCACATGGGGTCATTCCGGCGAACTGTACTGCGACTTCTGCGGCGGCCTCTTCTCGAAGGGCTACAGGATAGAACCCGGCGGCCATCTTTGGGGCGAATGGGAACTTATCCGCGAGCCGTCGCCCGCAGTGAAGGGAATGGAGCAGCGTGTCTGCCGCGTGTGGGGCGTGGATCATAAGGAGACGCGCCTGACGGACTACTCTGGTCCGCACTACAGGATAAAGGCAGAGCGCTCGAAAGTCGACTTCGAGTTCACCGTAGGCGAGACACCCGAACCTCAGACTATCACCTTCGAGTCGAAGGGGCGCAACGAGGTGACAGGCATCAAGGCCGTTGGCGGACCTTCCGGCAGCCGACGCCGCGCCAATGGCGGCGACAGCTTCATCGATGTCTCTGTCGATGGCATGTCGATGACCTTTATGCCCAACGTGGAAGCCATGATGGCCGACATGACAATGAGCGAGAAGGAAGTGGTGCTCATCAACTCCGTCCTCACCGAAGACGGCGAGACAACCGACTTCACGGCGCCGAAGATTGTCGTCACGGTGAAGATAAACAAGCTCGACCCGAACCTCCGCATGGCATACAGCATCAGGAATACCCGTCCGGGCGTCTCCTTCGATGCACCGGCAGTGACGGCAGACGTGGAGGACTTGCCGCTGCAATGGAAGTCGTCGGACAACAGTGTGGCAGCCGTTGACCCCGTCACAGGCAAGGTTACGCCGATGCAGAACTATGGCCAGACCACCATCACCGCCACATACCCGGGCAACCAGCTCTACAAGTCGAGCAAGGTGTCGTACGTGCTGAACGTCATCAGCAAGCAAGGCTTTGAAGGCAGACTTTGGCAAGATGTGAGCGACGCCGTTTCCGGCGAGCATGTCCAGACGGATGGCGAATATCAGCAAGTGAGGATTCTTCCTACGAGGACAACCACAGGAAAGATTGACCCGGGAAAGGTGGACATCACCTTCAGTGGCTTCACGATGCCCATAACAGGCTTAACGCTTCCCATATTCACCATCAGCGGCGTGAAAGTGACCGACTTTGAGGAGGATGGCACGGTGGCCTACGCCCTTCATTCTCCTGAATCAACATTGCTCACATTCGGCGAAGGCTCGAATGCCCAGACATTCCGTGCGACGCTGGAAGGCTTCCAGGCCAGTGGCTTCGAAGTTCCCGTGCTGAGGCTCACTCTCGAGGGCAGCGTGACCGACATCATCTGGTTCGGCGACCGCTTCCTCGAGTTGGATGATCTCATAACTGGCGTTTCGTCTCCTGTGGGAAGAAAGGATGAGGGCGACACCTACGACCTCATGGGCCGCAAGGTTCAGAAAATCAAGCAGCCCGGCATCTACATCAAGAACGGCAAGAAGGTGTCAGCGAAATAAAAGACGCCAGGCATCGCCACGCATGGTATCCAACTAAACTATAATGGGAGAGCAGTGGGATGTTCTAATATATTATATAATGTGTAAGCAATAAACAGTAGGAAACTAAGTATTAGAGAAGTTCCATCCTTGCTTTGCTGCTGATGGCAGGTGGCATGACTTCATGGGCATACACTCGTTGCCACCGTGCTTCCCGAGAATGCCTCCAACAAGACTCTGACATGGGAAAGCAGCGACGAGGAGGTAGCAACAGTCAGCCAAGAAGGCGTCATCACCCTCCCAGACAAGATTCCCTCCCCCCTCAATTACCCGTACAAGAAAAGCTGCACCATTACTTGCCGCGCTTCAGACGGTAGCAGAGTGACGGCAACATGCGAGGTGACTGTCGATTATTTGGATCCGGAGTAGTAATCCGGCGGCAGAACAGCCTTATCTTGCGACATGACTCTTTTTCCATAAAAAAAAACGCTCTGCGCTTTGCCATTTATGGAAATATGCGTACCTTTGCAGCCAAAATAACAAAGAAGATGTTGGTGAACTGCTACATAACCGGGGCGCGGGACGAAGTGTTGATGCCGTCTGGTTCCCTTGTTTGTCTGGTTCCTTCAATAAGCCACTCTCGCTGTCACTTTTAGCGATTGTGGCTTTTCTTTTAAATATATAATAAGGTACACACTAAACAACAAACATCTAATCAATCATAACTATGAAACTCAAGAAAGTTCTCGTATTAGGCAGCGGTGCGCTGAAGATTGGTCAGGCAGGCGAGTTTGACTATTCCGGCAGCCAGGCGCTCAAGGCATTGCGTGAGGAAGGCATCTATTCGGTGCTCGTCAATCCCAACGTGGCAACCATCCAAACCAGTGAAGGCATTGCCGACAAGGTCTATTTCCTGCCCATCACACCTTATTTCATAGAGGAAATCATCAAGAAAGAGCGTCCGGACGGCATCATGCTGGCTTGGGGCGGACAGACTGGCCTCAATGTGGGCACGGCGCTTTACCAGAATGGTGTGCTCGAGAAGTACGGCGTGAAGGTGCTTGGCACGAGTGTGGAGGCCATCATGAACACAGAGGACCGCGACCTCTTCGTCAAGGAACTGGGCAAGGTGGACCTGAAGGTGCCCACGAGCCATGCTTGCGAGACGCTCGACGAAGCCATCGAGACGGCCCGCCGCATCGGCTATCCCATCATGATTCGCTCGGCATACGCGCTGGGCGGCTTGGGAAGCGGCGTCTGCCCCGACGAGAAGACTTTCAAGGAGATTGCAGAGAGTGCCTTCACCTTCGCTCCTCAGGTCCTTGTGGAAGAGAGCCTGAAAGGCTGGAAGGAGATAGAGTTCGAGTGCATTCGCGACGCCAACGACCACTGCTTCACGGTCGCCTCGATGGAGAACTTCGACCCGCTCGGCATCCACACTGGCGAGAGCATAGTCGTTGCCCCGACCTGTTCGTTGAAGGACGAGCAGGTGAAGATGCTGCAGGACATCACCATCAAGTGCGTGCGCCATCTCAACATCGTGGGCGAGTGCAACATACAGTTCGCCTTCAATGCTGAGACAAACGACTACCGTATCATCGAGATAAACGCCCGCCTGTCGCGTTCCTCTGCTTTGGCAAGCAAGGCGACCGGCTATCCCTTGGCCTTCGTCGCCGCAAAGATTGCGCTCGGCTATACCCTCGACCAGATTGGAGAGATGGGCACGACAAACAGCGCCTATGTGGCTCCGTCGCTCGACTACCTCATCTGCAAGATACCTCGCTGGGACTTGACAAAGTTCACGGGCGTGAGCCGCAAGATAGGCTCCAGCATGAAGTCGGTCGGAGAGATCATGAGCATCGGCAGGTCGTTCGAAGAGATGTTGCAGAAGGGCCTGCGCATGATAGGTCAGGGTATGCACGGCTTCGTTGGCAACGACCATGTGAAGTTCGAGAACCTCGACGAGGAACTGGCTAACCCCACCGACCTCCGCATCTTTGCCCTTGCACAGGCATTGGAGGAAGGCTACACGGTGGAGCGCATCGAGGAGCTGACGAAGATAGACAAGTGGTTCATCGAAAGGATGAAGAACATCGTGGATTTCGAGCACAAGCTGCAGGGCTACAATGCCATCGAGGAGGTTCCTGCCGATGTCATCCGCAAGGCAAAGATTCTTGGCTTCAGCGACTTCCAGATAGCAAGGTGCGTGCTCCACATTCACACAGGCAACATGGAGAAGGAGAACCTCGCCGTGCGTGCTTACCGCAAGAAGCTCGGCATCCTGCCTGCCGTGAAGCGCATCCCGACGGTTGCCAGCGAGCATCCGGACCTCACGAACTACCTCTACATGACCTACGCAGTAGAAGGCCACGACATCAACTTCTACAAGCATGAGAAGTCAGTCATCGTGCTCGGTAGCGGCGCCTATCGCATCGGTTCGAGCGTGGAGTTCGACTGGTGCTCGGTCAATGCCATACAGACTGCACGCAAGCTCGGCTACAAGAGCATCATGATAAACTATAACCCCGAGACTGTCTCGACGGACTACGACATGTGCGACCGCCTCTACTTCGACGAGCTGTCGTTCGAGCGCGTGCTCGACGTCATCGATCTCGAGTCGCCCCGCGGCGTGATTGTCTCCACGGGCGGACAGATACCCAACAACCTCGCGATGAAGCTTTACCGGCAGAGCGTGCCCATCCTCGGCACGTCGCCCGTCAGCATCGACCGCGCAGAGAACCGCGGCAAGTTCTCCGCCATGCTCGACAAGCTCGGCATAGACCAGCCAAGATGGAGTGCGCTGACAAGCATGGACGACGTCAAGCAGTTCATCGACGAAGTGGGCTATCCCGTCCTGGTGCGCCCGTCGTATGTCCTCTCCGGTGCCGCCATGAATGTCTGCTACACCGACGAGGAGCTGGAGCGCTTCCTGCAGATGGCAAGCGAGGTGAGCAAGGAGTATCCCGTTGTCGTAAGTAAATTTATGACGGAGACCAATGAGGTAGAGTTCGACGCAGTGGCTCAGAACGGAGAAATCGTAGAGTACGCCATCTCGGAGCATGTGGAGTATGCCGGCGTACACTCGGGCGACGCCACGATGGTCTTCCCCGCTCAGCAACTCAGCTTTGCCACAGCCCGACAGATCAAGAAGATGAGCCGCGCCATTGCCAAGGAGCTGAACATCAGCGGCCCGTTCAACATCCAATATCTTGCAAAGGGACGCGACGTGAAGGTCATCGAGTGCAACCTGCGCGCCAGCCGCTCCTTCCCGTTTGTCAGCAAGGTGCTGAAGCGCAACTTCATCGAGACAGCTACTCGCATCATGCTCGACGCACCCTACACGAAGCCCGACAAGAGCGCCTTCGACATCGACCACATCGGCGTCAAAGCCAGCCAGTTCTCTTTCGCCCGCCTGCAGAATGCCGACCCCATCCTGGGCGTGGATATGAGCTCGACGGGCGAGGTGGGCTGCCTCGGCGACAGCTTCGAGGAGGCTTTGCTGAATAGTATGATTGCCACCGGCTACAAGATTCCCCGCAAGGAGAAAGGCATCATGATAAGCAGCGGCGGCACGAAGGAGAAAGTGGCCATGCTCGACGGCGCACGTATGCTGACGAAGGCCGGCTACACCATCTATGCAAGCGAAGGCACAGCCAATTTCCTCAATGAGAACGGTGCGAAGGCAATCGCTGTAAGCTGGCCGGATGAGGACAAGCCGGGCATGGAGAATGTGATGAAGATGATAGCGGAGCACCGCTTCGACCTCGTGGTGAACATCCCCAAGAACCGTACGAGCCGCGAGCTCACCAACGGCTACAGGATTCGTCGCGCTGCCATCGACCACAACATTCCGCTCATCACGAACGCGCGTCTGGCAAGTGCCTTCATCGAGGCCTTCTGCACGCTTTCCATAGAGGATCTCAGCATCAAGAGCTGGAACGAATATTAGTGCCCTGTAGGGGGCTGAAAAACGCCGCGTGCGGGGATTGCAATTTCCGCGTGCGGCGTTGGTCATTTCCGCGTGCGGCGTTTGCAATCCCCGCACGCGGCGTTTTTTGTCGCCTCCAGCGGGAATTTTCTTATCTCTTGAAACGCCGATGCAGACGGCAAATCAGCGTAACAAACGGCCAAGGGAGCAACACCTCTCCGGAGAGACGATATAAGTCAATCTGACGATAAAGCATGGCACGCAGGAAGTCGAGGCCGCCTCTTGTGAAAACGGACATGCGCATGACGTCCTTCGCGTAGAGCATTGTCTCCAACAGCTGGCGGACTTTCTTTGCCGTAATGTTTGCCGTGAGCCCCTCTTGGTTCCAGACATACACGTATGTCCCCATGTGTGCTGTCGCTACGACGGGTTGCCGCTCCAGCAGTTGCACAAGCATCAGCATGTCCTCGCAGAAGCGGTCGTCGGCATAGCGGACTTCATCGAAGAGCTTGCGGCGATAAATCTTGTTGCAGGCATAGCTGTGCCACCAGGCACGCGTCCGGAGCCAATACTGGCGAGCATTGGGATAGACCTCGTCTGTCAAGGCCTGGTCCTCTTCTCCTTCTTTCGTCTGCTTTATCTCGTACTCCAGGATGTCGGCCTCAGGATGCTCCTCCAAGCGCTTCAGCAAGTGCGGATAGGTGTCGGCAGCCAGATAGTCATCGCTATCGACGAAGGTGACATATTCTCCCGTGGCAATGTCGAGGCCGGCATTGCGAGCGGCACCCAAGCCTCTGTTCTGCTGATGCACGACACGAATGCGAGAGTCGCGCTCCGCCCAAGCGTCACAAAGTGCAGGACAGTTGTCCGGAGAGCCGTCGTCCACAAGAATGACCTCCATGCCGCCCTCCACCTGCTGGCTCAGCACGCTCTCTATGCAGCGGTCCAGCGTCAGTTCTGTCTTATAAGCGGGTATGATGACCGTCAGAAGCATACTCTCTTCCTGTTATTCCGTAAAGATAAATATCATACATGAAGTGGTTGGAGATATAGCACAGTGCTTGAAAATCACGGACTCGTGAGGTTCCAAGTCGAGGTCAGCTTCTTCAGCTGTTCAGTCACTCTCATGGTGTCGTTTTGCCAGGCAGGAACGGGGAAAGTGGCTGCAGGCATGTATAGCAGGTCCAGCTCGGGCAGTTCGAGCGGGCCGTTCTCGTCGGGAAGGAATGGCACCTCGTTTGGAAGGAAAGGCGTTATCTCCACCATCGAGAAGCCTGCCCGGATGATGTCCAGCTCTCGAGCCGCTGCACGGCTCAGGTCGATGATGCGGGACTTGACATACGGGCCTCGGTCGGTCACCCGCACATAAACGGTCTTGTCGTTGAGCGGGTTGCGCACTTTCAGTATCGTGCCGAAAGGATACTTAAGGTGGGCGCAAGTCATACTGTCCTTGTTATAAATCTCTCCACTTGCTGTTCGTTGCCCATGAAATTTGTCGGCATAATAGGAGGCATTGCCCTTAATAACCTGCCCTTGAGCAAGGAGCAAAGAGCATGTGGCAAGGAGCAAAAGAAGCAGCGATAACAGCGTTTTCATATAGTCAAAGTTGCGTTTTGTGCCGAATTTGGGTGCAAGTTACCTTTTTCTCTGTTATAAATGCAACAATAAGCGGTTTTTTTTTCGCTATCAGGCGCCTGTCTTATATTTTTTTAGTAATTTTGCGCACAAAACTATCTAATTATATAATGAAAAGGACAACATTATCTCTTTTGACCTGTGCATTGTGCATGGCGCTGGCAACATCTTGCGTTTCCAACAAGAAGATGATATATCTGCAGGGTGCCACTCAGGAATATGCATTGCCACAGGATATAAAGGACTACTTCGAGTTGCAGGTGCAGCCCGACGACCAGCTTGCCATTTCCGTAGCAAGTAAGGATGTGGAACTTGTTCAACGCTTCAACAACAATACGCTCATCGGCGGCGGCAACAACTCGCAGACGGGAACGAATACGGTCAACGTATCCTCTGGCGTCTCATACTTCAAGGTCAACAAGGAAGGGAACATAGAGTTCCCCATCTTCGGTACGCTGCACGTTGGCGGCATGACGACTGACGAGATATCGAAGATGGTGCAGGACCGCATGATCAACGAGGGCTACATCAACGATGCAGTCGTCAACACGAAGATAATGAGCTTCAAGGTGACTGTGATGGGCGACGTGAAGAATCCCGGCACCCAAACCTATCAGGGCGAACGCCTCACGATTCTGGAAGCCCTTGGGAAAGCTGGCGACCTGACGAACAGCGCCTATCGTAACAACGTCCTGGTCATCCGCGAGGAGAATGGTCAGAGAAGAGCTTTCGAAGTCAATCTGCTCGACAATCAGGCGGTCTTCAACTCACCCGCCTACTATCTGCAGCAGAACGATGTCATCTATGTGCAGCCCAACAAGAGCCAGCGCGTAAAGGGCAGCACCAGCTACACTTGGTTGTCGGTCGGCAGCACGGTTGTCGGCATGATTGTCAGCATCGTTTCCCTAATTGTCGCACTCAAAAAGTAACATGGCATGGAAGTAACCAACAATACAGCAGCAGTCCGCAACCGCAAGCAGAAGAATGCTTCCGGTACAGGTATTGATGAATCCCTCACCTTGCGCGACATTCTCGACACCTTCCTTGCCAATTGGGTTTGGTTCCTGCTTTCTGTCATCATCTGTCTGGCAGTAGCAAGGCTTTATCTCGCCACTAAACCCTTCATCTACCAGCGGCAGGCAGTAATGCTTGTCAAGGACGATAACGGCCAGAGCAGCGGCAGACGTTCCGCCATAAGCACCGATGCCTTGATGCAACTCAATGGCGTGCTTGCCGGAGCAAGCGTCAAGAACGAGGTGTACATCCTCCATTCATTCCAGCTGGCTCAGGAGGTGGCGAAGAACTTGCAGCTCGACGTGATGTACAACATACGTTCCGGTCTCCGCAACGTCTCCCTTTATGACGACCGCCCCTTCTCCGTCGAGTTCATGACGGAATATACTGTGCCTGCGAGCTTCATGTTCACTATCGACAGCAATCGTGGCGGCACCATCACCGAGGCCAAATTCGGCGTTCCCATGACGGAATCTGACTTCACGGCCAAGGTGGAATGGGGCAAGGTCGTGAAGACTCCTTTCGGCGACTTCGTGGCGACTCCTCAGGAAGGGAAGCTTAAGGACTTTGTAGGCCAGAGCATCAATGTTCAGCGCGTCAGCCTGGAGAATGCCGCAATCATTCTGTACAATAAGGTCTCCAGCGGCGAGATAGACAAGGAGAGCACGCTTGTGCGCATCACTTGCACGGACACCAATATCCAGCGAGCCGACGACATCCTCAGCGGCTTGCTCGAGGCTTATAAGCGAAGCATCATTGACGACAAGAACCAGATAGCGAAGAGTACTTCTGAGTTCATCGAGGACCGAATCGGCCTGATTCACAGAGAGCTGAGCGAGGTGGAGGGTCAGATGGCAGAGTTCAAGCAGAGCAACGGCCTGGTCGACCTTAAGGCAAGCAGCGATGCATATCTTGCTCAGAGCAGCGCAGCCCGCCAGCGTACCGTGCAGGCTGAGACACAGTACTCGATGGTACAGTATCTGGTCGACTACCTTTCGCAGAACGTTACAGCAGGCAACAACCTCATCCCCACAATGGGCGGTATCAGCGACCCGGGCATCACCTCACAGATTGCGAACTACAACCAGATGATGCTGCAGCGCAACCGTTTGGCAGAGAACACCTCGGAGAGCAGTCCCACTATTGTCGACTTTGACAGGAACCTCGAGCAGATGCGTACTGCCATACTTGCTTCGCTCAAGGGCTACAGCTCGAGTCTCAAGTTGCAGGTCGATAGGGCAAAGCGCGAAGAGGCCGGGCTTACGGCAGGCCTTCACTCCGTGCCCCAGAAGGAAAAGAGGGTGATCGACATCGCCCGTCAGCAAACCATCAAGGAGACGCTCTACACATACCTGTTGAACAAGCGTGAGGAGACCGCCTTGCAGCTGGCCATCACGGAGGCAAACATCCGCGTCGTGGAGCAGCCTTTCGGCAACCGCTCGCCGATTGCCCCCCGCACTAAGGTCATCATGTTTATCGCGCTTTGCATTGGCATCATCGTGCCCTTCCTCTTCTTCCAGCTGAGGAAACTCTTCGACACCACGGTGCATGGGCGTAAGGATGTGGAGAAATACACCACCATTCCTATCCTCGGAGAAGTGCCGCACAGTCATGTCGCTCTCCGTGACTCGGAGATTGTCGTCGAGGAGGATAAGGACGATATCCTCTCCGAGGCATTCCGACTGATACGTTTCAACATGCCCTTCATCAACAAGGATGCGCGTGTCATCATGCTCACAAGTACGATGCCGGGCGAGGGCAAGACGTTCATCAGCGGTAACTTTGCCGCTACGCTCGGACTGACGGGCAAGAAGGTGATACTGATAGACGCCGATATCCGCAAGCGCACCAGAAGCCGTCTCGCAGAAGTGAGCGGAAACGTGGGACTTACGTCCTACCTCTCCGAGGCTGTCGATGATGTGTTCAGCTTGATAGTGCCTAAGAGCGAGAAGTGTAATCTGGACATCTTGCCGGCAGGCGTTGTGGCTCCTAACCCAACGGAGTTGCTGATGAGCAACCGTCTGGAGCAATGTATCGAGCAGCTCAAGACACGCTACGACTACGTGGTTATCGACAATGTGCCTGCACAGGTGGTTGCCGATGCCGGTATCGTCAATCGTGTCGTCGACCTCACTATCTACGTACTTCGCGAGACGAAGGTGGACCGCCGCTATCTGCCCGAGCTGGAGCGACTGCATCAGGAAAAGAAGTTCAACCATCTCTGTATTGTCATCAACGATAGCCGTGGCAAGAGCAAGAGGTATGGCTACGGCTATGGCTATGGCTACGGCTATGGTTACGGTTATGGCTACGGCTATGGTTACGGCTATGGCTATGGCTACGGCGACAAGAAGAAGAAAAGGAGCTGGTGGAAAAAGCTTTTCCATAAGAAGAGAAAAAAGTAACTCATGGGGATAGGCATGAGCAATAGCCCATCCTTCAAGAATGAATATTGCTGTCTGCTAAAGGGTTTCCTGCAGGCAGCAATTTTTGTTTCCGCCTGCCGATAGCCCCGTTACTTCGTTCGACAATCTTGATACGCAGCTTGCGTATCCACAAACACAGCCTGCAAATCACTATCCGCAGCCTGCATTTCTGCATTTGCAGCCTGCGTATCTAGAATTAAGAGCGCCTCGTTTGGAAAGGCAGAGTGTTGGCAACATAAATTGTGCGTCAGGCATTTGTTTTCTTATTATTGCTGTCCGGTCAATACGGCCTGCTCCGCCTTTCTTCGGCTAAATCAGGCGCAGGCGGAGCAGGCCGTTTCCCGGCAGAACATCTGAAACTTGAGATAATGACATAAATACTGGCAGCACGTTTGTCGGACACCAATAAATATAAATAAGAAAGGCACGCTCCTACTGAAGGGCGTGCCTTAATTATGAATGCGGATGCTTGTTTCTGTTTACCAGATGTCCTCCGGCTTCTCGGGATTGTCATAGACATCCTTTGCGCAGTACTCCAGATAGTCCATGTAGAAGAAGCGCGTGTCGTCGTCCATCACAGTTTTGAACTTGATGTAGTAAGTCTCGTCGGGATCCATCGTTTGGCGCAGGATGATGCGTCGGCAGCAGATATCAGAGGCACGCATCGTCGTAGCAGTGCCCGGGCCGCCTGCACAGTATTGGTTGCAGCCTTTCATGAAGCCGTTATTGCGTATGCGCTTGTCAACCTCGGCGTTGTAATCATCGTCTCTGGTGTCTTTCTCAAAGCCGATGTCGCTCTTCACATTGCCGTTTGATGTGTGCAAGGTGTTGTCGGCACTCTGGCGAAGGTCGAGAGGAATGCCCATGGCAGCAAGCTTGTTCTTGTTGGAACCCCAATAGAACTGTACCATACCGCGCATTGTACCGCCGCACTGGATGGCGAATCGCATCTCGTATGTGCCGCGACGCGGTACGGGCGGCAGTTTCATGGTGCATTCCAGGAGTCCACGGATGGTCATTTCGTCGCCTTGCATGTTCTGCCAGCCTTTGCCTCGTCCTGTCCAGTAATTGAATCTGGTGTCTTTTGAGATGTCCACATCTTCGAGGTATTTGTATTCCTGGTCATTGGGGATATAGACATTCGTGTGCTTCTCGTCGGTAATCTCGGAGCAGCGTATGTCATTGTTCATGAACTCGGGCCACATGCTTGGCACGCTCCAGCGGATGCGTTGCTTCTGCAGGTTGTTGCGCGTGTCATCGCTATAATAGAGCAACTTGTCGATGGGGAAGATGATGCCGTTGCGCACGTTGTTTGCTCCTTCCAGGTTGGGCTCGCCAATCCTAATGCCTTCTTTGTCGGGGTCGCACGAGACTTCCTGATAGGTGCCTTGCCGTTCGTTGTCGAGAACGGGGAAGCGATTCAGATAGACGCCTTCGCTCTCTTTGCTCTCGAAAATCTTCAGAAGACGACGCTTGCCCATGGTCGTGTAGAACTCCATGACTGCTACAGATGGAATCTTGCGGTTCATGTCGAAGCCCTTCTCGTTGTAGTGGTAAACCAGGGTGTTCACACTCAGTCGTTGGGGCAGAAGGTGATATGTGATGAACTGATAGAGCAGATTGTCTTCCGACTTGTAATCATCATCGCGTTTCAGTTCGGGATAGACGCCTTCGCTGTCGAGATAGTTCATCACGTCTTCGAGTGTAATATCCTTGACGTCTTTCCCGATGGCTTCTGTCCAGAACGCATCCGTCTCGGCAAAGAGTGTGAAACCGTAGTAGCGATGCTCTGGTGTCCAGAATGTTGCGGTCTCTCCTTTTGTTTCGTCGTTCTTCTCGGGTATCTTGCCCTGCTGGTAGAGATCCTCGTATACTTCGTCGCGATTCTTTGAGAGTTCGTCAAGCAATCCACAGGCTTGAATCATCTTGGCTGCGATGACGTAGCCGGAGTTCTCGTCCTCAATGTACCTCTTCAGCAGGTAGTCCATTGTGTCGTTGCTTGGCGAGATGACGTTGTGCATGGCGTGTATTACGCCGTTGATGCAAAGGATGTCGCGGTTGTTGACGTCAATGGAGCAGTCGTTGATGAGGATGCTGTCGGGGAAGTTCTCGAAGCGTTGTACTACGAGCTTCCTGTCGTTCATGTTGGCCAAGGGAATCTCTACGGTATTGGATGTAGAGGTGGAGACGGGGAAGCTGCTTATCTGGTATTCGCTGAAGTCGTCGCCGCTGTCGATGATGCTGTTGAAGACAATGACTTGGTAAATGGAGTCTCGCTTGCGTTCGCTGGGGAAAGCATCCCATGAGGCTTCGGGTATAAGGCCTGTCTTGACGAGCGAGTCGAGGTATTCTTGAATGGCAACATTCGTGGGCGCAAATATCGTGTAATGGCCACGAGCTGATAGCAGCTGGCGCACATTCGTTTTGCTGATTCCGCTAACCATTACTTCTCCAAGCAGACGGTAATATTCGCTATACTGGTCGTGCTTGCCAAGGTAGCCTGCAATAGTCTCTTCCTTAAAGACATAGCGTGAGGAAGTGTCAACATCTTCCGTACAACTTGCCATAGCCAAAGCGACGATGGCGATCACAGATAAAAGGTATTTCTTCATATTAAAGGTTTAAGGCAAATATTTAATAGTTATTAGCATATTTCGCACAAATATACGATTTTTTACTTTTGCTCCAAAGAAAAACGCGTCTTTTTTGTGCTTTGGACGCCACAAATGGCAAAAAGTGGGTCTTATGGAATGTGATGTGTCGAAACATAACATGTCTAATTGCCAAACATCACGTGTGAAGTTGCCAAACATGACGTGTGAAGTTAGCAAACATGACGTGTGAAGTTAGCAAACATCTCTGCAGGCGTCTGAAATCAGCGCTGCAGGCGGTTCCTGCCGGCATCTATTCTGAGGAAAACAAAGAGCAGGATGGTGAAGCCCCAAAGCGAGGAGCCTCCGTAGCTGAAGAAGGGTAGGGGAATGCCTATCACGGGAGTCAGGCCGAGCACCATCCCGACGTTGATGAAGACATGAAAGAGGAAGATGCTCAGCACGCAATATCCATAGACCCGCCCAAATGTGTATGGCTGTCGCTCGGCAAGATGTATGAGCCTCAGGATGAGCGCAAGAAAGAGCGATAGCACGATGGCACAGCCGATAAAACCTTCTTCCTCGCCAACTGTGCAGAAGATGAAGTCTGTGTCCTGCTCCGGCACATAACGCAGCTTCGTCTGTGTGCCGTTGAGGAATCCTTTGCCCTCAAGCCCGCCAGAACCAATCGCTATCTTTGCCTGGATGACATTATAACCAGCACCTCTCGGGTCGTCTTCCAAGCCGAGCAACACGCGGATACGGGTTTGCTGATGCGGCTCCATAACCCGATTCAGCACGAAGTCGGCGGAATAGAAGAAGCCCATGCTGCCCAGGGTGAAAAGAGCTATGAGCAAATAGGGCAGGGCTCTGTCGCGAAGGGCGATGTAGAGACAATAGACAGCAGACAACAGACAGCAGGCAGCCATCAGCCATACTGCATCGAAGGGATAGATGAATCGGGCAAAGAGAATGGCGGCTGCGTCAACCGCCAGCGAATAAAGCAGGATGCGGCTCCAAGAGTTGTTTCTCTCTCCACCATAAACTTTGGTGAAGCCTATCGTGAAGATTTGGATGAGCAGCATCACAAGAGCGTGTCCCAGACTCATCTGCTCTACTCCAAGCAGAGGCACATCCGCATAGCGGACGCCAACCACGAAATAGGCGACTGCCGCAATTGCCGTGAAAAGCAGGCAGCCAGGCATTCCCTCGCGATACAGCATCAGGAAGAGCGCACTATAGACCAAAGCGCTTCCCGTCTCTTTCTGCATCACAATCAAGCCCATCGGAACGACAATCAAGGCGATGCAGATGATGAAGTCTTTCCAGTTCCTGACGTCGAAACCGTATGTGCTCATCACCTTCGCCAAACAGAGCGAAACGCCGAACTTCGCGAACTCTGCGGGCTGTATGCTGAAATTGCCGAGCTTTATCCAAGACATCGAACCCTTGATGTCGTGAGCCATGAAAGGCGTGACGAACAGCAGAGCGATGAACCCTATATATATAATATAGGAAAGGGACTCGAAGATTCGGTCGTCCGTCATAAGGATGAGGAAGGAAAGCAACAGGGAAGTGCCAATCCAAACAATCTGCATCCCGCTGCGGGTAGAGAAGTCGAGGATGCTGGTCGATTGCTCATAGTCGTAGCAAGCGCCGCAAACACTCATCCATCCAAGTGCCAGAAGCACGAGATAGATGAAGATGGTGAGCCAATCAATCGACCCCCACAGCGATGGTGCCTTCTTCTTATTCTTGTTGTTCCTCATTCTTCTCAGACTTTTGTCCGTTGTCCGTTGTCTGTTCTTCGGCTTTCGCCTCAGGCGCAGGCGGAAGTCCGTTGTCCGTTGTCCGTTGTCCGTTGTCTATCTTGTAGAGATGCCTGTTCTCGAAGCTTGTGGCTCGAGCCTCGCTTGCAGCCGAAAGCTTGCCGTTGATGTATTGTTCCATCATGAGCGCACCTATCGGAACTCCGTAAGTTGCTCCCCATGTGCCGTTCTCTACATAGACACAAATGGCAATCTTCGGGTTCTCGCGAGGCGCAAAGCCCATGAAGACGCTGTGGTCCTGCCCATGAGGATTCTGAGCCGTACCTGTCTTGCCGCAGACTTCATAGAAAGAAGTGTTTGCCAGACGGCAGGTTCCTCCCAGCACAGCCTGACGCATTCCCTGCACGACTGTCTCGTAGTGCTGCCGTCCGACCTTCGTGTAGTGCTTCTTCGTGTAGAGTGTGTCGAGCGGCATTCCCTGCACCTCCTTCACAACATGCGGGATGATGTAGTAGCCTCTGTTGGCGATGGTTGCTCCAAGATTGGCAATCTGCAGGGGCGTCAGGTTGACTTCTCCTTGCCCGATGCTTATGCTGATGACGGTCAGGCCGCTCCAGTCCTCCTTGTAGGCTTTGTCGTAGTAGGGCGCGTTGGGAATCATGCCTCGCTTCTCTCCGGGCAGGTCGATGCCGAGCTTGTAGCCGAAACCCATGCTGACCATATAGTCCTTCCAGGTAGTCATCGCGTCCTGCACCGTCTTGTATTTCGTCCTGTTGGCAAACATGTGATAGAGTCCCCAGCAGAAATAGCCGTTGCACGAGGTGGCGATTGCAGGGACGAGCGGCAAAGGGGAGCCGTGTCCGTGGCAACCGACCCTAAGCCCTCTGAAATGGAAGCCGCGGCTGCAAGGGTATGCAGTTTGTGGCGTGATGATGCCTTCCTGCAGGAATGTGAGTGCTTGACTCGTTTTGAAGGTAGAGCCAGGAGGGTATTGCCCCATAATAGCGCGGTTGAGGAGCGGCTTGTGTGGGTCTTGAGCCAGCAATAACTGATTCTTTCCTCGCTGTCGTCCTATCATGATGCGAGGGTCGTATGTCGGGCTGGATACCATGCAAAGCACTTCTCCCGTGCTCGGTTCGATGGCCACGATGCTGCCGAGTTTCCCTTTCATGAGGCGCTCGCCGAGTGCTTGCAGCTCGAGGTCGATGCTCATCGTGAGGTTGCGGCCAGGAATGGGAGCTTCGTCGAACTTGCCGTTCTGGTAGCGCCCCTTGATGCGTCCGCGAGCATCCCGAAGCAGAATCTCCTTTCCTTTCACGCCTCGCAAGGCCTCTTCGTAGGAACGCTCCACGCCGAGTTTGCCAATATAGTCGCCGCTTCTGTAGTATGGGTCAGCTTCTATGTCGGCAGGGCTAACCTCAGCCACATCTCCAAGAAGGTGTGCTGCGTAAGGATAGCTGTACTGGCGGATGCTGCGCTTCTGTATGTAAAAGCCAGGAAAGCGGAAGAGTTTCTCTTGGAAGCGGCTGAATTCTTCTGTAGAGAGCTGACTCATGAAGACTTGCTGCGTGTATGAACTGTAGCCCGGGTTGCGGTTCTTGTCTTTTATCTCCGCCATTCTGCGCTCGTACCAGTCGCGAGTTATGCCGAGACTTTCGCAGAGGTCGAGAGTATCGACGCCTTGCTGTTCGTACATGACGACCATCACATCATAGGCAGGTTGGTTATAAACGAGCAGTTTGCCGTTACGGTCGGAGATTGCGCCTCGGGCAGGATATTGTATGCGCTTGAGGAAAGCGTTGGAATCGGCGCTCAATTTGAAGTCCTCACTCAGGAGCTGTAGGGTGAAGAGACGAAGCAGATAGACAACAATGATGATGAAGGCGGCTCCGCCAATCACATATTTTCGCTTCTCAAGCTCATAGTTCGCGTCCATAGCCACTTATTTTTTAGGGTTACGGACATGCTCTGCCAATATAATCAGCAGCAGGGAAGCGGCATAGCTCACGCCCATACTGATGGCGATATCTGTGAGATGGAAGTAGGAAAAGCCTTCGAGGGCGAAATAAACGAGGTGATGCAGAAGGAGGAGCAGGGCAATGAACTGCAGATAGTTCCATCGTCCCATTGTAGAGAAAGAGGGATGAAGCTCTTCTTCAGAATCGCGGGGCGCCATCAGTTCCAGCAAAGGTGGTTGCAAGAAAGCGATGAAGGTCAGGGCAGCGCTGCTGATGCCTGACGTCCCTGCAAAGATATCTGCCACAAAACCCACGCCAAAGCCCCACAGCAAAGCTTCTGAGTGAGATGTGCCCATCGGCAGCGTGATGACGATGAGCGGACACAGCAAAGGCGCCCCGTAGCCCCAAGGATGAACCTGGTCGAGGATGAGCACTTGCACCAGAAGTAGCAAAAATGCCCATGCTAAGCGTATGAGGATGCGGGTTATCATTGTGCCACGAGAGAGTCGAGCTCTTCTTTGATGAGATTGTTGATGACGTTAACGTGCCTGAGGTTTGCAATATCGGTGCTCAGAAGGATTTCGAGCTCATAGGCAAGGCCGTCGCTACTGTTCTTGATTTCTGCCACTTTACCGAGGAAGATGCCTGCAGGAAAGACGTTGCTGAAGCCGCTGGTCTCTACGATGTCGCCTTTCTTGATGTGTGCGTGGCGGGGAACATCGTCCATATAAGCCCGTAAAGGAGTGCCGCCCTTCCATTTCAGGTAACCGAAATATTCTGTCCCTCGCAAACGGCAACTGATGCTGCTGTGGCTGTTGAGGATGGACATCACGAGAGCGTGGTGAGGAGTGACGCCGCTGACGATTCCCACAACGCCTGTGCCGCTCAATACGCCCATTTCTGGAGCGACGCCGTCTTCGCTGCCTGCATCAATGACAATCATGTTGTCCCGCTTGCGGACGCTGTTGTCGATGATGCGGGCCTCTATTGTTGACCATTGGCCACTGGCCATTGGCTGTTGGCTGTTGAGCGTCGTGGTGTCGGTGCCGGCGAGGGCGAGATTGTGGCGAAGGATGTCGAGTTGTTGCTGCAGGATGATGTTGCGACGGACGAGCGCAGCATTTTCGGCGGGCATTCTCAGGTACGAGAGTGCCTTTGCCTCCCATTCGTGAACCTGTGCGGCAACGGTGTTGGCTTGGGTAAACCAGATGCTGCCCTGATAATGGTTGTACTGGAAAAGCAGGAATCCACTGAGCGCTTCCAACAAGAGGAAGAGTGCCCAGTGGACATAGGCTGTTATGCGCTCGATGAAATCGTGCACAATATTACATCAAGAATGCGAAGTTGTTGATGTTCTTCAGTGCCACGCCTGTGCCCTTTGCTACGCTGTGCAATGGATCGTCGGCTACCTTGAACTCGATGTTGATTTTGTCTGTGAGACGCTTGGCGAGTCCTCTGAGCAAAGCGCCGCCACCTGTCAGCCAGATGCCGTTCTTCACGATGTCGGCATAGAGTTCTGGCGGTGTCTCTTCTAATGCGCTGAGGACGGCCGTTTCAATCTTCGCGATGGTCTTCTCGAGGCAGTGGGCAATCTCCTGATAGCAGACGGGAACCTCCATGGGAAGTGCCGTGATGCGGTTCGGGCCGTGAACGACGTAGTCTTCCGGAGCGTCTTCTCCGAGGTCGGTCATAGCTGCGCCGACGTGTATCTTGATGCGTTCTGCCATACGTTCGCTGACCTTGACGTTGTGCTGACGGCTCATGTATTCCTGTATGTCTGCCGTCAGTTCGTCGCCAGCCACGCGAAGGCTCTTGTCGGCCACTATTCCGCCGAGCGAGATGACAGCAATCTCTGTGCTGCCACCGCCTATGTCGACTATCATGTTGCCTTCCGGAGCGAGCACATCAAGCCCGATGCCGATGGCTGCGGCCATGGGCTCGAAGATGAGGTAGACTTCGCGTCCGCCTGCATGCTCTGCGCTGTCGCGGACGGCACGGAGTTCCACTTCGGTACTTCCGCTTGGCACTCCGATGACCATCTTCAGGGAGGGAGAGAAGAGGCGGTTGCCGGAGTGAACCATCTTGATGAGGCCGCGCATCATTTGCTCGCAGGCGTTGAAGTCGGCAATCACGCCGTCGCGAAGCGGACGAATGGTGCGAATCTCGGGATTTGTCTTTTCATACATCATCTTGGCCTTGTCTCCGACGGCAATCATGCGCTCCGTCCTGCGGTCGAGGGCCACGACGCTTGGCTCGTCGACCACTATCTTGCCATCACATATAATGATGGTGTTGGCCGTACCAAGGTCCATTGCTATTTCTTTGTTGAGTGAAAACCAGTTCATCTTATTTTTGAAATTAAGAGTTAAGAGTTAAGAGTTAAGAATTAAGAACGCTTGAACTTTGGGGTATCTTTTGCCGCTTTGCCGCTTTGCTGTCAACCATTCTTAATTCTTATTTCTTAATTTTTAATTGGCAAACCATTTGTGAATGGCGGTGTCGTAGTGGCTGCTGACGCCGAAGGCCTGTGTGGCGAACCATTTCCGGTCTTCGAGTTCGCTCTGGGCGCCTTGCTTCTTGAGCAAGTCGAGCAGGGGTTTGTACTCGGCCTTCGAGGGGACGATGATGACGTCGCGGAAGTTCTTGGCTGCTGCTCTGATGAGGCTGATGCCGCCTATGTCGATCTTCTCGATGATGTCGGCCTGGCTGGCACCTGATGCCACAGTAGCCTCGAAGGGATAGAGGTCGACGATGACGAGGTCGATGGCAGGGATGTCGTACTGCTTCATCTGCTGCTGGTCGCCTTCGTTCTCTCTGCGTCCCAAGATGCCGCCAAAGACTTTGGGGTGCAAGGTCTTGACTCTGCCGCCCAAGATGCTGGGGTAGGTCGTTACGTCCTCAACCTTCTTGCAAGGTATGCCGAGGCTCTCGATGAATGACTGCGTGCCGCCGGTGGAAAGCAGCTCAACGCCTTCTGCATGAAGAGTGCGGAGTATCTCTTCGAGTCCATCTTTATGAAAGACAGACACTAACGCTCTGTTTATTTTTCTCGTTTCCATTTCTATGAATTTTTGCGTGTGCAAAGGTACAACATTTCTTTGAAATGAACGCAACAAATCGTGTTCTTTTTTTGAAAAAATATTGTGGGGAGATTTGTCGGGAAGTTTTGTGTCATTTCGGTCGGAATTTGACATTATGTTTTGAAAAGCGTCGGGTTTGCTTACACTCTGAATTTTCCTGACCGCCTGAGAATGCGACGAAATTGCCCGACCCGTACCTAGGGGCGGAGAAACGAGAGCAAATGTTAAAATCGTAACTTACTGAGGATGTGTGACATGCAGGATGCCTCTACAGGAAAAGGCAGTCGAAACACCCGATTTCGAGTGTAAAAGTGGCAATTTTGGCCTGCCTTGAGCCCAAACGCAGCACGCTAAAAATAAAACGCCGCGTGTTAAGTTGACAAATGCCGCGTGTTAAGTTTGCCAACGCCGCCTGCTGAGTTCAAAATCGCCCCCAGTTGAGGCAGTTTTCGAGGCACGGTTTTGTCAAAACCACTCAGTTTTGCATTCAAAACCGAAGTAGCAAAAAGTAAGCGAAACGGGCAATCGTCTTACATTTTTCATTTTTCTTTTTTCACTTTTCTCTCTTCACAGCCAACCCTCTTTCCTGTACCACTCGATGCTGGCCTCCACGCCCCTTTCGAGACTCCATTCAGGTGCGTAGCCGAAGTCGGCGATGGCCGGCTCTATCTCACATTGCCAGTTCCGCTGAGAGAGGATGTAGAACTTGTCGTCGTTCAAGGCGTTCATCTTGCCTGTCAGCCTGCTTATCTTGCCGCTCACCCAGCAAATGGCCCGCAACAGGCAGAGCGGCAACTTCAAGTGCAGCACCCAGGGACCTCCGAGATAACGCTGTACGAGGTCGCTGTAACTGCGGCTGTTATAGACCTTTCCGTCGCTGAGGAAGTAGGCTTTGCCTTCCGCGTCAGGCGACTTCATACTCTTGAAGACCGCCTGCACCACATCCTGAACATAGACGAAGGTAATCTCCTGAGGCGTCAGGCCTGCTGCTATGTCGATATGCTGCTTAATGCTCTGAGCCATAAGGAAGTAGTCGCGCTCACGAGGACCATAGACACCCGTCGGCCGCAGGATGGTGTAGGGGAAATCCTGTTGTGCCGTGAGGTAATGCTCGGCAGAGAGTTTGCTCTCTCCATAAGCGGTGTTCGGCTTGGGCTCATCAGTCAAAAGGATGGGGGCATAGACCCACGGATTGTCTTCTGAAGGGCGACGAACGGGCTCCTCGCGTATGGCTCCGAAGATGCTCAAACTGCTCAGGAACACGAATCGCTGGGGAACCATCTCTGTCGAGCGCAGCGCGTCGATGAGATTCTTAGTGCCCTCGGTGTTGGTTCGGAAGAAGTCCTCGCGATGCAGGCACTTCGTGGCTCCCGCCGCATGCACGACAAAGTCCCAGCCCTTGCCGCCCATCTCGGCCTTGTAGGCGAGGAGCTGTTCGCGCAACTTCGTGGGGCTCTGCATGTCGAGCTGAGCGAAGCGGATGCGCTTGTCCTGCAGATATTTGCGACTCGACGTGCCTCGAACGCCTGCCCAGACTTCGAAACCTTGCCTCAAACCCTCTTCTACGATAAAACTTCCGATGAAACCGCTGGCTCCGGTGATGAGAATGTTCATTGCTTTTGCTCTTTTTCTGCTGCAAAGGTAAAAAAAAAATCTCAATTCTTAAGTCTTAATTCTTATTTTCTTCGTACCTTTGCACCAGAATTGCTAAACATTATTTGTTATGAGGAGATTTATCACTATCTGCCTTATGGCATTTTGTATGGCGGCCAGCGCTCAGCAAAAGTATAAGGAAGTGCGCGACATTCCTTATACCAACGAGCAAGATGCCTACGCCAAAGAACGCTGCAAACTTGATGTCTATTATCCCGAAGGCAAGACTGATTGCCCCGTCGTCGTGTGGTTTCATGGCGGAGGCTTGGAAGGAGGCAACAAGTTTATTCCCTCCGAACTCAAGGAATGCGGCTATGTGGTTGTGGGCGTGAACTATCGCCTCTTGCCTAAATGCACACCCGCTCAATGCATCGACGATGCTGCCGCCGCAACGGCGTGGGCTTACAAACATGCCGAGCAGTATGGGGGCTCGCATCGCAAGGTCTTCGTCAGCGGACATAGCGCAGGCGGCTACCTGACAGATATGATAGGACTGGACAAGCAATGGCTGAGGAAATATGGCGTGGATGCGGATTCGCTCCGTGCTTTAATACCCTTCAGCGGACAATGCGTCACCCATTATAATGTGCGCAAATTGCAGGGCCTGCAGCCTCTGCAGCTCACCATCGACAACTTTGCTCCGATGACTTTCATCCGTAAAGACGCACCACCCATTGTCATCATTTCCGGCGACAGAGAGATGGAGCTCTACGGACGCTACGAGGAGCAGGCCTTCTTCTGGCGTATGCTGAAACTTGCAGGGCATCCCGATGCAACGCTCTACGAGATGCAAGGCTACAGTCATGGCGATATGGCGGCTCCTGCTTTCCATATCCTGAAGCAAACCGTCAGGAGACTTGCTAATTAGAAACATCCGATATTGTTAATCGTCAAATCGTAAATCGCATGATAGACCTGAACAAGATTGCCATCATCACCAAGGAACATGATGTGACCTACAGCGAATTGCTGCGGCGAGTTGCTCAGTTTGCAAGAAAGACGCCGAAGGGAAAACTGACGAAGACCGTTGTCTTCAGCGAGAACCGCGAAGGCTGGGCATACAGTTTCTTCTCGGTCTGGCTGAACGAAGGCATTGTGGTTCCCATTGATGCCTCAAGCACGGTAAGCGATGTGGCCTACATCCTGAGCGACTGCAAGCCGGAAGCCGCATGGGTCTCGAAGGAGAGGGAAGGCGTTCTCAAAGAGGCCATCAAGGAGGCAAAGGTGGAGATGAGCGTCTTTGTCATCGACGATTACGAAAGGCTGTCGCTTGAAGGCGAGCCTGCTACCTCAATCCTTCCGTGGACGGCGCTCAGCGAACCCGACAACGACGATACGGCTCTCATCATCTATACCTCGGGAACCACGGGCTCGCCGAAGGGCGTGATGCTGAGCTACGCAGCATTGAAGGCCAATGTTCACAGCGTTTCCTATGACGTTCCTATCTATACGGAGAAGCGCCGAGTGCTTGTTCTTCTGCCGCTTCACCATGTTCTGCCCCTCATGGGCTCGCTTATAGCTCCGCTCTACATGGGCGGCGGCATAGCCATCTGCCCGTCATTATCAGGTCCGGACATCATGGACACGCTCCAGCGAGGGCAGGTCGGCATCATGATTGGTGTGCCGCGATTGTGGCAGACGCTCTATACGGGCATCAAGAAGAAGATCGACGAGTCGCCCGCTGCCCGCCTCCTCTTCGCGCTTTGCCGTGTTGCAAAGAACCGTACGCTCAGCCGTATCGTCTTCCGTTCCGTGAGGAAGAAGATGGGCGGACATCTCGATTACTGCGTCAGCGGCGGTGCTGCTTTGGACAAAGAGATAGGTGAGGGCTTAAAGACGCTCGGCCTCGATGTGCTCGAAGGCTATGGAATGACCGAAACAGCCCCGATTATTGCTTTCACCCGACCCGGCGACATCATTCCCGGATGCTCCGGACTCCCTCTTCCTGGCGTTGAATGCAAGCTGGTGGACGGCGAGCTTTGCGTGAAAGGCCCGAACCTGATGAAGGGCTACTACAACCGACCCGAGGAGACTGCCCAAGTCATCGACAGCGAAGGATGGTTGCATACAGGCGACCTCGCCCAGTTTGATTCTGTGGGGCGCGTCACGATTACCGGTCGCACGAAAGAAATTATCGTCCTCAGCAACGGCAAGAATGTGCAGCCCAGCGAGATTGAGTACAAGCTCGAGAAGTATGATAAGCTCGTGAAGGAAGCGGCGGTCGTGCAGGATGGGGACAAGCTTCGGGCCATCATCGTTCCCCAACCCGCATGGGCAGCAACGTTGACCGACAACGAAGTGGCTGTGACATTGAAGCGCGAGGTGCTCGAGCCTTACAATATGACCGTCTCTGCATATAAGAAGATAATGAGTGTGCTTGTTTACAGAGGCGAGCTCCCCCGTACACGACTCGAGAAGCTGCAACGCTACAAGCTTGGCGCTATCCTGAAAGACCAGCAAGGAACAAGGAGCAAAGAGCATGAGGCAAAGCCCGAACCCGACTTCGAAGAGTACCTTTTGCTTAAACGCTTCATCGAATCCGAAAAGGGAATAAAGGTGCATGCGGCAGATCATATCGAGACCGACCTTGCCCTCGATTCCCTTGACAAGATAAGCCTGCAGACATTTATCGAGAACACGTTTGGCACTTCTGTCGGCGCCGACGAGATGCCTGGCTTCCCAAATGTTGAGGCGATGGCTCGTCATGTGGCTGCCGAGAAGACCAAGATGGAGGCAGAAGACGTCGATTGGCACCAGCTCCTCCTTGCTCCTGTCGACAACTTGCCTTTGCCCACATCCGGTTTTGCTTACCGATTCATCTCGCGTCTCTTCAAGTACTTCTTCCGCATCTACAACAGCCTGAAGGTTAAGGGGCAGCCGCACATTCCAGCGAAGGGTGCCTGCATCCTTGCGCCCAATCACCAGAGTTTCGCCGACGGGCCGTTGGTGCTGGCTGGATTGCCTTGGAAGGGGCTCGACGAGTACTTCTTCTATGCCACAGAAGAGCATGTCCGCAGCAATTATCGACGCAAGATGGCAGCCATCAGCAATGTGATTGTGATGGAACGCGCCAACCTGAAGAACTCCATCCTGAAGCTTGCGAAGGTGCTCAGGGAAGGTCATCGCGTCATCATCTTCCCGGAGGGTGCGCGCACACACGACGGCGCAACGGTTCCCTTCAAGAAGACCTTCGCCATCCTTGCCAAGGAGTTGAATGTGCCTATCGTGCCTGTCTGCATAAAGGGAGCCTTCGAAGCCCTGCCTCGTGGCAGCGCTTTCATGAGGCCGAAGCACATCGAGGTGAAGTTCTTGCAGGCAATCAAGCCCTCGGAAAGCGATTCCTATGAAGATTTGACCCGTCAGACACAAGATGCAATCGAAGCGCTTTTGGCCCATTAAGACTGAACTCGGCAACACTTGGACGCACCTTGCCGGAGCCATCTTTGCTTTGAGCAGCATTTGGTTGGTGTGGCTCGCGGCCGATGTCAGCTGGCAGATGGCGTTCGGAGTCGTCTGCTTCATTGTCGGTATGTTCTTCATGTTCCTCAGCAGCACCGTGTATCATTGGGTGAGAGAGGGTAAGGTGAAGCGTGCCTTGCGCAAATGCGACCACATCAGCATCTTTGTGATGATAGCCTGTTCCTACACGCCGATACTCATCGGGGTAGTAGGCGGATGGCTTGGCTGGACGGTGTTTGCCTTCCAGTGGCTGGTTGTGATAATCGGCGCGATATATAAGATTACCAGTTTAGGCAGGTGGCCGCGACTCTCGCTGGCCATCTATCTGATTATGGGATGGAGCATCATTTTCATTGCTGAGCCGGTAATCAAGGCTTTGAAGCCGGCAACCTTATGGCTCCTCCTTGCCGAAGGCATCGCCTATACCGCAGGAACTTACTTCTTCGCCCACGACGAAAAGCCCCACTATCACGCCATTTGGCATGTGTTTGTCCTGCTTGGTGCCATAGCGCATTGGGGCGCGGTTCTCACTTTGCTTTTGTAGCTTTCTTCTTATCGGCAAGGAACATTCCGACAAGGATGAGCGCCGTTCCCAGGAGGAACCAGACGGTGATGTCCTCGTTCAGTACAATCCAAGCGCACAGGATTGCGATAACGGGGTTGAAGTAAACGTAGTTTGTGGCTATGATAGCGCCGAGGTTTCTTATCACCCAACCCCACAGATAGTAGCAAAGCGTGGATGCAATGGCGCCCAGGAAGAGCAACTCTGCAATCGCCTGCGGTTCCAGCAGCGTCTCCAGCGCTGGCCATTCAGGGAAGAAACAGAAGTAGGGAATCATCGTGACGAGCCCATAGAAGAAGAGCTTGCGGGTGATGAACAGAGTGTCGTAGCGCTTACAAGCTGGAATCATCAGCAAACTGTAGCCGGCCCAGCAGAGACAGGCGGCAAAGGCGAGCAGGTCGCCGGTAGGAGAGAGGTGGAGCACGAAATGGCCATTCAGCTCGACTATGATGACGCCGACTGCCGCCAGCAGGCTCCCCACTACCTGTATGCCCCGAAGGCGCTGGTCGCGATAGAACATGGAGATGAGCAAAGCCGCAAACAGGGGACAGAGGCAGACGATGAGCGCCGTGTTGGTGGTCGTGGTGTAGTTCATCGCGGCATTCTCCGTCAGGAAATAAAGCGAGCCTCCCGTCAGCCCGAGTCCCACCATCAGCAACTCGTCCTTCCAGTCCTTCGCGAACCATCTGAACGGACGCTTGAAGGCTGCTATGCCCAGAAGGGCGGCATAGGCGATGATGAAGCGCAACGTAAATATATGTGCAGGCGAGAGTCCGGCCAAGAGCAGGAGCTTTGTGCAGACGAACGTCGAACCCCAAATGGCTACTACCAGAAAGGCGACAAGGTGATATATGAGCTGTTTGTTCATGATGATGCCTGATGGAAAAGTCTGCAAAAGTACAAAGAATTTCTTAATTCCTAACTCTTAATTCTTAATTTCTTTGTACTTTTGTGCCAGATTTATCACAATGACCTCTTATCTGAACACAGAGAACATCGCCCGAAGCGAAGGCGGCATCGAGTATCATCCGCTCATTCCCTTCCTGCCGGAGAAGGCGAAAGTCCTCTTCCTCGGCAGTTTTCCGCCTCAGCGAAAACGCTGGTGCATGGATTTCTATTACCCCAACTTCATCAACGACCATTGGCGAATCGAGGGACAAGTCTTCTTCGGAGACCGGAATCACTTCGTCTTGGAGAAGGAAAAGCGCTTCAATCTGGACGAGATTGTGAGGCATTGTGAGGAGAGAGGGCTCGCTTTCTTCGACACCTCGACTGCCGTCCGTCGCCTGCAGGACAATGCCTCCGACAAGTTTCTCGAGGTTGTGGAGCCCACCGACATTGCCGCCCTGATTGCCCGCTTGCCTTTCCTTCGGGCGATAGTCACTACCGGAGAGAAAGCCACGCAGACCATCTGCGCCTCTCTCGGCATTCCAGAAGTGCCGAAAGTCAACGCCTCGGTTGCACTCCCAGCCTCCCCCGTCCCCTCCAAAGGAGGGGTGAAGCAAAACACGACGAATATCAACGGCGATGCAGGCGAAGTGTCCCCCTCTCCCGCGGGAGAGGGTCGGGGTGAGGCCTTCCTCCTTTGGCGCCTTCCTTCATCGTCCCGCGCCTATCCGCTCTCCTTTGAGAAGAAGGTAGAAGCATACAGGAAGATGTTCGACGCCGTGTTTCGCTGAACTCCTCCTGGCGAGTTAAGTTGTTTGCACGTACATGTATATGCAATTGCAACTACATGTATGTGCAATTGCAACTACATGTATATGCAACGAACTTCTCTTGCCAGGTTGTCCGACCAGGCTGCCCGTAATGGCTGTTCCCATGTGTTATGTTTTGTCTCTTCCCACATAATGACGGGCCAGCCAGCGGTTGAGCAGGGCAAAGAAGGCGAGGCAGAAGAGCGTGGGCAGGGCGAGTGAGAGGTCTTCGGGCCGTTTCGAAATGGCGACCATCGACTGCCAGATGGTTGCTCCGAACATATAAATGAGTCCGCCGATGCCAAGGACGACGACGCTTGCGACGGTGAGGAAGGCCACGATTCGCTGCCTCCGTCCGCTTTTTTCTCGTTCTAGGCGGATGCGCCTCATAGTCGTGTAGGCGAAGTTCGACGGCAGGCTCGTCCGCTCTCTTGCTGCGAGGGCTTGGCGAAGGGCTCGGCTTTCAATGTGTTGTTCCATGTTTCATCAATGAATATCTAATGTTTTGGGAGTTATATAATGGAGTTAAACACGAAGTTAAGCCAGCGTTGCTGGCTGGAAGTAAAGCACTGCGTGCAGGACGATACAACTTGGTTCCATGCTATTGTCCTGTGCGTAGCACATAACTTCCACAAGCGTAGCGAGTTTACTCCCATTTTTACTTCCTTATTTACTTCCGTGAAATCATCGAATAAAGTTTGCGACGGATGCGGTGCAGACGCGTGGCAATGGTGCCTGGCTCCACGTCGAGAATGTAGGCGATGTCAGCTATGGGACGGCTCTCGAAGTAGTAAAGTTCCAGGAGCATCTGCTCGTCCGGCCTCAAGAGGGCAATGGCCCTTTGAAGTTCGTCGAGTCTGCTCTCGTCGTCCAACACTTCGTCCACCTCCCTGTCGCTCAGGCTCTGCCTGTCCTCGATGCTGAGATACTTGACGCGCTTCTTTCTGAGCCACGAGACGGTGGTGGTGTAGGCGATGCGGCAAACCCATGTCGAGAACGAAGAACGGCCGATGAACGAGTCGAGACGGCTGTAGGCGCGGACGAAAGCGTCCTGCGTCAACTCCTCGGCATCCTCGCGGTTCGGCACCAGACGCGACACGATGGCAAACACCTCGCCACCGTATCGCTCCAGGAAATAGCCGTAATCACTCTCGTGACCGTCAAGGATGCGGGCTATCAGTCGCTGCTCGTCCATCAGTTTCGCTTAGACTTCGAACTCGTCTTTCTTCTCTTTGGGTTGTTCGGCCTTACGCTCTGCACGATAAGACATAAGCA
>JAEEGF010912746.1_pt1 | contig 32554 bp, 24 predicted proteins | sample 9134171 | NCBI WGS metagenome assembly JAEEGF01 (sample SAMN16246542, study PRJNA631951) | gut metagenome | biome: gut microbiome; feature: rumen; material: AP-attached | host: Bos | place: Iran: Karaj | collected 2018-10 | reverse complement strand
CTTGGGATAAGGTTATAACCATAAGACCTTATGAACTACTTGTAGGCATTATAAATGGATGATGATCATTTAGGCATTCATTTACAAAGAGTGATAAAAGTACAGGTATATACTAAATCAATATACGACATATTTGTTTTGAATATGATAAAATAATTTAGATACGTTTAAGCGATAATCAGTTCAATAATACTAAGAGGTTATGTATGAATAGACAAGCTATACTATCTGTATCCAAAATCCCACAAAGAATATCATATAAGCTATTCGTAACTATATGCATCAGTATATTGGTAGGCCTATTCATGGTCATCATGGTCATAAACTCTTTTCTGGCAATAAGGTCTAACAGCCTTGAAATGTCTGAAAGAGAAGCGCAGCTTACGACAGATCATATGGTTTCAGAAGTAGAAGATAAACTGGAGATACTTCGCCAGTACTATCTATACTCAGCCATGGATGAAGATATCGAGTGGTTTTTGAACAATAAGCTTGACTATTCTGACTATGGAAGATATAAGCAGATATCGACCGCACTTGGCAACAATTCTCTTTTTCCCAATTATCTTAATAGTTATGTGGTCATCAATTATGACAATGGCAGAGTCATAAGTTCGAGAGGAATCTACGAAATAGACGAGATGATCAATAAAGAGGAGATAGATAATCTCTATAAGGACAATTCAACTAAGGTCAATAAAGGAAACTGGGTCTATATACAAGGAGGAGTTAGTGCCGATTCAAAAAACACAGGATACAGGCTTACGGCAGATACTAAGGGGCTTAATTTCCTTCTGAACCTGCCTATAGGAGTATATACTTCCAAGGGCTTTCTTCAGGTCAATATCAACATGGATGAATGGAAGAGATGGATCTGGGACAATGTCGATATCTCAGGAAGGTATGTTGCTGTACTTGATAATGACGGGAATGTGATCTATTCAAATAGTTCTGAGTTTTGCGTCAAATGTATGGATAAGAATAGCTCGGATATCCCGAAAGAAGCTTCCAAAGAGTCTATCAATAATAGTAAATATATAGTTGCGCAAAGCTCATCAACGATGCTGGGATGGAATTATTATGTTGCCTATGACTACGGCACGATACTGGGGGCTACTTCAAAACTTCTGATAGAATTCCTGGTTGCGATAACAGTTCTTGCTGCTCTTAGCTTTATAGCAGTAAGATATGCTCTATATCAGCCCGTTGACAGGCTTATAAAGGAAGTCTCCGATGCTGATAACAGGGACGTTAAGGGGAATGAGCTTCAATATCTGGCAGGTCAGTTTGAAAATCTGAAAAATGACAGGGAAGTCCTTAATCAGTCAATAATCCAGAAAAGACAGAAACTGGCAGAGCTCTTCGAGATGCGTATAATCCGAAGCGCAGTATCCATGGATGATGAATGGAATGAATATATAAAGGTATTAAATCTTACAGAGTATCCCTACTATGCAGTGATAGCCATAATCTTAAATCTTCAGGGCAAGGAAGAACTTGAAGAAGAGATCAACGAGGATGCACTGTGCCTTGAACTTGCAGAAAATCTTCCGGAGGATCTAAAGAAAGCAACATGGCTTCCGCTTATATATGATTCATGCACGCTTACATGTATAATGGGCGCAGACTCAGAAGAGAAGCTCATGGATCAGATATCTGCTTATTATGATAAGATCCAAAAATATGCTATAGGTAAGATTGGTTACGGTATCCAGATGGGTGTAAGTGAAGTCCATACCAGAAGGAATCATCTGGGAAGAGCTTATCATGAAAGTGTATATGCGCTAACCATGGACGGTGAGAACATGGATGCTGAGAATGTCGCAGACATACATACTTCCGTTATGAATATAGGCGGCGAAGATTCAGGCGGAGAGCATGTTGATAGCGAACATACCGATAGTGCACGAAGTTATAGAAATAGTAAATTTGATAGCGGATGCCGCTTTTATCTGAAACTTGTTACTTCCAAGGGTGATGGCATCAATCTCAAAAAGTATGAAAAAGAGCTGTGTGATGCATTAAAAGCGCTTGATAAAGGAGCATGCTACAGGCTTATAGATGAATTCATAGAAAACATAAGGCTGGTTGGAGAATGGTCTGTAGCTTCTGTCTACCTTACATCTGTGATCGATGCGATCATGATCCAGGCTATAGACATGCAAATAGATATTGCAATAATCTGTCCGGAAGGTCTGCAGCCTTTATATCACAGCATTCTGGAAGCGGGAGATGTATCAAGGGTTCGCAAGAATCTGAAAAAATATATCGTCGATCCTGTTTTTGCTGCAAGATATGAGCTTCTTGAGGATAATTCTTATCAGATGATGGCTCAGATAGAGAAAATGCTGGCTGATTCTAAAGGTAATATCACTTTGAATGAGTGTGCAGATAAATTGGGTGTCACTCCTACCTATATCTGGAAGATCATGAAAGCTCAAAGAGGTAAGACATTCAGTGAATATCAGGAAGAGTACAAGATTGAAGAAGCCAAGAAGCTGTTGCAGCTTAATAGATCAGTTTCGGATATTGCTTTGGAACTTGGATATACCAATGCTCAGAACTTCATAAGGTTCTTTAGTAAGGGAACCGGACTTACCCCGGGCAAGTACAGAAAACTTATGTATGGTCCGGTGTAGAGCGCGGCGGCGTGTGTGGTGCTTCCGACCCTGGCGGTAGGGTATCCACGAATGTTTTGCAAAGGCATGGGGCTTTGAGCGGATAGCATATAAATCATTGTCACGCTGTTAATTGTTTCATAGTTCATGGCATTTATAAAAAAATTAAAAAGCAGACGAGCTATGCGGATTTAATGAGCTGGCTTGTCTGCTTTTTGATGAATTTGAGATGTGTTTTTTACAAAACATATGCTGGTTCTTGTAATAGATCGAGGGTGAAAAAAGAAGAGAGATATGTTTTACAAGAAAAAATTGCGATTGTTGGATTCGTAAAATCAATAATCAATTTATTATTTTGGTCTGTATATACAGATATAAAATGATACATTTTGTATATTGTGCATAAATTGGGTATATGCAAATTGTGATTTATTGGTAAAAAATAATATGATTGTAGATGTTACGAATTCGCGGCCATATGATTAGCTCATGGACAGGTTGTGGGTTTGGCAACTGTATCTTGGTATTACTATCTAAAACATCCCACTTGGACGGATCTGCTCCCCTGTAAAGACTTAGGATATGCCGGTCTGTCCAAGTGGGAAGTTACTATCATGAAAAGAGGAGACGAGTATGGCTAAGACTAAAACGATCAAGTTGTCTGACGGATCTGTTATTGATGCCAACAGAACCAGCAACAGAAAATATTTCAAGCAGCATATATGGCTGTATCTGTTACTGATTCCCGGGCTTTTGTACATGATCCTGTTCAGATATGTACCAATGGGGGGACTGATAATAGCATTTAAGGATTACAGTCCATTTAAAGGAATGTGGGGAAGTCCTTGGGTCGGATTTTCTAATTTTACCAAGTTCTTTAGTAATAATGATTTTCCAAAGCTTCTTGTTAATACGCTTGGAATAAGTTTATTACAATTAGTATTGTTTTTTCCGGCACCTATTATATTGTCACTTTTTCTTAATGAAGTAAGAAATATTGCATACAAAAGATGTGTACAGACACTTGTCTATATCCCTCATTTCGTATCATGGGTTATCATTGCCAGTCTTACATATCAGCTCTTTAATGTAACGGACGGTGTATTCAATATCATATCAAGATCGCTTACAGGTAACTCTTTTGACATACTATCCAAGGCATCGACCTTCTGGGGACTTATAGTTGGACAGGATATCTGGAGAGAGACGGGATACGGTACTATTGTATTTCTTGCAGCCTTGTCAGGTGTAGATCAGGAACTATATGAAGCAGCCAGAGTTGACGGAGCCGGAAGGTGGAGGCTTATGTGGCATATCACGCTTCCTGCCATAAGAGGTACCATCATAATGATGCTGATCCTGAGAGTAGGAGGAATCCTGAATACAGGCTATGAGCAGATATTCCTTATGAGGAATGACCTTAATCTTGCAAGGGCCGAAGTATTTGATACTTACATCTATACAAAAGGTATCAAGAATGGAATGTATTCATTTTCATCTGCTGTAGGTATGTTCAAGTCTATAGTCGGAATGATTCTGGTACTTATATCCGACAGAGTAGCCAAGTGGTTTGGCGAGAGCGGACTATATTAAGGGAGGGTAGATATGGCTAAGTCAAAATCAGGGTCCAAGGTCAAAAAAAGCTATGGCGACAGAATAGTTGATGTCATCATATATGTAGTTTTGGGGCTTATTGCAATATCCACGATACTTCCGTTTCTATATGTATTCGCAGGATCTTTTGCTACAGAAAAGGAACTAACAGAAAAGGCATTCTTTATAGTGCCGACTATATGGTCATTTAATGCATACAAATATGCCATAAGAACAGCAAATATTCTAAGAGGACTTAAGAATTCGGTGATACTGACAGCACTTGGAACGACGCTTTGTATGCTCTTTTCATTAACATTTGCTTATCCTCTTTCCAAGTCTCATTTTAGGGGCAGGAATTTTGTAATGAATCTGGTTATCATAACCATGCTCTTTAGCGGTGGTATGATTCCTTCATTCATAGTCTACAGGGCATATGGACTCTATGATACATACGGTGCATTGATACTTCCGGGCCTTATAAGTCCTTTCAATATGATCATAATCAAGAAGTTCTTCCAGGGGCTTCCTGTAGAGCTGGACGAGGCTTCATATATGGACGGAGCCAATGACCTTCAGATATTTGCAAGAATAGCTCTTCCGCTTTCAAAGCCTGTTATAGCATCTATATCTCTATTCTACGGAGTTGGTTTTTGGAATGACTATTTCGGATCCATGATATATCTGCAGACTGCTGAGAAATATCCGATCCAGATCCAGCTAAGATCTATAATCCTTCAGTCATCAGCTATCGTTGACAACATGGCCAATGACTTTGATATGTACGGTACGCCTCCGGACAAGGCAGTCAAGATGGCATGTACGGTTATAGCAACAGTGCCTATCCTGTGTGTATATCCTTTTGTTCAGAAGTACTTCACTAAAGGTGTTATGGTCGGGGCTGTAAAGGGCTAAGGAGCCTACCCATTTAGTTATGTAAAAAAGATAAAGCAGCTTAAAGAAACATATTCTCAAAACAAATCAAAATAATATGCAGGAGGAAAGAACATGAAAAAGAAAATCGTAAGTATGCTGTTAACATCAGCTATGGTAGTAGGTCTCGCCGCATGTGGGGGAGCATCATCTACTGAGTCAGGAGTAACTAATGGCCAGAGCAGCGGTCAAGAAGGATCCGGAGAGAGTGCTCAGGCAGAGGGTTCTGGCGAGCGTCAGACAATCACATGGTCAGTAATTGATGTCAATGCAGGTGTCAATGCTGTAGGCGACTATGCAGATGAGATCATACAGCAGATAGAAGATTACTGCGGCGCAGATCTTGATATTATCTGGTATGCCAATGATGCACTTTCTGAGAAGAATTCACTGGCACTTACAAGCCCTTCTACAATGCCTCAGATCATGTCATGGGGCGGTACAGTAACAGGTGATGTTGTATCAGCGGCCAAGAACGGAGCTTTTGTAGATCTTAACAATTATATCTGGGATTCAGAGAAGTATCCTTATCTGTCACAGCTTTCAAAAGAAGTTGCTGCTAATCTTACAGTTAACGGTCAGCTGATCGCCCTTCCGCGTACTCGTGTTGTAGGCAGATACGGTCTGTCTTATCGTCAGGACTGGGCCCAAAAGCTGGGCGTAGAGCTCCCTGAGAATGCAACTCCGGATGATGTATATAAGATGTTATATGCCTTTACCTATGACGATCCTGATGGCAATGGCGTAGATGATACTATCGGTATGGAGATGACTTTGTATACCGGTCCTTTTGATATCATCCAGACCTGGTTTGGATGCGGCAATGGCTGGCAGGAAGTAGATGGCAAGCTTATGCCTGTATGGACTACAGATGAGTATTTTGAAGCTGTTGAGTATATCAAAAAACTCTATGATGATGGCCTTATGCCTGCTGACTTCTATTCAAGACCTACAGACTCTTGGTCCAATGGATGTAAGACCGGAGAGAATGGTGTATTTATAGACGTTCTTGATTCAGGTAAGAGAATATGGCAGTACTTTGAAGCAGATGAAACCTATACTGCATCAGTTGTTAATCCCGACGAACCTGCAACTATGAACCTCTACGGAGCAGTTAACGGACATACACTTGCTACAGCCGGTTATAACGGATTTTTCACACTTTCTGCTACAACGCTTGATACTGAAGAGAAGATCGAAGCAGCGCTTACTCTTCTTGACAGACTCTGCTCACCTGAGATGCTCACACTTACACAATATGGTCTTGAAGGTATCAACTATGAGTATGATGCAGACGGATATATCGTAGATCTCGATGCTGAAACTGAGGATCAGGCAGCAGTAGAACTTGCCAATAATTATAAGGGTCTTAACCAGCTCCTTACATTCCTTCCATCATCAGAGTCATCTACAGGTGCTATTCCGATCGCCACCAACAAGTTTAATGAAGCTCAGGATGCAGCTTATGCAGCAGCTCTTCCATATGCAGAACTCAATCCGGCACTTTCTTATCTGGTAGGCTCTGATACATATTCTCAGGTTGGCGCTGACCTTGATGAGCAGGTTACAGCAGCAAGAACCCAGTATATCTGCGGATCCATCTCACTTGAAGAGTTCAAGAACACACTGGATTCAATCAGATCTCAGGGATATGACACTATCATCGAAGAGGTTAATGCGCAGAGATAAATAAGTGCACAAAGATACAATTTGCGTACAGAAATGCTGCTAAAGCTCGGAAATACGATGTATATCAAATGTATGAATAATATATAGATGATCATATGCTATAGACACCCCGGCATCGGCATCCTGCGCGGATGTCGATGCCGGGGTTATTATCATGAATCAAAACTTTATGAGGTTGCAATATATGAATATATGGCTTGAAACTGTCGAAGACGATAAGATGACATTTGGCTGGGACAAGGCAGAGGATGCTGACTGTTACAGACTATTATGGAAAGACAGAAAAAGAGACTCCATGCAATTTAAAGAGCTGGCACAAACAGCAGATTGCATGGGGATTCTTAAAAAGATGCCAAGGATTCCTTACTATGTTAAGGTTCAGGCATTGAGGAAAAAAGAAGGTAAGGATGCTGGAGATGATAAAGATTCCAGAGAAACTGAAGATTCTAAAGACATTAGAGAAAATGTAGAGCTTAAAGATGCAAGAGAAGCTGAAGAGGCGAAAGAACATAAAGAAGCTGATAATGCTGAAGTAGTTAAGGATGTAAAAGAAAAAACGGTAGTACTTGAAGTAATAGATGAGAGCCCTGTCGTAAAGACACCGGTAACCAAAGTATTAAAGCCTCAATTGGAGAAACTAGGCAGAGGCCTTGTGGCAGTAAAGACAAGAAACGGGATATTTGTATCCTGGAGACTTTTTAAAGATGAAGTAACAGGAAGTAATGAAACGGGGCTAACAGGGACTGATTTTGTTGTTTTAAAAAATGATAAAAAGATAGCTGTAGTAACAGACAGCACCAATTATCTTGATACTAATGGTGATGAAAAAGATATTTATAGTATAGTACCTTTTGTATCTGGCACTGATGTTTCTGATGAAGAGCTTAGTGTGCGCCTAAAAAAAGCTGAGCATGTAAGCGTATGGGCAAGTAAGGATAACTATTTGGATATCCCACTTAAAAAGCCTGAAGGCGGCGTGACCAAAAAAGGAGAGGGATATGAATATCATGCCAATGATATAAGTGTTGGCGACGTAGATGGAGACGGCGAGTACGAATATATAGTAAAGTGGGATCCCTCCAATTCACATGATGTATCTCAAAAGGGATATACAGGCAAGGTGTATATTGACTGTTATAAGCTTGACGGAAGTCTGATGTGGCGACTTGATATGGGAGTCAATATAAGGGCCGGAGCTCATTATACTCAGTTCATGGTATATGATTTTAACGGTGATGGAAGAGCAGAGATGGCTGTTAAGACAGCTCCCGGAACGCGTATGCATATCTATGATGAAAAGGGCGATGAGATTAGCAATAGCTACATCTCTTTGCCACAAGCAGATATTGAAACAGGTGTGACCAACGAAGACAACTATGTCTGCTCATCAGAAGATTATAGGAATCATCTAAAAGAAGTATTCACATATTGGCAGGACCATCCGGAAGTTGAAAACGGGCACTGGCCGGGGACTTTAGAAGAGTGCTTTGGGATACCTGCAAGATACTCTTATCCTTTAAATGACAAGGATGCAGATGAGCTTACAGACTATTTTATCAATGTATATGCACCTTCAAGAAGCGATAAAAACAGGTTGTGGGAATTCGAAGGCTTCATATATGAAGGCCCTGAGTATCTTACGATGTTTGCAGGAGATGGACGGGAGCTTGAAACGATTCCTTTCAAATTCAAAAGAGATGATGACGGCCTTATGTGGGGCGACTACTCCATGAATAGAATAGAGCCTTGCAACAGGGTCGACAGATTTCTGTCAGGGGTAGCTTATCTGGATGGAGTAAGACCTTATCTTATCGTGTGTAGGGGATATTATACAAGGACAACGCTTGTAGCTTATGACTTTTTTGATAACAGATTCAATGAAGTATGGAGCGCGGACTCGGGATATGTTCCTATGAGTAATCCTTTCAATGATAATCCTCATGAGAAAAAAGGATCTGACCCCATATATGGAGTTATCGCAGGACAGGGCAATCATAGCCTGTCTACAGCTGACGTGGACGGCGATGGATATCAGGAGATCATATACGGAGCAGCCTGTATAGATCATGATGGAAGTGTCCTGTACAGTAGTTATGATTACCTTCCTTCCGGAAAATACGCTAAGCTCGGCCATGGAGATGCGATGCATGTAGCTAATATAGATCCTGATCGTCCCGGACTAGAGATCTTCAATGTGTTTGAAGGCGCTAAAGCTGCGCCTTACGGTTATGCTCTTAGAGATGCTGAGAGCGGCAAGGTATACTTTGGTGAATATGCAGAAACTGACCTTGGAAGATGCATGATAGGTGATATCTGCCCTGATGTTAGAGGCCTTCAGGTGTGGGTCAATGATGTCTATTCTGTCAAAGGGGATAAGCTGGATGTTCCGGCACCATCTACCAATATGAACATCCACTGGGCAGCAGATCTTACAACGCAGGTCACTGATGGAAGCGAGTACCTTACTGAGAATAAGTGCGGTGTTATAAATGATATAGTCCACGGGGCTATGCTGATCCCTAAAGGAACCGCTACTAATAATGGAACTAAAGGAAATCCCTGCCTTGTGGCAGATCTCTTCGGAGACTTCAGAGATGAGATAGTACTTAGGTTGTCTGATGACAGCGCCCTTAGGATCTACATAAATACTGATATTACAGAGCATAAGCTATTCACTCCTCTCCAGGATGTGCAGTTCAGGGTAGCTGTTGCCTGGCAGAATAACTGCTACAATCAGCCGGGGTATACATCATATTATTACGCGAGCGATATGAGATTTGATGAGGTACTGCCGGAATGTGATCAATTGAGATAAAGGCAGTGCTTTTGCTGTAAAAGTACTGCCCAAATATGAATAATCGGAATAAGGGCAGGATGTATAGAACTATTGGTTCAAAGGGTGAATGTATGGATATAGAAAAGTTTGAGATTGGATATAAGGAGTATCCTGATAAAGCAAAAGGGTGGTCTGGCGGAGTGTACTATCCTCGAAAAGAAGTTGTAAAAAGAATCCAAACGCAGCAAGACGAAGTTAAGGATATACCTACTGCTATAGATACTGTTATAGATACCGCTATAGATACAGTTATTAACGGAACTTTGAAGATAAGTTCCAGGACGTGGACCGAGACGGAAGAGACAGGATTTGGGATATATACATATGTTGAAGGACCTATCTTTGTGCTAAAGACAGGACTTAAGGATTATAAGTGGACTGTGATCTTCTCTAATCAAGGCCGAGAACCTATCAGAGTAAACTGCTATGCAGATGAAGTCCTTATGATCAAAGATGCAATGATCATGCCGGGATGTGATCAGGAGATATCCTTCATAAATTGTTCTATTCATGAAAATACAACTCTTCAATTTTTTGTATCGGATGCGGCCACCTGTAAGGAGGATGCAGGCTTTAATTCTTTGTATATCAAAGATATAGAATATATAGAATGTGAAGAGAAAAAGCCGGGCATAAAACCTACAATCTTCCTTGCTTCAGACTCTACGGTCCAGACTTATGAGAAGTTTTATTATCCGCAGATGGGGTGGGGGCAGGTCTTTGAAAAGTATTTTTGCCCAGGGGAAGAGTTAACAGAGTATATGTCTGATGACAGAATCTATCCCCAGTGCCATGTCTATGAAAAAGAGAGCATTATCATAGAAAACAGGTCAATTGGAGCCAGAAGTTCAAGATCTTTTATAGATGAGGGTAAGTGGAATGCACTTCTTAGAAGAGCAAGACCGGGAGACTATTGTTTCATTCAGTGGGCTCATAATGATGCAACCGCTGTTCGGCCTAACAGATACGTGAGCGTATCTGAATTCGATGGATTCTTGATGAAATATATAGACTCATGCAGGAGCCGCGGCATATACCCAGTACTAGTGACGCCTGTATCCAGAAGAAACTGTGATGATAATAACGGAGAGTTCCCGCTATCTTTTGGAGAGTACAGGGATGTGATGATCGAGGTTGGAAGGCGTGAACATGTTCCAACTATCGATCTGTGCAGGATGAGCAATGAATATATGAAAAAAGTAGGCCCGGAAGAAGCCAAGGATCTGCATCTATGGTGCCCTGCAGGAGCATATCCTGATGGCGCTTATAAGGACGGCGTATCTGACAATACTCATCTTCAGGAATACGGCGCATTGATATATGCAAGGATGGTAGCAGGAGCTATCCTTACTATGGAAGGTTTTGAAGAGATCGACAATCTTAAGCCTTATGTAGATATAAGCTTCGAACCTGTTAAAGAGCCTCTTCTGGTAAAAGAAGGCCCTGGCAGACTGGATACTGCTACTGATATCCCAACAGGTTTTGCCATGCAGGAGCTTTATGTGGCTGACAGTATGGCGAATTTCCTCCTTATCTGGAATGACGTGGAGGGGGCGAGATCCTATAACGTGTACAGGAAAGGGTCTGTAGACTTTCAGTTTTTTCCCTTAAGGAGTGTGACTGTGAAGGAAAAGAAGTCGGCATCAGTTCTGCCTTTCAGGCTGCCGGCAGCAGATGTATATCAGGTCAAGGTTACAGCTGTGTTTGAAGATGGAAGCGAAAGCGAATCCAGCAGGATCATTGAATTCAGGGCTTGAGTATTGCCGTGGTACTTGATATAAGTTTTGCGGTGATTGTAATAACGTATATGTGATAAAATAACGTTAACGAATCAAGATGTGCAAAATGGAATATTATCAAACTTTGTCACACTTATCGCATGTATGAAAGGCGGGTGATACCAAGTAATGATCCTATATGTAAACGCCTGTGTTCGTAATGAATCAAGGACTCGCAGACTTGCCGAGAAGCTTATTGATAAGCTTGAATCTGTCAATAAGGAAGAAATCAAAGAGGTGCGCCTTGAAAATATATCTATGCCTATAGCAGATGAGGAGTTTATAAACAAGCGAGATAGTCTTGCAAGAAGTGGAAGATTCGATGATCCTATGTTTGATCTTGCCAGAGACTTTGCTAGTGCAGATACGATCGTGATTGCAGCGCCATACTGGGATCTGTCATTCCCTGCTATGCTAAAACAGTATATAGAACAGATCAATGTTGTGGGACTGACCTTTAAATATCTTGATAATGGTATGCCTATGGGACTGTGCAAGGCTGGAAGGTTATATTATGTGACTACTGCGGGCGGACCGATAGTATCTGATGAATATGGCTTTGGATATGTAAGGACTATTGCGGAAGTTTTCTATGGTATCAAAGATATACATTACATCAAAGCGGAAGGACTTGATATTGTAGGTGCTGACGTTGAGGCGATTCTGAAAGCAGTTCCTGTGACAATTTAGTAAAATTTGATTCTAAATATTATTTGCAGATTTCCCACTTGGGGAATGCTAGTCCATCCAAGTGGGAAGATTTTGTTGATTACCAAAGTATGACGTAAGTAGTTATATGGTGCCAAAGGAACTTTTGACACCTCCTCATAGTATGCTTAACCCGGCAAAGTGGTTTGGAGCCATTTTGCCGGATTTTTGCATTAAGTGGGGCTGTATTTGCATTATCTGTGTAAAGGCGTAGATAGATTGTGGCAAGAAGGATATGATGACGTAAAGGTCAAAAGATATTTTGACTCGAGCTTGCTCGACTTGGCAAACGTATGTCGACCGTTAAGCTTGTATTGGTGCATGCTTAAAGAACAGCGTATGCTTGGCGAGCGCGAAGTTTACATATTGTACCCGCTTAAACTACTGAAACTGTCTGAATGGAGCCTGAATGAAGAAGATTGTACTTATTTTTGTTGTTATATTTATTACTATATTGATGCTAATTGTCATATTTGGAGACTTCAAAGTAGCCTCATCTAAAATAGAATGCACTACAGCTAATACGAATACTTGTACTAATACTGATATTGATACTAATACTGATATTGATACTAATACTGATACTGATACTGTCATTAATGATTATATAGATAACTTTTGCGATGAGACAAAGTGCTCATCTGTCAGTGTTGTGGTGATGCAAGATGGTAAGATCACTATATATGGAGATGAGGATGCTCTGTATCAGATAGGATCTATGACCAAGGCTTTTACAGGACTTGCAGTATTGAAGCTTATAAATGAGAAAGTTCTGTCTGAGGACGATATAATATCTGATCATATCAAGGGCTTCACAGCGTATTATGAGAAAGAAGCGTGTGATATTACTATAGGGCAGCTCCTTACTCATACAAGTGGATACACTAATAAGGAAACGGACTATCCCAGTGCTTTGGAGGGGATGAGCCTAAGAGCTTGGACTGATACTATATCAGGAAGTGAGCTAAGCTTTGCACCGGGGACGGGATATTCATATTCCAATGTGAATTACAACCTGCTTGGAGCAGTGATAGAAGAGTCGACGGGGCTTTCTTATAAAGAATATATGGAAAAGGAGATACTTACTCCTCTTGGCCTTGCAGATACATATGTGGGGACGCCGGATGATGGCGATGTGGTATCCGGCTCAAGGCTTATGTTCAGACGCAGTATCCCATATGATATACCTGTTATTGAGGGCAGGATACCTGCCGGGTATATGTACTCTAGTGCATCTGATATGGCAAGGTGGATGCAGATATGGACCGGAGCTGATATGACGTTATCATCCCAGGATGATGATGCCAATAAAGAAAATCAAAAGGAAAACCTGAAAGATAATAAAGAAGAGAATGTGGATATACCTATAGAATATAAAACGCTTGTTTGTGATATAAAGGCGCATATAAGCAGCGCCGGAGATTATTACGCAGGCTGGGAATATGTGAGCGATGATATTCTAAATGAAGATACAACAGATGAAAAAGAAGCTATAGGTCATTCGGGAGGAACCCCAAATTATTCTTCGCGAATAGTCTTTTCTCAGGATAAAAATACAGGTGTATGCGTTCTTACGAATCTTAATGTAGCAGCTTCTACCGATAGTCTGTGTAATGGAATATATGCATATATCATAAATGGAAGAGACGCTGAACATGAGATGGAAATTAAGACCAGTATAGCTACGGATGTGTGGACTGTTTTTGATATTGTATTTACAGGCATGTTCATAATGGGATTCGTAACATTGGTAGGTATACTAATAGTAAATCGCCGCAGTATACTATTAGTAAGTGGAGCTTTACTAGCGTTAATTCTTATAGCCTTGTGCGTAGTGATGCCTATAATATTCAGCGCCGGACTTTATGATATATTGTGCATCTGGGCACCCTATAGTATGATGGGCGGGATGGGCATATTGGCCACGGATATAGTAGCTATAGGAGTTCGATCATTTGGACTTAAAGCCAGTAATGCGCACCTAAACAGGAATTTTTCATAGAGGGTTACATAATATGAGAATAGAGCACAGGCAGGTTGAAGGTCAGCCTCTTACGGTTATAATTGAATATCCCAAGTGGAGCGAATCTGTTGATAATCTTGTCAAAAAGATAGGCAGGATGGACATCTCATTGGTTGGAAGGATGGACGAAAGGAACATTAATATCAGCCTTTCAGACATTTATTATATTGAGAATGTTGATAGAAAACTCTTCATATATACAGAAGATGAAGTGTACAGATTAGATGGCTCCATGGCAGATGTAGAGAGCCGGATCTACGATTCAAGTATGGTGCGTATATCCAGAACCTGTATCATGAATACAGATTATCTTAAGGAGATCAGACAGATCAGGAACAGTCATCTTGAAGCTGTCATGGATAATGGCGAGAAGCTTATTGTATCAAGGAAGTACCTTCAGGATATAAAGAGGATATTTAAAAGGAGCGCATTATGAAGAGAATATTAAGAGATACATTTATTCTGGCTTCACTGATGATACTGAGTGTTTTTGCAATATCTGTCATATGGATGGGGCTTACAGCGGAGATCGTCCTTGTATTTCAGCTTTTTGCTTTATCTTTTGTCATAGCTCTTGTCAATTACCTTCTTGATGAATACCTGAGTCTATCAATTATAGGTAATTATTTGTTAAAATATATCATCGCCACCGCCATTGTAATGCTGTTTGGCTTTGTCGTTGGCTGGTTCTATCAGAGCAATTTCTGGATGGCCTTTGTTTATGTGGGAGTGGTTCTTGTACTTGCATATATGGTAGATGCTATCAAGACTAGAAAAGACATAGAGTATATAAACTCCAGAATTAAAAAATAGGAAAGTTAGAAAAATTGGGGATACACTACCGCTAAGAAAATGCCGATATAACAAATAATAGATGCTTTTTGCTGATATATTTGGAGGTGAGGCGTGAAGAAAACTCTGATCATTGTTATTGACCTTGTAATAATGACGTTGATACTTTTCTTTATAGTTCAATATGCCAATGCCAAAATGCGAGAAAGTAATGAGAGCGTTATAGAGGCTTTCGAGAAGATGACTGTCACTGCTGAGCAGATCATCACTAATTATCTTGAAGACGAGCAGCATCTATGTGACGTTTGGGCCAATTATATCAACAGGTCTGCTGAAGCGGGGACACCTATGACTGCTGAGGAGACCATTTCTTTTATCAGAAAGGCCAAGATATCTCCTATAATCTACGGGCATCTTATATTCACTGATGAAGAGTCCAGGAGCGGTATATCTACCCATCCCGGGTCCAAGGATCCTGACGATTATTCGGTTTCATATCGCAACATCAAGATTTTTGACAATATGGACAAGACAGTCAGACAAGATGGAGCTGTCAGTCTGACAAGAGCATATACCAATCCTCAAAATGGAGTGCAGTCAATTGCATTCATGAATCCGGTAACTATAAAAGATGAGGATACAGGAGAGCTCAAAGAAGCGCTTCTTATGCGCGTAGAGCCTGTAAGCACGCTTGAAGACAAGCTTGTCTTCTTAAAGGGTGAGTATGAGAATGTAGAGATCTCTCTTATTAACAATGATGGAGAGTATCTGGTTCATGGTAAGTCTCTTAAGAATTCCAACTTTTTTGAATATTATAAATCTTATAATAAAGCTGATATTGCAGATTATAACGAGATGATAGACAAGGTTACAACGCAGACAGGAACTATGACGATGTTCAATTCAAAGGGAGAGGAATGTGTGATCTCGTATACTCCTTTGAAATCCATGGATACATGGCTGCTTCTGGCGTACATACCGGCAGTTGAGCTGAAGTCGACCAATACGGTTGTAGACTGGCTCCTTCTTGGAATGGTAACGTTGGGATTGTTACTGCTGTTAGGGTTCAACTATCTGATACTCGCGCAATATAACAGGAAACTGGCTGAGGCTGCAGAGGCTGCCAATCAGGCCAATGAAGCCAAATCTCACTTCTTATCCACAATGTCCCATGATATTCGTACACCTATGAATGCAATCCTGGGTCTTAATGAGATGGTACTTAGGGATAGTCACGAAGATGAGATCGTGGCGTATTCTGAGAGTATCAGGACTGCGGGCAAGACACTTCTTGGCCTTATCAATGATATTCTTGATTTTTCCAAGATAGAAGCAGGCAAGATGGATATCATAAATGTGGATTACAGTCTTGCTTCGATGCTCAATGACCTTGTGAATATGGTTCAGGGCAGGGCTGATGACAAGGGGCTTTCATTTAATCTTGATGTAGACAGGAATATTCCGTCTGTACTAAATGGCGACGAGATCCGTATCAAGCAGGTCATCACCAATATCCTTTCTAATGCAGTCAAATATACCAAGGAAGGTGGCATTACTTTCAAGGCGGGTTTTGAAAAGACCAAAGAAGAGCCTGATAAGATAAGGCTTATCATAAGCATAAGTGACACCGGTATCGGCATAAAGCCTGAAGATATGAAGCGCCTTTTTAAGGCATTTGAACGTATTGAAGAGAGCAAGAACAGGAATATAGAAGGAACCGGCCTTGGCATGAGCATCGCCCAGAGTTTTCTTAAAATGATGGGAAGCCATATAGAGGTTGAGAGTGAATATGGAAAGGGATCGACTTTTTCTTTTGCCTTAGAACAGGGGGTAAAAGACTGGAATCCTATAGGTGACTATGAAGAGAGCTTCAAACGTTCTGTATCTGAGAGGAAAAAATATAAAGAGAGATTCACAGCACCTGATGCAAGGCTATTGGTTGTTGATGATACACCTGTTAACCTGTCTGTATTCAAGAATCTTTTAAAGAGAACCAAAGTGCAGATAGACACTGCAGGCAGCGGAGATCAAGGTATCATGCGGTATAGAAACAGGCACTATGATGTTATTTTCCTGGATCATATGATGCCTGATAAGGATGGCATAGAAACCCTTAAGGAGATGAAGGAGATAGCCGATACAACGAATGCGGGAACTCCTATAGTATGTCTTACTGCCAATGCTATTTCGGGAATGCGCGAAATGTATATAAATGCCGGTTTTGACGATTATATAACTAAGCCGATAGATCCGGACAGGCTTGAGGCACTGCTACTTACATATCTTCCGAAGGACAAAATCGTTGAAGCATCCAATGAGGATAGTGAGGATAAGGGTGCGGATGATCATGACATTCCGGATTTTATCAAAAAGATCGATGCTCTTAACGTGAATTCCGGCATCATACACTGCGGAAGTTGTGAAGCCTATATGGATACGCTAAAGACTTATCTGGGAAGTGGCAAGAAGAATGCGGATGAAATCCAGAAGTACTGGGCAGATAAAGATGTTAAGAATACTACGATCAAGGTTCATGCGCTTAAGAGTACTTCTTATGTGATAGGAGCGCAGAAACTTGGAGACTTTGCAGCACGCCTTGAAAAAGCCGGAGAAGCCGGGGATGTAGACATTCTTGAAAAAGAGATAGAACCTTTACTTACTCAGTATAGAGAACTGGTAGATAAATTGGAGCCTTTGGCATATGAATATAGCGCTAAGGCACAGGATGGTACAAAAGATGCGAAAGATAAGCCTTTAATATCTGATGATGATATGAAAGAAGCATATGAAAGACTACAGGAAGCTTGTAATTCATATGATTATGACAGCGTTGCAGATATAGTTAGTAAGCTTGAAGAATACAGATTCCCGGAGGATGAGGCGGCAAGATTTGAAGCTATAAGAAGCGCTGTAGACAATTTTGACTATGACCAGATACCACAGATTATTGCAGAAAAAACAAATTGATGTCGAAAGAGATCAAAGATTCTTGCAGAAAAGACGAATTGATGTTGCAAGATACATAAGTTTGAACCATTAGCTAGTGATATGAGGGTGATTATGTCCTTGGTTATAGAAAGGAGTCAGCATGATGATCCAGACAAAGAGATTTATTAAAAAGATAGTGATGGCGGCATTAGCAGGATCACTAATACTGGGCGCTGCTTCGTGCAGCCTAAGTTCTGAAAATAGTGCGGAATTTAAGCCGGCGCTTTCAACAGATACGTCCTGTACTATAAAGGTTGCAGGAAGCTATTCCAATTTTGAATCCTTGGAGAGTGAATTCGAGCGTTTCTATGAATACTATCCAAATGTAAGCCTTAACTATGTCTATCTGGATGATTATAACAATACTATCGCAAGTGCCTTAACAAGCGATGAAGCTCCGGATATATATGTTACGGCGTCATGGATGCTTGATGATGAGAAGATGGCACCTGTTCTTGATAGCGCGGAGATCTTATCTGACCCTTCTCTTAATATAGATCTTGACTGTATACGTCAGGGCGCTCGCTGGACGCTTGAAAATGGGGACGTGATCATGATACCTATTTTCACAAGGTCATATGGAATGCTTGTAAATATGGATATATTTGAAAAAAATAACCTGGAAGTTCCGGATACATATAGTGAACTTGTTGAGACTTGCGATAAGCTGATTGCTGCCGGTTTTGATGCTCCTATTATGGGGGATAACGGAATTACTGTAGCCGGAATATATTATGCATTTGCTTTTCCGCTATTTTGTAACAACGTAATTGGCAATCCCGAAGCAGTGGCAGCACTAAATAACATGGACAGCTCTGCAGGAGAATATATGCGACCGGCACTTGATAAGATAGGGAGCTTTGTAGATATGGGATATATAAATCCGAAGCTATGCTCTGATGAGATAGAAAATGACTATGATGCAGTTATCATGCGCTTCTTCGAAGGAGATGTTCCGATGATGCTGGGAAGCGGCGACATGGTATCCGGTACTCAGAAGCGTGAGAGTAAGTCGGAAGCTTTTATAGCAAATCCCTTCAAATACAAGTTCTATGTGGTGCCTTCTGGTGATGAAGGCGGATACTTCCTTGACTCTGTCAATCTGTTCTTTAGCGTGAACAAGAACAGTCCTAACCTTGACATGACCAATGAATTCATAAGGTTCCTTATGAGGGAGAAGGAGCTTGGAAATATGGCTGCGATAAAGCGTCTTATCACTCCGACCAATGATTTCTCCCTGGATGAGGTATATGCATCTCTTGAAGACTTCCCTAAAGAGAGGTACTTCAGTTTTCAGGAGACAGGTCTTAGTGATGCAGTCACCAAAGAGTTCCGTGCAGCTGCCTATAAGGTTGCCAACGGTGAGATGACTGTGGATGAGGCGGTAAGTGCTTACGGAAGCCTGTGGGATTACTAAAAGCACTTGCAGAAAGGATACCGGATGGAAGAACGCGTAGTCGTTGTAGATGATGATGCGATCATATTGAAGAATGCCAACACGGTTCTGACCGGTGCCGGGTTTAAGGTTACATGCCTAAAAAGCGGACGATTATTGCTTGACTATGTCGTAAGGAATAAGATCGATATGCTGCTTCTGGACATCAAAATGCCTGAACTTGACGGCTTTGAGACTATGAGGCTTCTTAGAAAGTGGGAAAAGGATAATGGCGTAAAAGAGATACCTGTTATCTTCTTTACAGCCAATGATGACTGTGAATCAGAAACTATGGGACTGTCCCTTGGCGCTATGGATTTTATAAGAAAACCCTTTGTAGCAGAAGTACTGACGCTTAGAGTGCGTCACCTTCTTGACCTTATAAGGCTCCAGCGTGATCTTCATGCAGAGGTTGAGCGTAAGACCAAAGAGGTAGAGGGCCTGTCACTTCACGTAGTACATACTCTTGCAGATGCCATTGATGCTAAGGATGCATATACTAAGGGCCATTCCGGAAGAGTAGCAGAGTATTCAAGAGAGATAGCCAAAAGATACGGGTATTCTGAAGAAAGACAGGATGAAATATACATGATAGGACTTCTTCATGATGTAGGTAAGATAGGCGTGCCTGATGCTGTGATCAATAAACCGGGCAGGCTTACAGACGAAGAGTTTGAGAAGATCAAGACTCATCCCGGAAGAGGAGCCAAGATACTTCAGAATATCGAAGAGATGCCCAAACTTGCCATAGGAGCAAGATGGCATCATGAAAGGTACGACGGAAGAGGCTATCCTGACGGACTATCAGGAGAAGATATCCCCGAAGAAGCCAGGATCATCGCAGTTGCAGATGCCTATGATGCCATGACCAGTAACAGAAGCTACAGGGGCATAATCCCCCAGGACGTAGTCAAAAGCGAGCTTGAAAAAGGCTCAGGAACCCAGTTCGATCCACGCTTTGCGGCTATAATGCTTGAGATAATCAAAGAAGACACTGATTACAAACTACATGAACAATGATCCTTGTGGACGGAGACAAGGAATCATATTTTGTCAAAAAAGCCTGTGTTGACAGGCTTTTTTGGTGTACAATGTAACTTTAAAACTTGGATACTACACCAAATAGTCCAAGAATAAAAATGTTTTAAAGGGAGAAAAAAGTAACAAATGTGGGAGAATGAAGATAGCAGAGTACCTGTGACTATCGAGGAATTAAAAGATCTATGTGCGCAAAGGGGAATTAATCTATATCAGCTGGGCTTCTATCTTGGTTCGGATCATATAGGACCTAATGCATATGGCGTTTACAAAGACTATTGGACCGGTGATTTTATAGTATATAAAAATATTGAGGACGGATCCAAGGAAGTACTGTATCAGGGACAGGATGAAGCTACAGCTGTAAGTAAGATCAATGAGCAGCTAAGGAATACGCTTTTAAATGCGGAAGTCAGCAATGAAGAGGTGCCGGATACCGGAGCGCTGGATACTTCCGGACATTCCCTTTTACGTCCTGAAACATCAGGAGTGGAAGAGAGCGAATATGCAAGAGAAGAGACTCAGGATTCATGTGCAGACACCATATTCACCCAAGATGATGATCTTAATCTTTCCAGTGAAAAAATATCTGATGAAGAAGCTAATCTGAATATATTTGGAGGAAGTTCATCAAGCGAGGAATATAATTTAAGCTCGAATGAATCTGTACACAATAAATATACAAGTGGGTCTACGAAAGATGATAGAGCATCGGAAAACTCCTGGATGGATATTCAGACTCCGATCATGAAAGCAGCTCCTAGTGAAGCTGGTACAAAAGAAAGTGATAAGCCATCTTCTGATGATGATAAGAATGCTACTAAAGAAAAAGAATTTACCGCTGAAGATGTCAAAGATCTAAAGACCGGAGTAATATTTTGTATTGGTAAGCTTTTCTATTATCTTGGAAGGCTTTGCTATTATCTAAGCATAATCCTTTACTATTTGTTCAAAGCTTTTGACGGTGCCAAATATGAGATCAATCTCATACTGACTGGGAATAGAAGAAGCGTCAAAGACAGGAATAATAATGGCGCCGCAACTGGTGATAAAGGAGATGTCAGCATAGATGGAAGCGGCGAAGATAATGGCATAGAGAATGGTAAAGATAACGGTATAGATAACGAGAATGAAGCTCCGGTATTTTTCAATGAGAAAGAATATGATGATAAGGCAGAACTATTAGGAGCTAAAATACAATTCTATATCAGCAGGTTCTTCTTCTATATTGGCAAATACGCTTTGAAATTCAGCCAGTATTGTTATCAGGGTATAGATGATAAATTTAAGTTTGAAACCGAGCTTAAGGAAGCAGAAAGTGAACATATAGCAAGAACAGATACAATCGGTAGGGCAGCAGAAAGCGAGCATGTAGCTAGAACAGATGTATCTGGCGGGGCAGCAGAAAACTATAAAAAAGCTGACACCTATACCCATACCAATGCTAATACCAATACTTATACCAGTACTAATACCAATGCTAATACCAGCTACTACCGAGGTTATGACCAGAATCTCCAAAGCCTTATCAAGAACATTGACCCGGATGTAGAGTTATTAACAGCAGATCACTCTGAGACATATGATCTGATAGAGATTGCAGAGGGATATGATGATAGCACAGAAGCTGGTAGTGATGGCAGTATAGATGATCTGTTTAGTCCTTTGGATGATGAGGAACTTGAGTATCCTGATAATAACGAAGACTATACAGATGATAAACTCGGTAAACAGATATACCTGTTCATAGTGGTGGCACTTGCTGCAGTACTGTTTTTGATATTCCTGATGGCAGGTGCAGATTCGGCGGCCAAATCAAAGCGTAATGACCGAAACTACTATAATTACGAATATAATACAAATAGTCATAAGACCTATAACAATAGCTGGAGATGGTAAAAGGGCCAAAGCCCAGGGTGATAGATCACAGCAATCTGTCACTCTGAGGTCGGCCCTTTTTTATTATTAAGAATTTATGCCTTATCACTACATATCCACGCCCATGCAAGATCTGACCATAGGCCTACATCAGCCTTAAGGCTCATATCGATTCCGTTTTCCTGGAATTCATCGCCGCTGAAGAACTGTTCGATAAGTTCCTTCTTGCGCTTTTCTGATACGTTGACTCCCTTACCTTCCTTGACACTGAAAGCTGCCCGCATGGTCTGCTCCATAGTATAATCCCCACCGGACCAGCCTTTGAAGAAGGTATCGTTGGCAATTGTAAGGCCGTGAGGTCCTCTTGGGAACACATAGTGGGCGAAAGGAACCTTATGCCTGCGAAGTGCCATGGCAAAGAGATAACTGTTCTCTACAGGGACAAGACCGTCTTCCTGAGTCTGCCAGATAAAACAAGGTGGTGTGTTGCCTTTTACCTGTTTTTCCAAAGAGAAGTACTCAAGCTCTTCATCAGTAGGATTATCTCCGAGAAGAGTCTTGACTGAATCCTTATGAGTGTACTCGCCTGTAGTGATAACAGGATAGGAGAGGATGACACCGGTAGGTCTGTTGGATATCTCATTATATGCAGGATCAATATCCTTGACATCATCAAAATGGACTGCAAGGCTTCCACATACGTGACCACCTGCAGAAAAACCCATGATATAGAGATTGTCAGGGTCTATGCAGTATCTGTCAGCATTTTTTCTTATAAATCTTACAGCTCTTGAGATATCTTTAAGGGGCTGTCTTTTAAGAGGAACTGACATGGTGATATCAGTTGTATAACTAAGAACCAGTACATTCATCCCCCGTTTGTAGAACTCCATTGCAGGAAGCTCGCCCTCATGAGAGCAGCACATGCAATAGCCGCCTCCGGGTACTACCAACATACATGGACGCTTATCAGTATCAGGGTGAAGATATGCAAAGACATTGGGAACAAAGCCGTAAGCTGCTTCGTAGGTATACTCGCCATCCTTCCAGATATTATCACGTTGTATCCTCATCCTTGGCCCGTTTTGAGGCATACCTTGAAGCTCATGATCAGCTTCCGGATAGTCAGGAGTCCATCTGTCTATATCATCTGATATGTATGGAGCTATAGGATCCTCTGAACTTGCAGTATCTGCTGCATCCGCTCTGTCACCGGGAAGCACTGCGCTAAGCACAGCATAGTAAGCCTCTTTGGCTTCACACTTTCTTTTGAACAAAAGAGGGTAACTTGTCTCACGTCTAAAACCAGTAAGCCAGCTATCTTCATCTCTAAGATTCCAGAATGTGACACTTGTGATATTGGCCTTGCCTGATCTTACAGCGTCAAGATAGATCTTGAAGAAGTCCCTGTATCGAAGAGCCAGACTGTGCATGGACACATCTGACGGGTCGGCATTGTGCATATCAAGCTCAGTTATATGGATCTTAAGACCAAGAGCGCCGTAGCTTTCTATAGCCTTCTTGTAATCATCAAGATCAGGATGATCCATAAGAAGATGAGACTGCATGCCCATTCCGTCTACAAGCTTTTGGTCAATAAGGGGTTTTAAAACATTGGCTATGATGAAGTCTCTCTTCCAGTCAAGGGCTGTCTCGTAGTCATTGTAGAAAAGGTCTACGCCTTCGGATACGTATCGTCTTGCATATTCAAATGCTTTGATAAAAAAGTCATTACCAACAGTTCTGGTCCATAATGACTTCCTGAAATCTCCCTCGTCAACTATCTCGTTGACAACATCCCAGGCATAGATAACACCAGGGTAATTGGACTGAACGAAAGTAAGTACACCTTTTATATAGTTTTCAAGTCTTGCCAGCATAGTATCTCTATCTGCAAGCGGAAAATGCTCGTTGTAGTTCTCACAAAAGAACCACTTGGGAGTCTGATTGTGCCATACAAGGGTATGGCCGCGCATGGCTATGCCATGTTCTTTGGCAAATTCAAGATAAGGGATGGCGTTTTCAAAAGTCAGAGCAGGTTCAAGGTTGTACTTGCCAGGGTCTGCCTTGTTAAGATCCTTGTCAAGGTAGTACATGGGCTTCATATCATTCTCACAAGTGAAGCTGTTGAACTGATCTGTAAGAAGCTTCATGTGAGCCTTGGTATGGAGATTGACTCTGGAGATGGCAGCGCCAATCTTAAAATATGGTTCATAGGCGGTTTTGAGATTCATAATATCCTCCGTAATACGACACTATAATTGTAAAAAACATATCTATTGTAGAATATATCTATTGTATATATAAAGACTCTTTGTATATCTTAATACATTAATAAATAGCGCACTATGTAATTCTTGCCTATTACTTATCATTATTGATTAATTGTTGCAGTTCAGGCTCAATGACATTGGGGCTGAACTGTGACAATTTTTCGAAAATGAGGCTTTTTACCTGATGTGGTATAGTAAATATATCTTTTAAATAGGAGAATTGTAGATATGATAGATGCATCTCGTTTCCACGATATCATGGAGGATTTAAGAAAACTACCGGAAAACTCAGATCGAATAACAGCATATGGTTGTCCCGAAGAATATGAAGGCTTAGATGCGCTGGGAGACTTTTTTGAGGCTATTTGTGAAGATGAGAATTTCAAACTACTCAATGATGATTTTGCTAATTCTTTTTTTCAGTTATATTCCATTGATTTTCAATCAAAACATGAGGGAATATGCACATTTTACGAGAACTTTTATGGATCAAATAAAAAGGATGATGTCCTCAGAGCTTGTAAATGGCTTGATATAAATGGTTTTACCACAATGGCGATGGTAGTGTCAGAGGGCTATGAAGGAGTTTCAAAACATAAAATTGCTTCATCTTGGATTGATAGCAACGCTGCGGAAATTTATAATGCTTATAGAAAAATCATGTTCGAATTCGAAGCGTATTATTTTGAGGGAAAATGACAGAAACGATATACATAGCAGGTGGATGCCTGTGGGGTGTCCAGCACTTTATTAGATCTCTTCTAATATGATTATATTATTCGCAAAAATATAACCAGACCCTGTTAGGTAGCGATATTAGAAAAAGGCTGCCTGTCCTATATGATATTCTGGTATAGTTTATATACAGGTATCGTAAGGGCGGCAGCCTTTATATTTTGTTTATGTCATCTTTTCATTCTTCCCAGAATAGTTCATCCAGGGTTTTGCCCAGAACCTTGCATATTGCTCGGCACAGATTGATAGTTGGGTTGTAATCCCCTTTTTCTATAGCATTGATAGTCTGACGTGAGACGCCAACTTTATCAGCGAGCTCCTGCTGGGAAAGATCAAGGGCTGCTCTGGCAGATTTGATTTTCAGGTTTTTCATAGCGGTGGTCCTCTCTTTCCATAAGTTAATCTTCGTCATTTTTTCTTATAGCTTTATGAATAAGTGTCATGATAACTATGCTGAGCATCAGAACTGAACAGCATATAAACATTCCTGTATCACCTATTACCCCATCTTCGACAAGATTACCTTTGGCAATCTGTATAACTGCAGATATACCGCAGACAATTCCCATAAGTGTAAAGAAAGTAAGATAACGCTTGTCCTGATTCTTAATACCATAATATGAATCATGGAAGATGCTGTATCCGGCATAAGCCATAATAGCAGCGCAGTAGCAGGCAAATATTCCGACAAAATTGTTGATGTGCACTGTTTCCAGATTAGACTCTACAAAAGCGTAAACCAGATTAGCTGCCATTAAAGTGAAGAATGCTATTTTATATGCCTGTCCATTGATTATCTTCTGTCTTTCATCAAGATCTTCATTGCGACCTTTCTGATGCAGAACATTTCTTTTAAAAGCACAAACTAAAACTACACATATAATGCCCACAATAAATCCGATAATGTATGTCGTACTCATAATAAAAGTCCTCCTGTGATATAAGTTCTGTTAAATATGTTTTATAATAACTTTCTTTTACATTATTATTCATATGCCATATTGGCCATCTATGCCATATGACAAAATGTAAAATATATCTTACATTCTGAATATAGCACCGGCTTTACATAATGTCAACTATATTTTACAAAAATTATAGTCAAAATGGAAAGAAACTGCTATAATTGTTAGGGACCGCTAACTTGTTGCGGCCTAATAAATGTAACTAATTATCCACAGGAGGAACATCAATGTCTTTTTCTAATGTAATTGTCATAGCTATTCTTGCGGCAGTTGTTTTCATAGCACTAAAGGGTAGTATAAGTCACTTTAAATGGGAGGGAGGATGCTGCGGAGGCGGCGGATCAGTTGAGAAAGAGCCTGATAAGAAACTCTCTGGACCTGTAATCCGGACTAAAGTGTTCAAGATAGACGGGATGCACTGCGAGAACTGTTCTAATAAAGTAAAGCGCACCATTAACAGAATAGACGGCGTATCAGCTAAGGTGAATCTGCGTAAAAAAGAGGCTGTTGTCCGTTATGAAAAAGATGTGGATGATAGCCTTATTACTAGAGAAATTGAGAATCTTGGTTATAAGGTGACAGAGTGTTATGGCAAGAAGTAAGAGTATAGAGTATATCATTACCTCTTAAGACAGTGCCGGGGATATCCGGTCAGTATTTTCAGAAGATGCAGAACCCGTCCGGGAATGTCAATGACTAAGAAGACTACTTTGTCATTGATATTTTCGGGCTTTTTTTATTTTTCCTGATAATCTTCATCAAATCTTTATTTTTTCTTCGTATTCTTTTTTCAGGTTGAAAAACCGCGATAACAAAAACAAATATACTTTGAAAATAAAGGGGAAAAATAATGGAAATGATGCTTAAAACTAACGAACTTTGTAAGACATTTAAAGATCAGAAAGCTGTTAATAAAGTTTCACTTAATATACCGAAGTGCTGCGTATATGGTCTTCTCGGACCAAATGGTGCAGGAAAGTCAACAACACTTAAGATGATAACAGGAATCATGAAGCCCACAGCCGGCGAGATCATCTACGATGGGAAGCCTTGGAATAGGAGCGTTCTTGATAAGATCGGAGCACTGATCGAGAATCCGCCGATTTATGAAAACCTCACAGCAAGAGAGAATCTTGAAGTAAGAGCGATCCTTCTTGGAGCTCCCAAGAGCAGGATTGATGAAGTTTTAAAAACAGTTTCACTTACAAACACAGGCAAAAAGAAAGCTGGTCAGTTTTCACTGGGGATGAAGCAAAGACTTGGTATTGCACTTGCGCTTCTTGCAGATCCAAAGCTCCTTATTCTGGATGAGCCTACAAACGGACTTGACCCTATCGGAATTGAAGAACTTAGAGAACTTATAAGATCTTTTCCAAAACAGGGAATCACAGTGATCCTGTCAAGCCACATACTTTCAGAGGTTCAGATGTGTGCAGATTACATTGGAATAATTTCAAATGGAGTTCTCGGATATGAAGGAAAGCTTCTTCCCGGACAGAATCTTGAAGACCTTTTTATGGAGGTTGTTAAGAAAAATCGTAATCTTAGTAATATCGCATAAAGAGAGTAAACTTCCAACCACTTAATAGATTAACTGAAAGGACGACATCAATGACTAACATAATAAAAGCAGAGTTTTTAAAACAAAAAAGGACCATGAGCAGTAAACTCATATTTGTATTCCCGATAATCACACTTGTTATGGCGTTTGTGCTTACAACAGGAATGACAAACGCATACGCAGAGAGTGTATGGAACTGGTGGTATGTGCTTCTTCTTCCGGGAATGATCGCTATTGTAAGTTACCTTTCCATAATGAGAGAAAAGAAAAACGGATACTACAACATCAAGACTCTTCCTATAGAGAAAAGAAATCTGATGCTTGGGAAAATAGCCTATCTTGGAATCCTTGTACTTGTATCAAATACAGTGCTTTTTGCGGGAGCTACTATGGGCGGCGCCTTTCTAACAACAAGTGTTCCGGTAGTTGGGGCAGCTATAACTGTTTTAGTTCTTTCTATAGTTCACCTTTGGCAGATTCCACTTTTCTTATTCCTTAGCGAAAAATTCGGAATGGTCGTTGAACTCATAGCCTGCCTGTTCATAACCGTGCTTGGAACTATCGTGGCACCTTCAGGAAAATGGTTTTTGTTCTTATCTGCAGTACCTATGAGAATTGTTACTCCGCTTCTTCATGTACTTCCAAACGGTTTGAGAGCGCAGGCAGGAGATCCGCTTCTTAACGCTTCTGTAATCTTTCCCGGAATTCTCATCGCCCTGGTCTGGTTTGTGGTTTTAACTTATCTATATCTTAACTGGTTTGAAAAAAGAGAGGTCAAATAATAATGTTTACTAGATGTCTTCGTGCAGAGTTTTATAAAATGAAAAGAAGTCCTGTGACAATCAGTCATATCATAATCCCGATACTGGTAAGCGCAGTGTTTCTTGCTTATTATGCTGGTTCCGGATGGGAAGAGATAGATAAGATAATTGCTTTTTATCAGGCTCTTGGATCTGCATTTCCTGTATTGATTGGAATCTTCGTTGCAAGTACAATGGAGCAGGAGCAAAATGCTGGAGCGTTCCAGAATCTTCTTACTTTGAGAAGTAAGACTGCAGCGCTTTTTTCAAAGGTAGTAGCATTACTTTTACTTGGTCTATTTGCTTTGGTATTCACAGCAGTTTTATTCGGATCCGGCTTTAATATGATTCACGGGCAGAGCAGCGCTTCAATGGGAGTGTTTGTTATAGCTTCTCTTGTGATGTGGCTTTCCGCGATTCCGCTTTATCTGATATTTGAGATTTTTGCATTTGTTTTTGGAAAAGCTTTTGCGATAGGTGCAGGACTGCTCTCAGGACTTATCAGTGCACTTTTTCTTACAGGTCTAGGTATGTATGTATGGAAGGTCGTGCCGTTTTCATGGGCAACTAAAATGCCTGATGCATACCTTGTATACGAGCTTGCTGATAGATCGGCGCTTTCTCAGATTAAGTCACAGGCAGCGATTTACCTGATAGTTGTCATTGTATGCTTTGCCGGATATTATGTTTTTGCTGCAAACTACGAAGGTAGTAAGATTTCTGAATAAATGGCTCCAAATATTTTTACAAAAAAGGATGAAGAATATGGCAAACATACTTGCAGTTGACGACGAAAAAGCCATTCTAAACATGATTGGAAATGTTCTTGTTAAGGACTCTCACACAGTTACAAAAATTGATGATCCTACGAAAATTGAGATGGATAAGCTATCACGCTTCGACCTGATATTACTGGACGTGATGATGCCCGGAATTGACGGCTTTGAACTTTGTTCAAAGATAAGGAATGTAGTTGATTGTCCGATTTTATTTATCACCGCAAAGACGGATGAGGGAAGTCTTGTAAATGGACTTGCCCTTGGAGCAGATGATTATATCTGCAAGCCCTTCGGAGTTATGGAGCTTCGTGCAAGAATCGGAGCGCACCTTAGAAGAGAAAAGCGTGAGCATGTGGCAAGACTATCACTTGGCAGGATCTGCTTTATGCTTGAATCACGAAAGATGATGATTGATGAAAAGGAAATAAACCTCACAAAGGCTGAGTATGACATATGCGAGTTTTTGGCTAAGAACCGCGGTCAGATTTTTTCCAAGGAACAGATATTGGAAAAGGTACTGGGGTACGACAGTGAGAGTAGTGACAGCACGATAATCACGCATATCAAAAATATAAGAACGAAGCTCTCACGTTATGAATATATGCCGATTAAGACAGTTTGGGGGATTGGATATAAATGGGAAGAGTAAAGAGCAAGGATAAAAGGAATAAGAGGGGGATGCTGGGCCTTGGAAGCATGTTTGAGGTCTATACTTTTTTAATGGGATTTGCACTCATCATATGGGCTGCTATTTCTTATTTTGCGTTTGGTCTTCTTATAAATGCCGGAGTGCTCTACCCGGCTAACTATGCTGAATATAGGATAAATGAAGCTTTTGAACAGATTGAAACAGCAAGTGAAGTGACGGAAGATCTGATTCCTGACGTATGCCGCTATGTGGTCTTTTCAGAGGATGGAGAAGTCCTTTCAGGGAATCTTGGCCAAAAGGATGTGGAAACTGCATGGAAGGTATTATCAAATAATAATTATAGTGATGGTAAATTCTATAAGGTTGTTCACCGCAAGGATGAATATGTTGTCTTGCAGTACAGACTTAAGTCTCAGTATAAGTCAATGTGGATGAATGAACATCTGCCAAACCCTGATAATCTTATGATATTATTCATCTTTTTTTGCTGTATTGGAATCATGCAGATTTTTGCAAAGAGATTCGGATCGGTAATCCGAAAGAAGATGACTCCCATGAGAGGGGCCTTAGAGCAGATCGGCGACAGGAACCTGGATTTTAAGATCAATTATTCAGGTGTCAGGGAGATTGATGAATGCCTGGTGGCACTGGATGACATGCGATATGCGCTTAAGACTTCGCTTCAGAAGCAGTGGGAGACTGAGCAGGAAAAGAGCAGGCAGATGTCAGCTCTTGCTCACGATATCAAGACTCCTCTTACAGTAGTTCGCGGCAATTCCGAGCTTTTATTAGAGACAGAACTTACGGATGAGCAGAAGAACTATGCGGACTATATTTCGGGAAGTGCACTTCAGATTCAGAACTATGTGCAGACCCTCATAGAAGTTACGAAGTCTCAGGAAGGTATCGAGCAGGCACCTGTCAATGTGAAAGTTTCTGAGATTCTGGCTGATATCAAAAAGCAGACTATGGGACTTTCAGAAGTTTATCAGCTTCAGATTAACTGGAAGGAAGAATTTTCACCTGTAAAAGATACAAATGTGCAGGCGGTGCCGGATGATGAAAATAGCGAGGTCATTATCAGCGTCGTGTATGACCACGTTGTCAGGGCTGTCATGAATGCTGTGAGGAATGCTGCTGAGCATACACCTAAGGGCGGTATAATAAATATTATAGCAACTTACAATGGCTTAGAACTTGCCTTTACTGTTGAGGATTCCGGAAGTGGCTTCACACCTGAAGCTCTTGCCCATGGCACAGAGCAGTTTTTTATGGATGATTCCAGTAGAACAGGCGGTTCTCATTATGGTATCGGACTATTCTTTGCAAAGAAAGCTGCAAAGGAGCACGGCGGCGAGATTGTTCTTGCTAATTCTAAGGAGACTGGTGGAGGTAAGGTCCGGATCAGTTTTAAAAATAATATAGGATCATCTTTCTGATTCTGATCAGATAATTTAGTATAATAAATAAACAGACTACACAACAATATCACGTCATAGTTTATGACGAAGCATATCTGTGATGCACCTTGTTGATAACTTAATAAATACCTGACCTACTATTACTACTGGATTAGCATTGATTGAGCAGCTTACATTCAATTCTGAATAGTGGGCTGCTCTTTTTGATAATATAATTATGATAGTTATCACTTGGACTTAAGACTGATAACGGCTTCCTAAACTTATAAAGATCAGTTGTTAGGTGAAGCATATATTTTTGATATATAGAATGGAGAAAATGACAATGGCTAACATGATAATGAGATTCCCGGGCGGACTTCCAAAGGCGCTTACTTTAAGCTACGACGACGGCGTAGAACAGGACGAAAGACTTGTAGAGATCACTAATAAATATGGCATTAAGGGTACCTTTAACTTAAACAGCGGTGCTTTTGCCAAAGAGGGCACAACATATGAACCCGGAACTATTCATAGAAGAATGTCCCTTAGTAAACTCAAGAAAGTATATAGTAAGAGCAGCTGGGAGATCGCAGCTCATGCCTATACACATGCAGCGCTCGTAGGCCTTCCTTCTAATATTGCTACAGATGAGATTTCAAGAGATCGTAAAGAACTCGAGGAAGTATTCGGAACATTTGTAAGAGGATTTGCTTATCCATACGGAGCTTACGATGATGCAAGCGTGCAGATCCTTAAAAACTGCGGCATATGCTATGCAAGAACTGTAAATTCAACACATGACTTCCGCATTCCAACAGACTGGTTAAGACTCCCTGCAACATGCCACCACGCTGATCCTCAGCTTATGGAGCTTGCAAAGCGCTTTGTTGAAACTAAGGGCAGCTGGTCTCCAATGCTTTTCTATCTCTGGGGACACAGCTATGAGTTTGAAGAGAAAGACAACTGGGACGTAATCGAGAAGTTCTGCGAATACGTATCAGGCAGAGACGACATCTGGTATGCAACTAATATCGAAGTCTATGACTATTGCAAGGCTTTTTCAGATCTTATCTTCAATAC
>JAEEGF010740954.1_pt1 | contig 32556 bp, 26 predicted proteins | sample 9134171 | NCBI WGS metagenome assembly JAEEGF01 (sample SAMN16246542, study PRJNA631951) | gut metagenome | biome: gut microbiome; feature: rumen; material: AP-attached | host: Bos | place: Iran: Karaj | collected 2018-10 | reverse complement strand
GCTGGGGGGCATGGGCTCCGTGACCGGCAGCATGTTCGGCGCCATCATTGTTACTGCAGGGCTGGAATACCTACGTGTCTTTGACGAACCGCTGGAGCTGATGGGAGTCGCCATCCCCCTGTTCCGTCCGGGCCTGCGCATGGTAGTGTTCTCCATCCTGCTGATGATTTGCGTGCTGTTCTGGCGCCACGGCATCATGGGCACCAACGAACTCACCTGGGAAAAAATAATTCACTTTGTGAAGCACCCGCTGGCAGGCTTCCGTAAAAAGGGGGTGCAGGGTAAATGATCCGGACCGTATTGCGTACTGAGCATGTGACCATGCAGTTTGGCGGCGTCATCGCCGTCAACGATTTGAATATTGTCGTCAAAGAACACGAAATCATTGCCCTCATCGGCCCTAACGGCGCGGGCAAGACCACGGCCTTCAACGACATCACCGGCGTGTACACACCTACCAAAGGGCGGGTGATTTATACCAAAACAAACGGACAGGAAATTGACATCACCGGGAAAAAGCCCAGCGAGATCGCGCAGCTGGGCATTGCCCGCACCTTCCAGAACATTCGTCTCTTCAAAGACCTGAGTGTGTATGAAAATGTACTGATTGCCAAGCACCTGCATTTAAAATCCAATTTTGTGTCCGCTACCTTCCGGCTGCCGGGCTACAAAAAAGAAGAAGAAGCCATGCGGGCCGACGTGGAACGGCTGCTGAAAGAAGTAAAACTGTGGGATGTGCGGAACGAAAAAGCCAGCAGTCTGCCCTACGGCAAGCAGCGTTACCTGGAAATTGTAAGAGCACTGGCAACGGAACCGCAACTTTTGCTGCTGGACGAACCGGCCGCGGGCATGAACCCGAAAGAGACCGCGGAACTGACAGACTTTATCCGGCAGATCCGGGACCGGTTTAAGCTGACCATCTTCATGATCGAACATCACATGGATCTGGTCATGGAAATTTCCGATCGCATCTACGTGCTGGACTTCGGCACCACCATCGCCACCGGCGACCCGGCTGCTATCCAGAACAACGAGCGGGTTATCAAGGCATACTTAGGGGAGGATGAAGATGCTTAAAGTCAGAGACCTGGTTGTGGCCTACGGCGGCATTGAAGCCCTGAAAGGCATCTCCATAGACGTACCCGAAGGACAGATCGTCACCCTGATCGGCGCCAACGGGGCGGGGAAGAGCACCCTGCTGCGCACCATTATGGGGCTGGAGAAACCCCGGAGCGGTTCTGTGGAATACAATGAAGAAAACTTAAAAGGCCTGAACAGTCAGCACATTGTGACCCGGGGCATTACGTTAGTGCCGGAAGGACGGCGGGTGTTCCCCAACCTGACTGTGCTGGAGAACCTGCGCATCGGCGCTTACCTGCGAAAAGATGAAGACGGTATCCTCAAGGACATCCAACGTATCTACGAACTCTTCCCCCGACTGGAGGAACGGAACTGGCAGATGGCCGGCACCCTGTCCGGCGGCGAGCAGCAGATGCTGGCCCTGGGCCGCGCCTTAATGTGCCGTCCCAAACTGATCATGATGGACGAACCCTCCTTAGGGCTGGCGCCTCTGGTCATCAAAGAAATCTTCAACATCATCCGGCGCATCAACGAAAGCGGCACCACGGTGCTGCTGGTAGAACAGAACGCCAACATGGCCTTGAAGGTGGCCCACCATGCGTATGTGCTGGAAACGGGACGCATCAAGATGGAGGGCAGCGGCAGGGAACTGCTGGAAAACGAAGAGATCAAAGAGGCGTATCTGGGGAAAAAGAAAAAGTAAAAGAAAGTGCAGCCTGCAGCCAAAGAAAGACCTGCAGGCTGTATTTTTATGCTTACACGGCTCCAGCGGGGGAAACCCTGAGCCACGCCTCTTCTGGAAGTTGAAATGCACTGCCATGCAGTCATTTCTACAGCCTAAGCTTCCAATAAGGACTTTACCTTCATATATTAAGAGGTGGGACGCTTTAATCTCACTAATCATGCAGGTTTGCGTTGCGAGGTTGGTCGTTTTAACGACCAAGGGGAGGAGGAACTGCATTTTTAGCTTGTTTGTGCTATAATAACAGGTAAAGAATACTCAGAAAGGAGCCATGCCATGACTAATCCTGTACTGACAAGAAACACAACTGCTCTGCGCGGCACCGGCGCTACCGTCCAGGGTATTGCCCTGATTACCTTGCTGTATCTTGGCTTTGTTGTCTCAGCCGCCATGATGGCCTGGCAGCACCCGGAACTGTTTGCGCCCCATATCATCGTACTGAGTTTTGCCGGACTTGGCGTCGGTTTGCTTATCAGTTATTTCCCAAAACGAGCCAGCCTGCTGGGACCGGTTTACGCAATTTTGGAAGGCTTCCTGATCGGCGTGTACTCCATGCTGCTGGAAACCCGCTACCCGGGTATTGTCATGGAAGCCGCTACCTGTACCTTCGGCATCGCCTTTGCCTGTGCTGTGTTGTACGGCAGCGGTCTGGTGAAAGTAACAGATAAATTCATGAAAATCGTGTTCACCCTGACAGCAGGCATTGCCACCATTTACCTGATCGACCTGGTAGCCTGGTTTGCCTTTGATACCAACGTACCCCTGCTGCATGAAAACTCAAAGGCCGGTATTATTGTCAGCTTTATTATCATCTGTATAGCTACCATGCGCCTGTTTGCCGATTACGAAATGGTGACCCGGGCAGTAGAAATGGGTGTGGATGCAAAATATGAACCGTACTACGCATTTGCTCTGACCGTAACGCTGATTTGGCTGTATCTGGAGATACTGAGGTTAATGGGGAAGAGTAGGAGCAAGAAGTAAAGAGAGAGTTATTCAATGCGGTGGCAGTAACCACCGCGTTTGTTTATGATAAATTATTTTGAAAAGACTGTCGCTATATATAATGAAAACAATGGTATTTTCTTTACCAACTGGCAAAAATTTTAGTATAATTAATAATTAGGGAAAACGCAATAAATCGTGGAGAATTTTTGACAAAGTTGAAAGGGCATTTAAATTGGAGTAATATATTATGCAGGCAATCATTTTAGCAGCAGGAATGGGGAAACGACTCAAGGAACTAACCGAAAATAATACAAAATGTATGATAAAGGTTAATGGTGTAACCTTGATTGATCGTATGCTTCATCAAATTGAAAAACATCATCTTTCAAGAATTGTCATTGTTGTGGGTTACGAAGGACAAAAACTGATAAATTACATAAATACACTTGGCATTGAGACGCCTATTATTTATATCAATAATCCCGTTTATGATAAAACCAATAATATTTATTCACTTGCACTGGCTAAGGAATGGCTCTGCAGAGAGGACACATTGCTTTTTGAATCTGATTTGATTTTTGAAGGTGCTGTATTAGATTTACTTCTTTCGGATTCACGTGATACGCTGGCTTTAGTAGATAAATATGAATCCTGGATGGATGGAACTTGCGTTAAGTTAGCCGATGACGATACTATAGAAGCGTTTGTGCCGGGTAGTAAATTTGAGTTTGAAGAAATTAAAGATTATTATAAAACAGTTAATGTTTACAAGTTCAGTAAAGAGTTCTCGAATAAATATTATGTTCCGTTTTTGGAAGCTTACCAGTCTGCGTTAGGCGAGAACGAATATTACGAACAGGTTTTGCGCGTTATCACTATGCTGGATAAACCTGTTATTAAAGCCAAACGTCTCACTGGCCAACGCTGGTATGAAATAGATGATATCCAGGATTTGGATATTGCAGAATCTATTTTTTTGTCAGATGAAACTGAAAGGGTAAAACGTCTGCAGAGTCGTTACGGCGGTTATTGGCGTTATCCGAGACTTTTAGATTTCTGTTATCTTGTAAACCCTTATTATCCGCCGGAAAAAATGAAAGATGAAGTACGTGCTAATTTTGATACCTTACTTACTTCATATCCTTCCGGTATGAGGGTAAACTGTCTGCTGGCAGCTAAGAATTTTGGCGTACATTCTGATAATATAGTAGTGGGTAATGGCGCTGCCGAACTGATAAAGGCACTGATGGGATTGCTTAAAGGAAAAACCGGCTTTATCAGGCCAACCTTTGATGAATATCCTAACCGTTACTATAAAGAACAAACTGTAAACTATATTCCTGACAATCGGGATTATTCCTATACAGCAGATGACATTATGCAGTTTTTTTCCGATAAAGATATTCGAAATATTATTATTGTGAATCCTGATAATCCCAGTGGTAATTATATTCCCAAAGCAGATTTAATTAAGCTTATTCATTGGGCTGACAGTAATAATTTAAAAATCATTATTGACGAATCGTTTGCAGATTTTGCTGATGAAGATAATAATACATTGATTGAACAAAATCTGTTAAATAAAAACAAACATCTTTACGTTATGAAAAGCATATCAAAATCATATGGTGTTCCCGGTTTGCGTTTGGGCGTTCTTGCTTCTGGGGATACCGAAACAATTTCATTTTTGCAAAAAGATGTTGCCATTTGGAATATCAATTCTTTTGCTGAATTTTACATGCAAATTGAAGAAAAATACAAAAAGAATTACGAAACGGCTCTTATAAAATTGAAGTCAGAGCGTAAACGTTTTGAAAAAGAGCTTGCGAAAATAAAAGGTATTCGAGTTATTCCTTCGCAAGCCAATTTCATAATGGTAGAACTTGAAAATTCGATTTCTACACAAGAATTATTGAAAGCACTTCTTGTTCGCCATAATCTTTTAATTAAAGAACTGACGACAAAGACAAACGGAAGGAATTATTTGAGACTGGCAGTAAGAAATACTGCGGAAAATGATATGCTGATAAAAGCTGTTAAATTTGAGCTGGGTGATATTCAATGAATGTAACTATTGTGGGTGGAGGAAACATAGGAACACAATTTGCAGTACACTGTGCAGCACAAGGCTTGGATGTAACCATGTATACATCTGATCCAAGTGTATTTGAAACGCACCTTAACATTGTCGATGAAACTGGTAAAACAACGTGTGAAGGTAACATTTCATTCGCAACGAATGACCCTGATATAGCTTTTCATAATGCTGACTTTATTATGATAACCTTACCGGCAAATTTAATGGATGGAATTGCCAGTACAATTTATCAATATGCAAATCCTGCGGCAATTATTGGTGTTGTGCCAGGAAATGGTGGGAGTGAGTGTGCTTTTAACAAGTGCATAGCACGTGGAAATCCCTTTTTTCTTATGGAGCGTGTTCCTGCAATTGCCAGATTAATTAAAAAAGGAAAAACGGTTAAATCAACTGGCTATCGTGATGAGCTTCACATAGCTTCTTTGCCTGCGAAAGTTTCACAAGAATGTTGTATCCTGATAAGTTCTATATTTGATAAAAAATGTATTTCTATTCCAGGAATTTTGAATTTGACGATGACCCCGTCTAATCCAATCTTACATACAACCAGATTAAGATGTATATTTAATGATTATGTTACAGGCAAGACCTATAAAGCATTACCTCTTTTTTATGAAGATTGGGATGATATGTCATCAGAGCTGCTTTTGTTATGTGATGATGAAGTCCAAAGCATTTGTAGGTCTCTTCCTGAACATCATCTTGATTATGTTAAGTCTTTGCGTATTCATTACGAAAGTTCTACTCCGAGAGAACTTACAGAAAAAATATCCGGTATATTAGCATTTAAGGGAATTAAAACACCGGCAATAGAAATGAATGGTCAATTTAGTCCGGATTTTCATTCGCGCTACTTTACGGCAGATTTTCCGTATGGATTGGCAGTAATTCAGCAAATCGCAAAGTTTGCAAATGTTTGCACACCTAACATTGATGAAACAATGAATTGGTACAGGAAAATTGTAGGTGAGAAAGCAGAGTTTAACTATTCTGATTATGGTATTTGTGATAAAAAATCATTTGATGAGTTCTATTTAAGACAATAACAGTACTGTTTTATCAGGTATAAGAAAATGAATAACAATTTATTAAAAGTATATATTTTTCTAGTTATATGCTTTTTTATTCCGTCAACTGCCTATGCATATCTGGATCCGGGAACGGGAAATGCGCTGGTTTATGTTGCGTTAAGTTTATTGGGCGCAATTTTATATTTTATTAAGGGTCTGTTTTATAAAATAATCAAAAGAAAAGAATATCCTGATACTGTAGATAACTCTGCCCAAAATTCGATTGTTATTTTTTGCGAAGGAAAAAGCTATTGGAAAATATTTAAACCTGTCGTTGAAAAGCTGATGGAAAGGCAATGCTTTTTTTCCTATTACACAATGGACCGCAAGGATCCGTGTCTTATGATTGATAATCCCTTCATGGACAATCATTACATAGGGAGTGGTAACAGCGCTTATGTCAAAATCGGTAAATTAAATGCAAATGTTGTGTTAGTAACTACGCCAAATATTGGAACGGAAGGATATCCGATACCTCGTTCTAGGGGAATAAAAAAACTGGTATATATGCCACATTCTTTTGGAGATGTCGCTTTTTTGCACAGAGGAGCGTTAGATAATTATGATGCATATGTGTTAACAGGAGAATTTCAAATCCCAAGTATCAGAAAGATTGAAAAAATAAGAAATTTGCCAGAAAAGGAACTGTATCCGGCGGGTTCACCGCATATTGAAGAATTAATACAAAAAGCTAATTGTAATGATGCTACTGTCATTAGAAAAGAGTTTTCAATTATTCGGAATGTTACGGTCTTATTGGCACCATCCTGGGGTGAAAAAGGCTTCTTGAGTTACTATAGTTTTGACTTTATAAAGAAACTGGCAGACGAAGGATTTCACTTGATCCTTCGTCCACATCCTCAGTCTTTAAAAGTTGAGAAAAAATTGCTGCAAAATGTTGAATATGCCTTAAAAGATTATAATAATATTGTAATGGATTATCAGCCTGATGCTACGAAATCATTTGAAGCTGCTGATATTTTAGTTTCTGATGTGTCTGAAATTCGCTTCGAATTTGCTATGGCTTATCAAAAACCTTTTATAACGATACCTTTAGCTATGACGCAGGAAGCTTTACAGGAATTTGAAATAGCGGATTTGGGTTCTTCGTGGACTGAAGAAGCTATGCAAAAAATAGGTTACGGTTATACATTGCAAGAAAATGAAATTGATAATCTGGATCAAATTATAATGAAAGTTCTTCAACAAAAAAGCAATGAAGCTATTTTAGATTTTCGAAAAAGGAATATCTACAATTTAGGCCATTCAGGCGAAGTAATTGCTGACTACTTGATTGAAGCAAATAACAGAATTCAAAATGAAATGAAAAGAGATACAGATTAATGCAAAGTATTTTTTACCCACTAGAACAACTTTATAAATTTTTATATTTGAGCGTCTATGATATTACCGGCGATTATGGAATTGCCTTGATTTTATTGTCTCTTTTTATTTATATTATTCTCTTTCCGTTTAATCAAAAAGCGCAGCAGATACAAAACGCGGAACGGGAAGTGCAATCAATTATTGCACCGCAAATAGAAGAAATTAAAAGGCGGTTTCATGGTAAAGAGCAATATGAAAAGATACAGAGATTATATCATCGCTATGCCTATCACCCGATTTATGCAATCCGTTCCGCGGCAGGCATTGTACTGCAGATACCGTTTTTTGTAGCAGCAAGGAGTATGCTATACGCACTGCCGGATATTAAAGGCGTACAATGGGGAATTATACAAGATTTAGGCAAACCAGATCAATTGTTAGCAGGCATCAATCTTTTGCCGTTTGTGATGACATTTATCACTGTTTTATATGCGTTTGTGATGCCTAAACTAACTAAAAAGGAGATTACACAGACAGTTATAATTGGCTTTATTTTCTTAATTATTTTATATCCGGCTCCTTCCGCATTGCTGATTTTCTGGACATGGAATTTGTTATGGTCTTTACTGCATTGTTTGTTTTTTGACAGGTTGCAGTGGTTTAATGAGTATATTGAAAGAGTTAGAGATTTTGTTGCCGAAAACGAATTAGCGTTTCATATTATTTTTGCGTTGGCATTGACGGTAGGTTTGTTTGTTCCGACTGAAGTTTATATTAAAAATGCAAGCCAACTATGGTATAGTTTCAAGAGTGTTTTCTGTTATTTTATAGAAGATACAGTAAAATATTTTATTGTTCTGCTATTTGTTTATGTGGTTTTCAGGAATAAGAAGATAAGGGGTATTTATCTTTCGGTTTTATTAGGCCTGTTATTCGGAGTATTTCTACAAAGCTATGTTATAGGTGTTAAATATGGCTTGTTTGATGGGCATGAAATTGACTGGGATAGCTATACAACAATAGGATTACTTAATACTTTTGTATGGTTGTTTTGTTTAATAGAAACGTTCGTAAGTTTCAAACGCTTTCGTTTCGATTTGGACAGAATAAAAAAACATGTAAAACCTGTTATATTCGTAATAGTGGTAATACAATGTATTGCTCTGTTAATCAACCTTAAAAATAATCCGCTACCGGAAACTGCTTTTGTTACCAAAAAATCAATGAATGTTCTGACTACCGAAAAAATGTATCATGTCTCCTCGAAAGATAATATTATTGTTTTTTTGTTAGATGCATTTGATGCCAGTGTTTTTGAGAGAATAGTTGAAAAAGACTTAACAGAACTTGATGAGTTAAGAGATTTTACATTTTATCCGGATACAACTTCTGTGTTTGGCTATACTCATAATTCCCTTCCGCAAATTTTAACTGGAAAAACCTATTATAATGATATGCCATTTGAAGAGTATTTAGACACTGCCTGGCATAATAATTTATATTATGAAAAATTGAAAAGTAATAACTATGATATAGGCATATATACAGAAGGAACCCTCATTTCAAAGAACGCACCGGCAGAAAATTTGATACATGAAGAAATCAGGTTTGATAAAAAATCTATGAAAGGCCTTAATAATCTCGCATTATTTCGCATGGCGCCTCATTATATAAAAAAATGGTTTTATGATTATAATCCTAATGAATGGATTGATTTATTGACAAATAGAAATGTACAGGTTTATAGTGAAAATGATATGAAATTTTATTTAGAGCTCAAAAAAGGTTTGATTTCAGAAAATGACAAAAATTGCTTTAGATTTTATCATTTAGTTGGAGCTCATTTTCCATATATTTATAATCGCGAGATGGAGTATATAGCTGAAGATGAAAAGGGGAATGAATATGACCAATGCATTGGCGTATTAAAAATAGTAAAAGAGTATATTAGGCAGATGAAACAGAAGAGAATATTTGATGATTCGACTTTTGTTATTATGGCTGACCACGGATTCCATAATCAAATTGGCAGTCGTCCTTTATTATGTATTAAGCAGCCGCGTAGTGTCAATAAACAAATAATAATATCAAATGAACCTATCTCGTTTGCACAATTCTTGCCTATGATTTTACCGCACATTGGAAGTATAAATAAAGATAAAACATTTGCTGAGCGTGTGAGGAAGTACTATTTGCAGCAAGAAAGAGATTTTATTGAGTATAGTATTGTAGGAAATGCTAAAGACTTGTCTTCTTGGCATAAAGGAAAGGTTTTAAAAAGCTGGTATAAAAAACAGGATAGCTTTTATGTGCTGGGAACTGAAATTGATTGTACTGATAAAAACAGAGATTTTGAAAAGTACCAAGGAAATGGTTGGTTTATAAAACCAGATCCATATGGCACTTTTTCTGTTGGGGCGAGTTCAGATATGATATTTAAAATAAAGGATTATCATAATCAAAATTTGAAGTTTTCTTTTATTGCGGGTGCTTGGGTAGGTGATTTACCATATAGAACTGGCAAAGTTTATGTAAATGAACACTTTGTAAGTGAAATTGTTCTTGATGGCAATTATAACAAATATACATTTAAGATAGAACCTTCCATGTTTAAGGGGAATGAAATTAAACTTCGCGTTGATATAGATCACTCTGGAATTGCAGTAAAAGAAGGATTACAGGATTTAGGGGTTTTGTGGTTAAAACTGAGAATAGATGAGGAAGATTAGAATATTTCAATATTTGGTTTTTGAAAGTTGGGCTATTTGATGAAAAGAAAAGGTATTATACTCTTATTTCTCATTTTTTTCTTTATGTATATATTGAATGTAATGACTCCTCTACTTTCTGATGATTATTTTATTTCTTTTGTCTGGCCGGAGGGGGTGCGTATTAATGGAACCTTACCGAAAGATGCAAAAAGGGTATCCAGCATTTTTGATGTTTACAATTCTTTAAAGGCTTATTATTTTGTTTGGGGAGGCCGTTTACCTGGTCAAACTTTAATGACAGTGTTTGCATGGTGGGGGAAAGAATATTTTAATTTTGTTAATGCATTTATGTCAGTATTACTGATAATGGAAATATACTGGATTTCACATGAGGGAAATATTGCATTTGAGTTTGATTATAAGTATATTGGGTTGATATTTTTTTCTTTGTGGACCTTCAATATGGTATTTGTAGATGTATTTTTGTGGCTTTCCGGTTCGTGTGAATATTTATGGATGATGGTGCTTCTGCTCGCTTTTTTACTCCCTTATGTCCAGAATTATTTTGATGAGACAAAGCATAATTCCGAAAAGCTTATCTTCAGTATAGGTATGTTTTTAGGAGGTGTCGTAACAGGTTGTAGTAGAGAAATGCTGATTTGTTGGATAATAATGGCGTTGGCATATTGGTTGTTTTTGTGTAAAAAGAAAAATTGTTTGCAATCTTGGCAAATCTTTGGTCTGGTTGGTTTGGTCTTGGGGTATTCTCTGCTGATTTTAGCACCTGGAAATTTTGCAAGGCTTGTTGCAGATGACCAGGCAGAATATGTATTTATGAATTCGGAACTATTGGTTTACAAAATTATTTTTGCTTTAGTTCTTTTTTGTTTTCATTCATTTTTATGGCATTTTATTATTAGCTTTTTTGTCAGACGAAAATGTGAGCAAAGCAAAATAACAGAGCGCAGTATTTCAGCTTATAAAAATTTAGGTTTAGCAAAAATAAGTTTTCTGATTTCGTTGGGAACTGTTTTGTTTTTGTTTGTTCTTAAGTATTCTGGGGCACGGCCATCATTTGTAACGCTGGTCTTATTGATTGTTTCTGCATCTTCCCTGATAAGAGCAATGGAAAAAACAAAGATACAAATAGTGAGTAATGATGCTAAGCTATTTTTAAAAACAATAGGTACTGTCTATCTTGTAGTTACTATGTTAGTTTCTGTCTGCTGGAATTATGAAAATTGGCGTCACTGGAGTATTATTTTGCAAACTATAGAAAAGGAAAACATTAGTCATTCTCATGCAGTTTTAGAAGTATTACCAATGCCGTACCCGTCTTTAAAAAATGAAACTATAATTACAATTAATAGTATTATTGGTGCGTCAGCTGGAATTTGGTGTGGAGCACATATATTCGATATGACTGTTTTGGATGAAAACTATAGCGATACAAATAAGGTATTTTCTAAATATTACAGAATTGAAGGCATTAAGTTGATAAAATGAATATTTTAAATATTAATTTTTTTGACAAAAAGCTACGTTATGTTTTATTTTTGATGGTGACCTGGTTAATTTTAATTATTCCATTAATTGATACAAATATAATACCGGGTCATGATTGTGTGTTTCACATCACCAGGTTTTTAAATATTGCTGAAGCAATAAAAAACGGTGTTTTTCTTGTGCGAATGTACGCTGATGACGTACAGTTTTGGGGTGCCCCGGTAGGAATATTTTATCCAAGTCTGTTTTTCTATATACCTGCTATATTAAAGTTGATAGGGATGCCCGTTGAAATTTGCTATAATATATTTATTGCTGTTATTTTTTTATTCGGGATTTTTTCATCCTGGTTTGGCTTTTCGTTACTGACAAAATCTAAAAATATTGGTTTCTTTTGTACACTACTATATATTTCTTCTGGCTATTACTTAATGGACGCATATATCCGAAGTGCTATAGGTGAATTGTTAGGTCTTTCTTTTATGCCGTTGGCAATAGCAAGTATTGAAATTTTAGTAGCAAAGTCAAAAGTTAAGGTGAAAGATTGTGTATGGGGGATATTGGCGATTTCTGCAGTGATTCAGTCGCATGTGTTGTGCAGTGTAGCACTGGTGTTATTTGGTTTATTTTGTTTGATAGTGCATTATAAAAATATTTCGTTAAGGCAGTTTTATCGGATACTTGTGATAACTATAACAGTATTTCTGCTAAATGCGCATTTCATCATACCGTTTTTGTTGTTTTATAAAAATGTGCCGATAACTATGGATTTCGTTGATGGTTTTGCCGAACAGGGCTGGCCGACAATTGTACTGTTCCGGTTCTTTCTGGCATGGAATTTCTGGCTGTTTGTTTCGGTTTATTTTTTTCTTCCGAAAATGTTACGCGGTTTAAATTCAAAATCGGGTAAAGCTTTAGGCAAGTTTCAAATAAAGATTAAAAAAGAATTCTTATTGACCAAACTATATATGAATTATTTTTTAGCGGGTTGCTTATTTCTTTTTATGGCAGATCTTGCGTTCCCATGGGATTTGTTTTCTTTACTCAAACAATTTTTTCAAACAATGCAGTTCCCTTGGCGATTTTTAGGCATTTCAACATTGTGTTTATGTGTTCCCGGCGGGATTTGTATTCATAAGTTTTTATCAGGAAAGAAAAGGAAACCGAATGGCTATTTGGTGTTAAGCGTGTTTTTGATTTGTCTTACAAGTTTAATAGCCTTTAGTAATCTTGCTCCAATATCTTCAATACCGGATTGGAACATGCCGACAAAGAAAATCTTTTGGGAAAGGATAACTAGTGCTTCTGATACAGATTATCTGTACAATGACATTGATAAACAAAAACTTTTAGAACGAGGAGATTGTTATATTTCAGATGGGATAATCAGTAATTACAGTAAGAGTGCAACCAATATATCATTTTCTTACAAAGCTAAGAATATTTCAAAAATTATATTGCCTTTGGTCAATTACCCGGGTTATATTGCTACAGACAACACGGGAAGGGCAGTTAGCATTGAAGAAAGTGACAACCATATGATGCAACTGACATTGACTGAAGGGTCCGGAGAAATTAAAATATGGTATAAGGGATTGCCATTATTCGCTGTTGCAGATTATATATCGTTGTTTTCAACATTAGGATTTCTTATTTTTGCTTATCTTGTACGTAAAAATAAATATTGGAATCGGTTTATAGGATAATTTAATAATTATTGAGTATTTGTATTTCTTGTAGAGTAAAGGGTAAGAATATGAGTCTTTCTAATAGAAAATTAAATTTTATTGTGCTGTTTTTGATTTTTCTATTGATGTGGTATTTTAACTTTTGCACTCCTTTGATTATTGATGATTATATTTATTCGTTTATATGGACAGGTAATTCTATTATTACACCATTGCAAGAAGATGCAGTAAGGGTTAAGAGCTTTTATGATGTATTATATTCGCAGTGGAATCATTATTTTACATGGGGCGGGCGTACAATTGCTCATATTTTTGCTCAAACCTTTTTGTGGTGGGGAAAACAATATTTTAATATATTCAATGCGGGTATATTTGTTATAATGCTTTTAGAGATAAAATGGATTATAGACAAGGGGAATATTACATTTGATTTTAAACCGAAAGATATTTTGGTGGTTTTTTGTATTGTTTGGATTTTTTCTTTCTACTTGGGTGACATTTATACATGGCTAACATTATCGTGTAATTATTTATGGACTATGGTTTTGATGTTGGCTTTTTTATTGCTTTATGAGCGTATTTACTTTTTTCCGAAGGAACAGGAGTGTGTCTGCGGCGAAACAAAAGTTATCAAGGGACTGTTAATGTTCGTATTCAGCGTTATTGTTGGATGGACAAATGAAAATGTACCCTGTTTTGTGATTGCTTTTTTGAGTTATTTTATAATTACTGACAATATTTGTGAAAAGAATAAAAAACAAATAATGTTTGTTAGTATTTTTGGAATGTTGTTAGGCTATTCCTTACTGGTTTTTGCGCCTGGAAATTATGTAAGATACTTGACGCTTTTACAGGTTGGAGAGATTGTAGAAGGAATAGAACGACTTAAACAGAATGTGCTAACATTTACAATTATGTTTTACATTAGAATTTTTATCTACTTCTATGTTGTAAAGAATCTTGTTTCGTTTCGTTCAATTTCTTTTTGCGAGAATGATAGAATATTACTCAAGTTAGCTCGTTTTTATTTTCTTATGAGTTTTTTGAGTATGCTTGTAATGATTTTTTCGCCAGAGTTCCGGTATAGGAGTACTTTCCCAAGTTTAATTTTTATAATAATATCGGCGGGAATTGTTCATAGTATTAAGTGCTCTAATAATTTTCCACACGATATCCCGCCTGTTCTAAAAAAAATATTATCATTGACAGCAGTTGCATATACATTGTGCACGTTGATTACTTCAGTGTATTTTTACAACCTTCATCACATTCAATCGAAAATTATGTTATCACAAATAGAAGGTGCAAAAATGAACCCTGATGCAAGCGTGTTAATTGTTAAAGACTCTCCCTATCCATTAGATGATTTTATATTTACTAATTTACTGACAGGTGGGCATCTTCCAAGAATTAATACATTAACTTCTGATGAGAATCAGTGGATCAATGTAGACGTAGCATTATATTATGGAATTAAAGCCATACGGTTGGAAGAAGAGGATTAATTATGAAATTAATAACAATTATAGTTCCCTGTTACAATGAAGAAAACAGCCTGGATCTTCTTTATGAACGTTTGCAAAATATAATAAACCGGTTAAATCGGTACAGGTTCCAGATTCTGCTTGTTAATGACGGAAGCAGGGATAATACTCTGGGAAAAATGAAGGAGCTGCATAAAAATGATCCGATGGTCTCTTATCTCAGCCTTTCCCGCAATTTTGGCAAGGAAAATGCAATGCTGGCGGGACTGGATTTTGCGGAGGGAGATGCAGTAATTTTAATAGATGCGGATTTGCAGGATCCTCCAGAACTGATACAGCAGATGGTTGAAGAGTGGGAAAAGGGGTATGACGATGTGTATGCACGCCGCCGGAGCCGTGCAGGAGAAACGTGGTTTAAAAAAGCAAGCGCTCACTGGTATTACCGTATTCTGCAAAAATTTGCAGATATTGATATCCCTTCTGACGTGGGGGATTTCCGGCTTCTTGACCGGCAGGCGGTGGATGCCCTTTGTTCGCTTCGGGAACGGCAACGTTACACAAAAGGTTTGTTCAGCTGGATAGGCTATAATAAAAAGGAGTTGTTGTTTGACCGGGAACCACGGGCGGCAGGCAATTCTAAAATGAATTTTTTAAAATTATTCGGTTTGGCAGTTGACGGTATCACCTCTTTTTCTGTTGCGCCGTTGCGGCTTGCTTCCATATTGGGAATCATCATTTCGTCTATTGCTTTTATCTATTTGGTTTTTGTAATTGCAAAAACATTGTTATTTGGCGATCCGGTTGCCGGTTATCCGTCTATGATTTCCATTATTCTGTTTATGGGTGGCATCCAGTTGATTGTATTGGGGATTATAGGCGAATATGTAGGACGTATCTTTTATGAATCTAAAAGAAGACCGGACTATCTCGTCAGCGAATATAATGGGAATAAGATTTTCCCGGGAAAGAAGTAAATGCTTATGAATAATAAAAAGAGCTGGCTTGTTATCTTTGCAATTTTTATTTTTATGTTTATCTTTAATTTCCTGTCTCCGATTAGCTTTGGGGATGATTATGTTTATTCTTTTATTTGGACAGGACAGTCAATCTATGAACCGTTGCCGCAGAATGTTTCCCGGGTTGCAAGCTGGCAGGATTTATTCCGTTCACAGTGGTCACATTATTTTACATGGGGTGGCAGAACTGTTGCTCATGTGCTGGCGCAGTTTTTTTTATGGAAGGGCAAAGCACTTTTTAATATTGCCAACACATTAATCAGCGTTTTATTGGTTTTTGAATTATATTGGTGCATTAATAAGGGGAAAATCAGTTTTCGGTTTGATTCTCGTACCATTATCTGGATATTCTTTCTGTTATGGGCCTGTACACCCGGTTTTGGCGTTGTATTCTTATGGATTATAGGTTCATGTAATTATTTGTGGACCAATGTGATTTTGCTTGTTTTCCTGATACCTTATTTTAATAAATATTATCACTGTGACGAAAAGACCCGGCCCGACAGTAAATCGGCCGGTATTGCAGCTACGCTTGTCTTTGGAATATTAGCCGGCTGGACGAACGAAAACAGCGTTTGCTGGATTATTCTGATTTTAGCGGTGTTTATTTGTTTTTGCAAAAAGCATGATACCCTGGAAAGCTGGATGGTCTCCGGGTTTATCGGACTTGTAACCGGTTATGCGTTGCTGATATTTGCGCCCGGCAATTATAACAGGCTCTCCTCGTCACAGTCAGACTGGCATTTTCTGACCGGGCTGCAGGAGCATTTGTCAATGATGATGCTGATTTATGTGCTGCAGTTTCTTTTATGGTATTTCGTGCTTCGTTCTTTGTTTACAATCAGAAAAATAAGCAACAACAATCCGGTGATAAAAAAAGAAGTTTTGCTTGTTAAGATTTTGGTTGTGGCCGGATTCTGCATGACCGGGGTGATGCTTTTTTCGCCGGGATTTCCTCCTCGCAGCGGTTTTTCCGGACTGCTGTATCTGATTGCGGGGGCGGGTATTTTATTGCGAATCCAGAAAGAATATGATGTATTACTGATTCAGGAAAGCGCAAAGAAATTCCTGTTTTGCTTAAGCCTTGTGTTTTTTATTATTACTGCAGGCTTTTCATTTCGATATTACTATTGTGGTTATGTATACGTAGAAAAGTTATTGTCTGTTGTGAATAATATCAGTAATGATAAAAGAGATTCTGTGATTACAGTCGAAGCGATGACAGAACCGTTCGACAATGAAAGTCTTTATACGGCGCTCCACACTATTTCTTATGAATTGTCAGAGGATGAAAACGAGTGGAGAAATGTTGCGTTTGCCCGGTATTATGGTATTAAGGGTATTCGAATGGTAAAAGAAAAAGATAATGATGAAAAAAATGAGAATCGATGAGAGAGGAATGTTAACGCTTCTCATAATTTTTGTATTTTTATATGTTTTAAATTATTTAACCCCACTGGGGTTTGGCGATGATTATCTGTACTCCTTTATCTGGCAGGGAAATGCCATGAATGCCCCGCTGTCTGCAAACGCAGCCAGGGTTTCGTCTTTTTCTGACTTATTGGCATCCCAATGGTCGCATTATTTGACGTGGGGAGGCAGGTCGGTCGCGCATACGCTTGCCCAGCTTTTTTTGTGGAAAGGAAAAGTGGGGTTCAATTTTGTGAATGCTTTTGTCGGCACGCTGCTGGTTGCTGAGATTTACTGGTGCATTCATAAGGGTAAAGTGTCTTTTTCATTTGAACCGAAAAAAGTGTTTTGGATTTTTTTTGCTTTATGGGCATTTACGCCGGGCTTTACGCCGGTTTTTTTGTGGCTTACGGGCGCTTGCAATTACCTTTGGACATGCGTGTTGCTTCTTGGATTTATGGTCCCTTTTATAAAAAAGTATTATTTTCCGGAGGAACAGACAGGCGACAGTGTGTTTTTTACCGGTTTTATGTTTTGTTTCGGTATTGTTTCCGGATGGACCAATGAAAACAGTGTGTGTTGGATTATCCTGATGCTGTTTCTTTTTCTTTTACGCTTACATAAACATGAAATCAGCATCCATAATTGGATGTATGCGGGTTTGGCAGGATTGATTATTGGATATCTGCTGTTGGTTTTGTCGCCCGGAAACGTATCGCGTCTTTATTTGATACATGGAACCGGATGGGACAGTGTGCAATACATCAAGGCAAATTGTGAAACTCTTTTTAAAGTAATGATTTGCCAATTTTTGTTATGGTATTTCGTATTACGGTTTTTATACGGAACAGTACATAAAAGCCGCGGTATTGAAAATTTGAAAAAGGAGATAATATTTGCTTCGGCTCTAGGTTTAATCAGTCTGGGAACATCTTTGGTAATGTTACTGGCTCCGGAGTTTCCGGAACGGAGCGGCTTCTTCGGAACCGTGTGGTTAATAGTCGCTGCCGGTATTGTGTGGCAAATACAGGAAGAGTATAAACTGAATTTGATTCAGGATGGTGCGAAGAAGTTTTTAACTGTAACAGGTGTGTTCTTTTTTGTTATGACATCTGTAATCACCTTTCATAGTTTTTATGAAACGAATGAATGGCAGCAGGAACTTTTGTTTCATGTACAGCAGACAAAAAGGGAAAATAAAAACTCTGTTTTATCCGTCAAACCGTTTCGGAAGGCGGGTAAAACAGAGGTGATGATGAGTGGATTTCATATTGTTCAGAATGATTTATCGGATGACGTTAATAGTTGGGAAAACGTAGCTTTTGCCCGGTACTATGGAATAAAGGGTGTGCGTGTGGAAAAGAATAACAATGAAACTGATTTACAGCACTGAGTTTGTGAATTCTGGAAAAACAGTTGTTAAAAGAGCGGACGGATCCATGACAGCAGTACAGCAATCCCGCTCAGGGCGAAGTAAGGACCGTAAGCAAAGTAGTCCTGGCGTTTCTTTTGCTTTGTAACCAGCAAAAACAAGGCGGCTGCGCCTCCGGCCAGAAAGCCAAACATGATTACGTTGAGTAGTGGGCGAATTCCTAACCAGAGCCCAAGCGCGGCAATTAGTTTTATGTCACCGCCGCCGATAGCTCCTTTTGTCAGGAGGGTAAGCAGCAAGAACAACAATCCGCCTACCAGCCCTGCTGCAAGATGTTCTGTTACTGATAGTTGCTGGTGTACCGTATAGCACAGGCCAAGAGCAGCCAGAGGGAACAGCATGCTGTCAAAAATCACATATTGCTCAAAATCAGTAATAGTGATAAAAGATAGAAAGGCAATGGCGGCGGTGTAATATAAAACTGTTGGTATAGATACAGCACACCATGTTTTCCCCAGGCAGAACAACAATAAAAAAAATAATAAAGGTTTGCGAAATCTTGCCCGTTTTGCAATCTGATCCGGAAAGCTTAACAAACTGTCATCTTTTTCCTGACGGTATAGCTTGTCAATCCAAAGGGAACCCGCTATAGTACAGACAAAAGATAGCAGAAAGGGCGGGAGCATTATTAATAAATGTTCAGAAAAGCCTGTTAAATTCATAAATTTATTCTCTGAAATCTTGACAAATCCACTATGAAAGCGGTATCATAATAGCTAGTAAGGTGGGATGCTTGTGTGCAAAATCATACGAGTTTTATTTCTCTTCCCATTTTAACATATTTTAGACATAAATTTCCAGTAAAACATTAAAGAAAAGGGGTTTTATTTTGAAACTACCGAAATTAAGCACAATTATGGAGCGTTTGACACCTCGACAGCTATTGATGATTTGTGGCGTAGTGGCGTTGATTATTTTCCTGCTTATATATTTTACTCTCACCAGGCTAACGGCGGAAAAACAGAAACCGGTTCCGCAACAACAGTCTGTAATTAAGCAGGTACAGGTGAAAGATGTTACGATTGTAACTGCAAAGACCAGCATTCCGGAACGCACGCTGATCAAGGAAGAAATGCTGAGTCTTATGACAATGCCCTCTAACAAGGTGCCTAATGGCGCCTTAATGAGCACGGCAGATCTGGTGGGACGTCCTACCCGGGTTGCAATTAATCAGGGTGAGATTATTACAACGCAGAAAGTTTTTGCCAGCATTTTGGATATGGGCCTCAGCGGTCGTATTCCACCGGAATGCCGGGCGATTACAGTGGGCATCAGCGATGTGACCGGTGTGGCAGGTTTTGCACAGCCCGGTGATTATGTTGATGTGATGTTGGTGTCCAGCCAGGTAGAAAATAATAAAGTGGTCAGCGAAATGATTTTGCAGAATGTATTGTTGCTGGCTATTAATAAACAGGTTGAAAGTGCAAACGATGTTAGCACAAGAGCTAAATCGGATGATAAAAATTCGAAAGCCCAGAATACGAATGTAGCAGGCCAACCCAAAGTGACCGGTAACCCGGCAATGGCTACCATGGCGCTGGTACCGGAAGATGCTCTGAAACTGGCGGCGAAAGCCCAGTTGGGGCAGATTTATCTGGTGCTTCGTCCGTATCGACCCTCTAGCGGAATCAGTGACGATACCTATTATTCCGTAACAAAGTCCAGTGGCAAGATGCCGGTAACACCGCCTCCGGCGGGAACCATTCCTCCGGGAGCGGATATAGATACTTCCCCGACTGCCAATGTGCAGATTATTCGCGGAACAACGACAACGGTGGGGAGGTAACAGATGATGAAGCGTAATAAAATTTTTGCAGGTTTATTAAGCGCAGGAATTCTTCTGTCAGCTCCGGTTGCCATGGCAGCAACTCCTCTGAATGTCAGTGTGAATGAATCCCGCTATGTGCAGGAAGCCGGTTTAAACCGGGTAGCAGTGGGAAATCCGGAAATTGCGGATGTGCAGCTGCTTTCTGCCAGAGAGTTTCTGTTGGTTGGTAAAAAAGCGGGTTCTACTTCTTTGCTTGTTTGGGGTGCGAACGGACGGCAGGAATATCTGGTGACGGTGACCGGTGAAAATGCCGGTCTAGCTGCCATGATAGAAAAGGCTATTAATTTGCCGGGCGTAACGGTGCAAATGGTAGGAAATAAAATTCTGTTGCGCGGTACCGTGATGAACCAGTATGAAAAAAATCTCGCCTTAAAAGTAGCCGGGCTCTATACCGGTACCACTCCGACTACTACTTCGGGTGACGGAAATGCGGCGAAAGCCATGGATAAGACCGGCGGTAATGTAATCGATCTGTTACAGATGGCTCATCCGGCTCAGATTCGCTTAGAAGCACAGGTTATTGAAATTTCTTCCAGTAACAAGAAAGAACTTGGCATTCAGTATGGCACAAAAACCAGCGGCGACAGCGATACCAAGGTAGATGTGGAAGGCGCCATTTATGCCGGTGAAGACTGGAATACTCGTGGTTGGGGCGGTTGGTTGGTTCGGCACTCTTCCACGATCAATGCAGCATTGCGAGCTTTGATTACCCAAGGGAAAGCCAGGGTTTTGTCCCGTCCTAATATTTCTACCCTGAGCGGGGAAAAAGCCAAGATTCTGATTGGTGGAAGTATTCCGATTCCTGTCAATAAGGATGGCAGTATTACCATCGAATGGAAGGAATACGGCGTGAAGCTGAATATTGAACCGGTAGTGGATCAGATGGATAAGATTACCTCCAAGGTGCATGCGGAGGTCAGCCGGTTGGATTACGCCAATGGGCTAACCCAAAACGGCTTCAGTATTCCGGCGCTGGCTACCAGAGAAGCGGAAGCGGTCATTCATGTATCCAATGGCATGAGTATGATTATCGGTGGTCTGCTGAACAGTGAAGACGGCAAGACTGTAACTAAGATACCGTTGCTGGGGAATATTCCGATTATTGGTGAATTCTTTAAGCACACCAGCCGTACCCGCGATAAACGGGAAATGATTATCATCATTACTCCCCATCTTGTTGGAGAAGATACGCAGTGGAACATGTCTGACCAAATGAAAGAAGCCTTTAATGAAGGCCAGACAGAATATCATTCCATGAATAAAGTGAATGCTAATGTAATCGAGCCGGAAGTGGAAAAAGAGATTGCCCGCATCAAAGAGAAACGGGCTGAAGATAAAGTAAAGAAAGAACAGAAAGAAGCGGAAAAAGAAGCCAAACGGGCTGCAAAGGAAATTGCAAAGCAGCGGAAAAAGGCCGAAGAAAATGGCTATGCAAGGGAAAAGTCCGCTTTGCGTGATCGGATAAACTCCATTTTACGGAATGACGCTACGAACAATGCTACTTCTTCTAAGCCGGCACCGGAACAAAATGTGACGGTGGTGTTGCCTTCGAAAGAAGAAATTGTAGTGGAACAACCGGTGTTAGCAGAAGAACCGGTAATTATGGAGCAACCTGCTGCCAACAGTGGCGAAGAAGCAGCATTAGGCGATTATCTGAACCGATAAGTAACAGCCTGCAAGGGCAGGAAAAGGAGGGAACTGTATGGCAGATGCACGCAGAGGCACAGTCATTACGGTTTTCAGCACGGCTTCAGCCGTGGGCAAAACACTGATAGCTATTAATATGGCGGCGGAGTTGGCCAAGCAAGGTTACCGCGTGTGCCTGGTGGATTTGGATTTGCAATTCGGTGATGTATGCAACTATCTGCAATTGCAGCCCACATACACATTGGCGGATGCCGTTGCCGCACAGGAAAAAGAAATAGAGAACTTTAATGTGCAGGCTTTTCTCACCACCTATGACCGCTACGATGTTCCTTTTGGGGTTTTGGCTGCACCTCTGAAGTTAGAAGAAGCCTATAACATCCAAACAAGTGATGTAAAGCAGATTTTGTCGCAGTTACAGTTAAAATTTGACTTCCTTGTCATTGACACCGCTTCTACCTTCAGTGAAGTGAACCTGATGGCTATGGAAATGAGTACCATCATTAGTTTCCTTGGGATAGTAGACTTTATTCCCACCATTAAAAATATGAAGAGTGGCAACGACACTATTCATGGTCTGGGATATGATACCAACAAGATTCGCATGATTTTGAACCGCAGTAATTCCAAGACCCGTATCGACTTGCAGGATGTGGAACAGTTGCTGGGTTCGGAGTTCTACCATGTATTGCCGAATGATTTTGGTACGGCAACCCGTTCCATTAAAACGGGCTGTCCCTTGGTTTTGGACACTAAGCCGTCGCCTCTTAAGACGGAACTCCGGAATCTGGTAGCCAGGTACACGGGTCATCCTTTGGAAGATGTAGACGGAAAAGATGACCGCAATTCGTCCTGGTTCAGTAAGTTATTCAGATAGGCAGGTGCTGACAGATGGCATATCGGGTAATATTAGTAGAAGGCAACCGGTTGATGTTAGAGCGCCTGTCCAGCGTGGTGCGCAATACAAAAGATTTTGAACTGGTTGCCCGTTATCAACAGAGCGGTGACGCCCTGGGACAGGGCGCCATGTTCAAGCCTAACATGATATTGCTGGATATAGATGAAAGCGATGATGATGCGTCCCTGATTGAAGAGTTTACTACAACATTTAAGGGAGCTTCGGTTATTTGCATGAGTGCCAAGTGGGCTTCCAGTGATTCGGAAGCGATAGCCGGTGCCGGAGCCCGTGGTTTTCTGATTAAACCTTTTACCAGTGAAGAACTGCAGGAAGCTGTTAAGACCTTTGAAAAAACAGGAATTGCGGCAGGCTCCGATGTAATATCTTTTTTCAGTCCCAAAGGGAAGAGCGGGAAAACAACGCTTATTGCCAACGTAGGTATGGCTTTGGCTCAAAAAACCGGTCAGCAGGTTGGTGTTATTGATGCGGACTTACAGTTTGGGGATATGTCTGTATTCTTTAACCTGGCGCCAAAAACTACTATTATGGAAGCGGTGCGGGATATTAATTTCCTGTCCCCGGTAACGTTGAACTCTTATTTTTTGCCGATAGCGGAAAACTTGCGCGTATTATGTGGCACCCGGCGACCCGAGTATGCGGAGATGGTGGATATCAAATCCTTTATAGAAGTGGTGAGCATGGCTCGGAGCATTTACCGCTATGTGCTCATTGATATTCCTTCCGGCTTTACCCCTATTTCCATTGCAACGTCGGAAGCCAGCGATATTACCTACTTGGTTTCCATGATCAGCGGTACTTTTGAAATACAGCACATGCAGCGTGCGTTGGATATTTTTAAAGCCTGGCCGGATTACCAGGAGCGGGTAAAGACAGTTTTTACTCGTGTGGAACCCTGTGATACCAATGAGCAGAATAAGTTGGCGGAAGCTCTGGGGTATCCCAAAGTGTCTATCATTCCTAATGAATATATGCTGGTTTCCTCCGCTGCTAATAATGGACAGATGGCGATTCTGGAGCAGCCGGATTCCAAGTTTGCCCGTTTCATAAACCAGCTGGCGGATGAAATTATCGGGTCTAAAACCCATGTAAGGTGGGGATAAACTATGATTTTTGTGATTTCCCTCATCAGCACGTTGTTTATTCTGCTGATACTGTTCCTTTTGCTGGAATACCGTTCCCGTAGCCGGCGTGCGTTAGCCCGCCGTATGCGATACTACTCCGGGGAGATGGATACCCAGGAAAAACCAAAAGAAAGCAAGCCTCTTACGGAACGGTTCATGGATGTGCTGCGTAGCGGCGGAAAGCTGCTGAGCAATATCCGTCATGCCCGTGGACTTGACTTTAAAATGCAAAAGGCAGGAATTCCCTTGTTGGGAACTGAATTCCTGATTTTGTTGGGATTAAGTGCGCTTTTATCGGCAGCAATTGTTTTTATTGTGACGAAAAAGCTGTTTGCCGGTGTTTTAGTTGCCGTTGTGGTGGTAGCTGCAGAGTGGGTATTTGTTTTATTGAAGATTAGCCGTCGGGAAGCTGCTTTTACCAATCAGTTGGGAGATTGCCTCATGATGGTGGCTAATGCCATGCGGGCCGGTTTCAGTTTTATGCAGGCGATGGATTTGATTGCCAAAGAGATGGAACCTCCTATCAGTGATGAATTTAAGCATGTGATGCGGGATATCAATCTGGGGACTTCTATAGAGCGGGCTTTGGACGATATGGATCAACGCGTCGGCAGCCCTGACTTTTCACTGGTAGTGACAGCCGTATTGATTCAGCAGCAGGTGGGTGGTGATCTGGCTCACATTCTGGATACCATCAGTGATACGATTCAGGATCGGGTTCGTATGCGCCGTGAGATTCATACGTTAACTTCACAGGGGAGGATATCGGGATATGTACTTGGGGTATTGCCGTTTGCTTTGGGCGCCTTTATTAGTGTGATAAATCCCGGTTATATTGAACCTTTGTTTACGGAGCGGCTTGGGCAGATAGCCATAGGAATTGCTGTTGTTATGGTTTTTATTGGTTTTATTATCATTCAGCGCATTGTCAATATTGATGTATAAGCCAGTAATCAGGCTTTTACATATACATGTACATGTATATATGATTACTAGGGAAAGGAGGAACAAGCTATGTTAATTTCCATGAGAGAATATTTCAAAGGGAAAGGCCAGGGTATCGTTGAGTATGCGCTGCTGTTAGCATTTGTCGTAGCAATTGCGGTTTATGCTTTGCAGGAAAGCGGTTTAGGTGGAGCTATTAAAACCAACTTCAGCAAAACTGCTAGTCAGGTTAAGACTTTCTCGACCACCGTTAAATAGTTATTCCTGATTGGCCTCCTGTAAACAGGAGGCCAATTCCAAATTCTTTTTAAACTTACATTTGTTTTATATTTCTTAAAATTTTTTCAGGAGGAAGGATATATGAAAAAGCACAAAGGGCAGTCGGTTGTTGAATTTGCTTTGGTACTTCCTCTGTTTTTGTTCATAATGTTTGGCGTTATTTACACCGGTATGTTGTTCCATGACTATGCGACGCTAAGCAATATTGCCAGAACCAGTGCCAGAGAGGCAGCCGTTACGGCAAAGGATGAGTATGGCTCGATTGCAACTTATTATGAGGGGCAATTAGATGAGCTGATGACAAGGTTTTATAAGAAAGCTGACAGCAATCCGATTGTGATTGTACCTGTGGATCATGGCTTGGATACTGAGGGTGTTCAAACCACGATAAATATGCAGTTGAATGTCGATGGTTTCTTTTTGGATATGATATTGCCGAAAACTTTCGGAGTTCGGTATTACATGAAGAAAGAGCCCTATACAGGTTCATCTACGTAAAGAAGAATTTGTTTGATATTATTTATAGATGTGAAACAGAAACAGTATTGCAATTATAACAGTTTTTCAGGTTTTTTGAACGAAAGACGATAACAGATTGGGGTGGCACACATGTCATTATTGTTAGAACGCTTGGGACGTCCGGCAGGGGAACCCATTCAGCAAAAAACTATATTTGGCAGACGTCAGGCAGAGGCGAAGGAAGATAATTATCAGGAGCTGAAGCTTGCCATCCATCGTCGTATCGTAGATGAAATGAGCGATCAGGAACAGCAGTTCCTGGCCAGCAATAACCATACCCGGGCGGAAGTGGAAGAATTGATTTCTTCTTACTGCCAGAGAGTACTGGATGACAGTCCCATGAGCGTGCCCCGTGGGGAGCGGGCCCGTATCGTAGCAGATATTTGTGACGAAATTTTAGGTCTTGGTCCAATTGAACCCTTGCTGAAAGATGAGAGTATTACCGAAGTTATGATCAATGGACCCAAGAAGATATTTGTGGAACGCAAAGGCAAATTGCAACTGACCAATGTGCAGTTCCATGATGATGCTCATTTGATGAATATTATTGAACGCATCGTGTCACCTTTGGGCAGACGTATTGATGAAGCATCGCCTCTGGTTGATGCCCGTCTGGCAGACGGTTCCCGTGTCAATGCCATTGTGCCGCCATTGTCGCTGATCGGTCCCTGTGTAACTATTCGTAAGTTTACAAAGAATCCGCTTTCCATTGATAACTTGGTAGGCTTTGGTACGTTGAGTGAAGAGATGGCGGAATTTTTGGAGGCTTGCGTAAAAGCCCGCTTGAATATAATGGTATCCGGTGGTACCGGTTCCGGTAAGACCACCACGCTGAATGTACTTTCTTCTTTTATTCCGGACAGGGAACGTATTGTTACCATCGAAGATGCGGCGGAACTTCGTTTACAGCAGCAGCATGTGGTAACATTGGAATCCCGCCCGGCTAACCTGGAAGGCCGTGGTGCCATCACTATCCGCGATTTGGTACGCAACGCTCTTCGTATGCGTCCTGACCGTATAATCGTTGGCGAAGTTCGTTCCGGTGAAGCGTTGGATATGCTGCAGGCTATGAATACCGGTCATGACGGTTCTCTGACTACCGGTCATGCCAACAGTCCCCGTGATATTTTAAGTCGTCTGGAAACCATGGTCATGATGGCAGGTATGGATTTGCCGGTGCGGGCTATTCGTGAACAGATTGCTTCGGCATTGGATTTGATTATTCAGCAATCCCGTATCCAGGATGGCAGCCGTAAGATTACTTATATTACGGAAGTACAGAAGATGGAGGGTGATACCATTGTGCTGCAGGATTTATTTACCTATGTGCAGACGGGTATTAATGAAAGCGGAAAGTCCGTGGGCTATTACGAAGCCAGTGGCTTGCAGCCTATGTTTATGCAGAAGTTCAAAATGAACGGTGTGGAATTGCCGAAGAGTTTTATGAAACAGCTACACGGTGAATAGGAACAGGAGTGCTAGGCATGATTTTGCTCATCTCCCTTTTGGCAGCATTTTTGATTTTTATTGTTTTATATTATGTAATGAAAACCAAAGTAGTACCGGATAACCAGGTGCATCAGCGTCTGCGGGATTTACAGGGCGCGGAAGGTCGGGTGATTACATCTCATGCCGATGAGCTGAACCGGGTGCCGATTTTGGATCGTACTGTGATACCGCTCTTACGTAGGTTTGAGAGTTTTATGGTACGATTTGCTCCTTCCGGCATTCATAGTACTGTAGAGCGAAAACTGATGCTGGCCGGTCTGCTGGATAAATGGAGTCCCAATGGTTTTATTACAGTATGGCTGATTTGCACGGCGATTTTTTTTGGTATTGCTTATATTGTTTTAGTAACCAGAAGAAATATGCCGTTCTCCCAGGCTCTTTTGTTTGCCTGGCTGAGCGTGGCAGTTGGCACTATGCTTCCTTTTACCGTGCTGAATTCTGTTATCCGGAAACGTCAGAAAGCGATTGATAAGCAGCTGCCGGAAGTGTTGGATTTGTTAAGCGTCAGTGTACGGGCCGGTTTGTCTTTTGACGGTGCCTTGCGTAAGATTACAGACCGTATGTCCGGTCCGTTGATTGATGAGTTTAGGCGGATGCAGCAGGATGTCCGCATGGGTTCCCCCCGGGCACGGGCTTTGCAGGCAGTGGCGAAGCGGTGTGATGTAGATGATTTGTATTTGTTTATTACGGCAGTGATACAGGCGGAACGTTTAGGAACCAGTATGGGCCGGACGCTGGACAGCCAGGCGGATAATATGCGGGAACGCCGGCGTCAGAAAGCCAAGGCGGAAGCATTAAAAGCTCCGGTAAAGATTGTATTCCCGCTGGTAATGTTTATTTTCCCTGCGATTTTTGTCGTGGTATTGTTGCCCTCGCTGTTCTCTTTGATGCACAGCCTGGGTGGAAAATAAAATAGTTGATGAAAAAGTGTAAATCAAAACCTTAAAAAGTATTTTATCAGTAATCAGCTTTCAGGTAATTTTAAAATGAAGATTCAACGTATGTACATTGCAGGAGCGCCGGCGAGCGCTCCTTTTTTAAACGAAATAGAAGTGATGCTGGCAGATTCGTTTTTAACCCGTTTAGCCGGCCTTATGTTCCGTCGCAAGCTGCCGCCGGCAACCGGTCTGTTGTTGGTTCCCTGCAACAGCGTGCATATGTGTTTTATGCGCTTTGCCATTGATGTGGTATATATTGACAAAGAATACACTATCATTAAGGTGGTAAAAAACTTAAAACCCTGGCTTAGCGTAAGCATGTGCGGCCGGGCCTGGGCTACGCTGGAAATGAAAGCAGGTGAAGCGGAACGCTGTGGGTGTGAAGCAGGCAAAAAACTAACTTTAGTTATGTAAGAATTTTTGTAAAATATTGTTCAGTCGTTTTGATTTCTATTGATTTACGCGGCTAAAAATATTATAATTAATATGTAAAAGTGTAAGTGTAAATTAAAATAAAAATTGGTTTGCAGAACGTTATTGTTTTTTTTAAAAATTACAGTTATAACATAGTGCGGTCCTCGCAAGGAGGAAAATGAAATGATTTTGTGGGTGAACATATTAAAAAGAATGAAATTAGTAAAAGCAATGAAGCGGCAAAGCGGTTCGATTCTTGTAATTTCTGCTTTGATGTTGCCACTTATGCTGGGCTGTCTGGGCTTTGCCTATGATTTTGGCAATTTGTATATACACAAGTCAAGACTGCAGAATATTGCGGACGCAGCGGCTTTGGCCGGGGGTCGCGCCTATTTGGACAGTCAGAAAATGCCGGAGGGAAAAGATGAAAGCGATGAAATGCCCGGCTTGCTGGGGGGGACAGAAATTACGTATTATGCTTCAGGTGAAACGTCTGGTGAGCGCAGCAACAGTCATGTGAATGCGGACGCTGCAGCTGATGATTATATCAAAGCTAATATTAAAAATTTAGGTACCAGCGTTACAAGTGATAAATATTCTCACTTTGCCCTGAAGACGGAGGGCATGAGCGGCAGGGTCTTTTATCGTATTGGTTTGTATGAAATGGTGCCGTTACATTTTTTGCCTGTAATAGGCATGAAAAAAGAACAGTTGGTTCGTGCGGGCGCGATTGCGCTGATAGACGACGGCATGGGCGCCGGCGCCGGGAAAGCGCTTTTTGATAACCTGTTTGTTGTGAAAGACGGGATAAGTTTAGGCAGTGGTGTCGGTGTTGATGCACAAGGAAACATTAACGGTACGTTTGACGGAGGGATTGTTTTTGCCAGGGACTATGCAGCAGGCGATGTTTCGGGTGTAAATGACTATTTTTATACGCAGGCAGAAAAAAACTATCAGGCGGAAAATAATAACCTTTCGACGGATGATTTGATTGCGGCTTATCCTAATATGGGGGGGAAAGCAGTTTGGGATAATTCAATCGCGACGGATTCCTCTGTTTCCGGCCTTATAAATAAACTGCGAAAGATACATCTTGATTTAAAAAAGTACACTGTCAATGGTAACAATGGGGTATTGAATAGTTTTGATACAAAGAGTTTAACCAGTTATAGGAACACGGATAGGTTAGCTCGTGATCATACTTTTACTGTTACGTCAGGTGGTAATGTTACTCATTATCTTCAAACGGATGGCGGTAACGGTGAGAACAATGAAAAGCTTGTTTTCTGTTATCCCAGGTCAGAAGAAGACAGTATTCTCGGACAAGCTTATTGGCTCTGCCGCGGCGCAACAAATTTGTATTATGTTTTCAAAACTGAAGGATATAAATTCAATAACACTGGTACACTTTGCTATACGTATGTAACGGATGAACAGGGTAATCAGATTTTTTGTCATAGAAATACTGATTCATTATATTTTGATTTTTATAGAAAAAACGTGACCTATGACGAACAAGAAACGCCGATAGTTGAGTACAAGAAACTTGATAAGGCCAGTAATAAGAATGCAATTATTAAAGAGTCTGAAGATCTGGGTGCTGGTACAATAAAGTATTCATACAGGTATCCGACATTTGCTGATGAAAAGATTTATTTTACTATTAAAAAAGTGGAACACGATTTTTCAAATAAAAGACAACTGAACGAGCCTCAGGTCAGATACTCCAACATCATTCATTGGGAGCAGGAGGGAGAGAAAGAACTTAAAATTACTGTGGGTGAAGGAATGCAGGGCGGAGACTACGAGCCTTTATATCTGATATTAACCGGTGGTGTGGGATCCTCAAAAAAAGAATTTAAAGCATCAATAAAAATCAAGGTTGATAAATCTAATGGTAGGCCTTTCATTTTTTGCAACCTGACAGAGAATGATATCACTGAATTTAGTATTAAACCGGGTGTTGAGTTTAAAGGAGTGATTTATTCGCCGTTTGCCAAAGTTGTCAATACAGTTTATACGAATAATGACGGAAGCGTAGCTAGCGGCGGAAGTAGAAAGTCTTTTAAAGGAAATATTATTGCAAAAGGACTTGAGATACAAGACGGCGAAGTCAATTGGGCCAGTCAGAATTTTGTTGCAGATGACAGCGATTTAAAAAAAGTTTCTGATGAAGCGGCTAAAGCACAGGAAGAGAGAAAAAAACTGGCCATTTCTAAGGTGCAAGCAGAGTTTGGAATTAATGCTGCGGACTGGTCAGATCCCGAATGGTTCCATAATCATTTTACAACCGAGTCAGCCAAAAAAACTTTTCAAAATCAGTGGAATGCATACAGACAAGCCCTGTGGGCTGAAACGGGGCTGGATATGCCCGACTGGCCCTGGAAAGAAGGAGGCAAACCAACGGACCCCGACCAACATCATTATAGTGTAGGCAGTATCAATAGTGATATATCCAGTGAAACATTGCGTCTTACCAATTTCCGTACCGAGTATACGATTGAACCTTATATTAACCCCTTTAATAATTTATATCTGTCGGATGATTAATGACTTACCACCATATTCTTCAGTTTTTTAGGAGGAAATCATGAAAGGTATTATGTCAGACCGTATTAACGGATTGAAACAGCGGATTAAGAATAAAGGTCAGGGCATTGTTGAATTTGCCCTTCTTTGCGCCTTTTGTGCGGCCATAGGCATATTTGTGCGTGACGTTGATTTTTCCGGGGCATTTGAGGAGTCTTTAGACAAAAGCAAACCAGTGCTTTATGCGGCGGAGATTGGGCAGAGGCAGAGGAATAATTACATGGAGTATTATCGTGCCATGAGGTATCAAACTGCAGCAGCCATTAAAAGTGAAATGGATAATCCGGAACGAATTCTGGCTGATCAGAAAGCGCTGGTTAAAATTGCTGAAACCTATCTTGGAAAGACAGAAAGTCAGGTTATGAATTTAATGGACTTTTTTTCTAATAGCGATAATGTTAATAAGACACCTGAATATATTGATAATCTTAAATGCGATTCGAAAAAAGGGTCCGCAGATACCGGCTTTTCTAAAGGTGTATTAGTCCCATTGTCATATAAAAATAATTCTTTGGATAAGAATAATGGCAGCGCCGATAACCGGACTCAGGGCTGGGTTCATTATGAGAGGAATAATAATCAGAATACGGCGATGTATCTGACTAATAATGAAGCGAGAGTTTATGATAAGTATGACGCGGATAATCCTAATTATATTAATTCTAATGGCAAACAGCGCAACACAGTATGTACTGACAGGCTTTTTTTCTCGGATGATATGCTGGACAATAGCGGCGGAAGAGTTACAGTAAGACTGCACTATACAAACGGTAAAGTTGATTTTGTTGATATTGCATTAAGGACAAATAATGTTGATGCTTGGGTTGGTGATAAGAATTCTATTGCTGAAGGCCTTTGTTTACATGTAACTGAAGCAGGTCATACACAAATAGCGAATCCAGGGTCTGCAGGAGGCGACGATATAATAAACAACCCACGATTAACAGCAGGTAAAGATAAAATACCAGTATATTATAGTGATTCTTTATGGTGAATTAAATCCGGCAATCACATATAGTCTTCGGAGAGAAAAGCGGGGGGTCTTTTAAAAATCTGGCGATCGATTTTGTCCCCAAATTTGGGTTGAACTATTACAAATTGTAGTTATTGAGGTAAACATGATACTTTTCGGTTTACCTCTTTTTCTTTCATTTGGCTTTCAAAGGTTTTCTGCTACTTCAGGGATGGTTTCGAATCCGTTCTGCCAACAAAATGATAAGGTACAATAAGTTGCGCAAAATTAAATAGACATGGTGTAAATCCTTTTGTAGAATTAAGTTACCACACCAAATCAACAAGGAGGATTTACCCATGTCCAACAATATTATACAGTTGAATCA